>SDBT01018398.1_pt1 | contig 10984 bp, 6 predicted proteins | sample 2277101 | NCBI WGS metagenome assembly SDBT01 (sample SAMN10404973, study PRJNA504765) | marine sediment metagenome | isolation source: marine sediment core GS10_PC15, 103 cmbsf | place: Arctic Ocean: Southern Knipovich Ridge | collected 2010 | reverse complement strand
GGCCGATTTCCTGAGGAGCCCTGAGCTTGTCGAAGGGCGTCTCGAAGGATCGGCCAGCCTCCTCAGGACATGCTTTGTCCTCCCCCATCCCTTCGACAGGCTCAGGACAGGCAAGGGGGAGGAAAACTGTATGGTAATCTCCCATCCCTTCGACAATCTCAGGACAGGCCCTTTCCTGAGTAAGGCCGAAGGGCTCAGGATAAGATTCCCCTCTCCCGCGTGAACGCGGGATGGGAGGGGATTAAGGGGAGGGGGATAGAAAAATGCTACAACGCAAATTCCTCCAGAGACATTAAAGTTGATTTTGACTAAGGAGTATGTTAGCTTGAACCAAATTCATGAAGGGAGGTTTATCATGAAGAAAGTAGTAGCTGTGGGGGGAATCCTTGCTTTGCTGTTCCTTTTTAGCTGTTCCAAGGAACTGAAACTGAAAGAAACCGGGGAGGGTTCGTTGTTTGTCGATGGCTGTCCTGAGCCCGGGAGATCGATCGCAAAACTCATAACGAATCCGGAGCTTCGTATGGAGGGTCCTGACGCACTCGGGGGGCAGGGAGACTATCTCCTGATGAACGAGCACGCCGCATTCATCATCCAGGGAACTGACCATGTAAACACCTACTACTACTATGGGGGGGCTCCTGTAGATGCTGTTGCCCTCGAAGGATGTTCCCAGGCGAGTCCTGAGAGATTTGAGGAGATGGGTTTTGCACTCGGATTATTTGATATAAGTAATCCTCTCGATACTACGCTTAGGGCTTTCAGGGGAGACTCGGTCAAGGTGATAAACGACGGCTCAAACGGACAAGCGGCCGTAGTGAGGGTTTACGGCGCCGACGACTTCTTCTGGCTGATAGAGATGGAATTAATCGGAATGTTATATACAGAATATGGTCTCCCAAAGCCACTTAGTGGCCCTTTGGGGCTTGATATCTATGTTGATTACATACTCCCTCCTGATTCCAGTGCTTTGCAGATTAAGCTTAATATTCACAACACTTCAGATGACACAAAGGAAGTATTGAGTGGTGTGGCATTGTTTTTCGGCGATACCTCTATAGATCCAATCCCATTAAAATATTATCATCAACAGTACCAAACTGCTGAGGGCTTGCTGGGGCTCCTGCTGCAAGATGTTCCGGTCGGGGTACCATGGATGGTTGCCAGCGGTGGTGACGGCGCCTGGTCATTTGCCATGAAAGATGCCAACCTGGGCATGGCAAACATCAGCGGCGTAACCGCAGCGCTTGACGCTGACCAGATATTAGAGGGTAGTATACCTCTGTCGCCAAACGGAGAAGAGGGGGATACAATCACCCCTACCTATTTCTTTGGTGTCGGTGGAGGAGATCACAATACCGCCCTGACGCCACTCTATGAAGCCAACCCCAATCCGGCAGGTTTAACTTATGAACTCGCTGATCTGGAGGGGACAGCCTATGATCTTCTCTCCGGCGATCCCTTGCCCAATGTCCAACTCGAGGTCCAGGTCAAGAACCTGGATGATGATTGGGTCTTCCTGACTGGCTTTATCAGCGATGAAGATGGCAGTTACGGTGGGTTGATTCCCGACCTCGGAGTGGAATGCCAATTAACTGCTTACCTTGAAGGCCGCCCTTCTCCTCCTCCTGTGTATTTCTCCCCCTCTGAGACTTACAACATTGATGCAGCTTTTATGCCGGGTGGCCTGTTACTGTATGATGTGCGCGATTCAACGGGCAAAAACATCCCGGCAAAGATATCGGTATGGGAGCGGCGAGCAGATGATAGCTATGGCAGTTTTATTCGCAGGGTTTACAGCACCACCGGGTACGGAAATGTGGAATTGGTTCCAGGCGATTACTGGGTTAGCGTAACGCGCGGTTATGAATATACCACTTACGATGGGCCGACTACGATCGATCCGAACTCCTTAGCCATTTTGGAGGTCAGTCTTGAGAGAGTTGTCGACACCACCGGCTTCCTGTCAATGGACTCTCACATGCATGCGGGCCCCAGCGCCGACAACTATATATCCATAGCGTCCAGGATTGCCAGCGTGGCCAGCGAGGGTCTTGAGGTCGCCATCAGCACCGACCACGAGTATGTCGGCAGCTGGCAATCTGCCATTGACGAGGCCAGCCTGTGGGAGTGGGTGGCCACGGTGGTGGGGCTGGAAGTTACGGCTCCGCTACCCGGACATGTAAACATGTACGGGGGGATAGAGCCAAGATACGACATCAATGCCCGGGGCGGTCCCGTGAAATGGTGGGCGCCGGATCCGTTTGTCGGTTACTCGATGGATACCGCCCAGATATTTGCGGCCGAGCGGGCACGCGGGGCCCAGGTTATTCAAATCAATCATCCCCGGAATACCGGTGTCACCTATTATATTGATTATGAGCCGGAAACCGGCGAACCCTTAACTGATCCGTCCATGATCGGCTTCCCGAAGGATGCGGCATTGTGGGACTGGGATTTTGACGCCTTTGAGTTAATGAACGGCATGGATAATGTATTTGAAAAATTCGGGAGGGGGGGCACCTTCGATGATTGGATGAGCTTCTTGAACTTCGGCCACCGCGTCACCGCCGTCGGGGTCAGCGATGTGCATAATTACGGTCATCCGGGATACCCGCGAAACTACTTCGTATCTCCGACGGACAACCCCACCGAGTTCGCGGAGGAAGACCTGGTGAAGGCGGTGCTCGAGGGGCGGGTGCTCGTAAGCACCGGCGCCTTCGCCCGGGTCGCTGTCGTCAATGGTGGGGGAGCAATATTGGCCGAGATGGGCGATACCTATAACTTACCGGGGGGAGGCCCGGTTAGCCTGTGGGTGCATATTGAGGCTATCCCCGAAGTTGATGTGACCGATTTCAGGGTATTCGTTAACTGTGACCTGGCCGCTGGTCCGACGACGACAAATCCCGATAGCGTGGTTAAATACGAGGGGATCATATCGGTGTCGGTACCATCGGATACCGACGCTCATATAGTGGTGCTTGGATTTGGTGAGGCTTCCTTGCCTCGTGGTTTCCGTGGCCCCGGTAACCCCGAGGGAGTTCCGAGGTTCGTTACCAATGCCATATACATTGACACTGATAACACTGGTATCTACGATAACCCGCCCCTCTCAAAAACATGCTATAGCCCCTATGTACCTTAAATATAACCTAAATGTAAAAGCCGATCCTCCTACTTTTCAAAGAGAGGGTCGGCTTTTTGTTTTTCATTTATCCCAGATTATGCGTAAACACCCAAATTGCCTGCCCTGAGCCCTTCGACAAGCTCAGGACAGGCCTGTCGAAGGGTTGGCATATTAATAAATTATTTGCACCTGTTTGGTGTAGGGGCTTGATTGTAGGGGTCGGATTCATCCGACCCGCCATTGAACCCCTACATTAACGCATTATTTAGGTTCATATATAGTATGATAATTTTATTCAAAAATAAGGAGATAGAATATGAGAAGGGGTCTTTTTAAAATTGCCGGGGTATTTTTTGCTTATATCCTCATATCTCTCTTAGCCTTTCATTTTTCAGGCTGTGGGGAGGATAAGGAGGAGAAAGGGCCCAGAGGTCCCCTGGTAGATGTCTACCAGGATATGTTTGAGGGGATCTATGAACATCTTATGACGAATGTTCCCGTAGTGGAGGGGGATGTGGAGACTGACTTCGGCGACTCAAATGCCTGGGCACCGGCCCTGTTCTACTTGCTTAAGAAAGAGGGCATAGCTACCGAGAAGGAGCTGAATTTAGCCAGGGAGATGGTGGAAAGGGAGGCGAGATTAATAGATTCCCTGTCCGATGACCTGTTCTCCTACCTGTCAAATCCAGATGAGTTGATGGAGGTATATATCGGGGTGGCCGGATTGTTTATGGCTTATGAAGCAACGGGAAGTGCAAGTTATAAAGAAGCAATAGAAAAATACCTGGACGCCTTTATCCCCTTAGCCCACGATTCCATAGAGTTTGTTTTGGACTTTGATTTAGATCTTGTTGCACCCTATGGCTCTATTCCCCCTTATGGAGCCACTACCGTGCTTGGGGGGATTAGTGGATTCTATCTCCAGTATTACTTCTCGGTAGGGGATACAGAAAAGGCAAAGGATTATGCCCGGATAGGAACGGATATCCTCTCAAGCCTGAATACCCTGGTTTATGATGAGGTGAAAGATAATTACCGATATTCAATTAAGGTGGAAAATGACTTTATTTACCTCTATTCCAATGTCACCACCTTCCAGGCTCTCATCAGAGCCTATCTATACAGCGGGGATGAAGCCTATTTAGAAAGAGCAAAAACAATAATAGAAACTATGGAAGATCTTTATAGTAATGTCTATGGAGGTTACTTTGCTGCTCCGGTGGAGGATTCTACTGCCCCCCATTACGGAGAAGAGTATATCGCCCTTTCTGCCCAGAACTACCTGACCTATGCCTTCCTCCTCCTCTACCAGGAAACCGGGGACTCAATTTACTTGGATAGAGCGGAGAATACTCTGTCTTTTATTGAAAATAAACTCTACCAGGACGGTGTTGTCTATCACGACCTCATAAATGGGATAAGGGCAAACTGGGACTGCCCGGGGTGTAACTACCAGGTATTATATTATATTTATCTATACGACAGGCTTTTAAAGGAAAAACCAATCATAGAATAAAAATAATCCTGAGATGGTTCTAATCCCCTTGCTTCTTATCACCTAACATCTTCCTCTTAAATTTCTCGATGACATCGAGGCCGATAGTTCCTGCCAGCTCAAGGGCCTCTGCGCTTATCCGGTCTATTCTATCCTTCCTTGTATGAACCCCCCTCATCATGGAGCCAAGATTGAGAACTTTAAAGCCAGCGTTTGCCACGGGGATCATGTCCGTAGTTGCCCCGAAGGGGAGGTAGAGGGTCCTGGCGTTAGTGAGCTTCCCTTCCTCTATGACCTCCTTGAAGAAGTTCCCGAGATAGCCGGCCACATTCCTTATCGGTATGCCGAAGCGGGGTAAGGCAATAACTGACCCACTTTTTGCTCCCGGGCCGTCGTAGTTTAAAAACATCGTTTTCCCATGGTCATATTCTTTTGCATGCACCTTTATCCATGCCTCGGCGCCCAGCAGTCCCAGTTCCTCAGCGCTCGTTGCTACATATATAAAAGAGAGACCTTCTACTGGCTTATCTCGCATGGCTTTAGCTATCCCCAGCATAACCCCTACTCCGGCGGCGTTATCCAGGGCACCGTCGGAATGGTTCTGGACGCTGTTGAACAGAAGTAAGGCCGATATGGCGACAGTGAAAATACTCAGGGCAAAAATCGCCCCGCCACCTCCGGCACCGACCCCCAGAATATCCAGCAAGCCTAAGATAAATACCCCTACCCCTCCTCCGAAGATCCCGATGCCGCTTAGGAGATAAATGAAAATTCTTACCTCAACAGGAAACGGCTGGCTCTTGGTGTCATAATGCGCCATTACAACCACATTGCCCATCTTCCCACCCCCTCCGGACCCTTGCCTACCGGTGATGTTCTTGGAAGGGAAGGTTCTGCCGTATTTAATAAAGGGCTCAAAGCTCCTCGTCAGCTTATTCAAAGCCATAACTCCCAGAAGAAGTCCTCCGGTAGCCACGGCCAGAGCCCAGGCAGGATGCCCCCGATAGTATAAAAAAGCTGCCAGAGCTATCGGGCTTGACAGGACCAGCATGATAACCCTTGTCAGAACACCCACGGGAAAGCTGGAGGCTAAGAAATCCTCCTCTTCGACCTGAAGACCCAGCCTTTTCATCTCCTTGACAATATATTCTCTCGCCCTGACCTCCCCCTCGCTTCCCACCAACCTGGGGAAGGAAAGTGCTGCCGTCTGATCATAAGCATACCGTCCGTCGAAAGACATCCCTTACTCCTTATTTAAAATAGTAGGGGGATTCACGAATTGCCCCTACCTTAAGAGAACCGCCCCCATTTCCATACAAATTATATAAAACACCTTTGATAAGATTCAATTTATCAAAATAAATCGCTATCTATTTTGATAGTAACCACTTCATATAACCCACGCACTTATTTTTCAAAAGGGTAACATTTAAGTCAATTTCTCAATGAGAAAATGAAAAGCTCCCCGGCATACCCAACTCAGCACAATATTTAAATAATTTAGGGGTTGACCCTAATTTTTCACCCTCCCCCCCTTTGAAAAAGGGGGGCTAGGGGGCCGTTGAAAAACCCTTCTTTAAGGAAATTTTTTCCATAAACCTCCTCTCCCCACAGGGGAGAGGAATGAGGTGAGGGGGATTTTATTAGAGATTTTTGGGTGCAATTGTTCACCCCCACCCTAACCCTCCCCCATCAAAGGGGGAGGGAAGATACTTTTTCAACAGCCCCGCTAGGGGGGATTCTCATCTTTTTCCCCCCTGAATTTCTTTAGATGACCTGAAAAGAAACTTTTAATATCGGCTATTTCTCTGGTAACGGGACATCTCGGGATAGAATTCAGGAAAGCCCTACCATATTGCCTGGTTAAAATCCTGGGATCGAGAACAGCTACAACTCCCCAATCGCTTTTTAATCTAATGAGCCTTCCAAAGCCCTGGCGAAACATGAGGGCTGCCTCCGGAAGCATATACTCTTTGAATGGGTTACCACCATTGTCTTTAATATTCTCCATCCTGGCCTCTACCAGAGGGTCGTTGGGGACCGAGAAGGGCAATCTGGTGATAATTACGGACCTCAGGGCCTGGCTCTGAACATCAATGCCCTGCCAGAAGCTTTTTGTTCCTAAAAGCACTCCATCCCCATCTTTCTTAAAATCTTCAAGCATCTGGTATGGAGACACCATTCCCTGTTTGATTAATTTAAAATCGGATAGGTCCTCTTTGAGTTTATCGTATATTTGATCGAGTAGCTGATAACTGGTAGAGAGGACAAAAACCCCTCCCTTTGAAATATCAACAATTTCTTTTATATGTGCCCCTACCGACAGCCTGTGGCTCTCTTCCCTTGGATCCGGTAGATTCTTAGGAATATATACCAGGGCTTGCTCGGCAAAATTAAATGGAGAATCGAGGAGGAGCTCTTTGAAGTCTTCTATCCCGAGGCGACCCTTTAGATAATTAAAGCTTTTATTAACGCTCAAGGTAGCTGATGTAATAATAATTGGGATATCTCCTGTAAAAAGGGATTCTTTGAGGATGGCGCTGACCTCTATGGGAACTGCCTTTAGGGATATTTTCTGAATCTTTTTTCTTTTTCCTATTTCAATCCAATAGACATAATTTGGGATGGGCTGATTAAGAAAGCTGCTTACTTCTATTGCAAGCTCATGGCATCGCCTTGAAAAGACCTCCAACTCATTCTCATCTTCCTCATTTTTTGTAAACTTTCTATTCTCCTTTAGCAGTAGGCTTAAATTCTTTAGAGGCTCTTCCAATGTATTTTCTACAATATGTGGAGATTTCACCCTGAAACTCAACCCCTCGGAGAAGCCATCAATGGCATTAAATAAACCGTAAAAAAACATTTCTCCCGCCTTCCGGCACTCACCCAAGACTTCAATCAATCTATTTCTAACTTTTACCCTCCTCACCCTGGTGACAATTCCCCTCTTTGTATCTGGATTGTAGATCCGGTCAAATAGCCATTTCATTCTATAGTTTGTAATCTCAATTCCAAGGAACTCAGCTGCGATGTTCTCTATCGAGTGTCCCTCATCAAATACCAGAGCATGGCATTTTGGCAGCACCTTTCCACCACTTGCAAGATTGGTGAAAAACAAATGATGGTTTACCACAAGGATCTGAGTTTTTTTAGCCTCTCCAAGAGCCTTCGCGTAAAAACAGTCTTTCCGGTATGGGCAGCCTGCTGCCCGGCAATTATCTGGCTCCCGGCAAACTTCAAACCAGAGTGCTCTCGGGGTTTCTATCTCCTGCATCATTCCAGTAGCGGTCTTTTTAGACCACTGAACAATTTTTTCTATTTCATCGGCTTCATAAAATAGGTAAAGATTTGAGGCGAGAGCTAACTTTCTCAAACATAGATAATTTTCGCTACCCATAAAGAATGCATAGCGAAAACTTATTCCACGAGATGATAGTGCCCTCTCCAGCAAAGGCAGGTCCTTTTTCATAAGCTGCTCCTGGAGGGCCTTGGTAGCTGTGGAAATAATTGCCCTTTTATTTCTTTTCTTTGCATAAAGGATCAAGGGAATTAAATAAGCTAAACTTTTGCCTATCCCGGTTCCGGCCTCCACTATAAGGCAATTCCCATCATAGATTGATTCCTCAACAGCCCTTGCCATTTCCGTCTGCTGAGGGCGGAGCTCAAAATTGGGGATGCTCCTTCCAAGCAGGCCTTCTTTACTAAAAATTTCCTCAATGCCTATGCTTCCCATAAGGTTATTTCAACCTCTATCATTTTGACAGGACTGTTTCATCACGCATATAATCAATATCTCATAATGGAGGCAATGAGAAATTCAAAATTCAAGCTGCGGCATCATTTGCTCATTTGTCAATATGAAAGATTTGCCCCCCTACCCTTTTTTAAAGTCAAGAAGTTATCTACGTGGTCCCCTATTTCGCCCATAATTTCACAGTTGTCAATATATTTTGTAAAGCGTGCTTTACAAAAGTATTATATAACTTTGTTAAATTTTTAATTCCAGTAGCTAACATTTTTGCAAAGCATAATTTGCAAAACTATCACATAACTAAAATTGTAGTTAATAAACATGGAGTTTTCGCCTAACGATAAAGGTTGTATACGAAGCAGAACCTAGAATATTTATGGGAAGCTTAGGGGACCTTGGTTCTAAAACAACTTAGGATAAAAATGGCCCCCTTTTACCTTTTGACAGGTGCCCTTTAATGGGTGACCCCTTTTCTTCCTAACTATGGTCTGTCCTTCCTCTCCAAAGCCGCTCTGCCGGCCGATGTGAGCCGGTACTTCTGCAACCGGCTGTTGGGTTTATCCGGTATCGTATACTCAATGAATCCTGCCTCCAGAGCCGGGTGGAGGTAATTCTGTCGGAATGTCGGCCGGTGCTTGATGCCCATAGCCTCACGCAATTGCCCGGAAGACAGTTCGCCCTTTTGAAGTAACGCCAAGAGACGGTGGACTGGGTCGTCTGACTGGGTCGGTAACTGGGTCGGCGACTGGGTCGGTTTTGGTGCATTGCCCTCTGTCATTGTTCCCGCAATCGTCGCTTTGAAGGTGACGATAATGAACCCTTGCCGCTCCTCAAAGGTTGGCAGAGCAATGCCGTGGCGCTTACATGCGGCGATCACCCGATTGGTTCCACGCCCCCAAACCTCCACCGCCCCGGTGCGATGAAATGCTTCTGCGATCAAGGGATTTCGGAGCTTTGACAGGTGCGGACCGGAAAGCTGTTCCAGAGTTACGCCATAAGGGAGGCGGCCATGACTTTGTATCTCGATCCGGTCATCAAAGACCACGATGGCCACGTAACCGGAGTAATCTGAGTAGTCACGATGCATGACGGCGTTGAGAATAATCTCCCGCAGGGCATCGACGGGAACCGGAAAACGATCTTCTCGGAAAATTTTTCCCTCGGGGAATCGCGCTCCCAGTGGAAGGGTCCGTTCAAGGAACGCCATCCCCTCGCGCACCATGGCAAAGGCATTCATGTGTTCCTGCCGGTTGTCTACAATCTCGCCCGTGACCGTCGTTCCTCGGAAACGCCCCATTTTGAGGAGGCATTGCGGATAGTCCGGGAAAAGCCTTGTTCCATAGAGAACCTGCGCGGCCTGAGTAAGCATTCCGTCCGTACGCAGCCCAAGCCGGTCCAAGATGTTGCCGATGTCACGGCTGGTATCCGCGGAGATCCGGTTCTGTTGAATAGCCAGTTCGCGAGTCTGCAGGATTTCCGTCCGATCGAGGTCCTTTATCGCTAACCCTTCGGCAGGGAGGTTTTCCCATCGGCGTTTCGCGTGGCCTCGCTCAAGCAGCAGTTGTTCGTACCGTGACTGGGGCATTTTCCGCGTTGTGGCCCCTACCCGCTCATAGGCCCTGCCTTCGAAGGTAAAAGGTACCGATTCGTTGCTGGCTTCAGCCTTTAGCACGATGACTTGTTTGCCTTGCCCGAGGTCAACGATTTCCATCCGAACCGATGCAGGCGGCTCGAAACGGTCCAATGCCGCGGCAATCTTTTGTTGGGTGGCATCAGAGACATTCTGGCCGATGATCCTACCATCCGGACCAACGCCGATGATCACAATCCCTCCAGACCCATTCAGGAAAGCACACAAAGACTGCATGGCTCCCTGAATCTCGGCCGTGGAACGCTTGAATTCCAGCGTCCGGCCTTCACCTTTCTTGAGAAGATCGGCCAATTGTTTCGGACTGGCGGGATTCCCGGCTGCTTTCATGAGCGTTTCCCTCCATACGGAGCTGAGTCCTCCCGCACCTGCATCGGCCTTGTCATGGCGTTTTCCGCCAGCCAGTAATGAGCCACCTTGGTGACCTCGTGCCAGGGGAACCGTGCCGGGTCATTGATCGGCTCCTGCATCGTGGGCTTCGTGGCACAGTTGGTAATCACATAAAGCCAGTAGCAATCGCGGCGGTCTTCCGCCACACGCCGTTCGTTGGGCGTGAGCAGGATCGTGCCCGTGGCACCAGCCAGACCTTTAATCTCGTCGGGAAATGGGTCAAGTCTGCTCTTGACCTTTGGTGATTCTTGATAGAACAACTTGAACTCGCTTTCTCGGTCCTCTGTTATTTTAGATTTAGGTGATGTTGGTTCTAAAACAACTTAAGAAAAATGACTCTGACCCCTTTTATTCTAATAGTTACCTATTCCCTGCTATTCCTTGCTACTCCTTGCCATTCCCTGTTTGACCAGTTCCCTTTAATGGGTGACCCCAGGACTATAGAAATGTCTAATGGTCGAGTAGACATCTTCAACAACCTATTTCGATTGCTTGATGCCCCTCACAGAACCGGACTTGAGGATTTCCCTCATCCGGCTCTTCAGGAACACATCCTCAATACGAGGACGGAGCATA
>SDBT01018397.1_pt1 | contig 10984 bp, 12 predicted proteins | sample 2277101 | NCBI WGS metagenome assembly SDBT01 (sample SAMN10404973, study PRJNA504765) | marine sediment metagenome | isolation source: marine sediment core GS10_PC15, 103 cmbsf | place: Arctic Ocean: Southern Knipovich Ridge | collected 2010 | reverse complement strand
TTTGTCATCAATAATAAAATTATCACCACTAGGAATAAGTATCTCATTTTGTATACTCATATAATCCCTTTTTTTTTACATTCAATTATTTTTTAGCAAACAGCTTTTTATATTCGCCGTAGCCTTGAGCGTCTAAATCTTTTACTGGTATAAACTTCAGCGCTGCTGAATTAATGCAGTAGCGCAGGCCGGAGGGTGGTGGGCCATCTAGAATAATATGGCCTAAGTGGGAATCCCCATGCATGCTCCGCACTTCAGTGCTGGTGCCAAAAAATCCGCGCTGTTGCTTTTCAATAATGTTTTTTGGTTCTAATGGTTTGGTAAACGCTGGCCAACCTGAGCCTGATTTGTATTTCTCAAGTGAACTAAAGATTGGTTCACCAGAAACAACGTCCACATATATCCCCGGTTCTCGGTTATTCCAAAATTCGTTTGAAAAAGCTGGCTCGGTCCCATCTTTTTGCGTGACTTCAAATTGTATTGGTGTGAGCTTTTTGCGCAGCTCTTCATAGGAGGGTTTAGAGTATTTTTTTTCCGTATTCTTTTTCTCCATTTGTTTACTCCAATGCTTTTTCAAAAACTGATCTCTGCCTGATCCCCATCGATAGATTTTATATCGTATAGGATTTTTGGAGGCATAATCTTGATGATACTCTTCGGCCGGCCAAAATTTAGAGGCAGGAAGAATTTCTGTGACAACCGGTTTAGAAAATCTTTTTGATTTATCGAGCGCTTGCTTGGATTGCTCTGCAAGTTTCTTTTCTTTCTTATCCTTGTAAAAAATAACAGAACGGTATTGCTTTAATCTATCGACAAACTGCCCATCAGCATCTGTGGGATCTATTTGGCGCCAAAAGATATCAAGAATTTTATCGTAGGAAATTTTTTTAGGATCATATGTTACTTCAATGGCTTCAACGTGCCCCTTTTTGCCATAGTCCTGATTTTTATAGAGAGGATCTTTACCTGATCCACCCGTATACCCGGAGATCACATCAATCACACCATCTTCTTTTTGAAATGGTCGTTCCATGCACCAAAAGCAACCGCCAGCAAAGATTGCTTTTTTGGTTGATTGAGTCTTTGGTGATGTTTGATTCATACAAAGCACCATGAATGAAAAGAGTAAGATTTTCTTCATGAGACTCTAAGCTTGCTTAAGGAACTCCCACAAAATCTTGCCATTGCACGTACGGCAAGGAGGAAACTTATTCCCTTTAGCAAGAGGGATAGTGCGTTGTTCTTCAGATAAAAGATTACATTCTTTGCCAACGCAATTTGTTAGTTTATAGACGCCAGATTCTTGGCATACTTCACCGATTGCAAAGGTATCACCTTTTTTGACCATTTTAAGACTCCTTTTTATTTATGTTAAAAGAAGGAGCTTCAAATAGGCAAGAGATACTTTTTTTGAGTGAGTGTTTATACAAAATAAAAGAGCCGCTCTGGATGAGCGGCTCTTTACGTGAAAATTTCTTTAGAAGATAGAGTTATCTCTTTTTTCTAAGCATCGGCAAGCCGGTGCGAGCATTTTCGGTTACTTCGTACCCATCAGGTAATGCATCAAGAGCTTCTGGACGCACATCGCCAGCAAAGTAATAAATTCGTTGCTTACGGCCACCTTTGAGCTCTACTTCTTTTGAATGAAGATAATAAGTTTTGCCACTTTTTTTAGATTCAACACTATATGCCATAATATAAATCCCTTTGTCAGTAAATAATTTTTATTCCTGTTCAATAACACTAATAGATTAATTCGAAAAAATCTAGTATTCAGCCTCTAAATATTTTTTAAAGAGGCTATTTCTAAACTTACCTTCCGGATCAATCGATTTTTTGAATGTTAAAAACTCGTCAAGTTCAGGATAGGCTTTTTCAAACTGCTTTTTGGTGGGATAAAGATGATAGGGAAGGTAATATCTTCCGCCGAGCCGTAAAGCTTGATCAACAAGTTTTTGGGTCCATATTTTATTATTTTCCTGGTGATGCGATTTTGCTACTTCCATATACAATACAAACGCAAATGAATCTTGTGGCGCATATGGCAAAGCTGATTCTTTATCAGCTTCAACATATCGAATACCGATATTTAAAAGATTTACCTCATATTTTTTAATAATCTTTTTAAGTTCCTCTGTAAACGATTCAAAATGTTTAATGGGTATAAAGTATTCTTGTATACTACCGGATTTGGATTATTTGAAAATCCGTTGAAGCTATTGTATTGTGTGTGTTTTTTCGCTATTCTCATATATCACAGCTTTTTGTTTTGTGAGGTAATAGGGTACAAACAAGGAACGAATACGGCGTAGAAATGAAGAGCGGGAGAGCACAACACCAATTCGTTCAAGCCAATCAATTCCTTTTCTGAGTCGTTTAGAATCTGTGACGGGCTCAGCGGTTTTTCGCCATGTAGCGCAAAGCAATTGATCAAAATATACCGGACATAAATAAGCACTCTGAAGGCGCACCGTCTTATCAGGTAAAATTTCTTCAAAAAAGTATTTTTTATATTCATCCAATGACTTTTTTACCGCTTCATATTTTATTTTTGTAGATGGACGTAAGCGTAATTTGGCTTGAACAATAACTCCTACTAATCCATACCCACCAATAGCATTATAAAAATAATCACTGTTTTGTGTGCGAGATGCCTCTATAAGATTTCCTTGAGCATTAATAATTGTAATTGATTGCACCGTGCTAATAATCGGATCATCATGAACAGTTCTACCATGTGCATTTACCGATAAGGTGCCTCCTACTGAGAAATCACTATATGATTGCATACAGCGCACCGATAAGCCATGTGGATCAATGTGCTCAATAAGCTTCTTCCATGTGATGCCGGTTTGAACAGTGACAATGTTGTTTTTCGTATCCAATTCAATGACATCATTCAATTTGCTCATATCAATCACAATCCCATCTTCATACGCAATTTGGCCACCTTGGCTGCAACGAGCGCCCGCGATAGAAAGAGGAACTTTTGCTTCTTTTATAATTTCTTGAATTTCTTTAGTAGAAACGGGAGCGATAATTTTTTTAACGCGTGTAGGGGAAAGCTCACTAATTTCTTCGATAATTACTGGATCAGCTTCATCAGCTCTGAGGGCCAATGGGGGCAATGATAAAAAGAGTAATGTAAGACTAAGTAGTAATTTTTTCATATGAATTCTCCATTTAGGAATAAGAATAGTAATAATTATAAAGCTTAATACCGTAATTGCAAATGGGCGCAGCTTATAAAAAGGCAAACTTTTCTATTTAGTTTATTAGTAGCGGATGGTTCTTGATAAAATGCTTTAAAATGGCTATTATGAGGCTAATTGAGTCTACTATGCATTGGAGGTAACTATGCAAAAATATCGATTAAACTTCACAAAATACCTATTTTTCGGATTGCTTTCTTTTGGGGTTTGCACATACACCACTCAAATGAACCATTTAAACAAGGTTTTATACACCCCATCTTTACGTGATGAATGTGGGAGATTTCTTGATAATGTTTTAAGGCAAGTTTCTTCAGAAAAGTTTTTTGAACTAGCGGATACGCTTAAGCAAGAAAATGATGATCTTACAGATAATGCACTGTATGAAAAACTGATGGAAAATATTGATTCTATCAAATCCTGGAATCATACCCTTAAAAAGATTTCATCCTTAACGCATCAGAAAAAGGTGCTTTCCCAGCAAGCTAAAACTCTCCTTGACGGTATTACAACCGTTGATGGTTATGTGGAAATTGGCACACCTGCTACATATCTGACAAGCATGAAAAGCTTTTTAACTACAACTGGCCCGCGTTTTGTGATAAATGATACGCAACGATGGACTGATTATATTCAGGGATATAGCTTAAATCCAATCAAGAAATTTAAGCCGTATGATCATTTTGTGCCTCTGAATAATTATGATCCAATTTGCGAGGATGATATTCCGAGCAAATCGGTCGATCTTGTGGTATGCGTTATTGGATTGCATCATATTCCGGTTGAAAAGTTAGATGGTTTTGTTGCTTCTATAGAACGCATTTTACGGCCAGGTGGTCAATTCTTATTGCGAGACCATGATGCGCATACGCCTGAACTGATATCAATCGTTTCAACAGCTCATACTGTCTACAATGCTATAACGGTAGGGGAAAGCCTTGAGGCAGAAATGAGTGAGTATAGAAACTTTCAACCATTATCCTATTGGATATCCTTATTAGAACAGCATGGCTTTAAGTCAGGGGAGGAACGCATTTTGCAAGAAGGAGATCCAACCTTAAATACCTTCATGAAATTTACTAAAAAAATAGATAAGGATGATCACCTTGATTTTATAACTCGCAGCGCAAAAAAAACGAACAATTATGAAAAGGATATCACGCAGACATATCTAACCTCTCCTGAATGGCACAATGTTGATATTGCTCAAGAGTATGCAAAGTTTATTAATCATACGCCTTTTTATGAGTTCCCCTATATGAAAAGCATTTCATCATATTGGAAGGTGTTTTTAAAATCATGGAATGCAGCACGTAAGCGTAGAGGGTTGCTCCCGGCGACACTTTCTTCATACACGCTTATGAACCTTTTTATTGGGATTACGCTGTCTGTTGAGTTTGCTGCTAAGAGTGCATTGTCTCTTCCCATGCGATTAGCATTTTCTGGTGTTGAGGGTGAACCGATTGCAATGATCGTTTCTGATCCCAAAAATCAGATTGAAGATATAGATGAGCGTATTACCGTTGAAGAAACAATTGGTACTCATCTAAAATTGATTCATGTTCCACGTTACAAAGAATTTTTCGGTGTTATGAAAAAGCTGAAAGATAGTTCCATTATTATTCATGAAATTGCGGGTCAAAAATCGATCCAATGCAAAGTTCGCTATAAACAGGATAGTTCCTCAGCTGATCAAGGAGTAGGGTATACAAAGGAATATGAATGGAATATTCCGACTCAACCTGAATATCAGTATGCTGCCCTGACAGTTGATGTTAGTCGTATTATGGATGTGCTCAAAGATCTTGCTTCAAAGGATGTCGAGATTTTGCATATCCATGATTTTTAATGAGCCTATTCAAAAGAGGATCAATGGGATGACCAATCATCAAAAGGGCTTTATTTATCTTATAATCGGCGGAGCGCTCTTCTTTATTGTGGCTGCTCCCTTTATCATGCAACTATCTTTAGCATTGCTTGGTCTTTTTTTAATTAATAATGGCCTGCGCTTACGTGGCAGGCCACCATTAATGTATTTTATTGCTTCTTGGATGGATCGATTTTAGCTTGGCATACCTCCCCCTGGAATATCGCTGCCACCTGGACTCATATGAAAGCCCCTAAATGCAATCAAATATATTTCTAATTGTAAGTGTAGCAAAGGGGCGATCTATTTAATCAAGTATATGGACCTTTCTTGCCAAGAGGATTCTTTTCAGGTAATTATATGCTATATATTGGTCCATAAACTCAAAGGAACTATAGATGGCAAAGTTTTCGATAGAACGTGCTTTAGGATGGGGATTTAGAACTGTTTGGGATAATTTGGGGCTGATTTTGGCTGCTGCGCTTACCTGGTTTGGGGTGACAATTGTTCTTGAGGCATTAAAAGTGGTTCTCTTAGGGACGGAATTTCAAATTTTCAACCTTCATATTGCTAACAATGCAGCACAGCTGCAAATAGCTCAGCTTTATGAAAATCCGCGTATTATTGGTTTTTCATTGGCTCAATTAGTGTTGCAGCTGATTCAAGAGGCATTGAAATTGGGAATGATCAAAATTGGCCTGGATCTTTATGATACAAAAAAAGCAACCTATGAAACGCTTTTTACCGGTTTTAGAGTATTGATTAAGTATCTTGTAGCTACTTTTTTATATGGGCTAGCTGTTGCAGCAGGGACGGTATTGCTTATCATCCCAGGAATTTATCTGGCTATGCGGTATTGGTTCTATAGCTATGTGCTCGTTGATAAGGATTTAGGGATTATTGACTCTTTAAAAGAGAGTGCCGTAATCAGTGAAGGGGTGAAATGGTATTTACTTGGTTATACCATTACCGTTGGCATATTGCTTCATCTTGGTTATCTAACCCTGATTGGTATTATCTATATTTGGCCTGCACTTCAACTTGCTAATGTGTTTGTCTATCGAAAATGCGGCCAGAAAGCAACCTCTCAACCCGTTCATCCTGAGTGATCCTGAGGTATTCATTACAAAAATGAACCGAAGGATTGTATCGAAGGGCTAAAGCAGCTTCTTAAGCATATTCAATATTTAATTGCATCCAATTAATATATCGGGGTTATAAAGGATATTTTTACCTTGAATGGTTCCGATATATCTATTTGTCTCCTGATCATATACATCGATTTTATTAATTGGTTCGTTGCAGACAGTAAGTACCGGGCCAACGTCGATAAAGGAGGGAGATTGCCGCTTTAAAATTTTGGTCAGGCATTTGCAATGATGTGCATTATATACTTCTAATCTTACAACGTGTGGTAGGGTGTTATATAAATACACACGAAATGCGTATAACTTCTCTACAAAAATGCTTAAGCTGAAAAGCGTGATGATTACAAACCATTTAATCACCAGTTTGTGAAAATTACTCTGCTCCATTGTGTCCCCCGACAATTATTATATTCCCTAATCTATTCTAACGGGGGCGCATCTCTGTTTACAACGATTTATAATTTTCTTTTAAATTTCTTCTCAACATCATACCAACTAAGCATCCATCCAGTTGGCCGGCCATGGGGGCAAGAGAATCTATTGGGGGTTTTTTCAAGGTCATCAAGCAGCTGCTTCATCTGCTCATGGGTGAGAACATCACCCGCCTTAATAGCAGCTTTGCAGGCCATTTGCGCATGAAGCTGTTCATTGAGGCCTTTTTTGATCACCTCTGTGCTCGCATTACCTTCTTGATGTATCCAGCCAATCATCTGCCCAATAAGCTCCTTGAGGTTTACCCGTTTGCAATGAACAGGTGTTGCTTTGATGATCAGTTGTGTGGGGCCAAAGCGTTCGATGGTGATACCGCTTTTGATAAGAATTTCTAAATAAGGCGTAAGTAGATCTAAATCGGTCTCAGGAAATTCGATTGTTTGTGGAAAGGCCAATGCTATTGTAGCCAGTTCCTCAAAATGTTTGGAAAACAGTTCATAAAGGATTCTTTCATGGGCTGCATGTTGGTCAATAACATAAAGCCCATCTTCCTTATCAATTAAGATGTAGGTTTTATGTACCTGGCCAATAATTATTCCTGAAAAAACTTTTTCAGGAGAGACTTGCGAAATCGGTTGTTGGCTTGCTTGGGCCATCATTTGTTTGTCGGGAGAACTAGTTGGCTTATTAACGCTAAATTGTTCTGGGGTTGGGAACCCGTCTTCGCTGAAGCTTCGACGTGGCATTGAATCGTTTGATGCATCACGCCATAACTCCGTAGGAGTGACGGCGGATGAAGCATCCATTAGTAGCATTTCTCTACTTTGCTCGGCTCTGGTAAACGCTACCGGTTTTTTAATTTGTGCTGAGAGATGATTCTCCAGTGCTTTTTTGATTGTTTCTTGTATAGCGCGGCTTACGCGAACGGGGTGCAATAAACTCACCTCTTCTTTGCGGGGATGGATGTTGATATCAACTGTCTCACGAGGGATGGTAAGAAAAATGGCAGCAGCCGGAAATTTCCCAGGCTGAAGGACATTCATATATCCCTTCATCAGAGCCCGAGAAAGTTCAAAATTCTTTACCCAGCGATTGTTCACGAATAGATAGATGAGGTTACGATCATAACGGCTAAAATGATGATTGGTGATAACGCCGTTCACGGATATCTGGTTGCTAGACTCATTTGGCAGGCTGATTAAATGATCTTTCACCATCCGATCCCATAATTGGCTCGCACGCTCAGTAATGCTTTGTACCGGAGGGCAATTATTAATGAGCCTATTTTCATGGAAGATCTTAAAGTGAACTTTAGGGTGCGCCAGGCAAAAGGCATTAAAGAGCTGGCTTATTTGGCGCCATTCGGTCTCATCTTTTTTTAAAAACTTTTTTCGTGCCGGCACATTATAAAAAATATCATGCACCGCAATATCAGTACCTGGGTTGCTCCCAATAGATTCTTCATTAATAATCTTATTTTTTTCTATCTCAAGTTTTGTTCCTGTCTCGTACTCAATTTCTCTAGTAATCAATTTTACTTTGGCCACGGCTGCGATGCTTGCCAGTGCTTCCCCGCGAAATCCGAATGAATTGATTGAGGTTAGCTCATCTACCGATGATAGTTTGCTTGTTGCATGCTGATGAAAACAGATTTTTGCGTCCGCAGGGCTCATGCCAGATCCATTATCAACCACACGAATTAATTTTTTCCCTGCCTGCTCGATATAAAGCGTAATGGCAGTAGCTCCTGCATCGAGCGAATTTTCAATAAGTTCTTTTAAAAGATTAACTGGCCGTTCGACCACTTCGCCAGCAGCGATTTTCTGGGCTTCATGAGGAGGGAGTTGTTTGATCTTTTGCATGGTGCACAATCCTGATGAGAATAGAAATTAAGATGTTTCAAGAATAGCAGATTTTATGGCCTTAATATAGAATCGAATGGGCGAATGAAGTGGGAGCAGCTGGCATTGATTCGCTAAACTGTTTTTGTGGGATAATCAGTTTTCCTTCTATCATAAAACGCAAAGTTTTATCTCGGCGGCTTGGCTGCACAAAATTGAGCTTCATATCCTTAAAATGCTTTGATCGATTAAGATTTTCTAAAAATTGCGTTACTGCTTGAGCGCTTTTTGCCGATCCTTTAATTTGCACCAGTTTTTTTGCTTCGCGGGTAAAGGAATCTACGATTGCATGCGCAGGGATGCATCGAGATACCTCATGGAGATATTTTCCCGGGTTTTCTTGATTATTGGTCGCATATAATTGGGCTTGGATTTGTTTGCGTGCGGATTGCTCTTGATCGATAAGAGTCTTTTTTTCTTCCATGGCTGGTTCAAGATGCTTTACGCGTTGATTAAGGCTGCTTTTTTGCGTTGTTAGTTTGCTGAGCTGATCTTTATAATAGGTATGTACAGCCATAATCAGGAAAAGCATGAGGCCCAAAGCAATAGACGTGGCAATTAGCCACCGCTTAATGCTTTGTTGTTGCTTTAAAGAAACCGATTGGACAAAATTAAGTTTCCCCATCTCTATTACTTCCCAGTAGGAAAAGGCCTAAGCAGCTCAAAACCAACTCTTCATTTTCTTGCACCTGGGAATTAAGTATATCAGAAACGCATAGCTGTTCGCCAAGAGTATAGCCGTTTATACACCGTTTTATGTAGCTCGAGAGATTTTCTTGTGCATTTTTTTGCGCAGGCAAGCCTTTTTTTGATAGCGCGTGCAAGAGCGCAGCGGTGCTGGTGGTTAAATGAGTCAGATTGAGCCCAGCCAGATGGGTAATGAGTTTATATTGCATTAAGGCTGCATGCTCTAGCTGACATCCATAATGGAGATGCAACTGATCTTGTGTTTGTCCAATATGATACACATCATGTTGATGGTGATCAGACACATCAAAGGAAAATTCATCCTTTGATATTTTTTGTGCTGCTCTGAAGAGAATTTTTTCATGCTGCGCTTGAGGCTTAAATCCAAATGTGATAAACGGATTTTTTATTGAGTGGTGCTTAAGAAACGAGGCAATGTCATTTCCTATAGCCAAATGATTAAAAATTCGACCGTCCCCAACTTCATGGTTGGTATAATCGATCCGCTCAAATGCTATAAGAACAGGGATATTATTTTGATTTTTTGTAATCAAGCAGCATACACGCGTATTGCCATCGATGATGATTATTACTAGTTCCGGGGTTGAAAACCACATTCATTACTCTCCTTGTATATCCATTAAGCTGTGTTCTTGATGCCCATGGCCGCCGAAGCCTTGGCGTAGGAGGCTTTTGCGACACGATCTTTAGTCGCCAAATCTTTTTGAACTGCAATGTTATTATACCCTCGTTTTTTTAGTAGTTCTTTTACTACATTGCCCTGAGCGTATCCAATTTCTATCCAAAGATTCTGTATCTTTTTTTGCTCCAGCTCTTCATTCGGTTTTAAAAATTCAGGCGCTTCATTAATTATTTTTTTGATAATGCCAAAGCCTTTCTGATCAGCCACAAGCGCTTGCTTATCTTCCCAATCAATCACCGATGGATCAAGAGTTTTATACTCTTGTAGATCAATATAAGGAGGATTGGCGACTAAGAGATCAAATTTTAAATCATTAGGAATATTATCAAATAGATCGGACTCTAAAAAAGTTGTGTTAATGAGGCCATTATGATGGCTATTCTCGCAGGCCAGATCTAAAGCTTGTTTAGAAATATCTGTCCCATAAACATGTGATGTTGGTAATGCATCGCCCAGCGCCAGGGCAACGCAACCCGAGCCGGTGCATAGATCTAGGATTGTTAGTTCTTGGTTTTTGAGCGAGTGTAGCTGTTCGATTAATCCATATACCCATTCTTCTGTTTCAGGGCGGGGAATAAGGATTGGTGGTCGTACTACGATTTCAATATCGCCAAACGGCACAAAGCCTAAGAGATATTGAAGGGGCATTCGTTTTTCAACAAGCAATGCTATTGATTTTTTGAGTGTCTGCTCCTGCTCATCCGTAAGGCCAAAAGTTTTTTGGGAAACAAGATGCTCTTTACGTTCACCTGTTAGCGCTTCGATAAGCCACCAGGCAGCTTGCTGCTGGAGCACCGGATCATCATACCGTTCTTTTAACTGTTGGGCGATTTGCATCACAATATCATCAAAGGTCATGATAGGTGCCCTATGATTTTTTCCGCTCGTCCCAAGAATAATTTTAATCTTCGATAATCATTGCCGGTCAATAATGAGAATGATTCAACCAGCTTATTAATTTTTTCCTCACTTATTAGATCCTGTTCAGCTAAGTTACGCAAGATTGCTAGCAATAACTCATCGATGTTTATAAT
>SDBT01018396.1_pt1 | contig 10984 bp, 8 predicted proteins | sample 2277101 | NCBI WGS metagenome assembly SDBT01 (sample SAMN10404973, study PRJNA504765) | marine sediment metagenome | isolation source: marine sediment core GS10_PC15, 103 cmbsf | place: Arctic Ocean: Southern Knipovich Ridge | collected 2010 | reverse complement strand
TCTCCACTTATTTACCTCAACCGGGACGCTTACCCCTAGTAGGCTAAACAAGGTCTATTCCTTCCTTGATTGGGATGGCTGGAGTGGAGAAAGGGTAGTGTTGAGACCTGATGGCACTATCCCAGTTGCTAGGTTTTATATTGATAGTATGGAAGAGAAGGAGTTGGCTAGGCTCTTTTATGTGGCTAATGTCTTTGTTTTTGAAGAGACAGGGAAAGAGACGAGGGAGAAATGGCAATGCGGGGTTGAACTTATAGGGAAGGGTTCAGCTATAGCCGATGTAGAGTTGATAGTGCTGGCTTTAGAGGTTCTAAAAAGGCTGGGGCTTAATGATATAGGCTTGAGGTTATCCCATGCTGGCTTAATAAGGGCATTACTGGTAAAACTCGGGCTGAGTTCTGAAGAGCAGACCAGGCTCTTTGACCAGATTTTAGATGGGGATGTAGAAGCGCTGGCGAAGATAAAACTCGGGGAACCTGAGCAAAGAGAGGCTTTTACCTCCTTACTCGACCTGAAAGGGAAATCATCCGGGTTTCTAAAGAACTTGAAAGCTTTGTTCGTCCGGAATTTACCGGAGCTTGAGTCTCCCCTCGATGATTTCATAAATATTGTTGACCTCCTTGAGAGCCTGGGTCACGATTGTCAGATCGACCTCGCTTCAGGGAGAGGCTTTGAATATTATACTGGCATAATTTTCCAGCTTTTTGTAGGTGAGGAAAACATAGGTGGTGGTGGGAGATATGATGCTCTTATTCCTTTGATGGGTGGTAAGGATATTCCAGCCTCAGGCTTTGCTCTTTACCTTGATCGTCTGATGAGCCTGGTAAAGGCAGGAACTTTGGTTAAACCGCCGGCTCAAAGAATCTTGGTTAGGGTTGAACCAGTGGCAATCAAGGAAGGCTTTAGCATTGCTAGTCGCCTTCGTGAAGCTGGGTATGTGGTTGAACTTCACTTGGGTGGTCAGGAGCCAGCTAACCTGAGGTGGACACTCAATGTCCAAAATAAAGTACCTCTATTTGTTTTGACTGACCAAGTTAAGCGCCGAAAGTTTGAGGCACAAACTGTTACCGAAGTTTTGGCATTGTTGGGGGAGGAGGAAGGTGTCAATAAAAATAGCACTGCCTAAAGGTCACCTTTTGGGTGAGACAGCTACCTTGCTTCGGAGGGCAAGCTGGGGACTTAATGGATACACTGAGAAAGCGCGTCTCTACCGTCTTAAATCACAAAGGTTTCCTAATCTCTCAGCCAAGATATTCCATGAGAGGGATATTCCCATTCAAGTTGCCGTAGGAAACTATGATTTAGGGATTTGTGGGCTGGATTGGGTTGAAGAGCTTCTGGTTAAATACCCGAGTAGTCCCTTAGTTAAGGTGAAAAACCTGGGATACGGAGAGGGCGCTTTATATATGGTTGCCAGTCGGTCTGAGGCAGCAGCTACAGTGGAGGCAATGCAGGCGAAGACGGATGTTATACGTATTGCTAGTGAGTATCCTAACTTGGCTGAATCTTTTGCGGCCAACCTTCGACTGAGACGGTTTAGTGTCTTTCCCCTATGGGGAGCAGCTGAAATTTACCCGCCTGAAAATGCTGATTTGGCACTAATCCCAGGGGAACTAGAGGCGGAAGTCTTTAATAATGACCTGGTGCCGGTGTGTAATGCCCTTAATTTTAGTGCCTTCCTGATAGCTAATAAAAATAGCTGGGAAGCAAAAGACATGGGTGAGGTATTAACTTCCATCGAGGATAAACTATTTACTAGCGAGAAGCGTCCTTCTTCAGTAGATATAATTAGAACACCGGAAATAACCAGTCAATATTCTTCTAGAGAGGTAACTGAGGACACAGTCCGATTAGCTTTACCCGATGGGCATCAACAACTGCCTACCCTTCAGCTATTAAATAAAGCTGACATTCAGATTGACGATTACCCATCGGCAACTGGTAATCGCCGACCAACTACTAACTTAGGCGGAGTTATGATTAAGGTGATTAGACCGCAGGATATGCCATTGCAGGTAGCTAATGGAAATTTTGATTTGGCTATCACCGGTAGAGATTGGTTTTTGGAGCATCTTTATCGGTTTCCATCCAGTCCGATAACAGAGCTTCTAGACCTCAAATTTGGGAAAGTAAAGATAGTAGCTGTAGTAAGTAAGGATTTATCTGTGACCGATGTCTATAGCTTAAGGGAGCTTAACGCCGAGCGCTCGTCACCATTCAGAGTAGCTTCGGAGTATGTGAACATAGCTGATAAGTATGCCAGGGATAATCACCTTGGACTATGCCGGGTGATTCCTACCTGGGGGGCCAGTGAAGCCTTTTTGCCTGAGGATGCTGACTTGTTAATTGAGAACACTGAGACAGGGCGAACCATAGCCAGGCATAACCTTAAGATTATTGACACCCTGTTTGAATCGACAGCCTGCTTAATTGGGAGTAGCGGCAGGGTTTTCAGTTCTACTAAAAGTGAGAGCATAAAATCTATCATTGGAACCCTGCGAACCGCAGTGGAGGATTTTTGAGCTCCATATTATTGGGAGATGGTAGTTAGTAAATTGGTGCTATCAAGGCAAGCCTAGTGGAGGGCGAAATTTGAAAATCATCGAAGGTTTTCAATCAGCAAAATTGGTGTTAGCTAGACAAGCCGTAGCTGAGTTTTATCCAGTTTCAGTGGCGCTGAAACAAAGGCTAACGGAACTGTTTGGAATTGATGACCCTGAGCAAGCAGTTAGGCAAATCATCAATGAGGTGCGTAGCAGAGGCGATGCGGCACTTTTTGATTATACCCTGAAGATTGACGGAATAAAACTTAGCTCGTTAGAAGTAACCAAAAAGCAGATAGCTAATGCCTGCCAAGAGGTAGATTCTGAGCTGGTATCGGCACTTGAGCTAGCCGCAGAACGAATACGCTCCTTTCATACTGCACAAAAGGAGAGCATTTGGAGTGGTGTTGCCAAACTGGGTACAGGTCAGCTGATACGCTCACTGGAACGCATCGGTATCTATGCTCCCGGTGGCACTGCCAGCTATCCGTCAACAGTGCTGATGACCGCTATTCCAGCTAAGGTCGCTGGAGTCAAAGAGGTGATTCTGGTTACACCGCCAGGATTAAACGGGGTAGTCCCTCCGTTTACTTTGGTGGCTGCCGATATTGCTGAGGTTGACCGTATTTTTTCGGTTGGTGGTGCCCAGGCAATTGCCGCCTTAGCCTTTGGCACTAAGTCTATTCCTAAAGTAGACAAGATTTGTGGTCCAGGTAATATCTTTGTCGTTTTAGCTAAAAAAATAGTATATGGAGTAGTCGGTATCGATGGACTTCAAGGACCAAGCGAGGTGTTAATCATTGCCGATGAAACAGCTAACCTTAGATATTGTGCTGCCGACCTTCTAGCTCAGGCTGAGCATGACCCTTTAGCCTCAGCTATTTTGATAACTACCTCACGGCGATTGGCGGATGAAATTAATCAGGAGATTGAGCAACAGTTAAAGAATTTGCCCCGTCAGGCTATTGCCGCAGAATCTTTAAACAACAGAGGGAAGATAATAGTGGTTAATGGTGTGGATGAGGCTATAGAATTAGCTAACCTTTATGCCCCTGAGCATCTTTGCCTGATGGTGGACAGAGCAAATTCTTACCTTGATAAAGTGTCTAATGCCGGGTGTATATTTATAGGTGGAAATTCAACTGTGGTCTTGGGCGATTATGTGGCGGGACCAAGTCATGTTTTGCCCACGGGAGGGACGGCTCGCTTTAGTTCACCACTTAACATAGGTGATTTTATTAAGCTTATAAATTTGGTTACTATAGATGAGGCTGATTTAAACCAGCTAGGTCAAGCCGCAGTAGCTATGGCTAGGGCTGAAGGGTTTGAGGCTCATGCCCGGGCAGTGGAGAAAAGGCTAGAGGCATTAGATTAAGGAGGTATTACATTAGTGGCTTCTTCTGAGGGGATAGAGAGATTAATACGGCCTGATTTGGTTACCTTTTGTGGTTATTCTGCCAGGAAGTCCCCAGAGACATTAGAGGGAAAGGTTGAAGTTCCTGTAGAAAATATCATCAAACTGGATGCTAATGAGAATCCTTATGGCTGCTCACCGAGAGTAAGCCAGGCTCTGGCTACCTATCCCGATTTTAATATCTATCCTGACAATAGCCAAACAAGGCTCAGGAAATTACTGGAAGGATATACCGGCGTCGATGCCAGGTATATCGTGGCTGGTAGTGGCAGCAATCAACTAATAGACCTTGTTTTACGCTTATTCATTAGTAAGGGGGACGAGGTGATAAATTGTGTTCCCACCTTTGGTCTATATCGCTTTAGTACAGAGCTATGCGGAGGTACTTTGATTGAAGTACTCAGAGATGAAAAGTTTGCCGTTAATGTAAGTGCCATAAAGGCAGCCGTAAATAAAAAAACGAAGATGATATTTCTGACTAATCCTAATAACCCTACGGGGACAATTACGCCTCAGCAAGAAATTCTGGAACTCATAGATACGGGACTACCTGTATTAGTTGATGAAGCCTACTATGAATTTAGCGGACAAACAGTGGCTCCACTGGTTAACCGGTATGAGAATTTGATGGTGCTGCGGACATTCAGCAAGTGGGCGGGGTTGGCTGGTTTGAGAGTCGGTTATGGTCTTTTCCCCCCTAAAATCGCTGATTATTTACTTAGAATCAAGATACCTTACAATGTGAATGTGGCTGCTCTGATTGCCGTGCAGGAATCGCTAAAGGATATCGATTATTTAATGAGCAAGGTAAAGGCTATAATTGCCGAAAGAGGAAGACTATTTGGTGAATTAAAGAAGCTGAGATGGTTAACCCCTTTTCCTTCGCAGGCCAATTTTATTCTCTGCTCGATTCTGAATGGCGAAGCAATAGAACTCAGGCAAAAATTACAGAATAAGGGGATACTGGTTCGCTATTTTGATGAACCAATATTGCGGAATTTCATCCGCTTTAGCGTCGGTAAACCAGAGCATACCGACGCCTTAATCAAAGCACTCCAAGAAATAGGCGGGTAGATAAGCCATTAAGGGGCTGGGCAAATCGTAGATGGGGAATTTAAGAGAGAACTCAAAAAGATTGTTTATTAAGGGGATTTAAAGGGTGAGGGGTTTATAAACAATCTCTCAAGAAAAGAGGAGAGGGAATAAATGTCTAATAGGCTAGCTATTGTTAAACGAGAGACTAAAGAAACGAATATTAGCCTGGAGCTTAATATTGATGGCAGTGGTAAGGGTGAAGTGAATACCGGGATTCCAATGTTTGACCATCTGTTAAAGCAGGTGGCTCGTCACGGAGTATTTGACATAAAGTTATCAGCTATAGGAGATGACCAGCACCACCTGGTAGAAGATGTTGCCATTTGCTTAGGTAAGGCTCTGGGCAAAGCCTTGGGGGAGAAACGGGGTATTGTCCGAATGGCTAATGCTACCGTGCCTATGGATGATGCCTTAGCCATGGTAGTAGTTGACATCAGCGGGCGGGGATATACTGTATTGGAGTTGCCTTTTAGTGAAAATGATATGGCTGGATTTCCCACCGACCTCATCCGTCACTTCCTGGAGTCTTTTGCCATTGAAGCCAGGCTCAATCTCCATGCCAGGATTGTCTACGGTGTCAATGACCATCACAAGGCGGAGACGCTGTTTAAAGCCTTAGGTAGAGCTTTAGACGCCGCAACCAGGATTGATGAACGGATTAGTGGCGAACTACCCACTACGAAGGAGTTACTGGAGGGGTAGGGTCAGATTTAGAAAAGGAGCTACTCCGATACTATATTTAGCACACCTTCCTCCCTGCTAACCTCTCATAAGCCTGCTGGTATTTTTTGGTTGTAGCCGCAATGACCTCGGTTGGCATGACAGGGCAATGCGCTTAAGCCCCGATTTTTCCCTAGTTGCGTTTTTGCACGATTTCAAAGACAACGCCACCGGGTCCACCAGTGTTTAGATAGGCAAACCTGCCTGGAATTGTGTAGAAAACCCTGGCTCCTTGTGTTACAAGACTGGAAACCTCCTTATCCATATCATCCGCGCTGAATTTTATGTGGTGTAATCCTTCTCCAACTTTCTCAAGGTATTCCGCTTGCCATGTCTCGCCTGCTACAGGCTGGATAAGCTCAATATCTAATGGGCCTATATAGGTATGGGCAAGCCTTAGTTTATAGAGTTTCCCCAATTCGGCGCTGTGGTCAACATCAATAAATCTCCAAGGATCCATACCGAACAATTGTGACCATGACTCGACGACCTTGTCGATGTCCTTGACAAGAATACCAATTTGGTCCACCGTTTTTGGCTGAAACTTATGAGTCCCTTGACTTTCCATATAAGTTACTCCGTTGCGTTTTTGTACGATCTCAAAGACAACACCACCGGGTCCACCAGTATTTAGATAGGCAAACCTGTCTGGTATTGTGTAGAAGACCTCGGCTCCTTGTGCTACAAGATTGGAAACCTCCTTATCCATATCATCCACGCGGAAGTTTATGTGATGTAATCCTTCTCCAACCTTATCAAGATATTCCGCTTGCCATATCTCGCCTTCAACAGGCTGGATAAGTTCAATTTGTACTGGACCTATATTGGTAAAGGCGAGCCTTAGTTTATAGAGTTTCCCCAATTCGGCGGTGTGGTCAACATCAATAAATCTCCAAGGATCCATGCCGAACAATTGTGTCCATGACTCAGCAACCTTATCAACGTCCTTGACAAGAATACCAATTTGGTCTACCGTTCTTGGTTGAAACTTATGAATCTCGCGACTTTTCATATAAGTTGTTCCTCCTTTTGGTAGTAATTAATTCGTAGGCTAATACACATTATTATCCCTGTCAAGTGTATAAAGCAGCATATGGCACTAGTATTTAAGGTAGACTTTATACCTCTTCTCTTTCAGTTTAACCCAGCTTAATTCCTTAGCCGGTTAGTTTATTTTAAACTTTTATAGAGAAAAGTCTAATTTGCATCGTCTCATAACGAAAGATGATTGGTGCTTAAGAGGCGATTTTAAAAGCAAATGTTAAGTATCTACCCCAGTTTCTTGCTCGTTAACCTTTCATAACCCTGCTGGTATCTTTTAGTTGTAGCCTCAATGACCTCCGGCGGGAGCATTGGGGCTGGTGGCTCTTTGCTCCAGCCTGTCTGGGTAAGCCAGTCACGAACTGGCTGTTTATCATAGCTGGGTTGGGCTTGCCCAACTTTATATTGTTCAGCGTCCCAAAAGCGACTTGAGTCTGGAGTCAACAATTCATCAATAAGGATAAGCTTATCGTTGTCCAGCCCAAACTCCATCTTGGTATCAGCAATGATAATACCTCTGGCTCTGGCATACTCTTGTGCATAGTTATAAATGGCTAGGCTTTTCTCCTTCATCTCTTCAGCTAGGACTTCACCTACCAACTCTTTCATTTCGTTCATAGATAGAGGCAGGTCATGTCCAGATTCTGCCTTGGTAGTCGGAGTAAATAGTGCCTGGGGTAATTCCTGACTTTCCTGTAAGTCTTTAGCTAAAAGGAAGCTGGAAACTACACCATGTTGTTGGTATTCTACCCAGGCTGACCCGGAAAGATAACCACGCACTACACATTCAATAGGAATACGCTTGGCTTTTTTAACAATCATCGACCGTCCGGTCAGGTAAGAAGGATAAGGGAAACGGCTTTCAGTGGGAAGATAAGCATCAAGACAGTGAACGTCATCAACGATTTCCATTAGATGGTTGGGCACTAAATCTTTAGTCTTTCCAAACCAGAAGACTGAGAGCTGATTAAGCACTAGACCCTTATTGGGTATGCCACAGGGGAGAACTACATCAAAGGCTGAGATTCGGTCAGTGGCGATAATGAGCAATAGGTTACCCAGGTCATAGCTATCTCGTACCTTTCCCCGAATGAATAGTGATAGCGGCAGGTTGGTATTTGTTAAAGTTGATGGACTAATAGTCATCGGTTTTCTCTCCTTTTTAGTTTCCTATCGGTTAATCTCTCGTAGGCCTGCTCATGTTTTTTGGTTTTAATCTACCTTCTGAGTCGGGGGTTTCTCTAAAGTTACCCCTCTCAACAGTTTTCCAACAGCTATACCTGTCAACATAAAAAGCCCTCCTGCAACACCAAAGACAGACCTTAGTCCTATCAGGGGGGCTAGGCTACCTCCTATTAGTGGACCAATTCCCATGCCCAATGCGTTTGCACTATTAGCCATCCCATAGGCGACGCCCTGCTGACTGCGGGGCACTGACAGACCAACAAGAGCATTTGCAGATGTCATCAGTCCTCCTTTAAGTAAACCCGTTAGAGCCATGAAGATGATAAGCTGAGTCACTGTTCGAGCCCACATTGGAGGCAGATACAATAAACCAGTGCCCAGGCAAGAAACGACCAGTATCTTTTTTAGAGTGATGTGTCCACCTAAACGACCAGCAATTATGGCCGAGATGGCAGCTATCACACCCATAAGGCTGAAGGCTAATCCAGAGGCGGTTGCTACCATACCTTCGGGATTTAGCTCCCTGATAAATAGAGATATTATAGGTGTCATCATCTGTGGGCCAGCCTGTAGGGCAGATAGGACTAGTAACAACGGGAGCATCTCCCTGGACTTGGCTAAACGCAGCAGACTGCTCAATGAAGCTCTCTGTCCCTCAGCAGGTTGCTCAAATTTCTCCTTGACAAAGAAAAGCACGATAAGACCACCTGAAAAGAGGAGACCACCGGTAATAAAAAAAGCAGCTTTATATCCAACACTATCAGCAATAAAGCCTCCCGCTAGGGGACCGAAACTCGAGCCTGTAAATATAGCCACCATGAGGAGTCCCATAGCGAAGGGCATCTTGTTTCTAGGGGTGGAAGCTGCTACTAGAGCTGAGGCGGCAGCAACAGTGCCGCTAAGCAAACCATGGGTAAAGCGCAAGGCAACAACGTAGTAAATATTGGGGGCTAGACCTATGAGAGCTGAGATTACTCCAGCGCCGAACATAGCCCTGAGCACCATGGGCTTTCTACCCCAGCGGTCGGCTAAAATACCCCATAGGGGAGCGCTAAAGAACATTGCAATGCCACTGACTGAGGTTGCTATGCCGGCCCAGAAAGCAGCCTCTTGGTTGGTGAAGGTACCTAGCTCCTGAATAAAGAGCGGCATAAAGGGATTAACAAAGCTAAAGCCCGCTATCACTATGAACTCAGCAACGAATATAGTGTAGAGGTTCCTTTGCCAGGATTCTGAAGTCATTTCTTAAACGTGTTCCTCTCTGTGTCACTTACGAAGTGGGAGGGAGAACTATCCAGCCTGCAACAGAGGGATAACTCCTGTAGTATACTCTTAAATGTTGGGGCTAACAATAATATGTACTCGTTCATATGACTGATTGAACGTAATGACGTCTTGTATGGTAGCGCACCCTTCACATAATGACTATTACAAGCCCCGTGCCATTATGGTTCAGCCTACGGTTTACTGGCACGATACTCGTTGATGAGCCCCGGCTTGGGGTCCAACCCGAGCCCAGGTGTTTCCGGCACAGTCACCCATCCCTTTACCGGATCTGGGGTCTCTTTGTATACCGCTTTGTACATCATCCAACTAAGGTAATGGAACTCGACTCGCCATCCGTTGGACATTCCAGCCTGTAGATGCATATTGTGAAGAGGACGCCCGCCACCATTTGCGATCGGCTTGTTGAAAGCCTGCGCCATAGCAGCCACTTTCACCGCTTCTGTATAACCACCTACGCTGCACACATTTGGCTGGATGATGTCCACTGCCTCGTTGATCAGCAGCTCCAGGTGTCGGTAGCGGTTCCCCTCGTTCTGGCCAGCCGCAATGGGTATGGTCGTTTGCCTGCGGAGGTTTGCCAGGAGGCGAGCATCGTTCTGGTAGACGGGTTCTTCAAACCAGGTAAGGTTGTACGGTTCACACAGCTTGCACAGACGCAAAGCATGGTGCAAGGACATCAGGTAGTTACCATCCATCATCAGCTGGATGTCCGGCCCTACAGCCTCTCGCACTGCTTTTACCCTGGCGGCATCCTCCTCCGGGTCTTGAGAATTACCTACCACGCCTACCACCATCTTCAGCTTGTCCTGCCCTTGTCCCACAAAGTATTTCGCCACTTCCACCAGCTGTTCACGACTGTAGTCGGGCAGACCAAAGGTAATGTAAGCTGGTACTGGGTTCTGAGCCCCACCAAGCAAGCGCCATACCGGCTGGCCCCAGGCTTTGCCTTTGATATCCCATAGGGCGATATCGATCGCGCTCATGGCGGAGCTCCACAAACCGGTTTGGACCCTCGGGTTGAATTTCCGAAACATTTGGTACCCGATGCGCTCAGTCAGTATCGGGTCTTGACCTATTAGAAAGGGTGCGGCCTGTCGATTTATAAATTCCATAATTGACCAGGGCATACCACCCCCTAATCCGTAGCCAATAATTCCGTTGTCTGTTTCAATCTCCACTATGATCGCGCTGGTATGTGATGGCTCTTTCAGCAATGGAGGGGGAGTAATAGGAATGTTAGTCAGGTAATTAGCTTCAACACGCTTGATCTGCATTAGTAAATCTCCTTCGATTAAGTTGTGTATACCGGGTAATGTCATCGGCTCCGTATAAAAATGCTACCGGAGTAAGGACCTCCCTCGGTTCCCCATTTTAGACTATCACCAGCTCCTTTTCAAGAGTCGATTTGGTTGCACCAAGGTTTAAGATCTAGCAGGGGAAGGTAACAATAGCTTGTTTTGTTACCGAATTGCACAATCTGACGAAATGTTCAATTGAGATAAGAAAGCTGAAGAAGTATCCTTTCAACGACCTATGGAATTTCATCTGTTTATCTGGTAGCATGTCAAGGTGTGGAAATCAATGACTATAAGGAGGTAACACCATATGATTTACTTAGAGGCGTCACTTCGGGTAGTTCCAGGCAAAATGAATGAGTTCATGGAGGTATTTGAGAAGGAATTTCTACCTGCTTCTAACA
>SDBT01018395.1_pt1 | contig 10984 bp, 2 predicted proteins | sample 2277101 | NCBI WGS metagenome assembly SDBT01 (sample SAMN10404973, study PRJNA504765) | marine sediment metagenome | isolation source: marine sediment core GS10_PC15, 103 cmbsf | place: Arctic Ocean: Southern Knipovich Ridge | collected 2010 | reverse complement strand
AGGGTTTGGCTGTCGGGTCCGGAAGAGGACTGACATGAGCTCCATGTTTCCTCGTGTTGCTTTCCTGGTTCTTGCTTCCGTAGCGTTGTCCAGCCTTGCTGGCCGGGCCGATGCGGTGGAGGTCCTGCGCACACAAGGCGCTCCGACGGTGAACACATCTGTCGGCGTGGCGCCACCGGAGACCGCGCTGGACGCGGGGGACTACTACGTCTTCGACGGACGGCGGGTGCCGCTGCTGCGCTCCGAGGAGGTCGTGGGCGTCCGGTTCGCGGCCGGGGCCTCCAAGTCGACCGTGGATGAATCGGTGCGTGCGCTGGGCTGGGAGGTCGAGACCTCCGGGCAGACGTCGATGCGGGGCATCGCGGTCGTGCGGATCGCAAAGGCGACGGCCTCAAAAGGGGGGAAACCATCCGGATCTACTGCCGTGGACGCGCTCGCCGCCCTGAACGCACTGCCCGAGGTCTCGTTCGCTTTTCCGGTGCTCGTCAACCCGACGACTCGAAACCGGCTCCTGCTCACGGACGAGATCGTCGCCAAGCCGTTGCCCGACGTCGAAGCGGCAGCTCTCGCAGCCGAGTTCGATCTCGTGGTGGTCGAGCAATTGTGGGCGACCTGCGACGAATACGTCCTTCGCCTACGCGACGCCAAGAGGCAGGATCCCCTCGCCGTGGCCAACGCCATCGCAGAAAGCGGGCTCGTCGTGTGGGCGGAGCCGAACTTCGTGCAGGAGTTCACGCGCTTTGCCACACCGAACGACCCCCGCTTCCCGGAGCAGTGGCACCTCGACAACACCGGGCAGGGGGGTGGGACAGTCGACGCGGACGTGGATGCTCCCGAGGCCTGGGACGTCACGACGGGGAGCGCGTCGATAACCATCGCGATCATCGACGATGGGGTCGAAAAGACCCACGAGGACCTGGTGGCGAGGATCTACGTAAACCCGGGTGAGGTGGCGGGTGATGGGATCGACAATGACGGCAACGGTTACGTGGACGACGTGAGCGGATGGGATTTCAGCAACAACGACGCGGACGCCTCTCCGGGGTCCACCGACGACCATGGCACGGCGGTGGCGGGGCTGGCGGCTGCGACCGGCAACAACGGCGTCGGCGTCTCCGGGGTCTGCCAGGAGTGCCGCATCCTGCCGGTGAAGATATTTGAAGGCCCGGCCTTCGCCGGTGACTCAGTGGTGGCGAATGCGATTCGGTACGCGGCCAGCCTGGCCGACGTGCTGAGCAACAGCTGGGGAGGCGGAGCCCCCAGCAGCGCCATCCAGTCCGCGATCCAGTGGGCGAACACGAACGGTCGTGGGGGGATTGGCGTGCCCGTCTTCTTCGCGTCGGGCAACTCCGCGGGCGCCTACGTCTCGTTCACTATCTCAGGAGTCCCGGCGGGGACACACCGGTTCCGGTGGCAGTACATCAAGGACGTGAGCCTGTCCGACGGCGAGGACACGGCGTGGCTGGGCTGGGTCGAGCTTCCGGGGGGCGAGTGGGTGGACTTCGAGTCGGGAAGCCTGCCGGCGGGTTTCACGACCGGGGGAGACGCGAGCTGGAGCATCTCCTTGGATCGGACCCGCGCCGACGAGGGGCGGTGTCTCACCCGCTCGGCCAAGGCGGGGACGATCACGGACAACCAGGCCACCTACCTGGATGCTGTGAAGACGGTGGCCGAAGGCAGCCTCCGCTATGGCGCGTGGGTATCGTCCGAGCTGAACTACGACGACTTCGAGTTCTGGTTCGACGACAACGACGACGGGACGTGGACCGGGCCCTACCTGGGCTCTAACGGCGTGCCCACGATCATCACCGATGTGGACTATCCCGCGGCGCATCCCGAGAGCATCGCAATCGGCGCCTCCACCGATCTCGATTGCCGAGCCGCGTACAGCCAGTACGGCACGGCCCTCGACCTCGTCGCCCCGAGCAGTGGCGGCAGCTCGTCCGTCACCACCACGGACCGCACCGGGTCGGCGGGGTACGACGCGGCCGGCGACTATACGTCGACCTTCGGAGGGACCTCGGCCGCGACGCCGCTCGCGGCCGGTATCGCCGGTCTCCTGCTGTCGCGTAACGCGAACCTCACGGAGGGGGAGGTGCGACAGCACCTGCAGGACACATCGGACAAGGTGGGGCTGGATGCCTACGACGTGAGCGGGCGCAACGACCGCTACGGCCACGGCCGGGTCAATGCCGCCGGCGCTCTTCAGGCGCTGCCGTGCACCGGATCGATTGACCCGACCAGCGCCAGCTACGGAAGCGGCGGCGGATCGGGAAACGTCGACGTTACGGCAGCCTGCGACTGGACGGCGGTCAGTAACGCGGCGTGGATCACGGTGACCTCCGGGGCGAGCGGAAGCGGGAACGGGACCGTCGGCTACACGATTGCATCCAATACGAACTTTGCGCGAACCGGGACGATCACTATCGCCGGGCAGATGTTCACAGTGAGCCAGTCGGGGTCGTGCACGGCGGTGCTTTCACCGACGAGCGCCAACTTCGCTGCCGGCGGCGGCGCAGGGAGCTTCGGAGTGACCGCGGGTTCCGGCTGCGGCTGGACCGCGGTGAGCAACGACTCGTGGATCACGGTGACCTCCGGCTCGACCGGAAGCGGAGACGGTTCGGTTGACTACTCGGTGGCGCCGAACTCTGCGGGGGCCCGGACGGGAACGATCACTGCTGCGACCCAGACGTTCACGGTGAACCAGGACGCGGCCCCCTTCACGCCGGTCGACACGGGTCTCCAGGGGCTCGGCGAGAGCCTTGCGGCGTGGGGTGACTACGACAACGACGGTGACCTCGATCTCCTGATGACCGGGTGCAGTCTCATCAGTAGCACCGGAGGTTGTTTTCACAACAAGACCAACCTGTACCGGAACGACGGCGCCGGCGTATTCACCGCCGTCTCTACGTCGCTGCCAGGCGTCATGAACGGCTCGATCGCCTGGGGTGACTACGACGCCGACGGGGATCTCGACATCTTCCTTTCGGGCTGTGAAGCGTACTACATCTATGGCTGCTACTGGTCCACGGCGAGCATCTACCGCAACGAAGGGGGGGGGAGCTTTACGGACATCTCGGCGGGGTTGCCCACCAGATTTGCCGAGTCCACATGGGGCGATTACGACAACGACGGAGACCTCGACCTCCTCCTCGGCTCGTCGGTCTACCGCAACGACGGTGGGACCTTCGTGAGCGTCTGGACAGGCCCGGAGAAGGTCGGGGCCTGGGGCGACTACGACAACGACGGAGACCTCGACCTCGCTCTCTCCGGCAACTCCACGTCGCGGATCTACCGCAACGACGGCGCCACCAACTTCGTGGAGGAGACCGGTGCGAGCCTGCTGGGCATGAGTGACGGCTATCCCCGGTGGGGCGACTACGACAACGACGGCGACCTCGACCTCCTCCTCGGCGGCGATACCGGCGGCGGCAGCTACGTGACGAAGCTGTATCGGAACGATGGTGCGGGCGTGTTCACAGACGTCCCCGTCGGCCTCCCCGGCGCCGGCACCGTGGCCTACTACAACGCCTGGGTCGATCTCGACAATGACGGCGATCTGGACGTGCTGCTCGGCGGCGCCACGCTTTACCGGAACGACGGCGCGGACGTCTTCGTGGACTCAGGTGAGAGCTTCAACCCGTACGCCGCCGCCTGTGGCGACTACGACAACGACGGCGACCTCGACCTTGTCGGCTCGGCAGTCTCCTCGGGAACCTACCTGTTCCAGAACGGTGCGGCGACCGCGAACACCGTCCCCGGCGCGCCGGCAGGCGTCACCTCGGTTGGTGGAAGCCTCGCCTGGAGCCCGTCGACCGATGCCGAGACGCCTGCAGCAGGCCTCACCTACAACCTCCGCGTCGGCACCACGCCCGGCAGTACGGACATCGTCTCGCCGATGGCGTCCGCGGCAGGGTACCGGCGCGTCGTCAGGACGGGCGGGGTGAACCACGGGACCTCGGCCTTCCTCACCGGGTTGGCCCCCTCCACCTACTACTGGAGCGTGCAGGCGGTCGACACCGCCTTCGCCGGCTCCCCCTTCGCGTCCGAGGTGACCTTCACCGTGTGCTCCACCGCCATCGACCCGGCCATCGCGGCATTTGACGACGGCGGGGGAACGGCTGCCGTGAGCGTGTCGGCGGCCCCCGGCTGCGCGTGGGCGGCGATCAGCGCCGCCTCCTGGGTCACGGTGACCGGCGGCGCCACCGGGAACGGGAACGGAACCGTGACGTACTCGGTGGCGCCGAGCATGGGCATGCCGCGGACCGGGGTGATCTTCATCGGCGACCAGGCGTTGATGGTGAACCAGGGAACCTTTCCTACGCTTTCCATTGGTAACGTAGGGCTATCGGAGGGTGATGAGGATATCGTGAATGCGGTCTTCACCGTGAGATTGTCGGCAGCCAGCGGCCAGCAGGTGACGGTGGACTACGCCACCGCCGACGGCACGGCCACCGCCGGCAGTGACTATCTCGCCGTCTCGGGCTCGCTGACATTCACGCCGTGGACGATCACTCGCGATATCACCGTCGTCGTGAACGGCGATACGCTCGATGAACCCAATGAAACCTTTTTCGTCAACCTGTCGAACCCGATCAACGCCACCATCTCCGACGGCCAGGGCCAGGGCACCATCAGCGACGACGATGGCGAACCGGGGTTCGGCTGCCCCAAGCTCATGGGAAGCTGGGCGTACGGGCCAACGGAGGCGGTCGCGACCTCCGGCAATCATGCCTACTTCGGAAGCGGCCCCGTCCTGCTGGTCGCGGACGTCTCTGCTCCGGCGACGCTGCAGGTGGTCGGAGAGGTCGTGCTCGGGGGCACTGTGGAGGCGGTCGTGGTGTCGGGTGGCTACGCCTACGTGGCGGATGGCTCAGGGCTGCGGGTGGTCGACGTGAGCACGCCGCCAGCGCCCGTCGAAGTGGGCTCCTCCGACACGCCGGGCTGGGCCAATGGTGTTGCGGTGTCGGGGAACTTCGCCTACATCGCCGACTGGACAGAAGGGCTTCGCGTGATCGACGTGAGCACACCCTGGGCGCCGGCGGAGGTGGGCTCGTACGACATGCAGTTCGCCATGGACGTGGCGGTGTCGGGCAGCTATGCCTACGTTGTGGACGAGTACCGGGGTCTGCGGGTGATCGACGTGAGTACGCCCTCGGCGCCCGTCGAGGTGGGCTTCTACGACGCGCCGGATTGGTCGTACGGCGTTGTGGTGTCGGGTGGTTACGCCTACGTGGCGGGCGGTGGTGCGGGTCTGCGGGTGGTCGATGTGAGCACGCCGTCCGCGCCCGTCGAGGTGGGCTTCTACGACACGCCAAGTTACGCCCGTAGCGTTGCGGTGTCGGGTGGCTACGCATACGTGGCCGACGGGTCTGGAGGGCTGCGGGTGGTCGATGTGAGCACGCCGTCCGCGCCCGTCGAGGTGGGCTCCTACGACACCCCGGGGTCCGCCCGTGACGTCGCGGTGTCGGCTGGTTTCGCCTGCGTCGTGGACAGTCATTCGGGACTTCGCGTGATTGACGTGAGCACGCCGTCGGCGCCCGTTGAGGTGGGCCTCTATGACACGCCGGGGTGGTACGCCCATGGCGTCGCGGTGTCGGGAAGCTTTGCCTACGTCACCGACGATGATGAAGGACTTCGCCTGATTGACGTGAGCACGCCGTCGGCGCCAGGCGAGGTCGGCTCTTACGACACGATGGGGTCCGCGGATGACGTTGCCGTAGCGGACGGTTACGCCTACGTGGCGGACGGGAGTAAGGGTCTGCGAGTAATCGACGTGAGCACACCGTCGGCGCCCATCGAGGTGGGCTTCTACGACACTCCCGGGTCCGCGTACGACGTTGCCGTAGCAGACGGTTACGCCTACGTGGCGGACGGGAGTAAGGGTCTGCGGGTGATCGACGTGAGCACGCCGTCGGCGTCCTTCGAGGTGGGATTCTACGACACGCCGGAGTACGCCTATGGGGTTGCGGTGTCGGGTGGCTACGCCTACGTGGCGGACGGTGATGCTGGTCTGCGGGTGATCGACGTGAGCACGCCATCCGCGCCTGTGGAGGTGGGATTCTACGACACGCCGGGGTCCGCCCGTGACGTCGCGGCGGCGGACGGCTACGCATACGTGGCGGACCGTTGGGCGGGTCTGCGGGTCATCGACGTGAGCACGCCAGCGGCGCCCGTCGAGGTAGGCTTCTACGAAACGCCTGGCTGGGCTTATGGCATTGTGGTGTCAGGTGGCTACGCCTACGCGGCGGACGATCGGAAAGGTCTGCGGGTGATCGACGTGAGCACGCCATCCGCGCCTGTGGAGGTGGGATTCTACGACACGCCGGGGTCCGCCAAGGGCGTCGCGGTGTCGGGCGGCCTCGTCTACCTCGCGGACGGCGAGGCCGGCCTGTGGATCTTCGGGGGCTGCACCGTTTTCTGCGACGGCTTCGAGTTGGGTGACGCCTCGGCGTGGTCCTCCGTCGTCGGCGGGTCGCCGTAAGCTCGATGAGAGGCGTGGGAACCCGGGTGGTTGCCCGCCTGGGCCCCCCACAGATTCGCTCCCGCCGCGGGCGAGCGCTACCGACGGCAGGCCAGGGTCTGTTCGGATATTTCCGAGCGACTCATCCTTCCTTTCAACCCCTTGACAGGCTATGGAGGCACTGATTCTGATTCACACAAGGAGCGCCAACTGTCACTCCGGCGCCCCGGCCTCCGCTTCGAGCTCCAACGCCTCCTCCGATCGGCCGGTCGATCTGAGAAGCTCTGCGTACTCCTCGACAGCGGATTGCAGGAGGGGGTGATCCGGGTCGAAAGTCTTTCGGTAAATGGAGAGACACCGCCGGTACAAGGTCTCGGCCTCGTCGTAACGGCCCAGATGATTGAGCAACCCGGCGAGATTGAGGAGGTTGGTGGCCACTTCGTTGTGCTCGGGTCCCAGGGCATTCTCGCGGATTGCGAGGGCACGCCGATACTGGGCCTCCGCCTTCGCATGGCTGCCCTGTTTGGCGTAACACTGTGCGAGGTTGTCGAGGGCCCGGCCGACGTCTGGGTGGTCCGGCCCGAGCACCTCTTGATAAACCCCAAGAGACCGTTCGTACAGCGGCACCGCCTCCTCACAACGGTCCTGCTCCAGATAAAGATTCGCGAGGCTCTCGATGGTCCTGGCGAGGGCCGGATGTTTCGGCCCCAGGACCTTTTCCTGGATGCCGATTGCACGCCGATACAGAGGCTCCGCTTCTTCGTACTTCTCCTGGAGCTTGTACACGATTCCGAGATTCATGCAGGCGTTGGCGACCCGTGGATGATCCTCTCCCAGCTGTTTTGCCTCGATTTCCAACACCCGTCGAAATAGGGGTTCGGACTCTGCGTACTTGCCTTGCCTCGCCGTGAGGATGGCCAGGTTGGTCAGGGTCATGGCCAGGTCCAGGTGGTCCGGCCCGAGGTGTTTTTCCTGAATCTCCAGGGCGCGCTGATAAAGCGGTTCGGCTTCCGAATACCTGGAGCTGTGGTAGTAGAGCACTGCGAGGAGGTTGAGGCTTTGGGCGACGTTTGGATGGGACGGCCCGTCGAGTTGCTCTCGAATCTCCAGCGTCCGTTTGAGATATGGTTCGGCCTCCGAGAACTTGCCCATTTTCCGGTGAAGGTCACCGAGGTTTCCAAGGCTGTTTGCAACCTCTACATGTTCCTCGCCGAGGTGGAGTCGCCGGGATTTCAGCGCTTTCTCGACGAAGGGAATCGCCTCATCGAAGAGGCCCATCTTCTCGTAGACTCTGCCGATCGTCGCCTGGAGCCTTGCCTGGGTCAACGGTTGGTCCACCAGCTCTTCGGAGATCCTTTCTCCGCCCCGCTCCAAGATCTGCAGCGCCGTGAAAGAGGCGCCGCGTGCCTCCTCGGGGCTTGAAGCTTCAAAGAGATCTACCAGGAAATCGGAGACCTCCTGAGCCGCTTCCGCCTCCAGGTTGGCACGCTTCGCTTCTCGGGACGCCCGCAACGATTGCACGCTCATTCCTGCGGCGAGAAGAACCAGAGCCAGCCACACCGCTGCAACCAGGGCACGTTTCCGCCTACGTTTCGGCTGGTCGATGATGTGCTGGAATCGTTCGAGGGCGTCCAGTGCGGAAGGACGGGTACCCGGTGCAACGCTTTTGAGGCGATTGATCAGCTCCGTCAGGTCAGGGGACAGTCCGGTCGGCGGCGATGTTTCCCCCAAAGCTGCCTTCTTGAGCAGTTCCTCTCCGGTGAGTCCCTTCTCGAAAGCGCGCGCTCCTGTGAACACCTCCTGGAGTACCAAACCGAGGGAATACATATCGCTGGCCGCTGTGGCGGGCTCGCCCCTCGCTTGTTCGGGGCTCATGTAGCCGGCTGTGCCGAGGATCGTGCCCAGCTCGGTTTTGACGTAGGATGACTCCCCCGCCCGTGAGTCAGAGAGGGTCTTCTGGCGCAGCTCACCGAAGCCCAATGTCTCTGCACGTGTGAACGAAGCGTCTTCGTCAGCGGACCGCGATAACCCGAAGTCGAGGACTTTGATGGTGCCCTGAGGCGTGATCATGACGTTTTCCGGTTTGAGATCTCGGTGGATCACGCTCTGGCCATGGACCTCGACCAACACCTCGAGGAGCTGACTGGCAATAGCCTTCTTCGTGCCGTCGTCTAAACCCCGGTTGAGCGCCTCCCTGAGACTCTGCCCCTCCACCAGCTCCATCACCAGGAAGTCGTTTTTGTCCCCCGCCACGTAATCGTGAATTGTGCAGATGTGGGGGTGATCCAGCTGGGAAAGGATGCGTGCCTCACGCAAGAACCTGGCCTTTGATTGCGGGTTGAGCCTGAACTCGCTGCGTATTGCTTTGAGAGCCACGCGCCGCTCGAGTGTTTCGTCGAATCCGACAAACACAGCGCCCATTCCGCCTTCACCGATGAGGTCGATGACGCGGATGTGGCCCACACTCTGACCGAGGAGAGAAGCTGATTCGGGTCTCATGTCCCCGAGGGTATGTCTCAATGAACGAGAATGCAATGAGAAATCGGTCGGATGGTGGAACCACCGCTCCACCAAACCCAAAGGATGCGCTCGAAAGGGAAGACGCTCGGGAACACAGGACTCGACCCCACGATTGGCCAAACCGGAGAGGACGGGTGGACGGCGTTACGGCCACCCACTTTTCAGGTCGTGGCGCGCCGCCAGGGACGGCACAGCAGGACGTGAGGGCGAAAACCCGGCACCGATGAAATCGCCGTGTCATTTCGGTTGCCATCGACCCTGACGCCGGCTACAGTAATCGTTCCTAATTGTCTAAAAATAAACAATTTAATTCGATTCGAGATGTTGACATCCGAGCAACCGGGCACTACCTTTGCGATTGAAAGACAACAAAATGTACAAGGTGCTGACAGCGGTGTCGCGATTTTCGGGTCGTCCGTGGCTTGGTCCCTTTTCGGAGGCGTCTGGCGTTCGCCGTTTCGATCGCGCCGATCGTTCCCTCTGGCCGCAACCTCCTACGGAGGTTCGTGAACCGCCCGTCTCGCACCTGAAGAAGAGCTTGGCTGTCTGGTCCGGAGGAGGACTGACATGTGCTCCACTCTGCCGCATCTTGCGTTCCTGATTCTTGCTTCCGTAGCGTCGTTCAGCGTTCCCGGCCGGGCCGATGTGGCGGGGGTCTTGCGCACGGAAGGCGCTCTGACAGTGAACACATCTACCGGCGCGGCGCCACCGAAGACCGCTCAGGCCGCTGGGGACTACTACGTCTTCGACCGTCGGCGGGTGCCGCTGTTGCGCTCCGAGGAGGTCGTGGGCGTCCGGTTCGCGGCCGGGACCTCGAGGTCGACCATGGACGAAAGAGAAACCGTCGGTACCGCGAAAGTTCAGAGAGCTTGCGTGGCGATTCGGCGCCACAAGGAGTGAGTCATGGGTAGGATCGGGACCATTGCCGCAGTAGCTGTTCTGGCGTCGGGCGCAATGGCGGGCGCTGCGGAACGGGAACACCAGGGCACCTTCTATTACTACGACAACGAGCAAATCGAGCTCGAGATCGTCGCTGGAGAGATCAGCGTTGGGCTCCTCCCAGGCGAGGAACTCTCCGTTCGAGCGACCTTCGAGACGGCCTCGGGTGTGGTTGAGACATCGGCCTCTCCGCTGACTGTAAAGGTGTGGAGGGTCCGGCTCGATCCGATGTCGCCGGCACCGACGACGGCACAGTTTTCTGCCGGTCCGGTCTACCGCCCGATGGCGCCGCAGAAGCTCCCCACAGCCGCGGTCCAGGACGCACGGCGCGACCGGCAACGCCAACTCATCGCGGCGCTGATCGAAGATCCGGTGGTGGCATGGGCATACCCGGCCTACCGCAATCCGGCGACGGGCACGCTCCTGTGGCTCACACCACAAGTGATCATCGCGGTGGCGTCACCTTTTGGGGAAAAGGAAATCGAGGATCGGCTCCCGGTTGGGCTGCACATGGTCCGCGCCCTCGCTCAGCCAGGGCAGTATCTCATCGAGCTCAGGTATCCACGATCGGATGACCCCTTGGTGATGGCGGCGCTTCTTCAGGAAAACGAGGACTGGATCATCTGGGCCGAGCCCGACTTCATCCAGGACTGGCAGCGGACCGGCACCCCAAATGACCCTCTGTTCCCCGACCAATGGCATCTGGTCAACACCGGGCAGGGCGGCGGATCCCCGGGTGCGGACGCCAGGTTGTCCAACGCCTGGGATGTCGAGGTCGGTGATCCTTCGGTCGTTGTCGCCATCATCGACGACGGCGTACAGACCAACCACCCCGATCTGCCGATCTTCACCAACACCGGCGAGATCCCGAGCAACGGTGTCGATGATGACGGCAACGGTTACATCGACGACGTCAACGGGTGGGATTTCTTTTTCGGGGACAACGACCCCAACCCGGTGATGACAGGGCCCGGCAGCCACGGGACCTCGGTGGCCGGCGTTGCCGCGGCCAAGGGCAACAACGCGGTGGGGGTTTCCGGCGCCTGTCAGGACTGCGTGATC
>SDBT01018394.1_pt1 | contig 10984 bp, 7 predicted proteins | sample 2277101 | NCBI WGS metagenome assembly SDBT01 (sample SAMN10404973, study PRJNA504765) | marine sediment metagenome | isolation source: marine sediment core GS10_PC15, 103 cmbsf | place: Arctic Ocean: Southern Knipovich Ridge | collected 2010 | reverse complement strand
GAAATTCAGAAACCGCCTCAAAGAATCTTCCTACGCCCCCCTTGTGTACTGCTCGATTGTGGCTGTGGCAGTAGCAGCCGGCCTGATCGTTACGCAGAGCAAAGGTGCAATTATCGCAGCGGCCATAGCAGCAGGTTTCCTGAGCGCATATCTGGCGTTCGGCGGATGGCTCAGCGCCCGCAGGAAAGCTGTGTTTGGCGTTTGCGTGGCGGCTGCGGTTGCAGGATTGGCGGTTATGGTATGGTATGGAATGTCTCACGGCTATCTGCCAGGCGGTAATTCAATGCTGGTAAGATGGCAGTACTGGGCTTGTTCTGCGAAGATGTATGCCGCCAAGCCACTCACAGGCGTCGGAGGTGGCAATTTCGCCACTTACTACACGCATTACAAACTGCCGCAAGCACTGGAAGCGGTAAGAGATCCGCATAACTTTGTTCTGACTTTGCTTACTCAATACGGACCTTTAGGGATGATTGGTTTCGTGGCGGCTTTCGGCTGTGTACTTTGCAAAACCATATTTGCCGTACCAGCCGCAGACTCAGCCGACCAGCGGACGAATTATAAATCATTCAGAGTTTTGGCGGGTGCCGGGCTGGTCTCTATAGTTGTGGCACTACTTGTTTTCAGGCCGATCCTTATGGCGGACAAATTGGATGAAAGTTTTATGGTGGTTGTCTCGGTTGTGCTGACTTTGTATGTAATCGTCGCAATCAGCTTCGGCATAGCCTTTCTGTTTCTGTGGCTAAGTGAAGAGAAATCGCGCCTGACGAAACGCGGACTGGATTCTGCAACGCGGGCAGCTATCTTTTGCGGTGTCGTCGCGGTTCTGATTCACAATCTTATAGACTTCGCCATATTCGAGCCGGGAGTACTGACCTGTTTCTGGGCAATGATAGCCTGTCTTGTCGCCGTTGATTTTAAGGCCGGCCGATACCGCAGTTTTGTTTTGAGACCGTCCGGCGCGGTACGAGTAGCGGCAATAGCAACAGCAGTGATTATCGCGTGGGGCTATTGCAATTATGCGCTTGTGCCGGCGGTCAAAGCCAGCGCCACAATTCAAAAGGCTCTGCAAAATCCAAACCACGCCGGTGAGCTGTTTGCTGCGGCGGCAGCCGATGACAAGCTCAGTCCAAGGGCGCTGAGCCTCAGCGGCAGACTGCATCTGCAATATTACAGGTATAGCCGCGAAAAGCAATCTATGTTGACGCAGGCGGCACAATACTTCGACGCGGCAGTCCAGCGCGACAAGGCCGATTTTAAGAACTACGAAAAGCTGATGATAGCTTATGAACTGCTTGCAAAGGTCTCGCCTGCGGACGAGGCGGGCGAGTGGACTCAAAAGGCTTATGATTCGGGCATCGAAACCGCCCGGCGCTATCCGGGCAAGGGCAGGCTGCAATTTGAACTTGGCAAAATCGCCGAGCGATTAGATGATAACAAGACAGCGCTGGCGCACTATAAAAATGCCGTGCAAATTGAGGATGGCTACCGCAAGCAGTTTCGCCGGATGTATCCCGGACGTGAAATGTTCAGCCGATTAGGCCAAAATAACTATGCCTCAGCCAAGGAGCGAATAGCCCAACTGAAAGATTAAAGCTATTTGGGACAGTCACCAATTTATCCTCATTTTTCGGTCGTTCTCACCCTTTTACAAGTAAAAGGGTGCCACCCGCCGTCCTCAGCAAGAATCAATCTTCAACTTGTTTGACTATTTCATCTGGAATGTCGAAGTTGGCATACACATTCTGGATATCTTCGTGGTCTTCAAATTCCTCCATCAGGCCCAGAACCTTTTTCGCCGTGTTAATATCGCTTATCGGCACGGTGTTTTGCGGCACCATCGATATCTCGGCGACCTCGGTGGGAATGTCTTTTTCGCCTAAGGCTTTTTTGAGTTCTTCGTAGGCCGCCGGCTCACAGGTCAACTCGTAAATATCGGCCACTTTTTCCATGTCATCGGCGCCGGCTGACAGGGCGATTTCCATTAACACGTTTTCCTCAACAGCATCTGCTTTAACGGTAATCAGCCCTTTCTTAGTGAACATCCAACTCACACATCCGCTTGCGCCGAGCGAACCGCCGCGTTTTTCAAATATCTTCTTTATCTCAGGTGCGGTGCGGTTGCGGTTATCGGTAAGACCATCCATCATAATAGCTATGCCTCCCGGAGCATAGCCCTCGTAAAGCACGTCCTCATAGCTGACGGCGCCGAGTTCGCCGGTGCCTTTTTTGATGGCCTTTGCGATGGTGTCCTTGGGCATATTGGCGGCTTTGGCCTTGTCGATCGAGTAGCGAAGGGTAAGATTCTGCGCAGGGTCGCCGCCGCCGGTCTTGGCCGCAACTATTATCGACCGGGCAATCTTACTCCAGATCCTTCCCCGCTTGGCATCGTTCGCCGCCTTTTTATACTTTATTCCCGCCCAGTGCGAATGTCCTGACATTCTTACACCCTCAATGAATTACCTTGTTTAACGGATAGGTGATGATTCCCGAAGCTCCGGCGCGTTTCAATTCGGGGATCAGACGACGCTCAATCTCATCTTCAACGACAATCTCCACCGCGACATAGTCGGAATCAGCCAGTGGCGAGACCGTCGGGCTCTTCTCCGCCGGCAAAATCTTCAGCACCTTATCAATATCCGCCTTTTTAATGTTCATTTTCATCCCCACTCTCGTCTTGGCGTCAATCGCCGCTTTAAGCAGGATAGCAATGTTCTCTATCTTTTGGCGTTTGAACTTGTCCTTCCATGCCAGCTTGTTCGCGATGAACCTTGTCGTGGAAGTCATCACGGTATCCACGATTCTCAAGTTGTTGGCCCGCAGCGACGAACCCGTTTCGGTAAGTTCGACTATACCATCCACAAGCCGGGCCTTTACTTCGGTCGCGCCCCAACTGAATTCGACCTTAACGTCTATCTTCTTGGCTTGAAAATATTTTCTCGTTGCATTAACTAGTTCGGTGGCGATTATCCCACCCTGGAGGTCTTCTGGTTTCTGAACATTTGATTCATCCGGTACGGCAAGCACCCATTGCGCCGGGTTGCTCGTGGTCTTGCTGTAGAGTAATTCGCAAACCTCCTCGACTACAGAGCCGTTTTCCACTATCCAATCGTAACCGGTGAAACCGGCATCAAGCACGCCATCGGCGACGTACCGGCTCATTTCCTGCGCGCGCAGCATAATCAACCGGATTGTGTCGTCGTCAATCCTTGGGAAATAGCTCCTTTCAGAGTCGGATATCTTGAAGCCTGCCTTTGCAAGAAGATCAAATGTGGCCTCCTGAAGACTCCCTTTCGGAATACCTAATTTTAGTACTTTCTCTGACAAAGTCTCTCCTTTGGCTAAGATTTTCTGGTTTTGGTGGCTTTCTTGCCGCTCTTCCTGACGGCCTTCTTTGCCTCTTTCCCGGCCGGTTTTGAACTCTTTGCTTTCTCACTTTCCTGCCTTAAAAGCGAGTAAAATTCGTATGCATTGGCCGCGGTGATCTGTCGTTCGAGAAAGCCGGAAATCTCATCGTCGGTCGCATCCGGATGGACCAATTCACCGGCTTTTAGATACCCAATCATTTTCTGTGTGAGCGGAATCGAATGGCCACGCAATGCCGTAAGGAAACAATAGTTGACGGCAAAGCTGCTGAGCCCATCAAGCTTTTCGAGTTGCTTTCTGGCTTGTCTTTTGCCGACTTCTTTTAGCGAGGCTAAACTGACCATGTTATATCTGTTATAAATCGAATTGAGAACCTGCGTCAGCATAGACGCAGTCTTGTGAGAATCCTCGCTGGAAGCACTCAATATGTCAAGAATTTCCTCTGTTCTGGAGACGCGCAAGTCATTCAGGCCAACAAAATGTTTCTCTATCCTCTTTACAATAGTCTTTGCCTTTGAAACACGTGTTCGTTCGCTGACAATAGCATAAACAAGCGCATAGGCAGGTTCGTCAAAATCGATTTTTTTGACTTTGGCATACTTTTGTTTTAATGAACGGAACAGTTTCCCTATTTTCTGACCGTACGTTCTACTGTCTTTCATGGACTTCTCTTTGCAAATAGACCATTATTGCAAATCTTCGTTTTCGAGCCGCTGTTCGTCCTTTTCTTCGATTTCTTTTGTCGCCTCATCGATCATTCTTAATGTCTCGAGAGTATTCTTCATCTTGGTGTCCTCGCGAAAATGCAGATGCGGGCAGAACTTGGAAGTCATCCTGTGGCTCAGCCGTGCCTGTATGAACTTCGTCGCATGCTCAATAGCCCTAAACGTTTTTCGCCGAACCGTGTCGTCATCCGCCATGACGCTCAGAAAAACATAGGCATTTCGTAAATCAGGAGACATATCAATCTCTGTAACACTTACAAAGCCCTCAATCCGCGGGTCGTTGAGCCGGTTGGCAATCGTATCACTGACTGATTCCCTTATGACACGAGCGATTTTTTCCTGTCTTCTCGACGACATCGAAATCCCGATCCATTGTTCGCTGACGGTTAACAATTGTCAAAGTGTTCTGGCGACCTCGACGATCTCGTACGCTTCTAAGACGTCGTCAATCTTGACATCGTCAAAGCCGGCTATCTTAATTCCGCATTCCAGACCCGCCTTTACCTCCCGCACATCATCCTTGAAGTGCCGCAATGACTCAATGGAACACTTGTCCTTCAAAACAATGTTGTCACGTATGAGTTTCAGCTTGGCGCTCTTATTTATAATACCACTGTTCACGAAACTCCCTGCCACAGTACCTATACCCGTGATTTTGAAGACATTTCTAACCACCGCTCTTCCAAGTTCGTTTTCCTTGAACTCGGGATCAAGCAAGCCGACCATCGCATCCTTCAGATCCTCGGTAATTCTGTAAATCACATTATACAGTCTTATATCTACTCCGCTCGACTCTGCGATTACCTTGACCCGATCGTCGGGCACAACGTTAAAGCCGATTACAATCGCCCCGGAGGCCTCGGCTAACACAACGTCGCCTTCGCTGACTCCACCTACCGCCGCGTGCAGAATCCTGATCTTCACCTCGTCGGTGCTCAGCTCGCTCAGATACTTTATCAGTACATCGACGGAGCCCTGCACATCGGCCTTTATGATAAGGTTCAACTCCTTGATGTTACCGGCTTCAATCTGGCTGAACAGATTATCGAGAGTAATATGTGAGCGCCGAGCGAGCGACTTCTCTCTTGTTCGCATCTTGTTCTGTTCAGCGGCATCCTTTGCCTTGTTAATATCGTCCAGGCAGAAGAACTTGTCGCCGGCCTGTGGAACGCCGCTGAGACCGGAAATCTCTGCGGGCATCGAGCTTGTTGCCTTTTTAATAGTCTTGCCACGAGTGTCCTTCAGCGTTCGAATTCTTCCATATCCGGCGCCTGCCAGAAGTATATCACCTTTTGTGAGCCGACCTTCCTTGAGCAGAATAGTCGCCACCGCACCCTGCGTCGGTGTCATCTTCGCCTCGATAACCCACCCGGCAGCGGGAATATCCGAATCGGCCTTGAACTCTCTGAGTTCGGCGATGTAGTCGAGGTGCTCAATCAAATCCTCTATGCCTTCGCCGGTCAGCGCACTGGTTTTGACCACTTCAACTTCGCCGCCCCACTCGGTCGGTGTAAGTCCGTGTTCGGCCAATTGACCATAGACACGATTGACATCCACGCCGGCCAGGTCAATTTTGTTTAGTGCGACTATCATGTCAACGCCTGCGGCTTCGGCGTGGCGTATCGCTTCGATTGTCTGCGGCATGACACCATCGTCGGCAGCTACGACCAGCACAACGATATCCGTCATGTTGGCACCCCTTGCCCGCATAGCGGTAAACGCCTCATGACCGGGCGTATCCAAAAATGTAACCTTGTGACCCTTCCACTCGACCTGATACGCGCCCGTATGCTGTGTTATGCCGCCGGCTTCGCCTTCGGCCACACTCGTTGACCGGATGCGATCGAGCAAACTGGTCTTACCGTGGTCAACATGGCCGAGCATGGTAACAACAGGCGGGCGCCTTTGGGGATTTTTGCGCTGTCTGGCTTCGAATTCAATTTCTATCTGGTTCTGCAGTGTTTGCTTGAGTTCAACAATCAACTCTGTGCCGAACTCCAGCGCGACAAGTTCGGCCACGTCGGTAGCAATAACCTGATTGGCAGTTGCCATCACACCCTGGGCCATCAGCTTTTCAATTATGTCGCCAGCCTTGACCGCCAGCGCCGCCGAGAGATCCTTTACAGTAATCGGTTCACTTATCGCTGCCTTTTCAGGCCTTTCAACCGGAACAATTTCGGATGGGTGCCTGGTTTCAATATGCCGGACCGGCCTTGATCTAAGCGTTTCTCCCCTGGCGGCAGCGAGCCGAGCTTGCCTCTCTTCGAAGTCTTTGGCCCGCACTCTCTTGCTAAAGAGCCTGGCCCTTTTCGCCTCCTCACTTACAGGCTCCTGGTCTTTGCGACGACCGCGGGTCTTTTCTTTAACACTTCTTTTGCCTTTCGTTAAACCAGGTATCTCAGTGCCCGGTGCAATAAGCGGTTCTGAAATAGGCTCATCATATCTCGGCCTGGGAGGCCTGGGAGGCCTGGGAGGTCTGGGAGACATTGGCGGTCTTGGTTTTCGAGGCCTAAGTTCCTCCGGCTCGACCTCTTCCACCCGAACGACCTTGGGCCCGGCAAGTTCAGCCGGCTTGGGTTTTTCGAGCATCGGGCCGGCAGGCACTATCGGCTCCGGTTTGGGCTCGGCTTTGGGTTTGCGCTTAGCCTTGGCCTTCGTTTTGGCCTTGGCTTTTGGTTTGGCTTTGACCGCTGTTTCAGCCAGCCCTGCGTCGGCAACTGAAGGTTCTGCCGCCTCGGCCACCTCGGCAGCCGGTTCGGCCTTTGTTGCAGCCTTTTTGCGCTTCTTACGTATCCGAACCTTCTTCAAATCTACTCGCTTGGTCGTCTCCACCGCGGTAGCATGTTCACCTTCGCTGAACCACTCCCGAATGGTGGCGGCAAGACCGGCAGAAATAGTGGCCATGTGGTTCTTAATGTCCAGACCTTCGTCCTGACACTTCTGGACAATGGCCTTGCTCCCTACGCCCAACTCCTTGGCCAAAATGTGTACTCTTGTGACAGCTTTAGCCAAATCAATCTTCCTACAATGTCGATTACTTCGTTCGCTTCAACGTCGAAACTTTGCTGCTATTTGCCTTCCGGTTCTTCTTGCTCCGCCAGGCGTTCTCCTTCTTGCCGCTCCTGGGCCATGATGTCTTCGGCCTGTTTCTTGCTTTTCTCCGAAGCTATCTTCCTAGCCTCTTCACTTGCAGCGGCGACTATCTTCTCTGCCACCAGGCCGTCAAGCTCCAGTTCGCCAACCAAAGGCTCGGTTCCCACTTCCTCCAAATCCAGAACACTAACGATGCCCAATGCCAGAAGTTTATCTACAAAAGTATCGTCAACCTCTTCGACATCCTTTAGACTGGCCGCCAGAGACTCCACTTCCTTGTTGTATTCAGCCGGCGTCAATATGTCTATATCCCAACCTGTCAGCCTCGCGGCAAGCCGTACATTCTGGCCGTGCTTCCCTATAGCCAGGCTAAGCTGGTCCTCGCTGACAACAACGGTAGCCCTTCCTAATTCGAAGCACAGTGCGATCTCGCTGGCCTTAGCCGGCATCAGCGCATTTGCAATGAGAGCCTGCGAGGAGTCGCTCCATCTGACGATGTCTATCTTCTCACCGCCCAACTCATCCACTATACTTCTGATTCTGCTTCCCCTCACACCGACACATGCACCGACAGCATCGACCTTGTCGTCATGTGAAACCACGGCGATCTTTGTCCGATAGCCCGCCTCTCTCGCGAGCGACTTTACCTCAATAATGTTTTCTGCCACTTCAGGCACTTCCAGTTCAAAGAGTCTTTTGATAAAATCGGGATGTGTTCGTGAAAGAATTATTTTAACCTGGCTCGCGGCTTCCCGAACGTCAAGGATCAGACATCGAATTCTCTCTCCCGGGTGATTCACTTCACCGGTTATCTGCTCGGTTTTCGGCATGAATCCTTCCGCACGATTGTCAAGGTTTACTATCAGCGTGCCGCCTTCATATCGGCCGGCTATGCCGTTGACGATTTCACCTCTTCTCTGGACATAGTCGGCAAAAATACTGTCTCTCTCATCGGCCCTTATTTTCTGTATCATCACCTGCTTGGCCGTCTGGGCGGGAATTCGTCCCAAATCACGAATGTCGATTGGGATGTCGTCTTTAGAAACGCTGATTTCGCCCGTCGCACGGTCAATGTGCACAGCGACTTCGATGTCCGGATCGCCGAAGTGTTTTCTCGTGGCCGAGGCCATCGCAGCTTCCAGGTCCTGGAATATCGATTCCTTGTCGATCTTCTTGTCCCGGGAGATATTGTCAACGATTCTCAGTAATTCCTGACTCATTTTTCATCTTTCCCAAAACCAAAACAAAAAAGTGGAAACCTTCAGGTTCCCACTTTAGACCCATCGTACTGGTGCCAAGCTTCGCGGGGCATTTAGTGCCTCTTGAAGTCAACTGCATTTTATCGCTTATCAGGGCATTATCGCTGCCCTCCCGCGATGAACGCTTCGTCCGCAGGTTCCCTGAAAGTATACATACACGCCTATGCGCCTCTTTCGGCGCAAATGTGCATCCGCATAGTACCTTGTGCCACTACGCAGGTGCACGACTAACACTTCCTTTATAAACCATTTGCGCACCCTCTCACTTATGGTTAAAACCATTTCAACAAAAATGATTATAATCTAAATGCACCCGGTGTCAATATTTATAAAAAGATTATTCTTGCTTAAATAAAGACTTGTTTTGTCGCCAAATCCGGCTGTCTGCGGCGCTAAACCGGGGCTGCTTCGGCCACCCGTTTAGCTGCCCTCAAGACTCCCTGTTGTGCAAAATACAACACTGAACCTCCACAACTACCTTAACGACAAGATGTTACGACGAAATGGCAAAGGCGCACTTTTGCATCCGGCATATCTACTACACTCACAGATCCTTTTCATCCTGGCAGTCGCAAAAATCTGATTTTGTAGAATACCGCAGAATTTCGCCGACCTTGAAAAAATCGCCGGATTTTTGGCCGATTCCAGCAGGCCGACCTGGTCTTTGATGATTTTGTGTCTCTGACACCTCTGCAAATCCCGGCCCGGGTTTACCGCTCCAAGGCGATTACACTGCTGGCAAGTTTGATGACCAAAATAAAATAGGACAAGAAATGATGAGACTGAAAATAAAAAACACATGCAGGCAAATCAGACATCGGTTGCTGGATGCTTTAGGCCGAAAACTAAGTTTCAACGCCGAGTGGCTTGGCAATCACATCGCTAACTGCCCGCGATGCCGGCAAAGAATCGCCCGCCTCGCCAAAGTAAATCTTGCCCTTTCCCTCTTGAAGGCTCAGCCGCACAGCCTGAATCTGCTCATGAACGCAAACACCAAGGCAATAAACGTCCTTAAACACAGCCTCCGCAACGCCCCCAAAGCCGATAAGCTGCGCACCGCCCGCCCCGAACCAAATTGGTTCCAGCGAAAGAGCAAACCCGCACATTCGATCTTGAACGTTGCGGCATGTATTATGGTCATCCTCATGGCCAAGACAGGCGCCTACGCATCAATGACCAACTTGCAGAAAGAGGGCGGAGATTTCATCGAAGAATACTATGCCAAACATCTCGGCGACGACTACGCCGACGAAATATTCAACTCCCCAAATGCATCATCCTGATGGGTGGCAGACTCAAGCGAAGCTTGAGGATGGTTTTCCCCCATTTACCAATCACCAATTACCAGTCATTAAACAAGTTCTGTCTGGCCGGGAACAGCTATCGGTCTGACAGGCAAATCGCCCATTTCATATTTTTCGGGCGAAAGGTCGAGCTGTGAAGCATTCATAACCCAGTCCCACTTCAAGGCCCTGCCGGTATAGACGCTCATCCGCCCCATTATTGCCGTCAGCGTACTTTCGGCAACCTGGCGGCCTTCGTTAAGCGGCTCGCCTGCGCGAATGCTCTCGATAAGGTCGGCATGCTCCTGCTCATAGGGGTTAACATCTTTGCCGTCATACCGGTACGGATTCTGCCCCTCGATAAAACCATCCCCTCCATCCGTATATGCCCAGCCGGTCGTACCCATGACTCTCTCTGATATACGACCTGTACACCCATCCATGTGCCGACACATGCTCAAAACGTGAACACCGTCCGGATATTCAAAATCGACCGCAAAATGGTCGTAGATATTTCCTTTGCCGCCGCGAACTTCTCTGCCGCCCATCCCCGTCGCCTGAATCGGATGAGCACCGATGGCCCAGTTCAACACATCGATATTGTGAACGTGCTGCTCGACTATTTCATCACCGCAAAGCCAGGTAAAGTGGAACCAATTGCGAATCTGCCATTCCATATCCGACATGTGCTCCGGTTTGGGGCCCGGCCCATCCCATCCTTCGTCATTCCAGTAACACTCGCCACCTACTACCCGGCCGATATCCCCCCTGCGAATTCGCTTCAATATCTCGCGGTAATGATTCTGATGTCGTCGCTGCGTACCCGCTACGATTGCCAGTCCCTTTTGCCGAGCCAACTGGGATGAGGCAATTATCGAACGAATACCCACCGGGTCCACCGCCACCGGCTTTTCCATGAAGACGTGCTTGCCCGCTTCAACAGCAGCTTTCAGATGCATCGGCCGAAAGCCCGGCGGCGTCGCCAATATGACCATATCGATGTCACAGGCAATCACTTTTTCGTATGCATCAAATCCCGTAAAACTCGTATCGCCTGTCACCGAAACCTTATCATCGACTTCCCTGCTAAGCTCTGCCAAGGAACGGTCTAGCCGATCGCCGAACATATCGCCCATTGCCACTATCTCTACATTGTCAGAAGACCTCACGCAGTCCATCGCCGCCCCTGTCCCGCGACCACCGCAGCCTATCACTCCCACGCGTATCTTATCTGACCCGGCAGCGAACGCACTACCCG
>SDBT01018393.1_pt1 | contig 10985 bp, 10 predicted proteins | sample 2277101 | NCBI WGS metagenome assembly SDBT01 (sample SAMN10404973, study PRJNA504765) | marine sediment metagenome | isolation source: marine sediment core GS10_PC15, 103 cmbsf | place: Arctic Ocean: Southern Knipovich Ridge | collected 2010 | reverse complement strand
CATTTTCGCTTTTGGGAAACCCGGATATAACCAAATTTAATCGGTGGAACCATGGACAATAAAAAAACGATTGCTCACTGTCTTAGGGGTCTTCCTTTTCGACCGATGCCATTTGTAACAGATCAGGTAGTTGATCTTGAGAAATATAAACCTATTGTATTTTCGTTTAACAAAGATATATGGCGGGATGGATGGAAGAATAGCTCAATATATCTACCCTATGGAATAGGTCAATCTAAACTAAAATGTTATGTTAACAGGTTAACTCGTATATTGAGCGGATGTCCTTTGGAATTACATAAGGCAGTAAAAAAAACTAAAGTCAATATGCTGCATGCACATTTTATTAATGTTGCATTAGAGTTTTTACCTTTGAAAAAAAAATATAATTTACCGATGATAGTGTCCACATATGGACACGATGTGTCTCGGTTCCCAAAATTATCAGATGATAATCTGAAAGGGACAAAAATGCTATTCGAAGAGGCAGAGCTTTTTCTCGCCATGTCAGAAGATATGAAGAGAGATTTGTTGATGTTAGGATGTCCCTCTAAACAGATCATTATTCATCATACGGGAGCTGACATCAATAGATATCAGTATCGTGAGCCAGCAACGAATGTTGGGAAAGTTATTTTTCTGTGTGTTTGTAATTTTACTCCTAAGAAAGGTGTGCCTGTATTAATTGAGGCAATGGAAAAAGTTTACAAAAAACATCCGCAGGTTACGTTAAAGATAATCGGTGTTCCAAAGTGGAGAGGTGTGCCAATTAAGAGGCAGATAGAAAAAATGATAATGGATAAGGGATTGCAAAATGTTGTTGATTTAGCAGGGGCAATAAATTATTACGATTTACCTAAAAAATATGCCGAAGCTGATATATTTGTATTATCAAGTCAAACCGACAAAGAAGGCAACAAGGAGGGTATACCAGCGGTGATCATGGAGGCAATGGCTACAGGGTTACCAGTGGTATCTACAAAGCATGCAGGAATACCAGAATTGGTAACAGACGGGAAGACAGGCTATCTCGTGCCAGAAGGAAACGTTAATCAATTGGCAGAGAGAATGTGTAAGCTTCTCGATGAAAAGCATACATGGAAAGATATGGGTTTGGCTGGAAGGAAAATTATAGAAAAAGAGTTTAATGTTGAGATACAAAAGAGAAAATTAGAGGAAATTTATGAAAGAGTTTTGGCCGATTTACTGGGACGCGAGAAATATTAGTCTTAATAACCCAGCTAACTCTAGTACCCACAGACTGAGGCATGTGAACCATAGAAAGTGACTCTTTAAAATTTAAATTTCATTCTTTGAAGCCATCATTTCAAACTCTCAAAACCCTTTCTCGCAATTGCCGCGAATAAGGAAAGACCGAAGTTAGCTTTAATGAATATCCTTTACTCCGCTCCTACCGCTGTTGTTAAATCCCATATTATTGAAGTTGCTAATAACTTTGCTGAAATGGGTAACCTTATACATCTTGTCACCTTTTGGAAGGACAAACCTAAACTTCATCCTGCGATCAAATGGTACAATGCCTCTGTAAGAAACAGAAACTGGAATGAATATTTAGACGAACATGTCATAAGATTTGGAAAGGAATATCTGAAACATTTTTTTAAGCTCAATCTAAATAACAAGGCAGACTCTTTATTCGAAATAGTTTTAAACCATATTATTGAAAACGAAGAAATTGATTTCATATATGAACGGCATTCTACTGGCAGCCCAACTACAAGGATAGGAAGAGATAAAAAAATCCCCGTTGTTCTCGAGTTAAACGGCATTTGGCCGGTTGATGCCAGGGATAAAGGCTTTTCTGAAAGTTACTGTCAGAAACAGATTGAAATTGATTTGGAAGCTCTGTCCATGGCAACTTGTATAAGAGTAGTGGGCACAGGTATAAGGGACTATTATGTAAGGCACGGTATTGAAGAGAAAAAGTTTCATATTATTGGCAATGGAGCGAATCCTGATCATTTCCGTCCCATGAATAGGGATGCCTGCAGGGAAAAACTGGGGATAGACAAGGGCACAAAAATCATTGGGTTCTCAGGATCTTTTCAGTTTTATGTCGGTTTAGTATATGTAATAAAAGCGATGCCATTGGTCTTGAAAGAAGTCCCGGAGGCCCAGCTTCTTCTCATGGGGCGAAGATTGCCTGAAGGAAGTGGCGTTAGTGATGGAGAGATCATGAACCTTGCAAAAGATTTGGGATTACAAGATCACCTTATGCTCACTCCCGAGTGCCCATATTCAGAAATGCCATATTATATTAATGCGTTTGATGTATGCCTTGTACCATTAACTAGGCGAAGAAATGAACTTGCCGGATGCTCCCCACTGAAGTTCCATGAATACTTGGCATGTGGTAAACCAGTTGTTGTATCAAAGATAGACAAGATCCAAGATTATCATGATATAGAAAGTGATAATGTCGTATTTTTCTGTGAACCTGATAACCCAAAAGACATGGCAAAACAAATTGTGCATGTTCTGACTTCTGAAGAGTTGGTAAAGGCAAGGTGTAAGAGAGGAAGAAATTACGTTTTAACCCATAAAAACTGGCAACAGATAGTCAAACAAATTTTGAAATTAAGTGATCTTTTTAATATTTAATTGAATCCGAATAAGGCGAATATATTGTACAAAAATAGAAAATTAAAAATTGCCTATATTTTAGGATGTTTTCCCGATGATACGCCCACTTTTATTTTTAATGAAATGGTCGGATTAGATCATTTGAGATTGGATATAACCATTTTTTCAATTCATAAATCCGATAACAAGAAAAATCATCTGGATTATAAAGCCTGGCTGCCGAAAACAATTTATGCGGATCCACTTTATTCTTCGGGGATAATACTGTCACACCTTTATTTTTTATTTCTAGAGCCCTCTGTTTATTTCAAGTTGCTATTTCAATATAAGGAATTTGGTGGGAAAAGGGCTTTCTGGGAGGGAGTCTATTTTTCAAGAGTAATTAAAAAGATGGGAATAAAGCACGTTCATGCTCATTTTGCCTGGAAAACAACAGATATCGCAAGGGTAATTAAGAAATTGACTAATATTCCATATAGTTTTACTGCTCATCAATCTGATATTCATAGAAAAGTTGAACGATTAGTAGAAAAACTTAATGAAGCACGCTTTGTAATTACCTGTACCAGAGGTAATAAAGAATTCATTGGCAAGAAATATGGAAAAGAAATTGAGAAGAAAACTTACGCTATTTATCATGGTATAAATTTAGATCTGTTCAATCCTATAAAAATAAATGCAGCAAAAGAATACGATATTATGAGTGTTGGTAATCTGATCGAGGTAAAGGGATTTAAATACTTAATTGAGGCGTGCAGGATATTGAACAAAAAAGGGATATTAAATAATAGTATTATAGTAGGTGAAGGGGAGGATAAAGATAATCTCCAAAAAAGAATAGATCAATATGGCTTGAAAGAAAAACTAAAGATCTTAAATAGAGTTCCTCAATATGAGTTGGCTAAGCTATATGGTAAAGCTAAAGTATTTGTTCTTCCAGTAATAGTTATTGATGGCGCTCCGCATGGCATTCCAAATGTAATTCCAGAGGCAATGGCTACTTGCACGCCCGTGGTCGCAACCAACGTTCCGCATATCCCCGAACTCATCGAACATGAAAAAGATGGATTATTGGTGTCGGGAAAAAACCCTCAAGCTCTAGCTAGTTCAATAGAGAATCTATTGTTCAATGAAAAACTTAGAAAAAAATTGGGAGAGAATGGAAGAGAGAAAATAGTAAGAAACTTCTACTCAAAAAGATGTATACAAGAATTGGCAAGTATATTTGATTCTAGAATATAGTGCGTCCAAAGGTCTCAATGAATTGGAGCATTTCGTTATGAAGCCACTAACTGATTGGTCATAGACAAAAGAGGTGGAGGCAATGGCTATGGGAATGCCTGTGATTTCAAGTGATGTGCCAAACATCTCTGAATTGATAGAACACGGTAGGGATGGGATACTTGTTAGGAAAAAGACCCTGAGTCCCTTGCTGATACAATAGAAGAGCTATTGAATGACAGTAACAAATGCGCTGTTATAGGTGGAATGGCAAGGAAAAAGATAAAGAAAGAGTTTAATGCACGTGATCATATTCAGAATATTGCGGAGATTTCTATGCTGCAACAAACCTCAAATTAAATTTTTATTTACTTGCTTTTATTTCGTGTTTCGCCACCAAGGGCAATATATAAATTTAGCCAATTATTATCATTAATTTCAGGTGACAGGGACGGAATGTCTAACGTTGTAGGTGAAGCAATGACAAGGTGGTTATTACTCAACTTCCAAACATTCTGGGACTTATTGAAAGGGAAGAAGATTTTAAGAAAAATAATTGAAAAGTTGACGAAATGCTGAAAGGATATTTCGATGGGTCTGTAATAGGGAAATTTAAGAGATTTGTTCAATCTATTTTCTACTTTGGATCAAACTATAAATGTTCAGTTTGCGAAGGTACTTTCAGAAAATTCCTTCCGTATGGTATTGAGAAAAGAACAAACGCAAGATGTCCTAAATGCGGAACTTTGGAACGGCATCGTCTTATATGGTTGTTTTTGAAAAATGAAACAAATTTCTTTAACGATAAATTAAAGGTTCTTCACTTTGCGCCTGAGCCATTTTTTCTAGATCGGTTCTCTAAATTAACCAACTTGACTTATTTTCCAGCTGATCTAACTCCTTCATCCCCGCTAGTTAGGAAGATTAATATTACTAATATTCCTAGTGAAGACAATTTTTATGATTGTGTTATTTGTTGCCATGTTCTTGAACACGTTGATGATGACCGGCGAGCAATGAGAGAGATATTTAGAGTATTAAAAATTGGAGGCTATGCAATATTGCAAGTTCTTATTGGTAGATTAGAGACATTTGAAGACCCTAATATAAAGATGCCTGAAGATCGCCAGAGGATATTTGGACAGAGTGATCATGTAAGGATATATGGGTTAGATTATAAAAAAAGATTAGAAGAAGCAGGATTTAAAGTCAATGTTATTAGCTATGTTAATAAATATGATAGCGAAACAATCAAAAAGTATGCTTTATCTCAGGCAGATATATATTTTTGTCTTAAGCAACCATCATAGTATTAAGGCCTTTTTAAAATGAGAAAATATTCTATTGTAGCTATAACAAATGAATGGGATATTTTCAGGCGTCGCTACCGGAGCCTTTTTTCCGAATTAATTAAATTCGATAATATTGAATATATATTATTTGTAGAAACTCCATTAACCTTTTTTTCTTTTCTTCGTTTTGTTTTGGGGAGAATGAATAGGAGGGACAAGGAACGCTGGAAGCGTGTTTTAAGGGAAGGTGTTGTTGGTCGTGAAGGAAAAATATTTATTATTACACCAATTGTGCCCTTCCCGTTTCTTTCCTTGAAGGGCCTTTTGCAATTTAACATCCTTTGGTTAAACAAGTTTCAGGTATATGTTATCAGTTACCTTAAGAAGAAGCTCCAACTCAGAGACATCATTTTATGGATTAACCATCCCTATTTTTCTGCCAACCTTGTCAACCAAATCCCAAAAAAGTTGTTTTGCTATGACCTATGTGAAGACTATAATGAAAAAGAAAAATACAAGGCGAGTATAGTTGCGAGGCTATTAAAGAAAAATGATGATTATTTAACAAAGAACGCCGATATTATGTTCGTTTCTAATGAAAAGCTGTTTCAAGACCGTTTTTCTAGAAACCCAAACCTCTTTATTGTTCCTAATGGGGTACACCTTGATTTTTTCAGAGGAACTCATCTTCTGATTAATGAGCCAACGGATCTAGAACATCTCCCACGGCCGCGCCTCATATATGTTGGAAACATCTCACCAATATACATGGACTTAGGAATACTTCAATGGATTGACAAAACGCATCCTGAATGGTCTTTGGTGATCATTGGCCCTGTGCATGGAAGGAAGTTTAGAAAAGCTCTTAAGAACATAAATACAGTATACCTTATGGGTGTCAAGTCCCATGAAGAATATATAGCATACATGAGATTCAGCGATGTGGCTATTATTCCTCATCTAACTTCACCATGGGTTATGTCAGGGGATTCTCTGAAGAAATATCACTTTCTCGCTTCAGGAAAACCTATAGTTTCAACTGAAATTGCGGGCATTGAGAATTTTCGTGATGTAGTCTTTATTGGAAAGGATCAGAACGATTTTGTGCGTAAAGTGGAACTTGCATTAAATGAGACAAAAGAGCAGCGCGAACGCAGAGCAAAAGCGCAGTACGAAATCATCGCGGAACACACGTGGCAAAAACGGGCAGAAAGAATCTACAATCTGATGATGGCCCAATTACAGAGTTGAATACGGTTATGAACATATTGTTAGTTAATCCTCAATTGTCTGGCGTTCAATCAGAGCCGAGGTTTCCTTTAGGTTTAGGCTATATTGCTTCGGTCCTACGCAATGACGGTCATGATATTCAGGTTATTGATGATAATGCATTGAAGTTAACAGAAAATAACATCGAAGAACTGATAAAGAACAGTAGACTCGAGGTTGTCGGATTGACAGGATTGATCACACAGTTCAAGCAGGTGCAAAGATATGCTTCCATCATCAAAAAGACTTCAAACGCGATAGTTATTCTTGGAGGTGGTCTTGCCAGCGCGGCACCTGAAGTCGTTTTAAAGAAAACAGATATAGATATAGTTGTTATTGGCGAAGGTGAGAAAACGGCCTCAGAATTATTTCAGGCTATTAAGAATGGAATCTCGTTGGAAAACATGAAGGGAATTTGTTTTAAGAAGGATGGTAGAGTTTTTAGAAGGGAACAACGGAAGCCCATTGATGATGTTTCATCATTGACTTTTCCGGCATGGGACCTATTTCCCATGGAGCGCTATTTCAATAACGACGTCATGTGCATGCCCAATCGAAGAATAAGCATTATAACAAGTAGAGGGTGTCCTTATCACTGTACTTTTTGTTTTCACGGTATTTTCGGACATCGTTATAGGGCTCGAACTGCTGAAAACGTTTTCCGAGAGATTGAATTACTTTATCAAAAATACGGTATCAAAGGGTTTGTATTTGAAGATGATACCTTTATCTTGGATAAAAAAAGACTTTATAGATTATGCGATCTTATATTAGAGAATAGGCTAAAGATATACTGGACGTCCAATGCTCGAGTAGACTTAGTAGATGAAAAATTGCTTGGTAAGTTAAGAATAGCAGGTTGTGTAGGAATATCCTATGGTATTGAATCTGGCAATCAAGGCCAGCTTGACAAAATTAAAAAGGGCATAACTGTTGAACAAGCTTACAGGGTCATTGAAATGACCAAAAGAAGTGGAATAATGACACACGGATTTTTTATGGTAGGTATCCCGGGTGAAACAATTGATACAATAAATGACAGTATCAAGTTCTGTAAAAAAGCCGGTCTGCTTGCAGAATTTACGATTCTAACTCCTATTCCCGGTTCAAGAATATACCAAGATGAAATTGAAGCAAAAACAATCAAAATATCAACCGATGACCTAGTTGAAAATTGGGGCTCCTGGTTGAATAAGGTGGTGGTAAATCTTACAAAATTGTCTAACAAGGAATTGATTGAATTGAAAAGAACTGCTGAAAAGGAAGTTGCTATTACCTATTATAAAAAGAATATCAAATATATTGTTAGAATGCTTATCTTAGAATTCAAAATCAATGGCTTATTTTCTGTACTAAAGCGATTAAGAAGGGGGGCAAAATTATTAGGTCGCGTCAGAAAAGGACTTGATATGAGGGAGAAACCCAAGCGGATATGAAGTCAGGCTTTGACATTGTAACATTTCTCGCCGTAGATTGGACCGAGTTTTTTAGGAGATATTTGTTTCTTGCGATGGCAAAGTATAATTTTAATTGTAAAATTCTATGCATTCAGCGACCTATATGTTTTTTTACCACTCCTTTTATAAATAGAAGAAAAGCTACTAATTGGCTCATAAAAAAAAAGCACCTGATTGAGCTGCTTCCAAATTTATTTATTTACCAACCGATTGTTTTTTTACATGATCATCTAGCCCCCCATGTGCCGTTTACTACAAAATTGAACAAAAAGGTGCTCTCACATCAAATTTTCCGGATAATTAATGAGCTTGGGTTTAGAAAAGATAATCTTGTCTCCTGGATATCAGATCCATTTCAAGAAGAGTATTTAGGGCTTGTTGATGAAAAGACAAGTATTTACGATTGCTTTGATTATTATTTTGCCAATGCTGGTAATTCATTCTTTAGAAGTATAAATCAAGTAACCTTACTGGAAAATCGTATTCTGAGGAAAGCGGATATTGTCTTTACTGTTTCAAGAGAGTTATATGAGAAAAAATCAAAGTTTAACAAAAAGACTTACTTGTTGCCCAACGCAGTAGACACTGATCTTTTCGGGAAAACATCTGATCCCTCAACACCGATTCCTTCCATCTTATCAAATATGTCCCATCCAATAATTGGGATGATTGGCAACTTAAATGAACGCATTGATTTTGATTTAATCAGGTATATAGCCGATGCTCATCCAGAATGGTCTATCGTGATCGTGGGAGACTGGAGAGGGGCAAATCCACGTTTTATAAATTCTGTTCGTATAAAACGGTTAAAAAAATATCTGAATATCCATTGGATGGGTCACCAACCTTTAGCGATAATTCCAAATTATTTGAAAATATTTGATGTATGCCTAATTCCCTATGTGGCTGATGACCCATTTAATATCAGTTGTTCGCCACTTAAATTATATGAATATTTAGCAACTGGAAAACCAATTGTATCTACAAATCTACCTTCTGTTCGTGAGTATTCGGAAGTAGTTCATATCGGAGGGAGCCATGAAGAGTTTGAAAAAGAGATTATGTTAGCTTTAAAAGAAAAGGGCAAGTTAAATGAAAGGAGAAAAGAATTAGCAAAAGACAATTCCTGGGATAATAGGGCAAAAGAGATTTTTGCTATTTTGCTTACAAATATGGCTAAAGTTGGTTATTGCAGGGATGTTAAAGGTGTGCGTAAATCAGGTAATTAAGTGTGGTTATTATAAAGCCTAAAATCAATAGATTGTGGGATAAAATGGATTTTCCTGTTCCAAAAAATGTCCGGAGCAAAATTCACAGGTATCTACCTAATCTATGGCAGAATGTTAAAAGGTTTTGATCTGACATTTTCATAGTCTGGCGAATTGCACACCTTCTTCGTTGTGTCAAACCGCAGGATGTTGAACAATCAGACAGTAGTTATTGCCAGATATAGTGTCTATCTGAAATGCCTACAAGAGGTGATCATCTGATGCGATTTAGTAAAGTGTTCCTCGTAAGCCCTCGTTACGGAGGGAGCTATAGTGCCACGCTTCCGACCGGACTGGGCTACATCGCAGAGGTTCTCAGAGAAAACGGCATCGAGTATAACGTGTTGGACTTACAACTCGGCTACGGTGAAGGTCACCTACGGCGCAAAATAACTCGCTTCCGCCCCCAGCTGGTGGGCATCAGCGCAATGACCTACCGCTACCAAAGGATATACCAGCTTGCCAAAGCCATCAAATTGTGGGTTCCTGAGACCCAGGTCGTTGTGGGAGGTCCCTTAGTTTCTACTATGAGAGAAGCCGTGTTACGTGAGTGTCCGGACATAGATTTCGGAGTTGTAATGGAGGGAGAGGGACCGATTGTCAAACTCTGCCAGGGTCACGACCCGCAGACGATCAGAGGGTTGATCTATCGTCGTAATGACGATGTGGTCTATACTGGGGATCAACCATTCACAGACGATATCGACTCTATCCCCCTTCCCAAGTATGAACGGTTCGAGTTAGACAAGTACCCAACGGAGACCATCAGCATCGTTTCTTCCAGGGGATGCCCCTATAGCTGCATCTATTGTCCGGTGCAACTATGTATAGGTCGACGTCTCAGGGTCCGAGGCTACATCTCGGTGGTTGACGAGTTGGAATACTGGTTCATGCAAGGGTATAGAAGATTCGGATTTGCTGACGATAACTTTACCTTTTACCCGGAAAGGGTGTATCAGATTTGCGAAGAAATCGAAAGACGGTCTCTTAGTGGAATGGCTCTGATCCTCGGGAATGGCATCCGTGCAGACCGAGTTGATGAGAGTCTTCTTCACAGAATGAAGGATGTTGGATTCCAACATATTGCTTTCGGGGTAGAGGCGGGCAACGACAGACTTCTCAAGACACTTAAAAAAGCGGAAACCATAGAGCAGATTGAAAGAACTGTAGAGACAGCATGTAGGCTTGGTATTGATGTCAAACTACACTTTTTAGTGGGAACGCCAGGCGAAACCCTTGCCGACGTACGTGACTCGGTGGCCCTTGCCCTGAAATATCCAATAGCAGATGTATCCTTTAACAACCTTATTCCCTACCCAGGCACCGAGTTGTTCGCGTGGCTTTCGTGTGAAGGGCTACTCTTATATTCTCCAGAGATCTATCTGAATGATTTTTCGCCATCCTCAAGGGAGCCGATCTTTGCAACTCCTGAATTCTCTTTTGACGACCGGAAAAAAGCTTTTGAGATTGTCGGTTCTACACGGAGGAAAATTAAACAGAACTACTACGAGAGGAAGCTAAGAAAATTTGGCTTTTCGGCCAAATTAGCTGCAACAGTCTTTGCCTCGGACTTGGTGCAGAACCATCTACTACTCAATCGGTTGTTTCGGAAATGGACAAAGAGAATAGGGGATGTTGTGATTGGCGTGTGAGTCGTCGATCCACCCACCAGTGAGTTGCTAAAGGAGTATAATCTTTGGATACATCGAGCAATGGCTATGGTCGGTGACCAATGAAGATCCTGTTCGCTCATCAGAAGTTTATGCCTTTTGTTGCTAGGGACATGGTGATTCTCGAAGAGGCTCATATAGTCCGAATAGTGCAATTCGCCGGAATGAAGGATTTGTTTGTCCGCCTGATCCCAGATTTGGTTG
>SDBT01018391.1_pt1 | contig 10986 bp, 8 predicted proteins | sample 2277101 | NCBI WGS metagenome assembly SDBT01 (sample SAMN10404973, study PRJNA504765) | marine sediment metagenome | isolation source: marine sediment core GS10_PC15, 103 cmbsf | place: Arctic Ocean: Southern Knipovich Ridge | collected 2010 | reverse complement strand
TCTTAAATTCTTCGTCATGCCCACAGACGGCCCTAACGGACCCGCGACTTCGATAGGCATGGTCTTTATCGTAGCGGTATAGCCCAATCCGACAACAGCCTGGGTTTCGGTGGAGTCCAATGTGATCGACCCGCTCGAAACCGTAAAATCTCCTATATATCCGTTGGCATCGCTATAGACCTGAACACTCTTACCTTCGAGATGGCCCAGACCCGTAAGAGTGGCGGCCGGATCCCCGGAATATTCCAAACCCGAATCCACGAACCACACATCGTCAATCCAGTTCTGTTTGTGGAACTTCTCGATCATAATGTAATCGTTGCAGTCCCTTTCGACGGCCACCCAGACCTCATCTTCGTCTACGCCCGGAATTGCGCAGACACTAACGTAATTCCCATCGGTTGCGATTTCAGTCCAGGCCGCTACGCCCTGCCTGGGATTGTACGTTAAAGTCACTATATTTGAGTCCTTAACGAACCAACCTATTTCATCAGGCCTTTTCTGCCAGGCCATCTCCTGAATGTTCGGCTCGGATATATCGTCTGAAAATATAGTAAGGTCAGGCGAAACCAAATCGTCCGTCGCCACATCATAGTTCAAGTCCCGGACTTTTCGCCGGTTCCTGTCTACGTAAACTATCGAACTGTTCGTAAGACCCGGCTGAATCGAGCATGTCCCGGTCTCCACCGACCTTTCGGAACTTATAGTAGATGGCGTAAAGGCGTATTTGGTGCTCGGAGTGCTGATCCTGATTATCGCCCCGGTAGTCCCCGCGATTATCCCTTTTTTGTCCTTAATCCACATTATAGGGTTCTGTCCCGCCGCACCTATCTGCCTGGCTATGGCCTCGTTGTCTAAGCCCGTACCGAGGTCAAAGTTCATGTGATCGCCGCTCTGGCTGCACCACAGCATACTCGAATCATAATATGTCCCTGCAAAGCACAGCCGGTTCTGATAAAAACATACCGCTCTCGGCCAGCCGCGATAATCGCTCCATGCACCTTCGGCCCATCGCCACGTTGCATCCGTAGAGGCTAAATCCTTAATGACCGTAGCTGTGACGTTATTGGGACCGGAATAAATCGTTATTTCCACGATTCCGCTATAGACAAAAGTGATCGTATTGAAGGAGGCGGTACAGATAGCTTTACTTCTCGTCGTTACCTTATCACCGGACGTTTCAACTGCATCCCCATCCATTTGCATCCGGTAGATACAATTCTCGTTTTCCTCGAAACCGGAATATTGAATGTTCCCAGCCATATCATAAGCCTGCCCATATACGGTTAGCCATGTCGATCCGGCGTCGTAAGATCGCTGGATATTGAACTTGCCCGTCCAAATGCCGGAAGTTGTCACAACGTATTCCTGTCCTTCCAGTACGGCCACAGTATCGCTTTCCTCAGTACCCGAAAGGAAAGACGTAAAGAACTGTTTCGTTGTTCCGATTGAATACACCTCGTGCGATATTTGCCACAGGGCGCCTTCATGATCACTGTCGAATATCCCGCCCGTGGCTACGATATTAATACTCCCCGTGGTCCCATCCGGGTTTACAGTCGAGGTCTGATTATCTATCGTATTACCGGCGAGGAAAGGCCCACCCTCAATGTTCGCATCGGCGATAGTCCACGAAGCATGATCGTACCGGATAAGTTCTTGGGGCGGATAGTTGGGATGCGTCAAATACATATAATCGTTCAGTTGCGCATATTGAACGTCCCTGAGATCGTTGCCGTCAAACACTGATGTGATATAATACGGGTCGTTGGCATCGTCTAATATCCTGCCGGACCCCGCCAGGGAGAATGATGATTGATAAATGATTATTGATAAATATATCAGAATTTTTATTGTTTTATTCATTTTTCACCTTAACAATAATCATTAATCACTAATCATTTTCCTACGGTGTTGTGCGAAAGAATCCTATGTACTTATGCCCGAACTCAAGGGGATAAGCATCGTCTGTCGAGTACTCGAAGGGAATAAGTCTTACATTACTTGTGCTATTGGCATCGTCTACAAACTCGGTGCCCGGTCGCTTGTAGGCCATGCCCGTTGGCTTGACCATCACGTTCTCAAGCTTCTCGGCACCCATAGAACGAATATCCAGATCGACTCGATATTTTACCAAAGGACTCAACTGCCCCGAATTGAAACTGAGCTGCGTGCCTATAGCAACAGTGGCTAAACATAACAGAAATATTATAAATATCTTTTTCATGGTATAGTTCTAAAAAAACTTATATAGGTGTGTCCGAATTCCATGACGTAAGCATCTTCTGTTGAATACTCGAAGGGAATCAATCGAACATCGCCATCAGTTAAATACGATGAAGCCGCCGTGTATTCCTGAAACCAGATTGTGTCCATGTCCCATCCGGCATCGGTGAAATTTGGCTTTGTTTTCATCCATGTGGTTATATGACCTATCCCTCCCTCGGATGTTTCAAGGTTGGAAGTTTCCGTGTCCCAAAAACTAAATGTAATCTCGTTCTCATTGGTATTTCCTCCAAAACCACCGACAAAAGATAAATCGGTTGGCGTAACTGTTCCTATAGAATAAGAGTTTGTAATAGAGCAGTTCGTAGGACAGGTGCCCGTAAATCCGCCTGCCGTATTTCCTGATGCACCAAGAATTACATTGCCCCATGCGTAGCAATCTGTGATTTCTTTTGTAGTTGTCAATCCTCCGGAAAACCCTCCCAATGAATCCGGTGTTCCAATATCATAAGAAGTCACATTACTGGTCGTGTAACATTTTCTAATATATCCAGTCCCGCCCGCTCTTCCGACAAGTCCACCCAATGTATGTGTGCCGGTTACATTTCCCGTACTATAGCAATAAGTAACTTGTGAGCCGTCTGTACCTCCTACGCCATCACTAATGAATCCGATTAAACCTCCCATCTTAGTGCCTGTTGTAGAATCCGACCCCGTTAAGCTTCCAGTTGCATAGCAATTCTTGATAAGAGCATCTACTGCCTTTCCGATAAGACCGCCAATATCGGCTATCTGTGTAGTTGTGGTTGATATTACACAGCTTGAAGAACAGTCGTATATTTCCGCCCTTTCATTTACATTATCACCATTTGCATATCCGATTAACCCACCGATCTGAGAAAAAGTCGTACCTGCAATCACTATTGTTCCCGATGTATGGCAGTTCTGTATTAATATATCCGTAGTAGAAACACCAGCATCGAGATAACCGACCAAAGCGCCTACGTAAAAGCCCTGGGTGGCAGTTATATCAACCGAGGACAAAATAACATTCGCTATTTTTCCGGGATCGTCAATCGCACCGAATAATCCTATTCTACTACTCGAACGATCAATATAAAGATCGCTAATCGTATATCCCGCACCGTCAAAAGTTCCGGTAAATTCATTACCGGAACTTCCGATTGGGTCAAATCCAGAACCTCCGTTCCAACCGGAAGTAGCTGAAGCATTAATGTTTCCCGTAAGATAATAATTACCTGAAAGATCATTCTCCATTGCTTGCAAATCGGTTACATTACTAATTGCCGTAGTATGAGTTAGTCCCGGATCGTCTTGATCTGCGGTTGTTCGTAAAGTCGGATAATCACCGAGAACTGCCGGAATGTCAATTTCCACTACCAGTTGAGTATCGATAAACTCCGTCCCCGGCCTCTTATACGCCATGCCTTGCGGCCTGATGAGAATGTTCGTAAGCACTTCGGAGCCCATGTGAGTACGATCTAAGTCGTGCCGGACTTTCATCTTCTTGCCAAGCCGCCCCGAGTTAAATGAGTTCAAAAAGATACCGCCCGAAGCCGTGGCCGCAAACAGCAATATTATTACAACTTTTCTCATTCTGTTTTCTGTGTTTTTTTAATAGTCAATAGTCAATCGAAAATAGTCAATCACTAAGGGTCGTCCCCCATTGCATCGATTCGTATTGCTCCCGCCCTGTCAAGTCCCCCGGTCCCCGACTTGCTCTGATCGATTACGTTGAGCACCCCTCTTGTTTGTGCGAGACTCCTCATTATATCATAGAGATGCCCGCCGTAGGTAGTACCCATGATATGAACAACATCGTTCGGCGCCGGTGTAAAGCTGAACGGCTCATCTACCCAGACATTCGGATCGCTTGAGTTCTCGTCGTAGAAACTTATCCATCGTATCTCTTTAGATAGGTTATCGTCGGCATCCTCGACCTGAATCGCCGCGAACCAATAGGCATCGTTGACGTCAGTGCCGTCCTCGATTGTGAAGTTGTTGGCATCGTTGGCATCCTTGACTACAGTATCGACCAGGCTTATAAGATCGGTTTTGTACTTGATGGCGTCCCAGATCAGGTCCAGGCGCCCCCCATCCGTCTGGTCCTGCTCTATTTCATCGGTATCGGCTAATATGGCATCTACGTCCGTCCACTGCTGCTGACCGGCCTTACCTGCGTCTACGTGCCCCGTAGACAGTTCGTCCCACACTGCATCGGCCATAGCCGCTGACGTTACCGCACCGTTGACGTAATTTACAGTGCAGTGGTCGATTATCATATCGGAACCGGCCTCCTGGGTGTCCTGCAAAAACCTTATCTGGACTTTATAGGTCTCGCTCACCAACGCCGTGTCCAGGCCAATGTCGTGCTGCTCGTGTCCGTTCGTATTAGTAAGCGTCTCGTAAGTCACCCATGAAGAAGTATTGACGTTATATACCTGAATATAAAGACTGTTCGTAGCACCCGTTCCTTCATCGTAATAACCGTGAAGATGTACTTCTACAGGGGTCGCACCCGATCCGATATCGAATTGCAGGTAAAAGTCTATCCCCGCCCCCGCCCCGCTGTCTGTGACTGTGTAATCGACCGCATCGTGAGCTTGAGTGGAAGTATAGGTATTAGTCTCTGTGCCCTGAGTCACCGTACTCGATTCGGCTGTTTGGGCTATCGTCACACCACCGGCCAAAGCCGCAATCTGGTCTCTCGACGACGGGGCTTTGTCGTGAATATAGCCCGTGCCGTCGTACATTGATTCGAGATTGTCGGCGGCTGTTGAGTCTCCGGAAATTTGGATTACGTTCGCATTTACAGTCCCTGAGCTTGCCGCCCCATAAGACGTCGCCGTTATCCGCACCTTGTCGCCAACCGCCGGAGTAAATGGAAACGCCGTATCGACGGTAACAACTTTTCCGCCCGTCCAGTCTGTAATGCTCCGCTCTATCCAATTGTCGTCGGCATCATCTTCATCTTTGATCTGCAAAGTCATATTATTATAGGCATCCGCAGTCGCAAGTCCTGCCGTCAAGGTAAATGATGTCGTCGTATCGCTCGCCGCCACGTCCGTATCAACCGGACGGACTACGCTTAGAATTGAGTTTATGTTGTCTTTATAGTCGGCAATCGCCCAAACTTCATCGATATCGGTATCGCCGCCGGTATCACTGTATGCTATCATTCGGACAAATACAGTTCGCGGAGCATTACCGGCATTGGCCCATATTACCTCGACATCCTGCCAGCCTAATTCAGTACCGTCAATAACAGCCGCAAAGTCCTCATCGAGAGGGCTTTGTGTACTGTCCACTAATGGGTCGGCGAACTTATCGATGATTTGAAGCGAAGGCCCTGTTTCACCCGCTCCGGTCAAGTCCTCGCCATCAGCCATTCTTATCTGGCCCACAACCTCTACGCAAGTTCCGGGATCGACGGTAGTTTCAAACTGCCGGAAACATGGAAATTGTGCTGTGGTTGGGTAGGTGTCCTCGGCTGCGTGTTCGTACCATATCGTGTATCCTGTCGGCGGAGATGCTGTCTGAGAGGTCACGATGCCACCACGACACCACGCCTTGAAGGCGCTGACTACCTGATCGTGGTCAAAAGACTCTACATAATCGGATGTACTTCTATAAGATGTATTATACTCATTAAATTCACTTGCCCCAAATAAGGTGTTATAGCATGATGCACTCCCTACGTTTACCAGATCATCATCGTTACCCGTAAAGGTAGCTGATATTGTATGGCCGGAACCCGACTGAAAACACGCATCCGAATTCGAGATTGTCCCAAGAATTTTGCAGCCAGCACATCGAACAAACACATTATCACAACCGTCAATCGTTCCGTTGAGCACAATAGCAGTACATACATTGATGGAATTACCGCACCCTGAGATAATTCCATCTATTGTGCAAGCGTAAGCAGCATCAATCGCATAAGTGCATCCCGACATTAATCCCGTACTGGAAATATTGTGGCTTTGACCATATTGTGTACCTCTTATACTTCCTGAAAAAACACCCGACAAAGTATGATTTTCGCCGTATCTAAAGCCCTCGGTAGAGCCATAAAAGACACCGGCAAACTCGGTTCCATCACCTGCATACGAGAAGCGAGTACAATTACATGAAGCTGCGATATATGAATCGTCACAGTTATAAACTGCGTAAGACCCACCGGTTATATGAATATTCCTTTTGCATAAAATGACATAAGCTCCTGTGTTCTTTGGATTTGTCAATCCGACTGTGATCGTAATAGCCCCGGCAGCAATTCCTCCGCCTGCGATCACACGTTCTTCGGAATCAGCACCTGTTTTACCAATATCGTTAATGTTAATTGTATCTCCAGCAGCCCATATATCTGTTGTGACATCAGTATCCACCGAAAGCACGGTTTGTGCGGCGGCTTCGTCTCCCGACAGTTTGATGAACCTGGTAGTAGGCTGTAAGCAGTACAGATTCACAACGCCCGTATTCCCGCATTGGATTTCAAAAGCTCCATTGAACTCTATCGTAAAATCAGCTACAGCAGGATAGGGTATGGCTACACTTGTTCCGGCCTTGATCTCACCGTTATTTGTAATGTCCGCCTGTGCCTTCAGATGGTATGTTCCCGCCGCCGTCTCTGCTGAAAGTATACCACCTGCATCGACCGTAAGAGTAATTCCCGCAGCGAATCCACTCTGGTCAACGTTAAAATTTACATTATGGCCGGTTTTTATATCAGCCGTGTCCGTATTCGCAGGAGGAACACCCCCAACCCACGTACCTCCTGCCGACCAGTCCCCGGTGGCCGTCGAATCGATGCCCTGAGCTACAGAAGCCAGAAGCAAACTCAAAACTAAAAACTTAAAACTCAAAACTCTCACTGCTGCCTCCCGCATCCATTGTGGCATTCTTCGCAGGCCGGGTCCGGCTCTATCGGCTTGACGTAGGCTTTAGCCGCCCTCTCTTCCCACTGTTTAGGTGTAAGAGGCACTAATGACTTAATCTCCTGAGTCGAGCCGTCCGGCATTTTTACCTTGTGATAGAATCGGCCTGTATGCTCGAATTCATACTGGCTCTTAACGAGTGCCGGCTTTTTCTCGACCGGATCAATCGGACCAATCGGATCAATCGCCGGTTGCGCAAACGCCATACAAAACACGAGACATATCAAAACCAAAATCGCCAATCGAAAACCGAATCGCTTCATCAATATCTCCGACCGTAAACTGTAATAGTATGAGCATGATCACCGGTTGTACTCTCTGCATCGTAAATGTACGGATAGACATATTCCAATCCCGTCATATCGACAAGGACAAAGGCAACTTCGTTAGCGCCGGAGTTATAGACCGCTACCGAAGGCCATTTTGTAGTCTCATCGAGACTTATAGTATCCGCCCAGAATGCGCTTGTGGCCGTTGCGCCGTCGTCGGGATACAGAACGACGTCCTGCGAACCGAGGACTCCATCGCCTTCACAAATTACTTGGGCCATTCCGTTTTCTTTCGCCCAACCCACGAGAGTAAAGGAAAAAGTGTGATCGACAGTATCGGTACCGCAGAAAACAAACTTCCAGGCCCCGCCGGGAGAATAACCTTCGTTCCCCATTTGTTCGTCTCGATGCGGAATCAAGAATCTCGATGCAGTCATGTGCGCAAAGTCACCTTCACCCGTGGCAAGCGCCAGGGCCGTAGCGAAATCAATGGCATCCTCGGCGGCAGTATCTCTAATCAATTTCCATTCCGAATGGTACGTGTCCACCGGCACCGCCTTGGCTATTCTGACCAGAACCGCCATAGAAATAACAATGGCAGTTAAAAGCATTACAACCAACGCTGCTTTACCTACGTTCTTAAATGTTCTCATTTTACTTTCTCCTAAAATTTGTATCTTGACCTGTATTGCCTGCGATAACCGTCCAGCCATCGTCTTCTATAGCCTTTTCCTGTACCTATATAAAGATAATCAACCTCCGCCTGTGAGAGTTCCCTGCTGAAGAACATTACATCGTCGATGAGGCCGTCGGAATACTTGTCAGAATATCTTCCTATCCAAACAGGTTGTGAATGATTTTCTACTGATATGAAAGTACCGCTTTTACTATCAGTATCATCAACCCGATTCCCATTCAGATAGATTTTACAACCAGAACTTAGAGTCCCTCCATCGTAGGTTGCAACAAAGTGCGTCCATTTTCCTTCATAAGAAGCCAAACTTGTATTATATGTTCTTCCAATATAGGCACCTGCGTTCTGGTCATACATACGGAAATGAATCTCTTTCGGTGTGCCGGTAAATATATTCCATTCTTGGTTTGACCCAACTTGCCATTTACTTGCCCAAACAAAATATCTAGCAGTGTGCATATAAACCCAGGCACTAATGCTAAATGGAGTACCTGAGCCAGGGGTGGTATCGCCAGGCGAGAAATCATCGTGGTCGGGAATAAGAATGTAATCCGAAGTACCATCGAAGTCAAAAGCTCCGTCTATTTTACCTGCTACGTGAATGGCATCGGTATCCTGTTGGAGTAGGCCATCGTGGTCGTTACCGCTTGAGTCCTCTACGGCGAGGAGTTGAATGGAGACATCATCGATGGTTACATCCGTGCCACTGCCTAATTCATCTATACGTAAAACAACTGTCGTTTGTGTTGCAACGAACGTCAAAGTTTTAATGCCAGTAGTGCTATAAATTTCTCCTGCCCATTGGTCTGTGCCATAATCTCTAATTCTTATCGAGCCTGTTGTTGCGGTATCAATATTCACCGAAACTCTATATTTTCGACCTACAACAAAACCACTAACGGTTTGCGCTATGTAGATAGGCGTTCCATCGCTCGAATAAATATTACACATCCCCGTACCAGCCCCGCCGTGTCCCTCGCCAGTTCCTACCTCTGAAACTTCGGGGTCAGTAGTAACTTCACCAGTTACAGTCCAACCAGTAGGGTCTTCGGTACGTCCACCTATAGAGTCCCACGCAGCGAAATCACCGTTAGTAACCAGCTCATCGTTATCGCTGGCGGTATCCTCATCCATCTTATAGTGAGCAATAAGATAAGGTGACAAACTTCCCGGACCACCATCGCCGAAACAGCATCCGCACAATAATATCATCGGAACAATTATTCGTTTCATCTTTTCCCCTTTCAAATTATTCTACGTAGAAGCCCACATTCACAGTCGCTCCGCTTGCCCCGGGAACTCCCGATGGCGTTACAGTTACCGTCACGACCTCCGCCATTAGAAACGCCTCGAAATCCGAATCCGTTGCCCCCATGCCATGTGACCTGTAAATAGTGGACCCGTTGTCGGGAATGAGGGTCTGTTCGTATAACACACCGCCATCTACCGTTTCAACCTTAACGGTAAAAGTAATGTTATTAGTGGTGTTCTCGGCGACGTCTACTTCTATCTGAGTGCATTTGCCGTTGATTGGCATGTCCTCGGTCTGCGCCTCTGACTCCGACGTGGCCCAGGTCATCTCGGTAATCATTCTCTTACCGACGGTCTGGTCATGTTTAGTCTTGCCTGTCATTTTATTTTCCTTTAGTAATTGTTTCCGCTCAACATTTCCAACTCACTATTCGCACCTTCGGACCAGTCATTGTTACCGCTCCAGTCTATGGCCCCTTCCTCACTACCGTTTTTCTCCTTCGCGGTTTGGTAGGCGTCGTTATAGTCAATCTCCGCCTTACTCCTTATCTTCTGGTTCTCTGTGATATTCGGCGACAGCATCCAAGCTAACTTTGACGATATGAGTCGGTGGAACCACATTTTTATTCCCGTGACGTCGCTTACATCCGTGCTTGCCTGCCGGTAATAATTGTACTTGAAATTGCAGTTTTCTTTGTAATGGCTCAAGACGATGTTTTTATACATCTTGTGCTTGTATTTGGCTTTGTCATGAAGTGTGGAATAGGTACCCCTGATATACAGGCAGTCGGAAGGTTCCTTGAAACCGTATTGGTACTGGTCTATATTTATATTCTCAGTGGTTTGCGGGTAGTCCGTCGCCGTGTCCACGCTATTAGTGCTGTCCGAAAGGACTTCTCCATCCGTAAAGTCGCCCGATGGCTCCGTGACCAAATAGACCGTATCGCTCAAAACGTCCACGACCTCACAAGTCTTTAAGCTTGACGCACCCGTTATAGTGGCCCCACGGCTCCATACCGCAGGAGAAGGCGCCGTATCGATAGTCAGCTTGTATATCTGCGTCATATCGGTCAATAGGACATTATGCCGGTTAAAGTACCAGTCGTCGGCCATGAGTTCTTTAACGACAGGCTCGAAAACAGCACTCATTTGTTTGCCTTCGACAGTGGTGTCGTCTATGGCCTCCAAATATATAGTATGCCCTATGGAAAAATAAGCGATGTTTGCAATCGCCAGCTTTTCACTTGCGTTACTCATCTTTACTCCGAAAAAAGGCCGCGGGGCCGGAAATCAAAAAAGAAGCCCGGCCCCTAACGACCGCTTTAACTAAATTATGTACCGTCTGTAACTACAACGCCGGTAGCCAGAGGTATAAACGTCATATACCACTCGACTATACCGGCCACGTCCGCATCTCCTTTCATATCTATGGTTCCGACAGGTGCATACCACTGATTATTCGTGCCACTGCGGTTATGAGCGCCTACGAGTGGTGTGAGAACGCTCGGCACCGCACCTGTGAAGGTATAGGTAGTGCCGACGATATCACCAGTACAGTCTACCAAAGTAGTGTACGGGAACGTAGTAG
>SDBT01018390.1_pt1 | contig 10986 bp, 13 predicted proteins | sample 2277101 | NCBI WGS metagenome assembly SDBT01 (sample SAMN10404973, study PRJNA504765) | marine sediment metagenome | isolation source: marine sediment core GS10_PC15, 103 cmbsf | place: Arctic Ocean: Southern Knipovich Ridge | collected 2010 | reverse complement strand
CAAAACCAAGACTGGTGACCTGATGGCTTATGCCACGAACGATATGAACGCAGTACGAATGCTTATCGCGTTCGGCTTTGTTGTGGGAGCAGATATCATCGTTCTTTCCATTGCATCCATCTTTTTTATGGTTGGGATCAGTTTGCGGCTGACTTTGCTGGCGATCATTCCAATGCCCATTTTGAGTGTTATTATCATATATTTCGGGAAGGAAATTCACGGCAGGTTCAGAAAGGTTCAAAAGATATTTGCTGCAATGTCCGGCAAGGTTCAGGAAACAATTTCTGGCATCAGGGTTGTGAAAGTATTTGTTCAGGAACAGGCAGAGCTTGAAAAAATGTCAGAGCAGGCAAGGGATTATTTTAAAGAAAATATCGCCCTTGTTAAGATTTTTGCGATGTTCTTTCCAATGCTATTTCTTGTCATCAATATCAGTATGGGAATTGTTCTGGTCTTTGGTGGTGAATCTACGATCTTCAATGAAATTTCGATAGGAGAATTCGTTGCCTTCTTCCAATACCTGGGAATGCTCATCTGGCCAATGATCGCTATTGGTTGGATAGTAAACTTGTATCAAAGAGGAACTGCATCCTTAAAAAGATTGAACTCAATTTTTGAGATCGAACCGGAAATTTTTGATGAAGATGCAGATGCATCCATTCAGGATTTAAAAGGAAAAATAACATTTCGGAATTTGAATTTCCAATATAATTCACAAACTCCGCAGATATTTGAAAGCATTTCATTTGAAATTGATGTGGGAAAAACACTGGCGATCGTGGGAAGAACGGGTTGCGGTAAAACTACAATTATAGACCTTCTGACCAGAGTGTATAATCCCCCGAAAAATGCGATTTGCGTCGATGATATTGAGCTTTTTAAAATCCCGCTTGAAGTTCTGCGAAATAATGTTGTGATGGTTCCACAGGATATTTTCCTGTTCTCAGATTCCATCGCAGACAACATAAGCTTGGCAAAACCGAATATTGACAGAACTTTTGTGGAAGAAGTTGCCCGATATGCTCAAGTTTATGATGACATTATTGAGTTTGAAGATGGTTTCGATACTGTTATCGGGGAACGGGGCGTAACCCTTTCCGGTGGGCAGAAGCAGCGAATTGCTATTGCCAGAGCTCTTCTTGCAAATCCGAATATCCTCATTCTGGATGACGCACTTTCTTCTGTTGATACAAAAACAGAGAAAAAGATACTGGATCTGCTGATCAAACTGAGAAAAGATAAAACCACGATCATCATTGCTCACAGGATTTCATCTCTTCAACACGCAGATAAAATCATTGTTTTAAGTGACAAGAAAATCGCAGAATCAGGCACCCACCGAGAACTCCTTGCTAAAAAAGGAATTTATAAAGACCTGTATGAAAAACAGCAGATCGAAGAAAGACTAAAATGAGAAATTTACAGAAAGGACTTTCGGAAGATACGATTCAAGGCAAGAGCTATGATAAGGATTTGTTCAAACGGATCATTGTTTATCTCAAGCCATACAAACTTCTCGTAATAATTTCATTTATCCTGCTGCTGTTTATCACTGCAACAAATCTGTTAGCTCCTGTAATAACTCAACGAGCTGTTGATGAGATTATTGTTTCAAACAAGAATTTAATTGAATTTGATGATGAATATGAAAAGAATGATTTTATTCAGAAATATCCAAAGATCAAATTTACGGAATTCAAATTTGATGATAGATTTTACCTGATTTTTCCAAATAAGAAAATCAATTTCATTGAAAAAGATGTGATAAAGGAACTCACCGATTCAGGTAGGTTTTATCAAAAAATTGTAATCCTGGAAAATACACAGCACAATAAGGATTTGTTGAAATCAATTCAGATCGAAGAAATTTCTGATGATAAAATAGCTGTATTGAGTTCCGAATTAAATGAGCTGAAAAAAAGTGAAGGGATAACAAAAGAGGAATTGAAATCCCTCCGAATAAATGATATGAAAAAGCTCAGAATGTACGGTCTGATATTTTTTGCGGTTATCACTCTTCAGCTTGTTTTCACGTTTTTCCAGATTTATTCCATCAACTATGCTTCCCAGCACGCAATGTACGATCTGCGTCGAGACCTTTTCCTCAGACTGGAGAAAATGCCGCTTTCATTCTTTGATAAAAACCCGGTGGGAAGATTAGTTACACGGGTTACGAACGATGTCGGAACCTTGAATGAAATGTTTGGGAACGGTTTGATACAACTCATCCAGGAATCTTTTGTGCTGTTTGGCATTATGATAGCAATGCTGATCTACGATTATAAACTGGCGCTTGTGACATTTTCCATACTGCCGTTCACAGTGGTTCTATTCATTTTCTTCATAAGAAAAAGCAGGATTATTTATAGAAAAGTCAGGAAGAAACTGGCAAACATCAATGCAGCTCTTTCGGAGGATATTTCCGGTTTTAAAATCATCCAGTTATTCAATCAATATAAACGGAAGAAAAAGGAATTTGCACAGATCAATGGGGAATATTACTCAGCAGCAAGATCTATGATGAAGCTTTTTGCCTTTTTCCGACCGGTTATCAACTCAACTCGCAGAATCGCTGTTGCTGTACTTCTGTGGTATGGTGGAGGGCAGATACTTCAGGACAGGCTTTCGCTGGGAATTTTTATTGCTTTCCTGTGGTACTTAGATAGATTCTTTGAACCGATTCATCACCTGAGTGAGAAATTCAACATACTTCAAGCAGGAATGGCAGGTGCGGAACGAATATTTGACCTGATGGATAAACCGGTTGAAGATTACAAAATAGAGAAGGGGAGAAAGGGAGAAGGGGAGAAAGGGAGAACCGGAGAAAAAGAGAAAGGATTCAAGGGTGAGATCGAGTTTAAGAATGTGTGCCTTCAATACAATGAAAATGAGGAAGTTTTAAAGAATGTTTCATTCAAGATAAAAGCTGGTGAAAAGGTTGCATTGGTTGGACATACAGGTTCCGGGAAGACATCCATCATCAGCTTGATCTCGGGACTTTATCCGTTCCAGAAGGGAAGAATAATCATCGATGGGAAAGATATTACAGATTATTCTCTGGAAGAATTACGCGGGAATATAGGCATTGTTCAGCAGGATGTTTTCCTATTTTCAGGAACGATAAAGGATAATATTGTTTTGAATAATGAGACTATTTCTGATGAAAGAATGCAGCAGGTTTCGGAATATGTGAATGTCCATAATTTTATAGAAAGTTTACCGGAAAAATATTATGAACCTGTAATGGAAAGAGGAGCAACTTTTTCTGTTGGTCAGCGGCAACTCATTGCTTTTGCGCGTGTGCTTGCCTATGATCCGGCTATCTTCGTGCTGGATGAAGCAACTTCCAATATCGATACTGAAACAGAGATCTTGATTCAGGATGCTCTGCAAAAGCTGATGCAAAATCGAACTTCGATCATCATTGCCCATCGGCTCTCCACAATTCAGAATGTGGACAGAATAATCGTGCTTCATAAAGGTGAGATCAGGGAAGTTGGAACGCATCAGGAATTGCTTGCAAATGAAGGATTATACTACGATCTGTATAGATTGCAGTATATGTAACTCAAACAATCCTGTTTGAGAGAAAAAAATTGACAGGTTCACATACAAGTAAACTTTTTGACAAGTGAAAAGAGAAATATTTTTTTATAGGACTATCAATGATAAATGTCCTGTAAAAGATTTTTTAGATTCTCAACCAGGTAAAATTGCTAATAAGATAACCTGGGTTCTTGGATTAATAGAATCTTTAAAAATAATTCCACAAGAATATTTCAAAAAAATAGCAAAAGAGATATGGGAAGTAAGAATCCAGTTTGGAAATAATATTTACAGGATTTTAGGATTCTTCGATGGAAACAGGATAATAGTTTTAAATCATGCTTTTACAAAAAAAACTCAAAAAACTCCAAGAAAAGAAATTGAAATCGCTGAAGAGCGTAGAAAAGACTATTTAAGGAGGAAATAAAAATGAGCGATCTTCAAAAATACATTGCAGAAAGAAAAAAGAGAGATCCTGATTTCGCCAAAAATTACGACGAAGGCTTTGAAGCTTTCAAATTGGGTGTAATGCTCAAACAGGCAAGAAAAGAAGCAGGTTTGACTCAGGAAGAATTAGCAATAAAAATCCATACAAAAAAAAGTGCTATTTCCAGGATCGAGAATCATTCAGGAGATATAAAGTTTTCTACTCTGGGGAAAATTGCTTCTGCTTTGGGTAAGCATTTGAAAGTGAATTTTGCTTAATAAATTCGTTCTCTTAATTTTACCACCGAAAACACCGAAAGACACCGAGTGTAACTCGAACATTCTTGTTTGAAACGAATTATAAACTTGCCAAATTTTTGAAATTTTGCAGATTTGAATCAGGAGGTAAAATAATGTTATCTCAAAAAACATTTTTAGAAGAAGCTTTAAAATTGAGACCCGTTGAAAGAGCGCATTTAGTTGAAGGCTTAATGTCAAGTTTAGAAAAACCTGATCCCGACATCGAATCAATATGGGAACGGGAAGCATTGAAACGATATGAACAATATAAGCAAAAACGGATCAAATCAAAGGATTTGGGTGAAGTATTAAGGAAGTATGAATAATAAATCGGAGGAAATAAAATATGGAAAAAACAGCTAAACTGAAATTTCCGGAAGAGATACTTTTCTCTTTACGAGAATCAGAGGATAGATTTATCAAAGAGATAAAAACAATAGCAGCCGTAAATTATTATAAAGAAAAAAGATTATCGATCGGACAAGCAGCTCTTTTAGCCGAATTGAATGAAGAGGAATTTATAAAACTTCTCGCAACTTTTAAAATCTCGATTTTCAGATATGAGAATAATGATGAATTGTTGCTGGATTTAAAAAATGCATAAAGTCGTTGTTAATTCGACACCGTTAATTATTCTTGCATCTATCGATAAATTGGAAATTCTAAAAAAATTATATGGAAGAGTTTTTATTCCAAATGGTGTATTAAATGAAATTTCGGTTAAAGGTGATCTCAAACTTGGTAAGGAACAAATAAGAAAATATGATTTTATCAAAGTAAAAGAAATTCGTAATCAGCAAACAAAGAAGTTTTTTAGAACAAGCCTTCATATCGGAGAAGTGGAAGTAATGATACTTTACGATGAAATTCAAGCTAATTTGTGCGTTATAGATGATTTACTTGCCAGAAAATATGCTGAACATTTAGGATTAATTGTAACCGGAACATTGGGTATTCTCCTGAAAGCAAAACAAAAAGGAATAATTTCTCCTTTAAAACCATTATTAGATAAATTGATAAAGAACGGATTTTATATCGATGATAAATTGTATGATCAAATTCTTCAAATTGCAGGTGAAACCTAATAAAATTTGTCGAGAATCATTCGGGAGATATAAAATTCTCAACACTTGAAAAAATTGCTTCAGCTTTAGGGAAGTATTTGAAGGTGAATTTCGTGTAGAACAGATTTTTATATGCATTTAATTGCGATGAAAAAAATTTGTTAAATATTTTACAAAAGAGGAAAAACTTATGTATGAAACGGAAATAGATGTGAACTTAAAAAAACTTCCTGAATATTTGAGGAGAGAAGTTTTGGATTATACTGAATTTTTAATAAACAAATACAAAAGTAGAGAGAACAAGAGCAAGAAATTCAGGTTTAAATGGGAGGGTGGACTTTCAGAAATAAAAGAGAAATTCACTTCTCTGGAGTTACAAAATAAGGTTCTGGAGTGGAGATAATGTTTTTAATAGATACAAATATATTTTTAGAAATACTTTTGAATCAAGATAAAAAGGATAAGTGTAAGAATTTTCTGGGTAATAATATAGGAAATCTCAATATTACTGATTTCTCTTTACATTCAATTGGTATAATCTTATTCAGATACGACAAAGAAGACATTTTTCAGGAATTTATACAAGACATTATTCCCCATATTAAACTTCTCTCATTACCAATAAATCTTTATAATGAACTTTCCAAATACAGGAAAAACCTGAAGTTCGATTTTGACGATATTTATCAATATTGCATAGCTAAACATTATGGATTGAAAGTTGTCACAATGGATAACGATTTTGAAAAAGTAAAAGATATTGAAATTCAGTTCTTGTAATATTTCGTTTTATTGTTCTTGTGCCTAAACTTACCAAGTTTTAGAAACTTGTTAAGTTTTGTTCACTTGCTATAATCAAAAGACTGAATTAATTTTATTTAGGATAATAAAAGTACTTGACATAATATAACTACGAAAATTATTTTCCCAATGTGATTGACATGGAGGAAATAATATGCTTAAAAAAAAAGAAGCATCAGAATTTATCAAAGAGACGAGAGAAAGATTGAATCTTACCAGAAGAAACCTGGCATTGATTCTCGATGTTTCCGAACCGACTGTTATCCGCTGGGAAGGTGCTCAAAAGGGAAAAGATGCTACAAGCATTGATAAACATAATTTACAACTTTTAGAAACATTGAACTGGCTTTATGAAGAAGTGCAAAAAGAAAAAACAGGTGTTCAGCTTAAATATATTTTCTCTATTATCCTGGGAAGTTCAGAAAGTAAAAAAGCACTTGAAAATATGCAAAAGAAAGGCTTTGGCTGGATAACTTTAGGTTTAACGGCAACTTTAAGTTTAGCTGCTATTCCTTTTAGTATGATGAGTTTTATACCTATGATGGGTGGTTTATCAATTACAAAATTAGCTTTGGATAAAAAGAAGAATGAAGAGCTATTTAAAAAATTAAATTCCTTTACACAAAAGTATGGGGCAAAAGGATTATTGTATGTTGCCGGACAAATAAGAGAAGGGATAGGGATTAAATAGAAAATTGGAGGAATGATGAATACAACTCAATTAAAAAAAGGCGTGAATGAATTTCGAAGGAGACGATTAATGGCGGGATAACTACAATCATGAAGTTATCACGCCATAAAATGTTTGGCGTGGCATACAGATGTTATGCCAAATTAAATAGGAGGAAATATGTTGATAGATGATATTGTTGCAAAAATTGATGAAGGTGGTACTCGGAGTTACTATTCATTTGAAACCTTTATTTTAAACCTTCTTAAATATCACATAGAAACACAAAATAAAAAGTTTTCAAGTATAATTCATCCTCGAGGAATTGGGGATGCTGTAGCATCTGAAGGGTTTGACGATTTCAAAGGAAAGACTTTAGTAGAAGTTAAATTTAACCTTGATAGAACACCACCTCAATTCTTTCTTGAGAGGGTACTTAAAAGGCCATTTAATAACGAACAATTCCAGGATTTCAATAACTTAATAATAATAAGTGCTAAACCAATTCGTGGAAAATGGAGAGATAGATTTGACTCAGAATTAAAATTACTAAATTTGCCAATTAGTGTATTTCTTTGGGGTCCTGAAATAATAAACAAAATAGTTAGTAAGCACCGAAAAAAGGCGAACGAGATCGTAAATAATTTATTTTCATTAAGATTAGAATCTGCTGTAACCAAGCAGAAAGGTGATTGGAAAAAAGAGCGAAAAGAAAGAGTTGAACATGTAAAAGAATACTACAGCAAAGGACAATTTTCATTATTTATAGGAGCTGGAGTATCAAGTACAGCAGGAATGCCTGATTGGAATACATTATTGAATTCATTGTTTGTAACATATCTTACTCAAAAGTTCGATGATGAAGGAGCAATAAAAGATGCAGATATTAAAGAAATTGTTTCAAGACTAAATAAAGTAGATGAACCTTCAGCACTTATGGCTGCTCGTTATTTAAGAAAAGGTTTATCTAATTATAAAAATGATACAAATGATTTCACTAATGCAATAACAAAAAACTTATACAAACTTAGGAATTCGAGTAAAGACTTAGATTCTGATTTGATCAAGGCACTTGTGGCACTTTGTATTCCACGAAGGACTGGAGCAAAAGTAAAATCTGTGATCATATATAACTTTGATGATTTAATCGAAAGGGAATTAAAAAATAAATCAATACAATCTCATAGCATATACACTGATAATGAAAGCTATGATCCTGATGAATTACCCGTCTATCATGTTCACGGTTTTTTACCAGAGGATTCATCAAAATATGATTCATTAGAACAAAGTACTTTAGTTTTTTCTGAGGAAGGATATCACCAAATTTATTTAAATGCATACCATTGGTCTAATCTTGTCCAGCTTAACAACCTCAGAGAAAATCATTGTTTGATGGTCGGTTTATCCATGACTGATCCAAACCTTAGAAGACTTCTTGATATTTCAAGTACTAACATGGAAAAGACAAAACACTTCACTTTCATGAAACGTCTTTCTCTTGAGGAGTTTTGTTATAATAATGATAGAATCAAAAAAATAAAAGAACAAGTTATTGCTAATTTACAAGGTGCAGAAAAATTTCTCGACAGGCATCATAATCTGAATGAAGAAATAATGAAGGAACTTGGAGTTTCAATAATTTGGTATACTTCATACGATGAAATACCTATAATTATAAAAGAGATAATAGATTATTAAAATGGCATAACAAAAGTGCTTGCGGTTCAGTCTCGTGGTTTGTCTCGTTCGAATCGTTCCGATTCAAACTTAGGTTGGTTTGTCTGAGCAGAATCTTCCGATTCCGCAGCGTGCTCGAACATTAAAAGCAACAAAATGCGAGGATAAATTTGGTTTGAATTTTAACAAAATAAAATAGTAGAAGAAAAATAGAGGATTATATCAAAAATTAACTAGGAGGAATTTAATTATGGAAAATGAAAAACAGACAAAAAAAACCAATGAAACTAAAATGGTAAAAATTTGGAATAATGTATTGAACGCTTCTTTTAAACTACCTGGTACTCGAATAAACAGAGAAGACTTCTTAAAAAAAGAGTTGCCCAAGAAATGCAAATTAGAAAATGTAGAAGAAGCAATTAAAACTTCACCATCAAAAGCAAAAATACCTAACGATGTAATTGATAGTATTGCAAATAGTTGTATCAAATGGCATACTTTTCAAGTGACAAGAAATTCGTTCTTGGCGGGACTGCCAGGTGGTTGGTGGATGGGCGTAGCAGTACCTGCTGATCTAGCACAATTTTATCATCATGTTATTGTGCTTGTTCAAAAATTAGCATATTTATACGGATGGCCAGATTTACTTGAAGATGATCAAATTGACGATGATACACTACTAAATATTACTCTTTTCATTGGTGTGATGTTCGGGGCAAAAGGTGCTACTAAAGCTTTATCTGTAATGGCTGAAAAATTAACAACTGAGGTAATTAAGAGATTACCTCGTAAGCCATTAACAAGATATGCAATTTATAATATTTCAAAACAAGTAGCAAAATGGATTGGAGTAAAAATAACCAAGGAAACATTTGCAAAATCTCTTGGAAAACTTATTCCTGTTGCAGGTGGTTTTATTTCAGGTGGAATAACTTATATTACATTTAAACCTATGGGATACAAATTAAAAAAGCATTTAGCCAGTTTAGCACTTGCTAAATAATCAAATCATGGCAAACTTAACATTCACCTTACCGGAATTAATCACTCTAATAAAATTAAACACAGAACTTCCAAATCAAATTGAAGAAATTGATGTAGTAAATAATCGAATCAAACTAACAATTAACATCGGAAAATTAATTCCTAATATCAATATCTTCATCAGTTTTGATTCATATCAAAATGGAATGCTAAAATTAAATATCGAAGCTGTAAAGGTTCTTAAACTATTTTCAAAATATCTTTCTAATATTATTGAAAAAAAATCAATATCAGATGTGATTTCATTTCATAATGGTAAAATAATGCAGGTTGCATTAAACAGAATTTTGGAACAAAAAGTAAAGGGTGTTCAGGTAAAATCATTAACTGAAGATAATGGTGAATTTAAGATAGTCGTTTGATAAAAAAGTTTATTATAAAAAGGTTAAAATTAAAAACATGTTAGAAAATCTTCAAATATTTGGAAACCGATCCCAGTTAAATGAATAAGGATTTAACGGGATAAATGAATCGGTTAAGCGTTACTATCTTCTTATTAACCACCAACTTAAGTTGGTGGTTAATGAAACAAAAAAAGTGCTATTTCCAGAATCGAGAATCATTCGGGAGATATAAAATTCTCAACACTTGAAAAAATTGCTTCAGCTTTGGGGAAGCATTTGAAAGTGAATTTCGTGTAATCAAAATGTCTGTTTTAATTATAAAATTTTTTTTCTTTACACACATTCAATTATTTAATAAATTAATTTATGTAATAAAATATGAAGGATTTAGTAATGTATTCAAAAAATGACATAGCAAAAATAAAGCAGATTATTTTAAAAACAGTTACTCCGGAAGAGATAATATTGTTCGGTTCTTATGCGCGGGGAGATTTCAATAAAGAAAGTGATTTAGATTTTCTAATCGTTATGAGAGAAGAACTTACAAGAATAGAAAAAAATAAGATCAGAAATTCTCTTGCTCTTCAGTTTTTTGATTACAATTATAATGTTGATTTAATTATTGCTTCAAAAAGTTATATTCAAAAATATAAATCAATCTCCGGAACAATAATCAAACCAGCATCAGAATCAGGAAAAATTATATGGAAGAAGCTACATTAGAATTAGTAAAACAATGGCTTATCAAAGCAAACAATGATTTACAGGTCATAGAAAATGAACTAAACTCTGCTGAACCTGTTATGGAAGCAATCTGCTTTCACGCACAACAAGCTGCTGAAAAATTTCTTAAAACATTTCTTGTTGCACATAATATTGATTTTCCATATACTCATAACATTGCTGCGATTTTAAACATTTGTCGCTCTAAAGATGAAGATTTCATTAAACTGAAAAAGTCTGTAACATTATCAAAATATGCTACGGACTTTCGTTATCCTACAGATTTTTATGTTCCTGATTTGGAAGAAGCAAAGGAAGCTTATCAACTTGCCCTCAAAGTCAAAGATTTTGTTTTGGAAAAATTGAAAATCATTCCGGAGATATTAAA
>SDBT01018389.1_pt1 | contig 10986 bp, 18 predicted proteins | sample 2277101 | NCBI WGS metagenome assembly SDBT01 (sample SAMN10404973, study PRJNA504765) | marine sediment metagenome | isolation source: marine sediment core GS10_PC15, 103 cmbsf | place: Arctic Ocean: Southern Knipovich Ridge | collected 2010 | reverse complement strand
TATTATTACTACAAAGATATCTACAAAATACTCTCCCCTTTGGCTTGGTTTTGTTTTGTTATTTATCTATGCTCTTATAAAAATGGGAATAGAACAAAAATGAAAAAACAAAAATCTTGGTATAAGCGTTGGTGGGCAATCGTTCTTTATGTTATTATTGGATTAATAATTTTGGGTAGTTTTTTGCCTGATGAAACTCCAAATCAAAACCAAAATTATCAGCCACCACCTCAATCTCCACAAGTTAATGAACCAGAACAAGAGGAAATAACGCCAAAGGATTTTAGTGATGATACTTGGGCTTCTTTAGTAAAAATTAATATAGAGAGTTCTGGATTAGAAGTAATTTCTGTGGAAGTAGTAGATGGAAGAAGTAAAGGTGGAACTAAAGCCTTGATTTTAGGATATACTACAACAGCATATACTTTAGAAGGAATAGCTTCAGAAATTGGAGTTGTTTTAGGTTCTTTTTTAGGTTCAGCTAAGGATTGGGATATTGATGAACTTTCTGTTGTTGTGGGGGATATATATGGATATACTGACGCTATGTGGTATGTTAGTAAAGAATGGAAAGATGATTATTTGGCTGGGAGATTAACTATGAATGAAATATCTTTGAAAGTAATTGAAACTTGGATTGATTGGTAAAATAGAATAAAATGAAAAAAGAAGATTTATCTCGAAACCCTAAAAGAATAAAATGAAATGACTAAGAAAGAAATAAATTCTACGGAAGTGCATAATCTTAGAAGTCGTATTTTAAATTATGCAATATTAATTGAAAAGCAACTTGAAGATTTTATTAGAGATTATTTTATTGATGATAAGAATAAAAAAACAAAATTTGATGAATTAATTTTAGGTAAAGAATTTTTTACATTTGAACAAAAAATAAAGGTATTTGAGAAAATCATTAAGGAATATGGAAATTTAAAAATTAATATTTGGATAAAAGAAGTTTTTAACTTAGGAGAAGATAATAAAAAACTTCTGAAAAAGATTAGATATATAAGAGAAATAAGAAATGCAGTAGCTCATACTCACCCCTTTAGGAATAGTGAGATTAATGAAATTGTAATTAAATATAATTTTGATAGAAAGGCAAAAGAAATAATATTAAATAACTCCTTTGATGTAAAATTTTTTAATATCTACTTAGAAGTATCTGATATTCTTAGGGGTTTATCAATAGAATTGTTTAAAAATTAATTATTAATAAAAAATGAAAAAAGAAGATTTATACAAGGATTACAAAGGATATTTTAGGTTTAAGGATAGTGATAAATTAGTTCATCGGTGGGTTGCCCATAAACATATTTATCTAAAAGATAGAAAAAAATATCCCTTAGATTTTAAGGAATATCAAGTTCATCATAAGGATAAAAATATAACAAATAATAGGGAAGATAATTTAGAATTAGTTACAGGCAGACAACACGAATTAAATCATAACATTCACAGACACGAATATCCTTTAATATTAAGTTTTTTGATTTTTATAATGGTTTTACTTTCTTGGGTTTTTCGCTTATCTCTTAGATATAATTTTAAAATGGATTGGTATATGATAATGACTGCAATTATAGGATTTATTGCATTATGGTTTGTTAATAGAAAAAATAAAGGCAGGAGATATGTATAAAATGACAACAGACATTGATACCGGAGAACAGATACCGCCTTGTAAAAACCACTTTTGGCTTTATATGAAAACATTAAAAAACAAAGACGGGCGTGAGTGTTATATGATGTATTGTCCATATTGTTGGCAAAAGTCAGCACACATACCGGATTTCTCTGAAGAAGAATTTGTAGAAATGGTTTTTAAAAACTATGATAAAAAGGGGATTGGAATGAGGACAAAGAAATCAGTTAAGGAAAAGGAAAAATAAAATGATAAAGATATGTGAAAATCCAAAATGTCAGAAAGAATTTGAAGCAGAAAGAATTAGAAGAAGATTTTGTTCTCTTAAATGTTCAACAGAAAGACAAGCAGTAGATATGGCTAAAAATAGTCATAAAAATAGTAGAATGAAAGACGGACAGGCAAGAAAAATGGGATTGAAGAGTAGGGAATATGAGAATATGGTTGCAAGTAAATTAAAATATAAGAATATATTTTTACCTCAAAGTGTTTGTGATAGGATTGTGGTTGAGAATGGGAGAGTAATCTTTATTGAAATTAAGCATAAGGGAGAGAAATTAAGAGAAAAACAAAAAGAGTTTAAATCTTTGGTAGGAGAAAGATATAGGGTTATCTATGATTAAAATGAACCTCAAACACCTTAAACAATTTGATTATATTTACATATCATTAATCCTAATCATAACCTTTTGGTTAAGTGGTTGGATAACTGCATATCCTTTTCTTGTTGTTTTTGTCAGTAGTTTAGGATATTGGGCTTTTGTGAAACAACAGCCAGAAGTCAAAAAAATAAAAAATAAAAAATAGCCTCACGCAGTTATTATTAATTTTATTTAATATTTTAATATTTTGTATTATTTTGATTTATTTTGATATTTTATAACAACACCTGTAAGGGCAAAAATAAATAAAATAAATAAAATAAATGGCTCGTGAGGGATTTGAACCCCCGACACCCTCATTAAGAGTGAGGTGCTCTAACCGGACTGAGCTAACGAACCAATTAATATGATTTGTAATTGAGCTTTTTTAATACTTGTGATTTTGTAATCTTGTAATCGAAACGTTTAAAAGATTAAGAGTTTTGGTATTGTAGTGATTACAAAACTATCTTACTTAAAAGGATTAGTTTTTTCACAATATTACAAAATGGATTATTTAGATTACACAAATTGGAAGATACCAACGCAAGAAAAAGAAGCCATACCTTTGGTTATGGAAAAGATAAGAAATAATGAACATAGTGTTAGGGCTTCTAAAAACCTCTCAAACTTGGCTAATTATTATTTAATAGCTTGGAAGTTATCACTTGAATATCTTAATCTTGATTTTGAAAATCCTAAAATTGTAGATAAACTTGAATGTTTTATTAATGATTTAAGAAGTGGAAAACTGAAAAAATATGTTACTAAATGGGTTGGAGAAAAAGGAAAAGAAAAACTGAAAAGAGTAGCAATAGGAGAATATAAGGATAAAAAGAAATATATTCAAGCCCTTAGAATTTATGTTAGTTTAAGATATGAAACTGATAATAGTGATAATATAATAAATCCTAAGTTTGAGGAAATTCAAGATAAACTTCTAAAGAAGATAAACAAAACAAAGTTCTACAAAGAAGAGAAAGAAGTTGAAACCCTTGAAGAAGAAGAAATTGAAAAACTTATTAGTGAAACACATTCGGAATTTATAGCAAGAATTGAAACTGAAAGTATTGGTGGATTGAGAGAGGGGGAAGCAAGTTCTATTTTAATGAATGGAGTTAGATTAGCAGATGAAAAAAATCCTTTTGTTGAGATTGAAATAACAAAATCAAAAACAAGAACAAGAAAACCAAAACTTTATTCTAAAAAATCTCAAGAAAGAATTAAGAATTTTTATGATAAAAGAATTTCTGAAAATGCAAAACCAACAGATAAGTTTTTTACTAAAAGCCATAGTGCATTTCGACAACACATTAAAAGATTAGGAAGAAGAGTATTGAATAAAAATGTTTATCCTCATATGTTTAGGGCTTCGGCAGTAACCAACAATATAGAAAAGGGGTTGATTAAAGATGAAAGTGATATGAACTCTTATTATGGTTGGAGTTTTGGAACGGGCACTTGTAGAAAATATATTAATAAACGAAAATTAACTCTTAAAGAAGTAGATAAGAACGCAAGAAAAAAGATTTTTGGAGATAAACCACAACCCCAAAGAACTATTCAAGATGTGGAATTTGAAAAGAAAATTGAAATGGAAGCGTTCAAAAAAGATTTATTAAAAGAAGTTGAGGAAATGTTAAAAAATAAAAAATATGTTGATGTTGAAGAAGAAGATATGACAGAAAAAGAAGTTGAAATTTATCTTGAAACTAATCCAACAAATAAACCAATTAATATAGCAAACACTAAAACAGCGTCGGTATAACAATATTTATAAAGTAACTATTCTTAATTCAGTTTAGAGGGTTTGACAAAGGATTTGTCAATAAATCGTGGTTTTCTAAGGTATTAAATGAAAGTTTAATGAAATTATAATGGCTAAAAGAACTAAACAGGAGAAGAAAAGAGTGTCTTATTATGACACTGAAAAAGAAGCATTAAAGTTTGTTGAAGATAGTAAGAACATTCATAAAATTAGAAGCAAGAATTTAAGGCAGTTCTGCGAGTTCTATAAACTCTATACTCAAATTCCTTTTATTGCTATGGATAAAGAAGATACTGAAAAAGAAATCACAAGATTAACAAACTTTCAAGGGGCTAAACTTTTTCTTGCTATGATTAATCAAAAGAATTGTAAGGAAAGAAAGGAAATAGAAAAACTTGCTAAAAATTGTAATCTTAATATGGATTGGAGTATGTCAAAAAGAACTTGTTATGATTATATGAATGCTTTAAAATTTATTAAAAATTGTGATAAGGCAAGTAAGGAAATGTTTTCTAATTTTGTTGATAATACTTTGGGTGGTGGGAAAAAATGAAATTCAATAAAGCAAAAGAAACAATAAAAGAAATTATGATTGAAAAAAGTAAGGTAACAAAAAGAAAGGATTTTGAAGAATGGATTGATTTGAAATTAAGTGATGTTTATTATGGTTATTTTTGTGATAAAAATAATGAAACATATGGGGCGTTGGAAGATTAATTTTATTTTTATAAACTTCTACAATTATTCTCCACTATATATTTGCTTTTAAACCAAATCCTCTAATTAATTTCAAGCAAGAAGCGATTTTCTCGTTGTATGCTTTATGAATAATGAATAATGAATAAGAACTCATTATAGGCATAAGGCAAAACAAATTTTAAAATGGATACAGATACTACTAAAAAAGAATTTATTAACAATCCTGCGGTGTTTAACACGAATAAAAACCTATCTTCTGATGAGGTTCTAAAGCTAATAGAAGCCAATAGCCCAATAAGTATTTGGGATATTTCAAAACAACTTAATATCAATAGAAATCAATTATACATTCTTCTAAGGGATTTTTCAAATGCTAATCTAATCAAAACTAAAATGGTTACAAGAAATAATAATCTTATTCGTATGATTTATTATAATAAAAAAAGTGTGGTGAAAAATGATATGCCCAATATGTAAAACTCATTTCTTAAAAGAAAGAAGATTAGGATTTGTTTGCAAAAATAAAGAGGAGTTGGTTAAAGAATGATAATCTCTAAAAATCTTCCAACCGGTAAGAATTATGTTTTATTAAAAAGTGAGGATAAAATTCCAATAACTTCTGCGTGGCAAAATAATCCAATTAGAAATCCATCAGAGAACAATAAAAATAATATTGGTATGGTTATGACAGAAGATAATCTTGGTGTGGATTGTGATAGTGAAGAAATGGAAGATTTAGCATTAAAACATTTACCTCAAAATACTTTCATTCAACGAAGTGCAAGAAAACAAGGATTACAATATATTTTTAAGGTTAAGGATTTCAAAGAAAATTTAGGGCTTGAATTAAATGGAAAACCGGTAGGAGATATTTTAGCAGAAAGAAAGCAAATGGTTTTATCTCCGTCAAGTTATAGGATTACTAAAGAAGATGAAAAATTAGGGTATGGGAAAGAGGGGCAATTAAAACATTATGAAGTTGTTAATGATAAACCAATTTTAGAAATTTCTAAAGAAGAGTTTATGAAATTTATTTTTTTATTTGATAGTCAAATCACAAAGAAAGCAGAGGAGGATTTTAAAGAATACACCAAAGCCAACGCCAATATTGATGACTTGAAAATCACAGATGTTTTAAGTGGTTATCCAACAAATAAACCAATTCCTAATATGTGGCACGGAAGCACAGGAAAAGGAAACCTTGTAATCTCTCCGGAAAAAAATCTTGCTTATTGTTTTAGAAATTCTTGTAATTGTGCAATCAATCCGGCTAAAGCCCTTGCTCTTAATATGGGGTTAATTAAAACTTGCACAGACGCAAAACCAACCGGACAAGATTTCTTAAAAGTTCTAAAAGAAGCAGAAACAAAATATGGAATAAAGCCCTCTAAAAAGGTTGAAGAAGATTACAAGGAAGAAGATTACAAGGAAGAAGATTATAATTTTGAACCATTATCATTAAAAGAATTAATGGCAGTAAGGGAAGATAAGTCAAACGAAATTATTATGGGAGTGAATAAAGGAGATAAGATATTAACTTTTGGAGATAGTAATTGTTTTAAGACATTATCTTCTGTTTATCGTGGCTTATGTTTAGCAAGTGGAAAGAAATATTTAGATGAATTTAAAGTAAGGAAAACGCCGGTTCTTTATCTTTCTGCGGAAGATAGAAAATTATTAAATAAAAAAAAAGTCAAACCAATTTTAAGAGGTATGAAAATTAGAAAACTTGATATTACTTTTCATACTATTACTCTTGAAAATTGTAAACAATTAGATGAAACAAAATATAGGAAATATATTTGTAAACTCATTAAAAAATATAATATTGGTTGGATTATTTTAGACACCGGAGTTTTATTCTTTGAAAACTATGATGACAATAAAGCCCAAGATGTAAATAAAATTTATAATAGATTTCTGAAAGAATTATCATTATCAAATAATGTTGTAGTTGAATTAATAACTCACACAGACAAAAACGCTAAAAATTATTTAGGTTCTACTAAATGGAAGGGGAATAGTGATGTGGTTTTTAGAATAGCAAGAAAAGATTTAGAATTTAAGTTTGAAATATGTAATGATAAGAATAGAGATTTAGAAATTGAAACTTTAGAGATAGCGGTAGAAGTTGATAGGGATAAAAGCGGAAAAAATGTTCAAAAAACTATTTTTAAGTTGTTGAGTAGTAAAGAAGCTGGTGTATTCAAAAAAAGAAGAGAAAACAAATCAAAAACAAGAAGTTTTTTGAGAGAAAAGATATTTGAGTTAATTAGTTCTAATAAAAGTCCAATCCTAAAAAATGATATTGTTTCAAGATTACAAGCTATGGAAGATTGCTATGCGGGAAAATCTTCTATTTACGGGACAATAAAAACTATGGAAGAGGACAATGAAATCAAAGGTGGAGTGTGGGGTTACAAGGTAAATATTGAGGTAGATAGTTAATGAAAACACGTTTCCACGCCCCTATGGAAAAAGTGAATGGATTTTCCACAGATTTAAGCCCTTTTCCACAAGGTTTGTGTGTAATTTTCCACAATTTTCCACAAACTTCCACACTTTCCACACTTTCCACCATATTATTATATATGGTGGAAAAATGGAAAATGGAAAATGGGGTGGAAAGATGAAGTTTATAATAAATTTGGAGAAAAATAAAAATGGAAGAAAATACTGAAAAATCAAGTAAGAGTTTTTTTAATGCTTCACAATTACAAATTCAAAGATTAAATGAGTTGTGGACGTTGGCTTGTAAGTATAGATTAGAGGGCAATTTAGAAAGATACCGCCCAACCTTATTAGCGATTTATGTAGAACTTTCTGCGGACTTCACACCGGAACAAGAAAAAACAATTAACAAAATCAAAAAAGATTTAGCAGAATTAGATAAATTAAAAATAAAACTCAATCCGGTAAAAACAAGTTTTAAAACTGAAGAAGAAAGTCAAAAAAATTCAAACAGATTAACATTAAGAGAAAAAAGAAAAAGAATTTTCAATCAATTACTTTCTTATGAGATTTTTTTAAAGAAATGTGAAAAGGCACAAGGCAAGGGATTAAAATATCAAGATGAAAGTGACGAGGAAATACAATAATGACAGGCGAGGAAACAAAAATGAGAGGATTTTTCGCCGAGAGGTGTTTGATTAAGGCAGTAAATACATTAAAGCATAGTGTTATAAAAAAAGACGCAGATGTAGTGATTGTAATTGACGGGCAAGAGGGAAGTGGGAAGAGTGTTTTTACTATGCAGTTGGCTAAATTACTAAATCCAGAATTTTCTCTTAACGATATAGTTTTCACCCCAGAAGATTTTGTTCAAAAGATAGATAAGGCAAAAAAATTCCAAGTGATTTTATATGATGAAGCATATAGTGGATTGGCGTCAAGACAATCTCTTTCAGCAGTTAACAAATTACTCGTTAGCAATATGATACAGATGAGGCAGAAAAATCTTTTTGTTTTGATTGTTTTACCATCATTTTTTATGTTAGATAAGTATGTTGCACTTTTTCGTTCAAAAGTTTTGTTTCATATCTATTCAAGTAAAGGTAAGCGTGGTAAATGGTTGGGTTTTAATGAAAAAAAGAAAAAACAACTTTATTTGAAAGGACAAAAAACTATGGATTACAATTTTCCGCGAATACATATGTTTAGGGGTAAGTTTAATGGGAATTATGTAATAGATGAACAAAAATATCGTAAGATGAAAGAACAAGCCCTAAAAAATAGTGTAATTACAGAACCCAAAAGCAGATTTGAGCAACAAAGGAATATTTTGATTAGAGATTTAATTGAAAGAGAGAAAATCACCCATAAAAAAGCAGAAGGGTATTTAGAAAGCATAGGTTTTGTTGAAGGATTGAGTTTAAAACGTCCTACAATAACTAAAATATGCAATAAAAAGAGGGACGTATGCTAAAATGTTCTCAGTTCTTAGCTCATATATATTATATAAAGGGGTATTTTTTTCGCGTGAGGACAAATTATAATAAAATGAATAAAATTAAACAAAAATGAAAGGGGGTAAATTAGAATGGTAAATTATGAAGAGGAAAAATACTTGGAAGTCGAAGAAGAGGAAGATAGAAAAGAACAATTTGAAGAACAACAAGAATTAATGGACGAACAAGAAGAGATAGCCCCATTAAATCAAAGAGATAGTGTATACAAACTATTTGGTAAGGTTTGGAAGTCAGGGAATAGTGTTAAGGTAGCCAACCTAAACAATATGGAATTAGGAAAACCTATGTTTAGTGTTAGGGACGCTTTACACCTTGCAGATTTAGGAGATTTGACACATCATCATAGGTTTGCAGAACACTTTAGGAGAGATGCAGAAAGAACTAATGCAACAAGTATGGCGAAGAAAGGTTGGTTTTCAGAATTGTTTGTATCTAATAAAAAATTTACAAATAGAACTTTGGGTAGTTCAGAACAACCGGCACAAGTAAAAAAGAAAGGTTGGAGTTTGTTTGGTGGTTCAAGAAATACAGAATAATTTGAATAATCATATTCAGGCTAAAGTAAAGCAGTGCAGGGTTGGGATAGGTTTGGCATAGTGAGGTAAGGCAAGGCAAGGAAATAATATAAGGAGGATAAAATGAAAGAAAGACAACAAATTAAAATGAAGAGTATAAGGAAATTAATAAGAACGATAGTTAAGCAAGAAGGATTACAGTTGAAATCGATCATATTTAAAAAATTACCAAATGACCTTTGTGGGCGATTCAAACAATCTTGTAAAGGTTTTGTTCTTTGCTCTTTCCTTGTTTGTAGTTGGGATGTTGAAAAGAAGGGTTCTATTCTTTTATCTAAAGACATATTAGAAGACGAATTTTTTTCTAATTATCAGTGTTTTATATTTGAATTAATCTGTCACGAAATTGCTCATATAAAATATCATCATATAATAGAGGGTAAAGTTCACAATAAAAGATTTCAAAAATATTATCAAACATTAATAGGAAAATATTTCTCAACTTTTATAGAGTATAATAAACAATATCTTTTAGAGGGGGATGTGTTAACAGCTGTTAACACTAGTAAGAATTAATAAAAGAAAAAATCAAAAGAACTAAAATAAAATGAGAAAGAAATTAACAGAAGAACAAAAACAAAAGAGGAAAGAATATCATCAGCGTTGGCAGAGGAAGAATAAAAAAAAGTTAAGTGAATATCAAAAGGTGTATCGGAGAAGCAATAGGAAAAAGATGGAAAAAAATCAAAGGGCATATGTTGAGAGGGATAAAGAAAAGCGTGAAGAGGAAAAAAGAAAACTAAATGAAGAAATAAAAGAATATGTTGAAGCATTAAATCTTAAACAACAACAAAAGATAGAAGATAAATTTGTTTCACCAAAGAAACCAAAGAGCAAACCAACAAAGAATGTGCGAGAGATATATATTAAGAATAATGTTTGTCTGTTATGCGGACGAGGAGTTAAAGCTCTTCTTTTCTGCGAGAAATGTAAAAACAGATATTCAGTATTCTCACGGCTTCGAGCTTTTGCAAGACTTGAAAGTAAGAAATACAAAAGATGGGGAAAATGAATATATCACGACACTTGAAGATAAGAATTTACACAGGAAATAATTAAATTATGTCTTATATGGGTAGATATACGACAGCAAATATAATATGAAAACAAAAGACAAACACAAACTACTAAGAGAATTAATAAGATTATTATTATTTCAAATTGGAGAAAGGGAAAATCTAATACCTCATAAATTATATTTTGTAAAAACAATCCCTACAAACAAATATCCAAAAGGTTGTCCAATAAAAAGCCCTAAAACTATCGGCAGAACTTTTGAGGTTGTTGGTAAAAATAAAAAAACAGGAAAGATAAAAAAATTATATTATGAAATTTATATAACTAAACTTTTAATTGAATGTTTTGATTATTTTGAATTTATTAGACATAAGATGTATATTGGTTATGATGATTTTATACACCCTTTTATGTTATTAATGCACGAACTCGCACATACAAAATACTTAAACCACCATACAAAGAATTTCAAAGATTTTGAAATATATTTGTTTCATAAATATTATAATTCCTATATGAGTATGAAAAGAGAATATTATTTTACAATAGGGGAAAGAGATAGGTTAACTTTTGAAGAAATCAAAACAAAGATTAAAAACAAAAAGAAGAAAACAAAATGAAAGAAACAATAAAAATTTATTTAGAAGAACAAGATAAGAAAAAACTTTTAAAG
>SDBT01018388.1_pt1 | contig 10986 bp, 8 predicted proteins | sample 2277101 | NCBI WGS metagenome assembly SDBT01 (sample SAMN10404973, study PRJNA504765) | marine sediment metagenome | isolation source: marine sediment core GS10_PC15, 103 cmbsf | place: Arctic Ocean: Southern Knipovich Ridge | collected 2010 | reverse complement strand
TTTGCAGAAGATTAAACGAACTGGATGCCAAAATGGACAATGGCAAGAAAATATTTTTTGATGTGGCTACTGGGTAAAATGTCCAGTTTTACATATTGGTTTTTATTTTTATTGCGAAGTCTAGATTGTTATACTTATTTGGTGCTTTTCGGATAATAAATATCCATCGATAGATATTTATTATCCAAAACAACATCTAAATAGTTAACAACTGCCGGATCTGAATAATCTTCTTCACGGATCTCAATTTTAAGGGTGGACATCTGAACAGTTGTATCTTCCAGCATGGGTCGCACTGCCTCGTCAATCATTTTAGGATCGAGAAGGGGTTGATCTCCCTGGATATTTACAACAATGTCAGTTTGAATTTTTTGCACTGCTTCGGCAATCCTATCTGTTCCGGATTGATGGTCTGGGTTTGTCATAACTGCTTTCCCCCCAAATCCCTCTACACATTTGAAGACACGCGGGTCATCCACTGCTACAAAAAGTTGATCCAGCATCTGTGATTGGCTTGCCCGTTCATACACCCACTGAATCATTGGCTTGCCTGCGATTTCAGCCATCACTTTCCCACGAAACCTTGACGAGCCATAACGGGCAGGGATAACTCCGATAACATTTTGTTTTTTCGACATAGTTTTATTTTTACTTTAGAGGCAGTCTCATAAGGGTCAGCCTCTCTGTTTTTCTGAGGCCCTCAGAATTAATCAAAAGAGGACTTTTGAGTCACCCCCTTTATTCTTTTCCAATCCAGTTCCATAATAAATATCTGCCTGAAATCATTCCCGTCAGCATCTTTAACTATGGCTCCGGAGTCATCCTGTGTCGGAAAAGGTACAATATATGCAAGCAGGTTTCCATCCGGTGATACAACAAGCTGGTCTCTTACCTGCCGGTCATCACTTAATTTAATGGTTTTACCGAATTCGTGTCTTGTTCCAGAGTAAGTTACAAATACATTTCCATCACTGATGCAAAACACCCATTCACCTGACGGGTGCCAGCGAATGGAAGAAACCGGTGAACGAAGGCTGGTTACCCGGGCGGGTTGGTTATCCGATCCATCCGCTTCTGTGATAAATACCTGTTCAATTCCATCATCATCCGGGGCAGTAAAGGCAATTTGACTACCATCGGGAGAGCCGCGCACAATACCTGAAACATCCATGCCGTGTGTGAGCCTGCGTATGGTAATGCCTTCAGGTGGTTCCGGATACTGATCCTGTGTGCCTGAGCGTGATGTGGTTATATCAATATCCGCCGGAATATCAGCCACAAACAGATCATTTTCGTAATCCAAACCATTTAGTGCCCTTGCTGTCCCAATGAATGCACGCATAGTTCCTGAACTGTCTACCCATGAATCCCCATATGCTTTTTCAATCTCCCCGGCTTTCGATTTCCCTGTTTCGGCCGGCTTCAGGATAATTGCAAAGTAATGTGTATATCCTTCGGGTGCATGTGGATCGGTCTGCATAAAGCCAATGGTCCGGTCGTAATCCCGGACGAGAAAATCATCATATGTAAAACCAATGCGATTTCCGTTCCTGGAATACTCATGACGGTGGGTACCTCCCCGGTGTGCCCCCGGCGTGGTTTCTTCATGGGATATATCACGCATATCCACTTTAACGGAAGTTTTTCTTCCTTCTCCATCAACTTCAAATGCTGTTCTGTTACGAATGCTGTAGCTTCCACGGTCCTTCACTTCATCAAGGAAAGGTCCGTGAATAAATATCACTTTATTTTCGAAAGGGTGAAAGGAGACGGCAGCAACTCCGGGGGCAGCTTCCTCTCCTGTGATGGATGGAGGATCCCATAGTACTGTCTCCTCTCCGGATGCAATCTCTACCTTCTCAATGGATTTTGAATTTGCCAGGTTCTCATTATATACTGTTCCCCGCGTATCATAGCATAAGAACCGTCCGTCCGGAGAAAAATTGTCATTGTTGTCCAGCGCATGGGTCTTTGGTGAAAATGTTATCTGTTTTTCTTCCATGGGAACGGATCCATTTCTATTTTGATCACATGAGTGAATAAACCCTGCAAACATTGAAATACTTACTGGTATTATCACCAATAATTTCATTGACTGGGAGGAGTAATGGCTTCAACGTATCTCCCTGCCCAGTAAGGCAACAGGTATATGTAAGGAGGGTATTCTCTGCTGCCGTTGCTTCCTCCATTGTTCCTGTAAGCATTGTTATGCAGGTGCATTGGCCGCTCATCCCTGGGCAATACTTCGGTATATTCCTGTCTTCTGAAATTTGGTTCAACCCTTGTTAAATCCTGTCTGTGACTGTTGTCCACACTCCATGAGATGAGATCCATAGGGAATTCCCTGAGCCACCAGGCAGATTCCTCAAGATCGTAATCTGAGCCGCCAATAAGTGCATACAAATAATTCCAGAGAGGATTTTTTTCAGAGCGTTCAACTTCCCAGTGGCTTTGAGCTGTTTTAAAATACTCCTGTTTCAGTTCCCCGGTAAAGGCATAGTTCACCAAACCCGGAATGGTTAAGAAATACATTTCATCATCGGAGTGGTTCCATGAGTCACTCAGGACCTCTCCCTCCACATGACCAATGACTGTAGCCGGACGTGTAACATTCTCTGCATATCCGTATTCATCCATGAGTTCATATGCTTTCTCTTTGTAGATCTCATCGCCTGTAAAATGATAGGCTGTCTGAAGAAATGCCAGGATCAGGGTAGAATTGAGGCGGCGGTCACCAACATTTATGGGAAAGCTGTTGACATAGTCAGGATTCCATCTTCCCCACTGGGTTATCTCTCCGTTCCATGTAACCAGGTACCAGTCGTGCTCAATAATATGGTCCATCTCTATTTTAATCTGATAAATGGCACGCTCCTGCCACTCCTTGTCAGGTACGATCTCTGCAAAAAGTGCATAGACAAAAAAGTGTCCGCACGATTCATCACTGCTGGTGGTGGATTTCCACCGCCAGCGCCCATCATCAGTCAGGCGCCAGATCTTCTGATCTTCAGGCATATCCGGATCATTGTCACTTGACTGGTAGCCGTCAATCTCATAGGTTCGTGCCGGAAAACCTTTGATGCCACTGATTTCTGTGAGTCGTTCCATGGCTTCAAAAGCTTCATAAGCATTTTGCAGGGCATCTTCAGATTTGGTGGCAGCATACCGAAACAGTTCGCCGGCCAAATACATTGATGTCCACAGTCCGTCGTTGTCAGTATCTCCAAGCACAATGGATGAAGGATCCCCCGGCCTTGATAAGTGACCTTCGGAGCTAAAACCATGCCGGATATGCCGCAGTCTCTGCACTTCCTGGAAATATTCAGCCTTCTCTGCCAGGGTCATTTCAACAAAATTGATTCTGCTCAAGCCTTTTTCGGTGAGGATCAGTACACTGTTATCGGGTCCTTGGAAAATATCAGTAACCCTATCGTCCACAAGCCAGCGCTTTGATGCATAATAATCGTATTTCCCGTCCTGCCGCAGTGCAAAGGCTCCTTTCGGTGATCCAAACCAGAGTCTTCCGTTAATCTCTGTAATACAGGATATATTTGCATCCGGAAGCTTTTTATTGATTGGAGATATTTCTTCAAATGATTCAGAATTCAGAGAAAGAATTCCGTCTTCTGTACCAACCACTACTTGGTTTTTCTCTGCCACCAGTGAAATTGCAGTCAAATTGTTGCCACTGTACCTTTTCACTAATTTCTGGTCAGATCCATACAATGTGTAAATGGTATTTTCTGAAAGAACAATATAGGTTTGCTTACCAGTATCAAACAGGAGTTCGACCGGCTCAAAATCTTTCAACGATTTTTCCCAGACATTTTTGTTGTTTTTGAACAATACCAATTTCCCCTTCGCTGCAACCAGGAATGAGAAATCATCACCCATCACAAAATGAGTTGGATTGTTTACATGATGCTCTGCATAGAATTCTCCTGCCCAGGCATTGCTGAGAAGTGCCTTATCGGTTAAATAAACAAACTGATCCTTATATGTGTCGAATGCAATGATATGCTGGTCAGTTAAGGGACGGTAACGTTGATCCCTGACCAGTTTTTTCTCCCAGGGTTGTAACAATCCATCCGTTGAGAGTATATTGATGCTGTTGTTCCTGTCGCTTCTGACATGAATAAGATCCTGCTGGTTATCATCAGCGCTGAGTTCAAATTTATCAGCAAAATCCTGTAGATAGGGCGTGTCTTTATACTGTTGTGACAAGGCAGTAACAGAAATAAAGAGTCCTGTAAAAAATAATTGAAAGTTGATTTTCATTTGTTTGTTTTTTTCATATTACATTCATTTTAGCAGTTTTTAAATTCCCAACTTATTCTGTTAAGGGGATTGCCGTATCCGTCATACCCCTGACAATCACTTTTCCCAGATCTTTACCGTAAAAACTGACACTGGATTCATATCCTCCCTTTTGATATTCCTTTTCACTCAGGATATAACTGATCCATTGATTGGCCAGTCCCCCGATGGCCGGAAATTGAACACTCCGGGTTTTAAGATTATCTTTAATATTCAAACCCAATTCGGCACTCAATTCTCCTGGTGCTCCAACGATAAGCAGGTCACCCAGCCGGCAGGCTCCAATTGAGGTTTGTACCGGGAATACCTGGTCGAGTAATACTTTTATTTTCTCTTCATCCAATCCATATTCTGTGCCACCGGTTTCCATGAAGTCTGGATGAGCCTCTCTGTCCGGCAATGGAATGATTTTATAATTGTAACTGAACAGGATGTTTTCTTCAGGGTTGATACTGTTATAAACATTCAAAACATTGATGGCCATGGTCCGGCCATATTTTTCTGCTTTTTCAAAGTGACTCCCGGCTCCCCCGGCAATTACCGATTGGTCTCCCTGGGGCCCGTTATAATACATGGCTACCACGCCCTGACCTATCCAACCTTCCAACTCACGTTGCAGGTACCCGGGCCAACCGCCTGATACAAGCATGTCGTTTTCATCCATTATGGTGGGATGTCCTGTCCAGTTAACCAGTACCGTCATTGGTTTTCCGTTGAGATGATCAATGCGTGTCACCGTCAAAGTCTTATCGATAAAGGGACTACCTCTACGGTTGCGGTTTAGTCCATCAATCTGCTTGCTTTGACTGCCAATCTTTACAGGCTTCAGATCCCGGTCTGCAGCTTTAATTAAATCGGCCAGCGATGTTATCACAAAGTCCAGCAATTGTGGTTGAAATATCCCAATGGGGGCCAGGTTGAAAATATTCTTATCATTCAGGGCGAACATCTCCAGGGAGGTGTGAGAATGACTGGGCAGGAGCATGATGTTCTCTTCTGTCCATCCCTCCAGATTGAGTTTTTCAATGACCTGGGGCTTGACATTGGGTGGCAATCCCAGGATATCAAGTGTTACAATAGCGTATTTTTTACCGCCATCATTCAACACCAGGGCCTTTGCCCAGATATCATCATGTATTCCCTCTGCCGGCTTGCTCATGCGCGCACCATAGCCCCCCAGTGTATAGCCCATCTCCAGTGGCGGTGTAAGCTTTATCACCGCTACATTGGCTTCAATGGGGGAAGCGTACAGCGCAAACAGGAAAACAATATTTGTAATGATTATCAGGGTCAGTTTTCGCAGATGTTTCATCCGTTTTATATTCATGTTTGTATCATTATTTCGATCAATTCCCTAATTCATAAATATGAACATCAAATGGTCCAAAAGAATCAGTCAGCAATCCTTGTTCAATTGTTACGGTCCGGTCTTCACTCAGCACATTGGCTTTATCAAACTTATCAAGTCCTGTCAGGCTGACTTTCACAGGGTTTTTATCGGCGTTCACACTTATGAGATAGTATGTATCATTGACTTTCTTAGCAAGGACCTCAATGCCTGTGTCTACAGAATACCCCAGTTCGTGATATTCTTTTATAATATTTAGTTCAACATTCGTTGCAGAAAGTATTTCCTGCATTCCGGCAAGTTCCCTGGTTACTTTATTAAGGTCATCCATAAAAGGAGATGGCTGAGGTGTATAGTTGCTTCCCCAGTAAAGGATGCCGGTTGCACCATGGACAATGGCATTGTAAGCCATGAATCGCGACTCTTCAAAGCTGGAATAATTGATCATGGTGGAATCCCTTTCTTCTTCCTTCTTAAGCATCTCCCAGGAGAAAGCCTGTAACACCATAAAGACCGGTTTGGAATGATTCACAACCCGTTTCATTTTTTTACCCACTCTGCCGAAAAGGCAACATGCTTGATTGTTTTTTTCTTATCCATATGAAATGAGTATGTGACATGAATTAATCCGTCTTTAGCCTGAATAACGGAAGGGTAGGAGAAAGAACCTTCTCCCGGCCCCATTTTTTCCAGATGGCGTGTCCATCTCCACGTCTCTCCTTCATCATCCGAAAGACTCACAGCCAGGCTGTGCCTTCCATTTTCAATATCATTGTAAACCATGATCCAATCACCATTTTCAAGGGAAATAGCTTCAACACTTGTACCCGGATTCGGGATGGGGGTATCTTCGGCAATGCTCCAATCAAATCCATTGTTTTTTGAGATGCTCTTTATCACCCTGCCCGGCTGGTCACCATTATCGCGCATAAAGGCCACCAGATCTCCATTCTTTTTCAGAACCAGACTGGGTTGAACGTTTCCACGCCCAACAATTGGTAAACCGGGCCGCCAGGATTTGCCGTTATCCTCAGATATGGCTATGAGTGAAAGATTGTATCCATCGGAATATAGTGGCAGGAGAATCCTTCCATCCGGGAGCTGGAGGGGGTGGGTTCGGGTCATCCACCCGGTTTCTCTCTTTTTCGGATCCCTGGCTGCATCAACGATCATTCTTTCATATTGTGGTGCATATTCAGCCCATGCAAGACCCGGAGTGTTTGATTCATGGAACCCGTTTTTTATTGTCTCAGCAAAGTCCTCACCGGGTTTCAATAAAATTACATCCTGCCACTCCCAATCCGGGGCTCCGCCTTTTTCATAGTTGGATGAAACCCTTGATTTCAGGATTGAGGTCTCCCACCGGTTGGCCTGAACAACAATCCAGAAAAGATGCAGTCGATCTACATTATCAATAAACAGTACTGGATTGCAATCGGGATGTCCTGGTGTATCAGCGAGAATAAATGTTCTGCTCCAGTCTGATGCTCCTTTATTTAACCTGGACCCTTTAACCACAACATCGTTGGCTGTGCGCTCACCCGACCCTTCAAACCAGCAAGCAATTAGGTCACCTCCAGGTAATTCGACAATGGAGCTGCTGTGTACATGCAGATCCTGGGATGGGAAAATATACTCAGATCTGAATTGGAGCCCGCCGGAATTGGATACAGAGGTTTGCGCAACAACTGTGATGCAGCTAAGATAGAGTGCAAAAGGAAAAAATATGGTTGAGATTGATCTTTTAGAACCTGTCATGAGCTCCGGGCATTTCGGGATGAATGTTAATGGAGATAGTCGTTATGACCACAAAAATGATCAGTAGTATGATCAGAATTATCCCCCAGCGTTTCCATGTCTCATCGCTGGTATTTCTCCCCGGAAAATCATTGGTCTTTCGCAACCCAAAATGCCAGATGGCAAACATGAACAGCACAATAAACAGGTAGAGTGATTCTGAATTCCGGAAACTGAATGGCTTGTAAAAAGTGCCCAGTCTTATGTAAGCAAACAAGTTATAATGAATGGTTGTAATAAAAAGCATCACTGGAAGACCAACTTTCACCAATTTGTCATCTTGCGAAGAATAATGTTTCCAGATCACTACGGCCAGGATGGCAAAGAGGGGTATGGACAACCCTGCAACCAGGAGTTGCCTTGAAGCATATTGTGCAGTATTTGCAATATTCAGTTTCTCTGCAAAACTTTCAAAACTTTCCGTGGAGAAACCATTGAAATAATTGGTTACCGGGATCAGTGCAAACAGGAATATGATGGCAATCCAGTTCCCTGTTTTGGATGGCTTCACAGACTTCGGCCATTCGCGGGTAAGCACAGCGTAGATCATGCCCAGTCCTCCAAAAAATCCAAGGGTAAATTCCATAACATTCCACCAGTTGTAAGGGATTTCTGCTGAACTCCCGGCCGTTTGAATGAAATTGCCAAACGCAAAGCCAAAGCCTGCTCCCAATGCAGCGTATGATGCAACCCTGAGGCCCCTTTTGAAATTGTTTCGATATAAATACCAGCCCAGAGCAAGGGCTGCACCCAGGCATCCGGCCCACAGCTCAGAGCGCGGTGGGGTCATAAACCACTCCATCTGGTAGATAAGAAGTCCCCATACCAGGAACCCTCCCACGAACATCTCAACTATCAGGCCTGGCCATTTTGGTTTATTCTCTTCGCTTGATTCAAGACCTAGACCAAATAAACCACCGCCGATAAAACCATAGAGGCCACCTATGACAGCGAGCATGACATAACCGTAAAGCGAATTTACGAAGGATATTGACCGGCAATATCCGATCACAATCCCATAGCTCATCATGCCTCCGGCTCCCCAGCCGATAGCCCCCAATGCTGCTAAGGCAGGCGCCCTTAGTGCCCAATCTTTTCTTTTTGATACAACCAATACTGCCAGTGCGCCCATGGCTCCAGCCCAGGAGGCACCCCATTCATGGCCAAAATGGCCGCGCATTGCCCAGCCGAGGCCTAAGACAATTGCTGCGAAAAGGAGATTGCTTTTTTTTGCCATCATTGAAACTTTAGTCATCCGGCCAGGCACCATTTAAAATGGCTTTGGCTTCAATCCCGGATGGATCAACAACCACATGTTTGATTACTTTTCTGTTCCATGTATAAGTGATATGAATGTTACCATCCCTGGCTTGAATGACCGCAGGATAGGAATATTCCGCATCCTTGTCCGGATCGTTCTCCAGGTATACTGCTGCACTCCAATTGATCCCGTCCCCGGAGACAGCCAGGTTCAGTTTATTTCTTGAACCCCAGGTTTCAGAAGGGATGATGTGATTATATACCAGGATATGCCTGCCATCTTTCAGGGTAACCGCATCGGTACCCGAATTGGGATTTGGCAGTACAGTCGCTTCCATATGGCTCCAGGTTTTCCCGCCATCTTCCGACCAGCTTTGAGAGATCACGCCCTGTTTTGTCCTGCACAACACCTGCATCTTTCCATCAGGATGGAGTAACACACTTGGCTGAATGGCATCAAACTCAATTCCATCGTTAATCGGTCCAACAACTTCCCATGTTTGGCCCATATCTTTTGACATTTCAAAGTGAACCCTCCATAGATCTTCTGACTCACTGCTTGAAGGGCATAAAATTGTTCCGTCTTCCAATTGAACCGGTTTATTCTTTATGGGTCCCAGAAGATGGTCAAAAGGTCCCTCTCCCAGTTTGGTTGGTTTTGACCAGGTTTTGCCTTCGTCATCGGAGGTGATGATCATGCCCCACCATTGCCTCGGGTCGGGACCAACTTTGTAAAACAGCATTAACGGCCCCTCTCTGGGTTGGAAAAGTACCGGGTTCCAGGTTGGGTAGCGCTTTATGCTATCCTGTACTCCATTCACTACTTCCACCGGACTGGTCCATTTTCCATCTGTCAAACGGCTCACCCAGATACCCACATCGGGATTTTTTTCGCTGGTTCCGGCAAACCATGCTGCAACCAGTCCATGCTCAGTCTCGGCTATGGTGGAGGCATGGCAACTGGGAAAGGTAACATCCTCTGTATGAAAGATAAATTCAGACTTAACAATAGGATTTGTATCCCCTGAAGGTCTTTTTACGAAAGTGCAGGTTGAAAGTAGCACCATGGTTATTAGATTAAGCAGAAATTTCATGACTCGGTAATTAGGGTTTCCTACACAAAAAGACAGAACAGAGGAAGCTTATAAAACTGAGTGTCAGTGGTTTAAACGTTTCGGCTCAACTATCCTGTTAACAATTACAAAGAAAAGCGCCAGAAGCACCAATCCCAGCGTACTCATGGCACCAATGATGATGGGGTCTATTTGGCATTCCATCCATGCAAAATGGTCAGGCAGATCCCGCAGGAATGATCCCCAGATGATAATTAGAATGCTGAAAATAACTGAAATGATTCCTTGTTTCTGTTTGATTTTTACGTTGAAAATACCAAGCAGGAACAGTCCCAGGATACCTCCGCCAAAAATCCCTGCAATGATCCACCATATATCGAGTGCACTCTTCGCGTTGATCAGCAGAAGTGCAACAGCAATTCCGGCAATCCCCCAGACCACTGTGGTAATACGCAGGAAGTTGACACTGTTACCTTCGGAAGCGGAAGGTTTATAATATTTCTTGTAATAGTCCACAAAAAGAACGGTTGCCGAACAGTTCAGGGCAGAATCAATGGTACTCATTGAAGCTGCAAGTATGGCTGCAATGATGAGTCCTTTTATACCAACCGGCAGTTGTGTGGCAATATAATGCGGGAAAACCTGGTCTCCCTTGGTAATGGCATCTCCAAGCATATGATCCGGTCCTGAATAGAAGGCAAAAAGAGTGGTTCCTATGTATAAAAAGAGGGCTGTCAGAGGTAAATAAATCAGCATGGCAATCCATATGGACTTTTTAGCTTGTTTCTCATCCGGGACGGAACAATATTTCTGGGTGTAGTTCTGATCTGCAACCAGGTTCCTGATATTCTCGGAAACTCCATAGATGATCATAACCCATATCGTACGGCTCTTCAGGGATAAGGCCGTTTCTCCAAGGCTGAACTTGTTAGCATCAAAAGCGCTTTGGATCAGAAAATCGGGACGGTCAAAAACTTCTTTTGTGAGCAGGATTCCAATGAATATGATACCTCCTATCATAATTACAGACTGCATGACATCAGTCCAGATGACGGCCTCCATTCCTCCCATCAGGGTGTAAACAATGGTAACAATCCCAATAACAACAATGAGGAGACGAATATCAACAGCAATAAAAGAACTTAGCAGAAGTGATGAGAGATAAAGGATTACGGCCGTACGGCCTATCAT
>SDBT01018386.1_pt1 | contig 10987 bp, 13 predicted proteins | sample 2277101 | NCBI WGS metagenome assembly SDBT01 (sample SAMN10404973, study PRJNA504765) | marine sediment metagenome | isolation source: marine sediment core GS10_PC15, 103 cmbsf | place: Arctic Ocean: Southern Knipovich Ridge | collected 2010 | reverse complement strand
GTGTGATGCCCGGGTGCTGCCAAAAGAATCACTGGAGAAGGTCATTCTGGATCAGTTGCGGTCGAAGATCCTCACCGACGAAAGCCTCGAGAAACTGGCAGTCTTGGTCAATGAGGAACTGCAGTCGGCCGCTTTCCACCTGCAGGAAAGACTCGACGCATCGATACCGAGCTAGCAGACACTAGATCGAGGTTGTCACGTATCTACGATGCGCTCGAGACCGGTAAGATCGATCTCGATGATCTGGCTCCGCGAATAAGAGAGCTGAGAACTAGATCCGAAGAAGTTGGAAGGACCAGAATCCAAATCGACGCTGAGATGGTGGTTCAATGAGTCGATCCGGTTGACGTCGCTCTCGTGACAGACCACGCGAAGGACCTACGCAGCCTGCTCGAGGAAGCAAGTTTCACAGAGCGCAAGGCATTCCTACGCTCCTTCATTGAAAGGATTGAGATCAGTGGAAGTGAGGCGACTGTTCGCTACAGGCTTCCGCTGCCACGGGAGAACGGCTCCAAAGAAAGGGTGTCGGTTCTACCTATGGAACCCTTTGGTGGAGCTGGGGTGACGATAGGCAGAACTTTCGAGCTTGAGTTCAGCCTCACAATATAGCCCTTGTCTCCCGTCGGGAACATATTCTGGCCATAACCGAGGCCATGATCAACGGCAGGGTTGTCTTGGAGTTGGTGTCAGCGGTGCAATACTGTACCTGCGCACTAGAGTAAAACCGGGCTGAATAATCCCACCACTTACAGATTTAACGCTGCTATTTCTGCCCGTGGCTCTCGGTTTTACCACGGCTACTTGAACTCACCCATAGCAGATACGACTTCAGACTACACATCTCAAGCTATTGTTGTGCCAACGCCCTCAATCGCGTTAGTTGGGCTTTGAAATCCGTCAAACCAGCTGTCTGTACGATGTTCCATATCCCAAGCATGGCTTGGTTTGCGAGGTATATGTCGGTTGCCTCAAGATACGCTTGCTCCGAAGTCCAGAAGACTACCATTTTCTTATCTGGGAACCTTATGCCTGTTTCAGATGGAACAAAGAGCGCCCTTCCATGGGCAATGGCGTTTCGAACGGTAACCCATTCAGGCTTCGCCAAGGCAGTCAGATCGAGTTCCCCGCCCAGCTTTCCGACTTTGTCCCACAGTTTCACCTGACGTGTACTGTTCCAAGTCGGAACCCGACCCTCCTTAAGGAGGATGAGTCCGTAGACGAGGTCAATGAGAACGTCCCAATCAGTTGTGACGTCATGAAGCGCGAGCTTCAGCTTTTCCATGGTCTGTATTGTCGCCCGTCTCGGAGGGGTCCTTAGTCCTTTGGGCAGAGATAGGTTGTTAAGTGCACGTTGGAGTTGTGGCACTAGTTGATGTTCGGACAAGCCGCTGTTAAGGAATAGATTGACACTAGACCTAGGAGCAACCGCAAGCAGTTTGTCGACAAAGATGCAGAGCCCTTCGTATTTCGAGGAGAAGTCCAAGCCCTCTGGTAGGCCTTGATTTGATGGGACCTGCCTGAGATGATCGAGTGATTCAATCATATGGTCTAGGGGTTCTCGATTCTTTGGGATCCTACGCATGATCAATCGCAGATAGTCATTCACTAGAGAGAGTCTCTCTCTGGCTGATACGGGAGTGAGGTCTTTGCCTTTCACTACCTCAAACTGTTGGACGATGAGATGTAGCTTTTTGAGCCTGTGTTCAAGGGCACGCAATTCAGCACTGGAGAGGTCCGAAATCAATTGTTTACCGAAAAGGAGTTCGAATTCTGTCCATAGCTGCTCCATCATCTGTGGGAGCATTTGCAGGACGTTTCCCAACTCATCGTTCTTCTCACTGCGTAAGGCCTCTTGTTCCATAGTCTCACAGCCCCGTTGAATTGGTAAGCAGAAGAAAGATAATCCCAGCTCTATCGCGACACCAGACCAGCACGATTCTACTCTCACGGTGCACAAGGCTGCAAGATGGTGTGTGCATCACGATTGAACATTCTGGACGATTGTGATCTGGCTTGCACAATCCGCTAGATTGTGCAATGCGGCTGGCGCACAGCTTAGTGCTAGATGGAAATGACCTTCGCAGCCTTCAGCATGGCATCTGCTATGCTGGACATATCAGATACCTGACCGACCGCTATCTCTTCGGTCAGACGAAATCGCGAGAGGCACGTGCCACAGGCCAGAATGTCCACTCCCTGATTCTCTAGCTGCCTGAGCTCTCCCAGCGCCAGTGAATCCTGGGCCACGAGTCTGACTCCGCTGTTCATGAGGACCACTGTCACCGGCTTGATTCTGTGTCCACCGATCGTGTGAAGGAGTTTCTGCATCAGCAGACTACCCAGCTGGTGGTCCTCGCCTCTGCCGACAACATCTGAACCAACAAACAGCACCAAGCCGCCGGTGGTCGATGGCTCTTCTGTCCCAGACATCTTCTTTACCTCCTACATCCCGGATCCGGATGATGGTCGAAGCGCCGTTGCGAACCGGCATGTCCTACTTCGCAGCAAGTTGTCCGGCCAGGAGGGCAGCGCCCAGCGCTCCAACCGTCTGCGGCTCCGGCGGCACGGTTAACTGAACGTCCAACCTCTGCGCGAGCAGCTCCCGCAGACACCGGTTCAGAGCTGTCCCTCCGACGAAGACAACCCGCTCTTTCGGGCCAACCCGCCGAACCATGCCGGCAAGTCGGGTGGCAATCGCCTCATGCAAACCGAGGGCGATTGTCCCCGGGTCTTCCCCGCGGGCAATCAGCGAAACGACCTCCGACTCGGCAAAGATGGTACATAGGCTGCTGATAGCGGCTGCTCCGCCGGCACTCAGTGCCAGACCTCCCAACTCCCGGATGTTCGTCTCCAGGGTTTCGGCCATCACCTCCAGAAAACGGCCCGTGCCCGCAGCGCAGCGGTCGTTCATCTCGAACTTCCGCACGTTACCGCTGTCAGACAGCGCGATTACCTTGCTGTCCTGGCCTCCGATGTCGATCACGGTGCGACAATCAGGGTACAGGTGGCCGGCGCCGATCGCGTGTGCCGTGATCTCCGACACCACCTCTCCTCCCAGTGCCGTGGCCACCAGGTGCCGTCCGTAGCCGGTGACGACCAGTCGCCGGTAGCCTTGTCCGCCGATCAGTCGGCGGCACTGCTCCAGCGGCCTGACGCCGGTGTCGACAACTGCGGACTCGAACACTCCGCCGCGAATCGTAACGCGGCTGGTCGTGCGGGAGCCAACATCGAGTCCGATGATCGTCATCTGTGAATCATCTCGAGGAAGGCATCGACGCGTGTTCTCAACTGCCCGGTGTCCTCGTCACCGTAGTCTGTCTCGATGCGAAGCAACGGGATGCCCTCTTCAGCCAGCCGCTTCTCCACCCTGACCGCTTCAGTTGCATAAGTGTGACAGAACTGAAGGTTGTAGTGTACGACGCCGTCGACGCGATACTCGCGAGCGAGTCGGACGATATCGTCAAGGCGTGCGTCATTGGGAGTGAAGCAGGCACAGTTGATGTTCATGTACCGGCTAGCGATTGCGTCGAGCTGCTCGTCTACCGTGCCCCCGGTTTCTGGCACAAGCTCACTGAAGAACCTCGTGCCCGTACAGGACTCCTCGCAGACCACGGCCGCTCCAGCAGCCTCTAGGACGTGGTGCAGCTTCCAGTTCGGGATTGCCATCGGACTACCGGAAACCATCACGCGTGGCGCCTCGGCTGGGAGAGCCCCCTCACCGGCGGCGATCCGTGCTTCGAGTTCGTCGCACAAGGCGTTGACTTGCTGTGTGCAGCGGTCGACATCATCGTAGAAGGAAACCTGCGTCACCAGCAACGCGTCCCGGCCACTGACCGGCACTGGAGTCGTCTTTCGTGTCTCGTAGAGGCGTTGTAGAGCACGGCGGCGCTGGTTGACCCGCAACGTGGCGCTGGCGAGATTCTCGCCTGTAATGCGGTTGCCTGTGAGCCGCTCTACGGTGTCTCGGAACGCGCTGACCTCACCCAACCACAACTGCCGGCCGGCCAGGCTCTTCTTGTTTGGCACTTCCATGACGTATACCGGGTGATGCTCGGCCAGGAGTTCGAACATCTTCTTCTTGCCGTCGCACGTCGTCTCCCCAACAATCAGATGGCTGGACTGAACGTACGGGCAGATACGCCCCAGCTTGAAGCCGAAGGAAGACTTGATCAAGGCGCAGGTGTTGCGCGGCAGTACCTCCTCGGCGAACGGAAGGGAGAACTGCGTGCCGGCGCAAAGACCCACTGGGATAGCATCGGCGGCCCACACAATCTCTTCGGGGACAAAAACGCAGTAGGTGGCAACCGTCTTGCCACCGTCCAGGGCATGTGTTCGAAGTTCCCGCACCCTGATCCCGTGAATGTCACCCACAACCATGTCAAAGAAACCCATGCCTTGAGGACGATTCGCCTGGGAAAGATAGATGTCCCGGAACATTGGCGCGAGCGCATCGAGAAGCGCGTCGTGGCGCTCCAGATCTATACCCATGTCGGTCCACATTTGCCTGTTGTCGTTTGTCATCTTGCGGTAAGCTCCTCTTTCAGTCAGTTCTGTACAATAGAAAAAGCGATGGTCGAAGAACTCCGAACCATCGCCTTGCCGGCTTCATAAAAGCCCGGCCATGGGAGAACCAGGACTACCTAAGGCGCCATTTGGCTCCCCCAACTCCCCTGGAGACGGAGGGTCTTCGAGCAGATGAATGATGCAGAACCTGCATCAACCCTCGGGGCTCACCTTCAGGTGAAGTTCAGACGCGGTGTCCAGATCACTGCTCTCACCTCCTTCCCCCTTGTGGTGTTATTTCCTCAGATTGCCGCACGCAGTCTAGCATAAGGCAGGACCTCTCTGCAATGGCGGAGTTCCCGGTGTTCTCCGATATCAAGGTCGCAGGCCATCGTAGCCAGAAAGCCTGGCCAAATCATCTAGCGAGCGCACTCCCGGGTGTAGCCTCCCCCGTATCTCCCAGGTCGGGACAACCTGCACGCTCTTCTGCACGCAAACGACATACTCGGCCGAACAGTCTACGTTCAGGAGATACTGCACTGCATCGCCAAAGAGCCGCTTCTGTTCGGTGCAGTGGGGACAGGTGGGAGACCAGTAGAGCACGGCTCCGGTATCCCTCAGGTGGTTGGCAAGAGCCTCCTGGAACTCCTCGTATGACACCGCCGTCGGAGTGGCTGTGGGAGAGGGAGACGTGGCAGGTCTGGAAAAGGAAGAGGGCGTCACCTCTCTTGGCAGGAACACGCTGCCCAGGACGACGACGGCAGCCAGCGAGAGAGCGGCGAAGGCCACTCGGCGCGGCGGCGTTCCCGGTACGACCGGCCGTTGAAGGACCAACAGGACAAACAGCGTGGTCATTATTCCCGCCGAAACGACGCAGTAAGGGCAGATCGCCTTGATGACGAAGACCTCAAGGTAAGTTAGATACAGGGAGAATATGAGGCCGATGAACGTCATCGCAACCAGCAATGTCTTCCTCAGACGCTCCTGCAAAGGAGTCAAAGCCACCCCGATGATGGCTATGTAGCCCAGCACCCCCCAGAGCGCCACTGGTACGCTCAGCAACGTGACGTACTCACTGGTCCTGACGATGTCGCAGCCGGACCCTATCTGACAGAAGATAGCCTCGGCATGGCTGTAGTCCAAGTAGGTCAGGTATGAGGCAAGCCCCAAGCCAACAAAGGCAACGGAGACCAGCACATGGTAGAAGCGCTGCCTTTGAGGAGCGCGATCCGACTTGTCCATACTTTCTCCCTGTCGATGCTGGAACTTGAGTCTAGCTCTCTTGTCGAAGAGTGTCAGCGAAGGGAGGGATTGAGTTGAGTCAGACTTGGTCAGGTCACTACTACGATACCAATCCACCACCAGCCACTCCCCATCACGCCTTCTTCACCTAACAGAGCCGCCAAGGCACTTGGCACAGTTGTCGTTCCCTTGATTGTGAGCCTCAACCAGTGTGTCGGGGCTGAAGGTCACTGCATGGTTGGCTTTGATGATCTCGTTGATCTGGCAGCCACCACCGGAGGTGTCTTCTTGATTCAGGTCATGAACCTCCTTGTTGTTGGTGTTGCCGAGATACCTCTTGCCAGGGAACTGAGTTCTGCGTATTGTCGTCTACCTCCCTTAGCGGAATTCGATTGTCCACCCCAATACTAAGCTTGTTGCGGGATGGATGGAGGATGGTCACCAACTTCCCCGCCGTGGGATTCGCCCCGACCAGGACGGCTAACCACCAGGCAGCTCGGAGTCGCTGGCATCCTTCACGGGCGTCGCCTCCGCAGAAACGAAGAGGGCCACAGTGACCGCCTAGTCAAATCGGTTCCCGCCGTGAATATGACCTGAAGATTGGCCATGATCAGGTCTGCTTCACGGTCATTCATCTTCACGATGATGGCTTCAGCCAGCTCATGCAGTAGAGGTTTGGGCACCGTGTACTCTACTGTCAATGTCACCTTTGTGATATCTTCCCAGGAACGAAATGTGCAGGTTATCCTACTTTTCACGCCACCCGTGGTCTCGACAACGAAGTAACTGTTTGGAACCACTGCGGTGAATTCTCCGGTGCCCCTAGAACGCATCCCGGCCATCTTGTACACCCATCGGGCGCTGTAGCCACCGTTGGGCAGACTTCTCACGTCCTGGATCTCCAGCACACTTGGGCAGAACCTCACCAGGTTGTCTGGATCACTGACGTAGCCGTAGACCTTCTCAATAGGCCCGTCAACCATGACCTCTTTGTCAACGACTATCACGCTCACTTCTCCTCTTCTCGTCGATGCAGGGCATGAAAGGTCATCGGAGGACAGGTCGCGCGGGTGCTGCAGGCGTTCAACAAGTGTCTCTAGCTGCTTTCATCGGTATTTCCCTTCTTGCCTTTTCCGGTATCCTGCAGTGGCTCTTGTCGACGTACCTGCGATGATTCCCCCGTGGCATTCCCCACGCGGCGGCTCAGTATCATTAGGACAGCGTCAACGGCCAGCAATACCCCGCTGCTGATGAGGAAAGAGGCACCGAAAGTGGTCTCACCAGCCACCATCGCACCGATTCCGGCAGCAACCAGAATCAGCGATAGGAACAGCAAAGCCATGAGCAGGTACTGCCTCGATATCTTCATGCTACCGACCCCCTGCGTACTGGATCGTCCCTTCGGTCAAGGGGCAGTGAGAAGCCGAACGTAGTGCCCTGTCCCTTCTTACTCATCGCCCACATCTCTCCACCATGGAGCTCCACAAGCTTCTTCGAGAGAGCCAACCCCAAACCCAAGCCTCCAAGACGTTCCCTGTCCTCAACTCGTCTGAAGTAGGGACTGAACAGTCGCTCCAGGTCTTCCTCGGTCATCCCGTGCCCCGTGTCGTGGACTTCCACTACCACGCTGGTACGATCCGCTCTGGCTGTTAGGGAGATCTCTCCTCCCATGGGAGCGTATTTGACCGCATTGTTCAGAAGGTTCTGAACGACCTGTCGCAGGCGATCCCCGTCGCCCTGGACTTCAGGAATGGCGGAAGGCAGGTCAACGATTAATGAGTGGCCTTCGTTCTTGGCCACTAGCACCATTTCCTGTCCCAGGTTCTCAAGTAACAGCACCAGATTCAGCGGCGCGAGATAGAGTGACAGCATGTCGGTCTCACCCCTTATCAGGTCCATGAAGTCGTCGATTCGCCGCTCCAGATTGGAGGCGCTTCTTTCGATGCTCTCCACGAGCCTCAACGAGGTTTCATCCTCGAGTTGCTGAAGCAGCAACTCGGTGGCTGCTAGCACGGGTGTGATCGGCGTCTTCAGCTCATGCACCAAAACTCTGGTGAACTCGATCCGCTTGTCCCTCTCCGCCTCCAGTTCCTGCCTGATGCCTCTTTCTAACGCGTAATGCCGTTCTAGCTCTTCTTCTGCCTTCTTGCGCTCGGTAACGTCTTGGCTGATACTCAGTACAGTCTCAACTGAGCCGTCGTCAGCAAGCTCAGGAACAAGTCGAGCAACATAGTGTTTTGTCCCGAGTGGCGACGGGTTCTCAATCTCGATTGTAGTTGGCTCACCAGTATCGAAGACGGATCGAAGTGCGCCGAGCCATTTGGCGAGCAGCCAATCGGGTAGTCCCACTTCACTGATAGTTCTGCCAATGATCGATCTGGGCCGCGTCCCTGTTGGTCCCTCTACGGCGGCATTGATGTAGAGGTGGCGGAACTCTCTGTCGAACCGCGCGATGATATCGGGTGCGTGGTCAAGTAGGGTCTGCAACTCACGCTCGCGTCTCCTCAGTTCTTCCTCTAGGCGCTTGTGCTCGGTGATGTCTCGCTGAAGGGTCAGAGTGACTGTGCCATGCTTAAAGTGATCGAAATGCGACACGGAGGCCGTCGTCCAGAAGCGGCTACCATCCTTACGTATATTGGCAACTCTGCCCTGCCACATCCCTTCCTTTGCCAGACTATCCAGTATCGCTGCCACAGTCTGTTCAGGTGGTTGCTCCTGCGGATCGTTGAGAGTGCTGACGTGCTTCCCTATAAGCTCCCCGGACCGGTATCCGAACATGGCATCGAATACTCCGTTGGTTTCGATGATCACGTTGTCAATGTCCCGTGCGACCATTACGCCTTCAGCCACGTTCGCCACTATCTGGGCCTGAACGCGCAGTTCGGCGAGTTCCTCCATGAGTTGCTGCTTCGTCTTCCGCCGGTCAGCTGCCGCCATCGTTCTACACTCACTTTGTGCATCCTATCCCAGTATTGCACGCAGCGCCTTCTGAACCTGGCTCTCTACCGTATCCCCAATCGTCTCTGCTGATGCCTGGCGCAGTCCTGCCAGCTCCTCTTCGTAGAAGCGCCGGTACAGCTTCCGGCCCCTTCTCTATCCGATGACCCAGACCGCGGTCAGACCAACGACGGCAATCGGCGCCGTAATCTCAATCCGGACATTCTGGGATACCAGTATGACGATGACAATCAGGAGGGCGAACAGCGCTATGGCAACGTTGTGAGATCCTACCTTGCAGCATTGGCCCTGGCCTTTGCCCCTTGGGTAGCCGCTCGCAGCACTTCAGGGTTTGCATGCTCCGTCAACTCCATCTTCGCCCACGGCGTCCCCAAGGAGGTCTATATCATACACAATATACATCACTTGTGATATAATTAGTTTCGATGTAAGCATAGTCAACTAGCCAGCGATTGTCAATAAGCCACACAGCAGGAAGGCAACAGGAAGGGGTGTTGGGGATAGATTTACCCCTCTTCGTTGATGAGAGTACAAGACTAGACTAGAACGCGTCCGCAGATCCTGACGTGTGCATGCGCGTGCGAGTCATGGTCCAGGAGGAGACAATATGGCAGAGCCGTCCATACTGAGCGAATCGAGACACAAGACCTGGGTTCTGTGGCATCACGCCTGCGAACAGGTACAGAAATGCGAAGATGCCGCATTCGCCAAGGCGGGGATATCTCGGCAGATGTTTCCGATTCTGATTGGGATTGAATGCCTGGATAATCCAGTAACTGTAGCCGACTTGGCACGGTGGGAGGGAAGGCACGCCAATAGCACTTCAATGATGGTCGACCGAATGGAGAAGAGAGGATTGGTGGAGAAGATTAGGGACCTACCAGACCGGCGGGCCACTCGCCTCACGGTAACGCAAGTAGGAAAGAAGATGCTTGGGGAGAGCGCCAGAGTTGGCTCGGAGCTAATCGAAAGGATCACATCTTGTCTTTCGGAGGAAGAGCTAGAGGTATTCAACCACGTCAACTACAAGCTAAGGGAGAAGGCCTTCGAAGAGCTTGGCGAATCCACTGAGAGGATTGAGGAGCGGAAGTCAGCCTTTTCTCAGGACACCGCGCGCTTGTTGGGCATGGCGGATGAACGCCAGTGAATGATGGACCCCACATCGGGCTACCACTCTTGGGCGTCCCAGAAGTGGGTTTCAGGACAACGACGTGCCCCGGTCAGACGGCAACAATCTATGTGTCATACTGGCGAACAAGAACAGATGGGAGATGCTGACCTGGTTCGCAGATCAGTCCCCGTCACGCTCTATGCTTGTTGAAAACTATGACGGGTTTGGGGAGGGAGGTTGGGTCACTACTGTACCGCTAATCCCATTCACCAACCAGTCCCCATATCACACTGCAAAGGGGATGTTCTACAACTCAGACGAATCTCAGTGAACAAGACGTCACATTGTGTAGTGCGGATGACAAACCAGAGCTGCTTCAGACACAAAACCGCCCTTGTCCATCGCCACCATCTTTGTGCAACTTCCACTCCACACGTCCGCGGGCTTGATTTCGTCGGCAGATCAGGATATAGTCATGTCCCGCGGATGTTGCTCTAACACGGCAGGCAAGCAGAGCGTAACTGAAGGTTCTACGTGAAGCGTCGGTGGCGCACAGCGCGGCAGACTATCACCTATGATGAGCAACTGACGACCACCGAGGTCGTATACGGAACCGTGTCACAATCGAGCAGACCAAACGGAGTGCTCTGAGGGCACCTGTTGCGGCAGTGTTTGCTATATTGGGTGGCCTGTCTGCTCCTAGCGCGAAGGACGATTGTCAAGGGCGTTAGTAAATTGTACCAGTGGGGCGGAGCAATACCGTCCCATTGGGACGACAGGATCAGTCTGATGCAGGTTGTTCTGGCGGAATGGCGCCCAGGGAGGACGGAGAAAAGTAAAGGCCGTCAGTTTGTCCTGTCCTCACGCATGTCGGAACAGGCCAGGGCGGTAAAGGCCGGAGCCTGGCGGGGGTCCACTGCAGGCGGGAGCTTTGACGGCCCTGGTAGGATGCACTTGGAGCGAGGACAGGTGAGACGGGAACCGAGCTACGAGTCATGCAGGTCGTCGTCCTGAAGAGGAGCCGAATTCGCTTGCCTGCTCTGCTTGAGTCGATAGCTCTCCCCGTTCATTTCCAGGATATGGACATGGTGGGTGAGGCGGTCGAGGAGGGCTCCGGTGAGCCGTTCAGAGCCAAAGATCTCGGTCCACTCGTCGAAGGGAAGGTTGGAGGTT
>SDBT01018385.1_pt1 | contig 10987 bp, 12 predicted proteins | sample 2277101 | NCBI WGS metagenome assembly SDBT01 (sample SAMN10404973, study PRJNA504765) | marine sediment metagenome | isolation source: marine sediment core GS10_PC15, 103 cmbsf | place: Arctic Ocean: Southern Knipovich Ridge | collected 2010 | reverse complement strand
GCTAAATAATGGCGATACAGTCTCATTCGGTAAAATCAAACTTGAAGTACTGCATACACCAGGTCATACCCCGGGTAGTTTATGCTTTAAGACTGACCGATATTTAATATCGGGAGATACCATCTTCCCCGGGGGGCCAGGTAAGACAAGGCCGCCATCTGATTTCAGGCGGATAATCAAGACCATAACCGAAAAGATTTTTGTATTGCCAGACGACACCAAAATATATCCCGGACATGGTGATGCTACAGTACTAAAGAAGGAGAAAGACGAATTCGCTATCTTTTCCTCTCGCCCTCATAATCCGAATCTTTGCGGGGATGTCCTCTGGCTTTCAACTTAACGCGTGCTTCTTTATGCCCATTGTAGTATGAGGTTGGCTGTAATATACTGATACCTGCCCACCAAGTCGAAAGGTAAGATGGCAAATGCCAACCGCAGACCTTGTCCTCAAAAATGCCAGTGTAATCACTATGGACTACCGCCAACCCAGGGCGGAGTTGGTAGCTATTAAGGGCGATAAAATCTGGCTGGTCGCTGGTAATGAAGAACTGGAACAGGTTAAGACAGCGGCGACCAGGGTAATTGACTGCCAGGGGAAAACGGTAGTACCTGGTTTCGATGATGCCCACTGCCATGTTTTCTCCTTTATCAGAAAACTGCTGAGCCTTGACCTGAGCCCATCATCGGTAGCTTCGATTAGTGATATAAAGGCAGCCATTCACCACCGAGCCCAGAACACCCCCCGTGACAAATGGCTTATCGGCACCGGCTATAACGAGTTCTACCTTGCCGAAAAGCGCCACCCGACTCGCTGGGACATAGACGAAGTGGTACCCCACCATTCCGTAGTTCTAGCGCACCACTCACTGCACGCCTGCGTCCTCAATAGCTTGGCACTTTCCTTGGCTGGCATCAGTGCGGAAACTCCTGAGCCACCGGGTGGGCTCATAGATAGAGACCTTGATACTGGAGAACCAAATGGTATCCTGTTTGAGATGCTGACTTATATTAGGGAGAAGGTCTTGCCGCCCCTCTCCGAAGACGAGATACTCAAAGGAATAGGTCTGGCTGATTACCAGTACCTCTCCAGGGGCATCACCTCGCTCCAGGATGCTACGGTAGCTAATGATTTTAAGCGATGGCAGACCTTCCGCCGCTTAAAAGATACTGATAAATTAAAAAGCCGGCTGTCGATGATGCCTGGTATTGGAGCGCTACCACAGTTTCAAGAGCGTGGCCTAACCATGGGCTCAGGTGGTAGCCAGATACGCCTGGGCGGAGTTAAGATAATGCTGAGTGAAACAACGGGGAGATTACATCCATCCCAACCAGAACTAAACCAGCAAGCTCTTATTGCTCAACAGGCTGGTTTTCAACTTGCTATCCATGCCACTGAGCAAAGCTGCGTAGCGGCAGCTATCTTTGCCCTGGAATATGTCCACCGCCAGCTTCCCCGTGCCAGACTACGCCACCGTATCGAGCACTGCTCCCACTGTCCCCCGCAATTAATTAAGCGGTTGGGACAGCTCCAGGCGATTGTAGTCACTCAGTCCCCCTTCCTCTATTACAGCGGCGAAAGATATCTGGCTACCCTGCCGGCTGATCACCTGCGCTGGCTCTACCCAATCAGGTCGTTGCTAAATAGTGGTTCAATAGTTGCTGATAGTTCAGATTCTCCGGTAGTCCCTAATAATCCTCTGCTCGGCGTATACGCGGCTGTCACCAGGCGGACTGAATCGGGACAGCAGCTTCCACCCCAGGAATGTATTACCGTCAAAGAGGCACTGGCCATGAATACCATCAACGCTGCTTTTGCTTCCCTTGAAGAGGGTATAAAAGGGTCTATTGCTCCCGGTAAACTGGCTGATATGGTGATACTGAGTGATGACCCCGTTAAGTCAACCGCCGAGCATATAAAAGATATACGAGTGCAGATGACCATTATCGGTGGTAAGGTGGTCTGGGAAGCTTGACTTGTTGACTACCCCCTGAGTAGTCGCCCTCAATTGAATTCGCCGCTCTGCTGGATGTATAATTATGGCAAGCCATAGTACCATATGAGTGTAAAATCAAGTTTTCCTGAAGCTTAATGAGGGTATTGTCGTGCGTTACGAGACAATAGAGTATCAAAAAAGGAATCAAATCGGTGGCATTATCCTTAATCGGCCCAGGGTGAATAATGCCATAAATATCCGTTTGGCTGAGGAACTGGTTGCTCTCTGTTCTGAAATTCGCCAGGATGAAGGTGTCAGGGCGGTCACCATCACCGGGACGGGAAAAGCATTTTGCCTAGGAACGGACTGGGGTGGTTCTCCACCTCTGGATACAGTTCAGGCAAAGCTGTGGTCTGTGTCTGCGGCGGTAGCCAGACTTGACTGCCCGGTCATCGCCGCCATCAACGGCGATGCTATAGGACAGGGCCTGGAGATGGCTCTAGCTTGTGACCTTAGAATTGCGGCGAGAACCGCTCACCTGGGACTTCCCCAAATCGTCTCCGGTCTTATTCCTTGGGACGGTGGCACCCAGCGTCTGCCACGCCTGGTAGGTAACGCCAAAGCCATGGAGATGATTCTACTGGGAGAACTCGTTAGTGCTGAGGAAGCCTGCCGGATTGGCTTGGTTAATAAGGTAGTTACGCCAGACGAGCTTTCCGTTGTCGTGGCAGACATGGCGCAGGGAATAGCATCTCGGGCACCGCTAGCTGTGAAATATACTAAAGAGGCGGTAGACAAAGGGTCAGCCCTGACCCTTGAGCAGGGGTTGCGTCTTGAGGCTGACCTCTACTTACTGTTACATACCACCAGAGACCGCACTGAAGGGATTACGGCTTTCCGTGAGAAAAGACAGCCCAGGTTCAAAGGGAAGTAAGGCAGTGTCTCATTATCAGACAGTTATTTATGAGAAGAGCGATAATATCGCCTATATCACACTTAATCGCCCCCAGGTTCACAATGTCTATAATATGCAGATGCGGGATGAGTTGTACCAGATTCTGGGTGCCCTCAAAGACGATGACGAGGTAATGGTTGCCATTCTTAAGGGGGCGGGGGATAAAGCATTTTGTGCAGGGGCTGACCTTGGTGAGTTCCTTACCGCTCCGTCTCCAGTAATTGCTCGTCAGGTACGCTGGGAGCGGGACCTGTGGGGGCTTTTCTTGAGCCTGCCGCAACCGGTTATTGGTGCTCTTCACGGATATGTCTTCGGTTCGGGCCTTGAGATGGCACTGTGCTGTGACCTTCGCCTTGCCTCTGATGATGCCATGTTCGGGTTGCCTGAGACTGGGTTGGGTATTCTACCGGCTGCTGGAGCTACCCAGACCCTTCCCCGGGCGGTAGGACGCGCCAGGGCACTGGAGATGCTGCTCACGACACACCGGGTTGATGCTGAGGAAGCCTGCGCTATCGGGCTGGTCAACCAGGTGGTACCCAAAGCTAAACTCCTGGCAACTGCTAACGAAATGGCCGGGAAAATTATATCTCATGGCTATGTAGCGGTTAGGTACGCTAAACAGGCGGTAGTCAGAGGACTGGATTTGCCCCTGCCAGAAGGTTTGCAGTTGGAACGGAGACTCGCCAGGTTGCTTTTCTCGACTAGGACATGCTAACATTCACCACGGTGACTACCTTCGTTTCGGCTAGGCAGGTGACGCTTGATGTAGTGTGAGAAGGGATAGCGATGAATACGACAGATTTTCTGAGCATAGCCAATGCCATCTGCCCTGAGCGGGATTGTATCGTGTTTGAGGGGGGAAGGCAGACTTTTGCCCGGACCAACGAGCGAGTCAACAGGTTGGGCAATGTCCTCGCCAGGTTGGGAATAGAGAAGGGCGATAGAGTAGCCATCTTACAGGTAAATTGCCCTCAATATGTTGAGTCCTACTATGCTACCGCTAAGCTCGGTGCTATCTTCGTCCCCTTGAATTTCAGGTCGAAGCAGGATGAACTGAGTTATATGTTAGCCAATGCTGAGGCCAAACTGCTACTGGTGGGTAGCAGATACCTGGATATGGCACGTGCCATGTTACCTCACCTGCCGTCGGTCCAGCAGTGCCTGTCAATAGAGAGTAAGCAGGCTGATATGCTCTATTATGAAGACCTTGTCACCTCGTCACCCCCTGATGAAGTGTTCTCTGAAATCGAGGACGAGGACATCACCATGCTGGTCTATACCGCGGGCACTACGGCACGCCCCAAAGGGGTACCATTGAGACATAGTGGCTTTGCCTCGTATGTTCTGGAAAATGTAGACCCCCCCAGCCCGGACATTGAGGAAAAGAATCTGCTTACCATCCCTCTCTATCATGTCGCCGGGCTTCAGTCTATGTTGGCTGCAGTATATGGTGGTCGAACCCTGGTGCTGATGAGACAGTTTGAGACCGAGGAATGGCTGGAAACAGTGCAACGAGAGCAGGTAACCCGGGCAGTGCTGGTGCCGACAATGCTGAAGAGAGTTATTGACCACCCTGATTTTGCGGGATACAACTTGGGCAGTCTGAAGGTGCTGACCTATGGTGCTGCCTCTATGCCCTTTGAGGTTATCAAGAAGGCGATAGCAGTGATGCCAGGGGTGAAGTTCATTAACGCCTTCGGTCAGACGGAGACTACTTCTACGATAACTGCTCTCGGACCCGAAGACCACGTCATTAAAGGGAGCAAAGAGGAGCGGGAGAAGAAGCTCAAGAGACTTGCCTCCTCTATCGGGAGACCCTTACCGGACGTACAGATAAAGATAGTGGGTGAGCAAGGTGAGGAGTTATCTTCAGGCGAAGTAGGTGAGCTCCTGGCTAGAGGGCCTCGGATGATGAGTGGTTACTGGCGTGATGAGCAAAAGACCGCCCAGGTAATGACCCCTGATGGCTGGCTACACACCGGGGACATAGGCTGGGTAGATGAAGAAGGTTATATCTATCTGGCTGGCCGCGGGGATGATATGATCATTAGAGGAGGCGAGAACATTTCGCCGGAAGAGGTCGAAAATGTACTTAGCTCCCACCCTAAAATTGAAGAGGTAGCTGTAGCTGGCGTGCCTGACCCGGAGTGGGGCCAGCAGCCGGTGGCTTTCGTGGTGCTAAAAAGCAGGGAGAGCGCTACTGCAGAAGAGATTATAGAATATTGCAAGTCAAGCCTGGGCTTCAAGCGCCCCAGAGCAGTTGTCTTTTTAGATTCTCTACCCCGTAACCCTATGGGTAAGGTGCTGAAGAGGGTGCTTCGCGAGCAGTATGGGCAGTCCTGACTGTTAAAGTTTCAGCACCTTGATTAAAACACTTCAGGAGGGGAAGTATGGCCAATCAAGTAGGTAAAAGGTATGTCTGTACCAAATGTGGCGCCGAGTTTATCGTCACCCGGGGAGGAGAGGGCACGCTTGTCTGCTGCGGACAGCCAGCGGAGTTAAAGAAATCGAAATAGCATTTTGGGCTAAGTAAACCCTCATTTGGAGGTAATGATATAACATGAATCAACTGGGTAAGCGATATCGCTGCGAAGTTTGCGGTACTGAGGTGCTCTGCACTAAAGCCGGTGAGGGGACGGTTACCTGCTGCGAAAAAAAAATGGCACCTCAGGAACCCCGCCCCTTGCCTTCTTCAGATTAAGATGCGGTATGGAATGTAACGATAGCATGGCGCTATCAGGACTTCGAGTCTTGGACTTGGCTGACGAGAAAGCTTCCTTTTGTGCCAAGCTCCTCGCTGATATGGGAGCCAAAGTCATCAAGGTTGAGAAACCAGGCGGAGACGCATCGAGATGGGTAGCTCCGTTCTGGAAGCATACACCGCATCCTGAAAAGAGCCTGTCCTTCTGGTACAACAACACCAGCAAGCTAGGTATAACCCTGAATCTGGAGACTGAAGAGGGGCAGCAGATTTTCTGCAGGCTAAGCAAACGAATCGATGTTATCGTTGAGACTTTTCCTCCTCGCTACCTTGATGAGTTAGGGCTCGGTTATCAGGCACTAAGTGAGACAAATCCTGGCCTGATTCTGGTCTCTGTCACCGGCTTCGGGCAGAGCGGCCCCTACAGAGAATACAAATCTTGTGATATAGTTGCCTCCGCCGTAGGCGGGCAAATGTATGTTTGTGGTGCTCCTGATACCCCTCCCCTCAAACCCTATGGACAACAGCCATATTATCTCGCCTCCCTTTTTGCTGCTAGCGGTATCCTGCTGGCACTCCGCGAGCGTAAGCATAGCGGCCGAGGACAGCACATTGATATTTCTTTACAGGAGGCGGTAGCTGCCAGCCTGGAGCAGGTGATGGTTCGCTATTTTTACGAAGGGGTAGTCTCGAAAAGGCAGGGGAATTTCCACTGGAACCACTCATTCTATCTGCTCCCCTGTAAAGATGGTCATATTGCCCTCTCCCCCCTTATGGAGTGGCAGACTTTAGTGGAATGGCTGGACAGCGAGGGCATGGCCGCGGATCTGACAGCAGCGAGGTGGCAGGAGGAGGAATATCGAATTCAACACATAGAGCACATCATCCAGATATTGCAGCGCTGGACCAAGACTCATACTGTCACTGAGCTTTTTGAACTGGGGCAGCTGATGCATTTGCCTTGGGCTCCGGTTGCCTCACCCGGGGAAATATTGAGTAGTCCCCAGCTCAAGGCACGAGATTTCTTCGTCTCAGTGGCTCACCCCGAAGTCAATGCCTGCTTCACCTATCCCGGTGCCCCCTATAAAAGCGACCGTTCCACTTGGAATATTCGGAGGCGGGCTCCCTTAATCGGTGAACATAATGCCCAACTTTATCATCAAGAGTTCGGCTTTTCTCAAGAGAAATTAGACCGGCTTTCTTCGCGAAATGTTATCTAGGTGAGGTGCTTGATGTCAGCAGATGTTCTCAGCGGCTTGAGGGTTCTCGACTTTACCTGGGTGCTGGCCGGCCCCTATGCTACCAGGATTCTGGCTGATTTTGGGGCTGAGGTAATCAAGGTTCAATCTAGAAAGACAGCCAGAGGTACCGAGCTTAATACTGCTGGATATTTTAGCACCTGGAACCGCAACAAGCTGAGTATAACTCTAGATTTGAGCTGTCCCGAGGGGAGAGAGCTTGCCCTCAGGCTGGTCGGGATAAGCGATGTCGTCGTGGAAAATTTTACCCCGAGGGTAATGCCAAACTGGGGTTTGCACTATGAGAATTTGAAAAAGGTAAACTCCGACCTCATCATGGTAAGCATGTCCGCAACAGGCCAGACGGGACCGTGGCGAGACTTCGTTGCCTTTGGTGCCACCATTCAGGCGCTTTCGGGCATCACCTATCTTACCTCATTCGCTCCCGACTCTCCTGTAGGTATAAGTTATTCCCATGCTGACCATGTCGCCGGGCTGTTTGCCGCTCTGGCTGTCTTCGCCGCCCTCGAATACCGGGACAGAACCGGCGAAGGCCAGCACATAGATATCTCAGAGTATGAAGCAATGTGCGCCTTGCTGGGTCCGGCTATTATGGACTACGCGGTCAATCATAACCCCGTTATACCTCGGGGAAACCATCCCGACTATGCCTTAGCCGCCCCTTATGGCTGCTACCGATGCCTGGGGGACGATAAGTGGTGTGTTATTGCTGTCTTTACTGAGGAAGAATGGCAGTCCCTTTGCAAGGTATTGGGTAACCCTCCCTGGACGAGAGAGGTAAGGTTTTCTACCCTTTGTCAAAGGAGAGAGCATATCGAAGAACTGAATGAATTGCTGGAGCAGTGGACCGCCCGGCATAGCCCGCAGGACGTAATGGACTCACTGCAAAGGGCTGGGGTTCCCGCCGGCGTAGTTAAGGACGCCCATGAACTGGCCGAAGACCCTCAGCTTACCAGCAGAGGTTTCTTTGTTGATGCACAGCACCCTGTGCTGGGCAAGACCACCTTTGATAGTACTCCAATAAGGCTTGGGCGCACACCAGCCCGATTTCGGCGAGCGGCTCCCTCTCTGGGACAAGATAACCGCTATGTGTATCAGGAACTGCTAGGCATAGGGGACCAAGAGCTATCCAGATACATTGAGGAGGGTATTATCGGCTAGAGACCTTCCTTCTGCGCAGTCTCTCCACGCCCTCAGCTATTTAACGATGATTTAACAATCAGCCATTTCGTTGGACGGCTATGAGATACACTATGCTTGAGAGTTTTCTGGGCTATGCAGTAAGCCCTGAGCGCCCAATCTAGCCCCTTTAAGCCTCTGATGAATAGGGGAATACCCCCCACGCCTAGCCTAGCGTGACTTTAGTAAGACCACATACTCCCCCTTATCCGTGCCTAACATGACCAAATATCGCCCACGCCTATTAGCACTATATTCTAACTACTGTGTAGTGCCATTTCAAAGTGTAATTTAATCATAGACAATAATGCTAATTTGTGTTATCGTTGACCTCCAATTGAATACAGGCACGGTTGCCTCCCCCTAAAAACAAAAAAGGAGGTAACCAATGGAACAAAAAGCAAAGACACTGAAGCTAACGCCTAGCAATTCTGCTAACCACAACGACAAACAGCGCTATGTTAGCTACCACTGCGGAGAGGAACCCGATTCCAACGCTGAAGAGCTAAAGACACTATTACAATATGCTAAGGAAGACGGCTTCGACCTGAAGGCTGATAATGATAAGGGGACGAAAGCTAAAGAGGGTCGAGCAGTGAAGCGGTATATGCGGGCTGCGATTGCTAATTTTATCAGTGACCGAGAAGCCCTAAACAAACCCCAGGAAGCCCCAAAGACACCAAAAAGGTAAAAAGTTGAACACAGGGGGGGAGGTAATCAGCCCCCCCCCTTTATTACTAAAGGAAGGAGGTTGGACTAATGAGCTGGAATGAATCGGATGCCAACGAGTCAGCGGTTAGTATTGATGTCCACGACCTAGCTAGAACCTTGCTGGCTGGCCTTGAAGACAACGCCAGGCAACCATCAGTGGAAAACGTAAAGGAGCCTGCTATGGTAGGGCATCAATGCAAGGGAGTTGTTGGAGTCAATTAAGCTCGTCATGAAATACAGTCCCGATTTCAACGAGTAAACGAGGTGTAGTAGCGCAAGAATAGCAGGGCTGCGGTTGCGCTGCTATGCCTCGTTTTTTTGTAAGGAGGGGTTATAACCCCCCTTAAGGAGGTAGGCAATGTTTGAAAACCTGCCAGTAGTCTCGAAGCAAACAGCTCTTCGATTAGTAAAGCAAGAGTTGCCGGACTTCACGGAGAGATTCATGAACGCCCCGGAAAAAGGTTGCGATGAGGTATTTGATGCCCTTGATGAAATCCGCAAGAGTAACCCTCACTTAATATGGCCGCTGGCCGTGTTTGATGATTGTATCGACCCCAACAAAACCGACATTACAGATGTCGAGTTTGCCGCGCTGAGAATTTTCTTATATCAGGCCGTCCTGCTGCTTAGCAGTATAGACGCCGCGCTTTTTGCGGCAAAGCTCGACAGAAAAATGAAAGAGAAGATATAGGAGGGTTTATTGCTGAATTTTGTGCCTAGTTATGGTAAAGTATATAAAAGAAGGAATAGATGAATAAGCAACAGTTAAACGGTTTACTTGACGAGAAAGAAGACTTGCTAAAGTGGGGGGGGGAGGCACCAGGCACGCCCACTGTCAGGTGTGCCTATACTGCCCTCAAGCTTATGTATGACTTTGCCAACGCCAGGCTGGGTGCCACGAACCCCATGTGCCAGATAAGCAAACCTCGCCAGAAAAGCAAAGAGCCACAGGCACCACACACCTTGAGGCGCGCCTTCGGCACCCTGACCACGGCTGCTGGCCTGGACACTTACTCTTGCGCCCGTCTACTACGGCACCGGGTTACGCAACGCACCTCTATGACTTCGCACTATATACATCTAAACTTGGAGGATTTAAGGGAGAAACTGGAAAGGTACAGTCCGCTAAGGCTGTTGGGCAAGGGTAAAACATTCAACAAAACTCTGAATTAAGATGAAAAGATTGACCAGACCGGATAGTGACCAGTATTTTTTAAAAGTTGCCTCGGTGGTAGCGGAACGTTCCACCTGTCGCCGACACCATGTCGGGGCAGTGGCAGTAAAAGACAAGCACATACTGGCAACAGGTTATAATGGTGCCCCTTCTGGCCAAAAGGACTGCCTTGAGCTTGGTTGTCTCAGGAATGAGATGGGTATACCATCGGGGGAACGGCATGAAATATGCCGCGGCATCCATGCCGAGCAGAATGTCATCATACAGGCTGGCCTCCACGGCGTTAGCCTTGAGGAGAGCACCATTTACGCTACTCATACACCCTGTGTGCTGTGTGCCAAGATGCTGGTGAATGCCAGGATAAAGCGCTATGTTAGCTTTGGCAAATATAACGATAATGCCTTCACAGACCTGTTTGGTGACGCCGGCATAGAAGTTGACATAAACAAAAGACCCCCATCCCGAATCACCTATCTGGATTAGGGGTTATTTTAGAAAGCAGGCGGTAGATTGAAAGGAGTTTTGCCTGTAATGACTATTCCCATCCTCTTTACTCTAAATCAATCTATATTCTCTCCTTGATAGTCTCCGTGGTAGCCTTCTGTCTCCCCGGTTAGTTGAAAGAAAACAAGCTGCACAATTCTGGCATTCCTCTGCAAACGAAATCCCTGCGGATTGTAGACCACCAGGAGAGATTGAGAACGACCGGAGTAGCCGGCATCCCATACCGCAGTGTTTATGGTGACACCACAACGGAGCAGGCTAGACCTCGGTGTGGCCAGTGCCATAATATTCTTGGGCAGGTGGATAATTTCGTTGTAGGTAATCATATAGGCACCAGGTATCAGGTCAATAAAACCTAGCCCGTCGAATACCAGTGGCGCTAAATCGGACACCAGCCTTTGGCTGTTCATAACGGCTATTTTCCCCGATGACTGCAGCAAAGCAATATCGCGCAGTGTTAGGTCAATACCGTTAGGTTGCACCTGCTCGGCAAGGTTAACATAGCTTTCTATCAGAGGTGGCTCTTGCTGTAGTAGCCTCTGAATATCTTGCTTGGATAAAATAGCT
>SDBT01018384.1_pt1 | contig 10987 bp, 9 predicted proteins | sample 2277101 | NCBI WGS metagenome assembly SDBT01 (sample SAMN10404973, study PRJNA504765) | marine sediment metagenome | isolation source: marine sediment core GS10_PC15, 103 cmbsf | place: Arctic Ocean: Southern Knipovich Ridge | collected 2010 | reverse complement strand
AGAGCCTCGACGACGGTCCAATTTGGAATATATTTAGGACTTAGCGGGTACTCCAACTGTGTGGAGGGCATCATATCTCCTTTTACCAAGGCTAATTTTTGCACGAGTTTCTGGGGTATGGGATTTTCGCTGATGCGCGTCGTACGCCGTGTGGCACTTATAGCAAAGTTCCACGTAGTCGGTTAGCTGGACGCTATATAGTAAACGGGACGTGATCGCAGTCCGATCCCCGCACCCGTTAAGCAGGGCCATACAAGTTCGCTTGAGTTGGTGGCAGGTGGAGCATGTTCCAGTCTTGCGGTGGCGTAGTCGCCGGTGAAGAGTCTGGTAGCTGGGGTTCAATATGTGGTCGTTCTGACCGTGACCTAGAGCGTTCTTCATATTTCCTTCGTAAGGTAAGGGGGGCGCCAGAGCGGCTACCCCCCTGTTGAAAGTGTGAGGTCCCAGATGTATGATGTCCTGGGTGACTAGCGAGCGATGGCGAGGGCGGAGCTCCAGGCTCGGTCCCTCATCTCTTGCCCGCGGCCAAACCAGGAGATGTTCAGTCTCTGGTCCTCGGTGGTTACGTCTGGAGTACGGATGCGGTCAACCGCGACCCCGAGCTCGTAGTCGATGAACTCCGCGAAGGCGTTGTAGGCGCCCCAGCCGGTTCCCTTGGCGGTGGCCAGCTGAGAACCACGCCCTTCAGCGGTAAGTTCAACCACCCGGTCTATCATGGCGGCCTTGCGCGCGGGAATCTTGTCCTCGTCAAGATCACTCTTGATCTCGAACACCTTGCGAGCCATGGTCCTGACATTAGCCTCGGTGAAGGCCTTGTCGGCCAAGCGTTCGGCGTTCCGCATGAAGAGCGCGAAGTGCGCCTCACCCAGCCCCATGATCTCACGGGTGTCGTTGATACGCTCCATGACGTTGGTGGTATGCCGGAACTTAACCTGCCGATCGTCGCGACCCAGAAGACCAGCGTCCAGGGTATTGGAGCAGACCACCCGGATGGGGGTAAACTTGAAGGTCAGCTGCATGCTGCCGTCGTGGCTGTTGGCGAGCAGGATGTACTTCTCCACAATGTCGCCACCACCGATGTTCAAGTCACCGGGAAGCTTGGCCAGCATCCAGGTGCGGCGGCCGCCGCGAATGGAGCCTACCGTGTGGTAGATGGCCTCGCCAGCTCCGACCACGCCGTCGAAGAAGGTGAAGGCGTTGACGTTCTGAACCGGCATGTATCTGGGGGAGCAGATGCCAAAGGACTCGTTGGTGTCCATGCGTGTCAGGGAGACCCTGTTCGGAATCTCGATGTCAGGCCCGCCTTCCTGCCTGATGTAGAGGGGGCGTTTCTCAACCTCCCAGTCAAGCCCGCCAGCTTCAAGAGCCTCGGCGGCGGTCATGGGGCCGTCAACGTGGGTGCCCAGGCCGTGCCAGGGAGTCTTGCCAGTGTAGGCCATTTCTACGGTTCCGTCTTCTCTGACTGTAAGATCTGCAGGCATTTGAGCCCTCCTAATTTTTGGCCTTCTTGGCCTTTTTCTTGTTCCGTACCTTGGGTGGGTTGATAGCTACGAAGTCCCGAATGGAGCCGCGGGGAACGATGTACTTGTTTTCCGGACCCAGGGCCCATACTCTGTGTGCACGATCTACATATAAGAGTTCCTCGCGAACCCTTAGGTAGAAGGAGCTGTTGTTACGAATCAAGGAGTTTATCCCTTTCTTGGCAGCAAGGGTCCTAGTCGGCTTCTCAGTGCCGTGGCAGCAGGGGCAGGGCCCGAGGTTCTCGCCGAGGAAGTCTTGTTCTTGTGTCATGCTGTATTATACTCTATGCTGCGAACGCGGTGCCGCAGGCGGGGCACTCTACCTCGATGCTTGACCCGAGGCGCTTGCAGTGTGGACAGTTGACATCCAGTGCTCCGCCGCTCGGCAGCTCAGACTCGACCTCCGAGAGGACCTGAATGCAGGACCGGAGTCCGGCCAGACGTCCCTGGGCCCAGCGGTAGCTGGCGAACCGGTTCATGTCCTCGCCGTCTTCCTTTTCCAGTTGCGCGACCACGAGACACTGTTTCTCGATCAGGGCGTTGATCGCTTCCTTTGCGATGCTCATGTCAGTCTCCTTATTTAGGGAGGTTCTTAAACTTACAGGTTTCCCTGTGATCATTTCCGGGCAGGACCCCGCACTCAGAGCAGGGGGGATGCTGCCGAACTCTGTTGTTCAGTACCTTAATATTCTGCTCTCTTGTTTGCATTAGCTCCTCTTGCTTGTGTGTCCGGCGGCTCTCTAGTGGCCAGCTGTCAGTTTCGAATGACTCTTCGGATGATCACGGCATCACCGGCCCGATTTAGTTTGCTGAGGCGTTATCGGGCGACCTCGATATGTCCGGTGGTTCGCTTAGCTCACGGCACCCTCCTGCACTTGACTGTAAGTAGATTATATCACAAATAACACCGCTTGAACACCCCCTAAGTGTAACAGTTTGGTAACCGAGTTTCGGCATCATCTCGGCAGAATCACCGGAAAGGCCCTAAATTTGGTGTATATTAGTATATCTGTCAAGGTTGGAAGTAGCAGAATAGCAGACCAGTAGGGGGCTAACTACCTAGGGCCCAGTCCGATTAGCTCAGACTGGGCCCCATGACTTACCCAGCAGGATCACCTGAAGTGGCGGTCCTCTCGGTGCCTTTATCGCGCATGTCGCGCCTCCTTGTTAGTTGTAGCTTCCCCTCTGTGAGCTGCGCTGAGTGGTGTCGTTGATGCTCTGCATGATCTCGCCGACTGTCTGCTGGTCACCCTGGGAGGGGGCGATTAGGTTTCGGGACAGGCGTAGCTCGCAGACGAACGAGGGCTCCTCGTACTCGATCCCGGTGACCAGGTAGTCGAAGTCGATATAGCTCTGCTCGTCGACCTTCACCTGGATCAGGGCTCCCACCTGCACGTAGTCGCGCTGCTCGATCTTGTACGGGTCACTGTCACCGCCCTCCTCGTTCCACACGTTGCTGCCGGAGAGGGTGCCCTCGAGCGTGTCGTTCTCGTTGGTCGTCGTCGAGATGGCGGTTATCACCATGGTCGCGCCGTTCGTTATGTTGGTGGCGAGGTCTCCTACCTCCACGCCCCACTTCTTGAAGTTCTGATCACTGTCAATCAGGGAGGTAGGATTGGGCGCTGCGGCTGAGTCGGCGGTTACTCGGTAGGCTGCCGAGGCAGACGTGGGCTCACCGTTGAGCCGGTGCAGCAACTCGCCTACGGTGGGGTTAAACCAGTTTTGCCGCTCTCGGATCTTGGTAAAGAACGGCCACTCGTAGAACATAACGGTTCCACGGCGCGCCTGGTTGCTGAGTCGGGCCAGCTCGGCGTCTCCGCGTTCTTGCGCCTCAACGACGGTCTTGATGCTGAAGTCCGTGATGGTCTTCATCACCACCCGCCCCTGCTCGCGCTGTGAGCGACGGTCATTTCGTATTGATTCTACCACGCCCCGGAGCGTTACGGTAAACGTGTCACCGTCATCCCAGTCAGATTCTGCACCCCCTGAGAGAGCGCCTGTCATGGTGGTAGCGGTCACGGCCGTGACTATCGTGGTGGACCCGTCCGTGTCGTTGGTCAGGACGTCGCCCACCTGCACTCCTGCCGTCAGGAAGTCCTCGCTGCCATCAGTTAGAAAGTCGGTGTTGTCACCCCCGTCATGTGTCCCTGTGGCTGTAGCCTCATGACGCCCTATCACCCGTATACGATTTACCAGCGAGCGGGTGGACCGTGAGAATGCACCCCCATACATTGGCTTGGTCTGCTTTCCCGGCACGGCGCCACTGCGCAGAGTTAGCCCGAAGTTAGCAGGAAAACCTAGTGGGACTGAGCCATTGCGAAAGTACCGAAGACGGTACCTAGCACGGAGGATTCTATACACATCACCCACGTCCCAGTCGTCTTCGGTGCCCCCGGCCAAGGTGGCTACCAGGGTATCGTGAATAGACCCACCTAGGGTATCTGTGGCGATTGCGGTAATGGTACCGCGTGAGCCATCAGTCAGGTTTTCTACGATGTCACCCAGCAGTATCCCGTGATCCACAATAAAGTCCTCACTGGTGTCACGTAGGGCTGATGCTTCTGCAAGACCATCGTGTACTCCCTTGACCCCCAATATGACGTCCTCGTGGGTGGTGTCAAGCACGCGCACGGAAAACCCGCTCCCAGGAAGTGGAATTAGCTGCTCCACGACAGCAGGAGTGGCGGGCACGCTGGCACACTGGATAGTTATCCAGTATCTGTTGAGGTTACGATTTGCCGCGAGGGTGGCGGTAACGCCGCTTGCCTCAGGCTTTCCAGCCTCGAAGAACGTGGCGTCCGCGTCACTGGGTATCTCCCACTCAAACCTAAGCGTGTTTAGCACCCGGAAGGCTTGCTCGGTGTCCTTTAGTGTCAGTGTCCGCCACCTGCTCAGCACCTTGTACACGTCGTTGGTTGACCAGTTTAGTCCCGCGCCGGTGGTAACGGTGGTTGTGGTATACCCGGTGACAAAGCCCGCGAGGTTTTGCGTCACGTTGACTACCACGTCACCTTCCCGAACCCCCTCCTCGTCGAACACGGCCCCGGTGTCAGTAAGTACGGTGTCGGAACCGGAGGTGGCCACGGTAGAGGCGAGACTGAGCTCTTCAAGGTTCAGGACCACGTAGGAGTCGCCCGCGTCAAACTCATTACCTGTTCCGCTCGACAGGTCTGCCACCGTAAGCTGTGTCTCCGCGATAGCCGTGATCACGCCGACCGAGTTGTCCACGCGGTTGAGTAACACGTCTCCCACTAGCACGGCACTGAGTCGGAAGTCCTGGTTGGAGTCAGTAAGCACCGTGGCCTCCCCGTCAGCCCCCGTGTGCTCGCCGGTTACCTTGGCTCGGTTGGTACCGTAGTACCGGATGTTAAAGGCCCCGTACTCCACGTTGGGAATCGTGTCAAGGAGCAGGTCGAACCCACGAATGGGGCCAGCCGTGCCGATATAGTATCGGTCCTTGGCGTCTCCAGACGGAAAGAAATCCAGAGCGGAGGCGTCATCTGCGGAAAACTCGGTGGTCTGATCTACCCAGGTGTTAGCCGATTGGTCGTAGAACCACGCTGCGTCGACGTGCTCAAAGAGCTCAAACCTGAGGTCTCCCCCACCTGCAGCGGCGAGCCACGCCCCGCTGGCATACGTGGCCTTGTTGCCATCGGCGTAGGCCGTGGCGGTCTCCCACTCCATGAAAGTGACACCAGCGTCGTGATTGTTGTTCTCCTCCTGATACTGCACCGTGATCCAGTAGGTGGTGCCGGGCCGCAGGGCAATTGGCTGTGGGAACACGAACTCGGTGACGGTGCCGAAGGTCTTTCCCGAAACACTGACCAGGTTGGACTCAGCCCACTGGGTTAGCAGGTCTCCACTCGGGATGTCATTCCCCACGATGTCGCCCGAGATGTCGTTGGCTTCCAGGCGGGCGTACATGTTCCCGCTGATGGTCCCCTGTTCGTTTAGGAATATGCCAACCTTAGCCACCAGCGTCTGGGTGGGGACCGTAAAGCTCTGCGCCTTACTTCCCTGTGCCAGCAGCAGGATCTCCTCTTGACCACTGTCCGTGCTTAGGGCAATCACCGGGTTGGTGGGCTCCCGTAGTAGGGCCGGGCACCAGTTCTCCGACTTTCCGTATTCAAGAAACATTGCCAGGGCACTGCGGGTGGTCTTGCTGAAGTCTGGTGTCACGGTCGTGAGGTTGGGAGAGCCCTCGATTCCCGGAAAGCCATCGTAGTTGGAGACGTAGGGGAACAGAAACTCCCCACCCTGGTCCTCCCCCGTAGGAGAGTTTTGGGACAGGGCGTCTTGTATAACCGCGCTGCGAGCCCGTACGGCCACGTCTACCTGCGGCATGCTGTCTCGGATGGACTCTCCCTTGTTGACCGCGATCACCTTTAAGATACGGCCCTGACCCCTGATGGCGAGCGCCTCCTGCACCTCTCCCGCGAATAATGGCTTTCCGAGTTCGGTTCCAGATAGTTGAATGCAGGTCTGAAAGGGAATAAAGATGTCCTCAGCGTCGCGTCCCCGCACCGTGTAGGTGTCAGTATTGGCAAAGTCATCGGATCCGCTTCCAGAGGTCACTAGTTGAACGGTGAGCTGTGTAATGAGGTCAACCGTAACTACCTCCCAGACCGAGCCCTCACCGGACGTAGTGTTGGTAACGATGTCACCGGGGCGTATCCCTAGAAGACGAAAGTCTGCGTTTGAGTCCACCAAAGTGGTAGCACTGGTAGTTCCTGTCTGGGCCCCTATCACCAGTGTCGGGCGGTCGTTTCGCACGTTCCCAACAAGAAACGTGACGCTCTTAATGAAGCCGAAGAGACTGTCCTCGATGACAAGCGACTTTATCTCCACCTCCTCAATGAAGGGGCGGCCAAGGTTACTGTGCTCGATTTTAGTCATTCGTGCCATGATTACGGCGGCGCCGTGTTCCACTCCCTCAGCAAAGGCTTAACGATGTTCCACTTGGGCCGGAATTCCATGATGAAGTCTCCCTGGTCAGTCCCACCCTCCTCTATCAAGAACAGCTTGGTGATCAGACCCGAATAGACACGGTTACTTGCGGGAAGGTGCAGGGTCAACGTGGGGAGTATGGGAACCTCCCCAGCCGGAGGAATAGCCCCGCGGTTCCACAGTAGCGCCGCCTCCTCTAGGTCCAGAAAGTCCATGTTGTGCTCGACGTTAGTTGCTATCGGGTGCGGGGGATGCGGCCCGTAGATCGTCCCCTTGATAGTTATGATTATGGTAGCGTAGTTCAAGGGCAGGGCTAGGTTCTCGAAGTTAGGTGTATTTATCACCTTTGCCTCGGTTAGGATCTTCTCGCGCCACTCGTGCACCTTGATCTGAAACCGCAGGTTGGTCTTGGTTGTCGGGTCAAAGTAGGAACGATAGCAGTCCAGGTTCAGTGACACGATTCCCGTGGTCGTCCCCGCTGAGGGCGGCTCCGGGGTGAACGTTATTACAAACGTAGGAGTGGCTGTTATTATGGACGCCATGAATACCTACGAGGGATAGGTTAGAGTGATGGTGTAGGTGACCTTCAACTGCCCGGTGTCGAGCACGTCGACGTCCATCCCGAGGACGTCGTGACTGACTAGGATTGTGTTACTGACGCTTGATGATTGAAAATCTCCAAACAGGCCTAGCTCCCTTACCCCGATGGTGCCACCGCTGTTGTTGTTGAAGAACCGGGCGTGGTCAATGTCGAACGTCAGAGGCCCGCCGCTCCATGTTTGAACGTGAGGCTCGGACTCAACATACGAGAGTTCCCCCGACCCCGTCCCGTCAATTATCTTGGTCTCCAGTGCGAAGTCCTCAAAGGTTGAGGCGGTGCTGCCGGTGCCGACTAGTATACCCAGATTATCAGCAGCGGTCGACCCGGCGGGCCCTCGATACCCAGAGCCCACCCCCTCAGGAACCTCGGTGTCCCACCCGAGATCCAGCCCCGAACCCACTATAACGCCGTCTTGTCTTTTTAGGGAGATCAATCCAGCGCCGAAAGTGCCCACTCCCTCCACGCCTCCCATGACCGACAGGTCGACGTTGAAGGCGTTGCGGTTGAAGCTGTGGGCCCGCTCGTTGTGAACCTCGAGGAGACGCCCGCCCTCCTCTACTCGTCCCTCATAGGTCCTAATACTCCAAAAGCTCTCGGGGTTGGGGATGTGCAGGAGTGCAGAATCTTTACGCAGTCTCTTGGCGGCGCGCTCCTCCTTCGGGTACCAGATGCTCGTATCTTTGACTACGGGGAGTTGACTGGATTTTCGCTTTAGGCCGAACAACTTTATGTCCATTATGAGAAATCTTCTCCTTCTTCAAACATCGTGTCTGTGGTAGAGTCCGCGGTCCAACTGCTTCCGCTGTCGGAGGAGAAGCACCGTTGGCCGCCCGTGTACAGCGGTGAGCCTGCGTCTATGCGCCACAGGAGGCGGTTGTTGGAGTCTCCTGACGGGGCGCGCACCACGATGGCGTACAGGGTGCTCGCAGTTAGCGCCACGTCTGTGAGCACGAAGTAGCGCCAGTCCGCGTCTACCGGGTCGACCTTCAAGTCATCCCCGCTAAACGTCACGCTCTGCAGGTCGGCCCCGCTGGGCAACCCGGCTGAGGTATTTCTGATCGAGACGGTGCAGGTTCCTGGGAGTGCACCTGAACCTCCCCGCCTAAGCAAAAGCCAGACGCGGTTTAGATTATGGTTTGCGCCCGGGGTGAAAGTCTGCGCCTCCCAGTTGACCCCGTCTAGAGCCAGCTGGGAGTCATCGACGGTCCGGTTGCTCTGGTCTATCAGGGTCGCGTCTACGGCAAGCACAGAGGCAGACGTCAGTCCCGGTACAAGCGCTACAGTCTCAGTAAGCCCCCCATCTCCGGCGTCGAGGTTGGTGTTAGTGTCTACGATGACCGGCATCGTAACGGTGAGTGCCGGTGTCTCGGTGAGACCTGGAGCCGCGTCTAGGTTGGTGTTCACCACCGCGATCAGCTTGATGTCCCCTATTCCGGTGGTTAGCTTAAGGTCATCACCGGTAACCGGGTCGTCACCCCCAATCGTCGGCCCGTCAGTGTGGGTGCTTACCTCAAGAGTAACAGTGATGGTCTCGTTGAACTGGATGTCGTAGGAGCCGAAGGCGGGAAACAAGATGGTGCAGGTTAGGTCGCCGTTGCGGGTGACGTCGCTGAACGTCAGGAAGTCCCGCACTACCAGGTTCCACCCATTAGCAGGGGAGGTGCCCGCGTTGATGCCATCGATAAGGTCTTGGGTTATGGAGTTGTCAGCACCTAGGGTCTCAGCCCACCGCGCGTTCGTCAGGGTGATGATGAGCGTCTTGGCACCCGCCACTACCTCGACCTCGGTAGCGGTCGGGACTACACTTCCGGTCAGAGCCGCTGAGGCTACCATTTACGAGGCCCATTCCCTTATGCCCGGGTCGCCCCGGAAATCAAAGACCACCTCGAACAGCATCTTGAAGTACACTGCTGCCTGTGCACCGTACCGCGTCAACTCCATCTCCCGTATCAGGCCCTTGTAGATGCGAAAACCCCCTCGGTGAAGTAACCCTCCCTCGTGGTGCCCGTGCTCTATCTCGAGCTGGGGCAGAAAGTCTGAGTCCGCGTTGGGGCCCGCCATGTGGTTCCAGTACAGGGCCGCCTCCTCCATGTCAATGTAGTCGGGGCTGTGCTCTACCCCGTCAACTGGGTTCCCGATGGCGTGCGCGCTGTGATCTGAACTCTTGGCCTCGTTGCCAATCCAGCCGTCCACCATGATGGTAAATGGCGCGATGCCAAAGGACAGCTCCACGCTGTTGCGTCCGTAGTAGGTTATGACCTCGGCGCCGTCAGTGAGCTCCTTCTGGAGCCGGTTTACGTTAAGCAGGAAGATCAGGTCCTTCTCGGTCGTGTCTATCTCTCCCTCGTCGATGGGGATGTACCGCTTGATCCTGAGCCGGACGCTGCGTGTTGGGGAGGCCATTAGTTAGCGAGATCTCCACGGCTGAACACGTCCCGCAGGTTCTCCTCCGCCTTCTTTATCGCCTCATCTCCGCTGTTGGCGGTGATGTTAAAGTTGTAGGTGCTTCCATTCTGATTCTGGCGCGTCAGATCTTTGGGCAGGGGGCCGAAAAGACTCTTAAACCAGCCCAGTTCCCTCTTACCCGCGCGCTCGCGAGCCGCATTCTCACTCTCGGCAGCCTTCTGCCCTCCTGTCCTCAACCAGTCTGGTGTCTTAAGACGCTCGGTGTTTGCTCCTCCGAGCTTCAAGATAGCGCGTTGCTGTGCCCCGCCTCCTTGTACTCCAAGTTTTACGGTATCTAGCACCGACTCGCCTAGTACTTTAGCCAACTTGAGCGCGAACATCGTGTCACCCCCAGTCTCGCTCCCATATCTGGCCCTCTCCCGCTCACGCCTCTGTCTGAGCTTTTCTGGAAGGGTCTTAGCCTCCGCGATGGTGTCGCCGATCCCTTGCCCGGCCGTGGATGCGTGCGGGATCATCGAGGCTATCCACTTCAAGACTGGTAGTAGTTCTACCATGATGGGAGCGAGGAAGGAGTCGATCATGGCCCCAAGTATCGACTGAAGTGCGTGGGTGGCAGCAGCCATCACCTTGCTCAACTTTAGCATGGCACCGAGAGTTAGTCCGATTCCCACGAGCCCGGCCATGTATTTCATGCCCTTCAACATCTTGCCGGCCGCGTCAACTTTCTGGGGCTTGGAAGTTGCGCCACGCTCACCTCCAGTACTATCTGGCGGAGTGAGAGGTCTCATCCCAGGACCCGGGGGCGTTGCGTCGGGCCTGGTTGGGCCAATTTTCTGGGGCTTTCTAGGCGAGCCACGACCACCACCAGGCGCACCATCTGGGCTCAGCGGGTTACCACCACTCGGACCGAATACCGTCCCCAGCTGTCGCTCGAGCTCAGCCTTGTCAATGGTCATCTCAAGCTTGATGGTCTGGGTTTCACCGCTACCGCCTGGAGTAACCACTATCGTGCCCCCGCGTCTTTCTCGTCTTGCTTTTGCTGCATTATGTGCCTAGCCTGTATGAACGTGTACTTCCTGACCACCATGCCAGTATCCATCCCTTGGATGACCTCCCAGGGATACCCAGAGTTGAGGAGGGCTAACTCGACCGTGTCGAACAACCACTCTTCCGCGGTCCTGGGCGGAACTGACCCACGTTCCTCCTGGTAGTCATCTAGGATTTTTTTGAGTCATTCAGCTGTTCATCTAGCTTGGGGCTGGGCACGACGGTAGTGAGCTTTGTAACGACTGGACTATCAAGTTGTCTGAGGAGCATGCGATCTATGGAAACGCCGCCAGGGCCACTCACGAGGGCCAGCATGAAGATGTCCTCGTAGTACTTGGCAGCGCTGAACACCACGTCTTCCTTGGGCAGGCCGGTAAGCTCGTCAACCCATACCTTGACCGTGTAGGCGTCCTCGATGCACTTGTAGTGCTCGGCCCAGGTTACGTGCCTGTATCTCCAAGTCCAC
>SDBT01018383.1_pt1 | contig 10987 bp, 9 predicted proteins | sample 2277101 | NCBI WGS metagenome assembly SDBT01 (sample SAMN10404973, study PRJNA504765) | marine sediment metagenome | isolation source: marine sediment core GS10_PC15, 103 cmbsf | place: Arctic Ocean: Southern Knipovich Ridge | collected 2010 | reverse complement strand
CCCCAATGAAGCCGACTGGGCCAATAGGATGGGCGAATCATGCTTCGCAAGTAATCCTTGCAATATCCTGACCGGATGTTTGATCGTATAAAATGCCCCGTTATCATACTGAATCTGAAGATGTGGCCATGGAATGATGCAGCGAATGGTTAGATAAGTATTGAGAACAGTCAGTTTCAGGTTATCGCGAATTTTATAAAAATGACTTATCCGCTTGTCGCCGCTCGGATAAGAAACCTTAACAGCTATTTCTCTGACAGAAACTCCCGCCCATAAGGCCCTTACAATCACTTCGTCCTCGAAAGCGTAAGAGCGAAACATGAATTTCAGATTATTCAATACAGCCACAGGATAAACGCGATACCCGCTTTGAATGTCCCTGATTTTGACACCGGTCTGTATCCTCACCCAGAAATTACCAAAGCCCCGGCCGAATCTGGAACTAAAAGGTGCACCTGAAGAACTAAAATCACGAACTCCAAGAATTATCGCGTCCGGATGATTGTTCAGGCTTTGAATAAAATCGGGAATCTGCTCGGGAAAATGCTGACCGTCGGCATCGATAGTAAGAATATGTGTCTTGTTATTTTCACGGGCATAACGGGCGGCGGTAAGTATGGCCTGGCCTTTCCCGAGGTTACGCTCATGTCTTATAATGTTCACATCCAAACCACCAAGTGCGGCACTCACATCCTCATCGCTGCCGTCGTCCACAACAAGAACTTCAGGGTGATACTTTAGACAGCGACTGACCACATCACGGATTGTACCGCCGTGATTATAGACCGGAACAACAACCAATATATTATCTTGTGAAACCGCGTTTTGCATTTGTACCAAAATAAAGTTTTTTTAAGGAGTTGTCCTTTGAAGTAGGTGCATGTTATCCCAGAGCAAACCTTTAACATTGAACATTTGCTTAAGGGCCTGGCTTATCATTTCACCTTTTGCCTGCGGGTAAATAAGTCTTCTGTCTTTGCCCCAGCCACTACAGATCATTTCATGCATCCTTTGTTTATCTATCGCTGGACAGTAATAATAAACCGGCTCGAAAAGAGATGTGTTTCCATCAATAACTCCTTCCGAGAGCGCACGTTCCATGAGCAGAGTTCCGGGATAAAGCCTGATTCCGGCATAACCAAAGACCACACATTTTTCCAGTTGCCGGCAATTCTCAATACCCTCTGCCAATGTTTCATATGTTTCATCCGGCCCGCCAAAGATAACAAAATGCGCACAAGCCAGTCCGGCCTTTGTTATTATATTGTTAGCTTTAACAACTCCGTCCCAGTCAAACATCTTGTTCATTCCCGCCAGTGCCGTCGTGTTGGATGCGTCAGTACCCAGTTCCACGGCAAATAAACCGGCTCTTTTACAAAGATCGATATCGGCCTTTTCCAGACGATAAGGAGTGAAATAGGCTGCCCATTTAATATCAAGATCTTCTAAAATAATATCCTCGAGCAGCTCCCTGTAACGCCCGGCGGGATCGTTAAATACCGAATCTGTAAAGAAAAAACTATTACACCCCAGTTCTGTCTTGAGCCTGCGGATTTCATCGATCACTTCTTGGTTTTCTCTATAGCGAAAACGATCACCCTCCAGGCTCGGGTACGTGCAGTACACACATTGAAAAGGACATCCTCTTTTAGTTTGAATATTAATGAAATCGCTGACATCATAATAATAACGAACAAGACTCTCCTCGTACAAAGCCCCTTTGATTCCGGAGCCTGGTAAGAAGAAGTCCGAACCCGAAATTATACGATCTGTTTTCCTGTTCTCCTGCAAATCCGTAATAAGTCGGCAAATCGCCTTCTCACCTTCGGCGGTAATACCATAATCGGCTCCGGTAAGATCGAGTATCGTCTCAGGCATCAATGAAAATGCCGGCCCGCCAATGATAACCGGCGCTTTTGTTGAGTTCTTTATCTGTTCTACAAGACCGCTGATCCACTTAAACTTCTTTGCATTATCAATTTCGAACGAGGAGTCAATATTATCGTCAAGATTACGAATGGACAGGCCTACAAATTCCGGACGATATTCTTCAACGGCATGTATAAGATCGCCATCATTTTGACCGGCGGCTAAATAATCGTACATCCGCACCTGGTGCCCATCATCCTCCAGGGCCGCACCTACAACAGCCATCCCCAATGGATAGACCTCAAATGGGTGATTACATGTATTAAGGGAAATTAAAAATATTCTACTCATTATCCCACAGACTTTGATTGTCGAGGTGAACGCGAATCGTAACGTTTATAAGTATTGTCCGCAATTTCCCGCATTATTACTTCTTGAAATAACTGCCCCATTTTTAATTCGTAACCCGAGTCAGCATAAAACACGTCCCATGCGTAATAAAACATCTCCAAAAGCTCATCCGGGGTCATTTTTAACGGTTGAAAGACTACTTTATCCGCGGTATATTCAATCCAGTTATTATGAAGAATACGCCCGTCCTTTTTCATTTGCTCGTGTATAGGAGAATGCGGAAAAGGCGTTAAAATTGTAAATTCCGCAATATCAACTTCGTTCTCACATAGAAAATCAACAAGTCTTTTAATCGAATCGACATCCTGATCGTCGGTACCGAGAATAATCGTTCCTTCGACACCAATTCCCAAATCCTTGAGCATCTTAATCCGGTCACGGATCACATCAGAGGTATCGAACATCGCCTGATAAACATACCAACAGCCTGCTTCGGCTGCCAATTTTAATACCTCTTCGTCATAGAGAATCGGATGCGATACCCATTTCTTCTTAAGCGGTTTCATTGCGGTAAACAATTCGATAAGCCAATCACGGTCCTGCGCCAAAGAATTATCAACTATAAACAGGCGATTATTCTGTATCTGTTCCATTTCCTCGATAACTTTATCTATAGGCCGAGGTCTGAATTTTTTTCCGCCAAGAAAACCACTGCAGCAGGGGAAGCAATCGAACTTGCATCCTCTCGACGCATGGACCAGATCCAGCATTTGCACTCCCCTGTAATTATAAAGCTCTCGATTAAGAATATCCCTTCGGGCAGGCCCGACAAGTGCAAGATCGGGCGGATTACTCATGTGATTATAAACCGGCTGCAACCTGCCATTCATAAAATCCTCAAGTACCGCTGAAAAGTGACCTTCGGCTTCTCCGAGAAAGATCGAATCAGCATGACCGGCCACCTCCTCGCTATGGAGAATCGTGGATATTCCTCCAAAAATAACAGGTACTTTTCTGGCGCGAAATTCGGCCGATATTTCAAATGCCCGCGGCAATTGGCAGGTAAGCATAGTGGAAATGGCTACCAGGTCAACATGCTCATCGTAGTTTATCTCTTCGACATTATCATCCTCAAAAACGACATCTACACCGTTAGGTATCGCCGCGGCAAATACCACCGGTCCATGCGGCGGAAGATGAAATACCTTTTGCCTATCGAGTTTAGGCCATGATGGGTACACAATTTTCAATTTCATTATAGCGATTCCGCAAATTTGTTATGAATTAATTCCTGCATTAAATCAACGATGCCGGATATCTCACTGCCGTTATACAATAACTCAGTGCCGTTAAAAACAAGAGGGCTTGTCTTGCCGGTCTTCTGCATCACAAGAAAAACAGCCCCCGGTTTACATTTAGTATCAATCGTATCAACTTCGATATTACAATAGCCGGCGACCACTCGCTCGCACAAACCATAATTAAGAAACTTAACCGCCCCGGTGATCCCGTTCATCATATCCGGTGAACTCTGGCTAAGTACCAGCGCCGGACCGGTAAAACCATACCGAATCGATACCTCACCAAGCATACAATTCGCAAGGGTATAAGCGAACAAATTAGGACTTGAAAACAAACCATCCTCTGGAACAACTGTATTGAAATACTTGTGATCGACCTGGGCAGAACCGGTCACCGTTGAGACGAGCAGACCTGTTGTTTCAGGGGATCCTGTTGTATCTATACCGGCATCTTTAATCGCCCTTGAAGCTCCAATCAGACCGGCTTTGCTGTAATTATCAAGCCTTCCCCATCGCTGGTCGGGCTTTGTTGTAAGTAATTGACGCCGCAACTCGGGCAGTGCGCCTTGAGTCATTGAAAAGCCCTGGTTATCGCTCATACACCCAATGCCCGAAGCCGTTACCCAGCCGCCACCCATGACATCAATATTTATTTGGTTCATACCTTCTCTAAAACAAGTGCGGTATTAATACCGCCAAAACCTGAATTCGTTGTCAATGCATATTTTCCGTCAATGCTCTTAGCTTCCATTGGCACATAACCGCCAATCCCGGCTTCTGGTTCCTGCAAACCGGTGACAGGCGGAACTATCTGCTCGCCAAGAGTGCGCAGCGCCACTATCACCTCAATTAATCCACAAGGCCCCAGCGAATGTCCGATCGAACCTTTGATCGAAAACACAGGCGGTACCGTATCGCCAAAAACTTTACCAAAAGCAGTCAATTCCATAGCGTCATTATGAACAGTACCCGTTCCATGTCCGTTAATTGCGGCAAGAGCATCGGCACGGATTGATGCTTTTTCCAGGGCATTACGAATAGCACGTTGAAGACCTCCTCCTTGGCGGTCGGGGGCTGTTATGTGATGTGCATCGCTCGAAATTCCCCAGCCCCTGACAATTCCCAGGCTCGTCTTGTTTTGACGCAACAGTTTTTCCTCGCTCATAAGAACAACATATCCTGCCGCCTCGCCAAGTACTAAGCCGTTACGATTCACATCGAATGGACGACTCGTACCCGGTGACATTACCTTAAGCGAAGAAAAACCCGAAAAAACGAATTCGGAAACTATATCCGCCGCCCAGACCATGACCTCGTCGGTTTCGCCGTTTTCTATCATCTCGGCGGCCCACAAAAGAGCGGCACTTGATGAAGCACAAGCACTGTTGACATTATAAGCTGGACCTTTGATACCCAAACGGCTGACGAGTAAATCCACCATCGTACAAGCCGAAACACTTCCAAATTCCTCTTGTGATGATCTAACATATCTCTCGTGCAATTCAATATTATCTTTTGTCGTCGCGGTCAAAAGTACCGTGTTCGTATCGACGCTAAAATCTCTTTGTAACAGTTTTTCCAGAAGTGCGGGAAAACGCCGGCCATGTTCGACGGTATCCAATTCGCAAACACAACCGGCAATGCTGTTTACATAGTTCTTTGTTTCAAAACGGCTAACCTTTGTAAAACCGCATTGCTTTGTCAGAAGAGAATTCCAAAGAACTTCTTCCCCGTCACCAAAACAAGTCACACAATCGCAATCTGCAATATGTATATTGCTCAATCCAACAATCCTTTACGCCACTTTTGAATAAAATCCGAATAAAACGGCGGGTGACAGAGTAATAACTGAAAACTATCGTCCAGCATAAGTTGAACCGTATAGCCGGTACAGACGATCCTCTCATCCTTGCGAATTACATATTCGAAGTTCATTCGTGCCGCTTCGGAGAAGTGTAAAATCGCTTCTATTTCTATTTCATCTTCGAAGAACAAAGGCTCGATATAATCGGCGCCCATCTTTTTAATTGGAACAGGATACTTATGGCGGATAAAATCTGAGTAACTTATTCCATACTTGTGCCCGAGCCCGACACGCGCTTCCTCGAAATATCCCGGATACCGGCCATGCCAGACGATCCCTATTGAATCAACCTCTTCGAAACGAACAAGTCGTTTAACGGTAGCGCGTAACGGTGCGGGACTATTGTCAACAGGTTTAAAATATGGTTTGTTCATTTTCCTAATCCTGTTTTCGTGTAAGAGTAAAAGATAATTTGCTCGCCGGGCTACCCTGAGTTTCCAGAATACATTTACACCCAATCGAATCCGGCTCTTCTTTAATTGTCCATACCACGGTAACAGCGGTATCGAAACTGACCATTTTCATGTACTTTGCCCGTTTGACACTTAATACATCACATTCATACCCCATCTGTTCGGCTATCGCTTCCCGGGCTATCATGATCTGAAGGATCGCTGGCATAATCGGATTGCCGGGAAAATGCCCTTCAAAGCCCAGAAAATCCGTGCCAAAAGTGTACGTCTTTTCCCAGCCCCGGTCCGTTTTCGCAGCAGGCTTGATAACACAAGCTTTGATCGCTTCGTTCATATCGTTCATTTCTTTTTTGCCGCCAAAACTTTACCTGTAAGATAAGGTACCAACGTTAGAGCGCAAAGCAGCGATGGAATAATACCAGCCGCTACTGTTATTCCAATAGAGCTCATTGCCGGATGCCGGGCTGTTATCAATGCGCCGAAACCAACGAAAGTAGTCAGACCGGAAACAAGAACAGCATTACACGCTGCGTTGCTCGGCGCCTCATCGTGGGTACAGACCATAAAAATACCGTAATCCACCGCCAGCCCCATAATTAGAATCGTCGCCACCATATTAAAGAGATTCAACTTCAGTCCGCTTACAGACATAATAGCTGACATAATAAGAACGCCCGCCAAAACCGGCAAAAACGCGAGTATGAACTTTTTAGCATTACGAAACAGGATAAACAGCAAAACGAAAATAATAATTATTGCCAAACTAAAAAAACGTGTAAAATCGCCAACAGTTTCACGATTCAACTGCACACTGAATTGCCGGTTGGAAACAATTTTAATGTCCAAGCCGGTATTTAGCAGAAATTTTGTAACTGCATCGTCATCGGGCGCGAAACTCAGGATGGCATACTGACCGTTTTTTAACTCAGCCGAAAAAGCCGAAAGAAGCTTGTCACTACATTCCTGTTCGAACTCAGACAAAGTAAAAGTGCTTCGAGGCTGGTCAAGCCACTCAAGAAAAGGTTCAAAAGCTAAAGGTTTAAAACCATATTCAAGCCCCTGCTTTTCCAGGTTTTTACGTAAAAAACTTTTGTTGTTAGATTCCTTCCAGAAAGAATTCCACCGCTGGAGGTTTTCACGCTGCAACTGCTGCGAGGGAACCAAAGATGCCAGGCTCAGAAACTTAATTTCCGGCATTTCATGCTTAACTTTTTGAAAGAGTAAATCGTTTTTTTGCAGGGCTTCTTCCGGTGATTCGCCGGTACAAAAAACAAGGGCCTGATCTCTTACCGCACCCCACGTCTCTTTGATTTGTATTTCGTCTTCTAATATACTTTTCGGAATCAGCCCGATATTCCTGATATTACCGTCGAACTTCACGCGAACTGCGGGAACAACCGCCAAAACTGCTATCAATATCCATAATGGTAAGACAAAAGCACGTCCCCGCGGTAACGACAAATTTTTCAGACTCAACACAGGACGCGATGGAATCAAATGAGGTACTACAAACAAAGAAAACAACAACGCCGCAGTTATCCCTGTAATGGAAAACACCGCAAGTTCTCTCTGCCCTGGTAAAGCCGAAAACAGCAATACCGAAAAAACACCGATCGTCGTTAGAGCGCAATAAACAAGCGGCTTGGCCAAATCTGACAAAACTCGTCGTGCATCAATATTAACTTGCTGTAAACCGTAAAAGACATGCAGCCCGAAATCCGCCGATATCCCCAATAATACCGCACCGAAACCAACCGTAATTGATGATATTTTTCCAAAGACAAGGCCCGTCACCGCAATCCCTGTTAAAAGTGATACTACGGGTATGACAAACACAAATAACGCCCGCCAGGTACGAAGAAAAATAGCGAATATTAATAATAAACCGCTGATCGAAATTGCGAATACACGAAATAAGTCGCTCTGAATCGTCTCGGCGTTGGCCACGGTATATCGGTGCCCGCATATCACACGATATTGCATACCAGCCGGCGTAAACTCGTCTAACACTCCATATAAATAATCCAGCATCTCACGGCTTCGGGCAAAATCCGTCATTGCTATCGGCGTTTCGGCGATTATCAGTAAATGCCTGTCATCTTCCGAAAGAAAATAATCGCTGTTTACCGAAAATCCGGACATCATATTCAAATGCTGTAACTTATCGAGCAGAAACGTCCTAAAGGCCAGCGGATCCTGCAGGATAAGCTTCTTTAACACAACGCTTTCCAGTGAATGCAGAAGCCTGATATTTTCCTCTAACCGACGGCCAATCGAAACCGGTGATATCTCCTCGGCCAACAATGCGATGTCAGATTCGTTAAATAGACAAGGTAAACGATCGTACATCCAGTTAAACAATTCAAGTTTCTCGGCTTGGCTTATTCCGCTGATAGCTTGAACAAAAAAAGGCCCCTTCAGGGACTCTGTTATCTTGTCAGCCGCTTGCGTCAAGCTCTCAACTGAAAAAGCATTTTGATCCTGGATTCCTGAAGCTTCCAGAGAGATAAGAATATTCCGGGCAAATGGAGCATAGCTGAACAACTCGAAATCTTCTCGAAAACCCTCATCTTTATCCGGCAGCATAGACTTTATGTCATGTCCAAGCTCAATCCGGACAATATACAAACCGGTAATCGAAAAGATCAATACGACCAAAACGATTAACAACCACCGACGCTTGCGCCAGAAATCGTAAGAAGAAATAACAAAATTGGAATAAAATGTATCCAAGCTTTTTATAAATCGGGACTATATTGCCGGACTACCTTGCGGATTGATCAATATTGTTAACGTTGCCTCGAGAAGCAGCTTCTCATGTTGAAAAACCTCTCCGGTTGTAATAAAAAAATTATCGAAACTATCTTTTGTCCGCACCTTGACAATTACTTTCTCTCCGGCGTAAGCATCGCCATGGAAATAAGCTTTTGAGATACCAACCAGATAACCATCTGAAAGGCTCTTATCAGCGGATAAATCTTCATGTCCTTTGGCCGCGGCATAAGTCTGGGCAATAAACTCGATCAATGCCAATCGCTCTATTTTACCGCTACTATCTACAACAAAAGGACTGTCAAAATCAAAAATAGTCTCTGCGGTTCCCGCTGTTCCATCTGATGAGTTAAGACGGTCAATAACCCGCATCGGCTTACGGTGAGGAATCAGCAATTCCGCATCCAGTGGTAATTCCATCATTTCCTGTCACCCCAGTAAATACTCAGATCATCGAATAATTGACTGGAAAACAACAACTTACGGAATTTCACAAGATCGTCGTGGAATATCCGCTGATCGTCATAAACCTCGAAGTCCTCGCTTAATATTTCGTGGATCTTGTTGATGGCATGTCCCATTTTATCAGAATTTCTAAAAGATAAAGCCTGCATATCCGCCAGAATTTCCAGTGTCAATACATGCTTGGCATTACTCACTGAACGATAAGCCTTTCGACCGGCGACCGTCCCCATGCTTACTACATCCTGATTCGATGCGTTGCACGATATCGATTGCGTGCCGACAGGATTTGCCAGTTGACGGTTTTCGGCCGTACTCGAAGTGGCCATATACTGCGCACCCATGAATCCCATATTCAACCCAGGCGTGCCGCTGATCAAATGTTCCGGCAATCCTTCGTTCAGATTTTTGTCCAGCAGCTTATTGATACGCCTTTCCGAGAGATTACACGCTATGGACATTGCAATACATAAGGAGTCCATCGCGAAAGCTATACTTTGTCCGTGGAAATTGCCGCCATGAATTATCTTCCTTTTTTCAGGTATAATCACGGGATTATCATTCGTGGAATTGGCTTCGCACTCGACTGTCCTTATCCCCTGTTCGATGGCTTCGCAAACAGGCGCCAGTATCTGGGCGGTACAACGAATCGAATAAACTTCCTGGACATTAATGCTCGTTTCATAAACCAATCCGTCCGTCACCTCCTGGCGAATCAACTCATGCATATTCTCACGCAGGGTTATGTTACCCGAACCGCGATATAGATTACGAACTATCCCGGCAATCTCAAGCTGACCGGGATGCGGCTTGACAAGGTGCAAATCCTCATCGAATGCGTCGTCTATCCCTCCGAATATTTCCATCGCAAAGGCCGCCGTAACGCAACCCAGTGAAAGAACCTTGCGGGCGCCAAACAGCACAAATCCACCCAAAGCCGTCATTACACTGGTCCCGTTCATCAACGCGATACCTTCTTTAAAGGTAAGTTCCATCGGCTCCAAACCGGACGCCGCAAGTGCCGATTTTGCATCGGTAAGTTTACCATCGAAGAACACTTTCCCTTCCCCAATCACTGCCAGGGCCATATGGGCCAAATGAACCAGGTCGCCGGATGCCCCCACGCTGCCGTTGCTGGGAATATAAGGTGCGATCCCGTTATTAATCATATCTCTGAGAAATTCGAGAAGTTCAACTCGAACTCCGCTGAATCCTTTGGCCAGTGCGTTCAACCTTACCGCCACGGCTGCAAGTGCTATATAAAACTGCAAAGGTTCTCCCAAACCCGCCGCATGACTGCGGATAAGATTCAACTGCAACGTCGCAAACTGATCGTCATCTATAATCTTGTTGCACATGGGGCCAAAGGATGTATTAACCCCATAGATGATACGTCGCAGTTCTATCTCCTCTGATAAAAAAGCCCGGCTTTTCCGACAGCGTTCCAGCGCATCGGCATCGAGTTCAACGGTTTTATCTCCAATGCCAATCGCAACGATATCCTCAATTGTCAAATCATAACCATTGAGCGTAACGCTTGCTTTTTGATTTGTCTTCATCGTATCCTAAAACCCATACTAACTTACTAATATACTAATTTACGTCGGGTGGCAGCGTCTGTCCGAAGGACAGGCGATGGGCAAATCCCTTGAGTCTTGAGTCTTGAGTCTTGTATCTTGTGTCTTGTGTCTTGAGTCACTTACTACTTACAACTTACCACTTACTACTTTTTCCGATGATCAAAAAATATAGACGCCTTCCTTTTGCCATCCTGAATTATCCTGGAAGCTACTTTCGATGACGTTTCAACAACCACTTCCGGCTTGATCCGGATATATCCACGAATTTTCTCTGCGATTGAGTCCGCCGAAAGACTGGCACTATCATCCATTCCCACGATGACCCGAACCCTCTCAGACAATTCATATTCACCATCTACTTCAAGATAATAATTT
>SDBT01018382.1_pt1 | contig 10988 bp, 22 predicted proteins | sample 2277101 | NCBI WGS metagenome assembly SDBT01 (sample SAMN10404973, study PRJNA504765) | marine sediment metagenome | isolation source: marine sediment core GS10_PC15, 103 cmbsf | place: Arctic Ocean: Southern Knipovich Ridge | collected 2010 | reverse complement strand
GTCCGCGCTCTCCGCGAACGACTCCGCGAGACGAAAGCCCCGGCCGGGTCCGGCGGGCCGCTGGCCCCGCTCCGGTGAGCGCAACCCGTCGCCCCAGGCGGACGGGTCCGGAGTACCGGCGGGAGGGCCGAGCCGAGGCCGCGGTCCGGCTCGGCGCAGCCAACCATCTGCTCCGCACCCACGTCCGCGCCGTTGATCTCGCCCACGCGCTTGACGTGACCGAGACCGAGATCCGGACGGCGCTCGTTCGGCTCCGGAAAGGGAACGGCTCCCGAGAGTTCACGCCCGGTGTTCGGCGACGGCCGGCTGTCCAGGAGGGCGAGCATTGGTGTGCCCGCGGGGAACACTCCGGCCCGGTCGCCGACTTCGGGTCGAACGTCTCGAAACCGAACGAGCTGGACAGCTCGTGCCGCGCCCACACCAGCGAGTATCGGGTGGCGCGGAGTCGAGCCCGTCGAGACGGAGAACCGCCGTCCGGTGGCCGACCGGAGTCGCCGCCGGGTCTCCGGTGGTGCGCACTCGGCGAACACCACGCGTCGGGCGACAACTTCGGGAACCTCGCCCGCGGGCCCGACGGGCTTTCCTGCTCATGCCGCGACTGCACGAACGCCTACCACCGGACCTACCGCCGGTCCGCCTAGTTCGCTCTCGTAGTATGGGATGCGATAGAGTGGTTGCCAGCGAACGAAGGGATGGGCCACCGATGGCTACCGAAAGCAAGATCACCGACACAGAGCGCGACGACCGGCAGACGGGCGTCGAGGTTCAGCTCGTCGGGACCGACGGCAACATCTTCGCCCTGATGGGCACCGCGTCGCGGGCGATGAAGCGCGCCGGGTTCCGCGACGAGGCCGCCGAGATGACCGCCTACGTCATGGAGTCCGGCAACTACGACGTGGCGCTCTCCCGGATCTGCGAGTACGTGGAGGCGCTGTGACTCCCACCAAGACTTACGAAGCGGAAGCGGCCGCGGCGTTCACCGACGGCGACTACGACCGGAACACCGACGACGACCTGGCGATGGATATCTGCGACCAGGCTTTCGCGGCGGGCGAGATCGTCGAGAGCGAGATCGACCTCGCCTACGTCACCTACGCGCGGGTGGTCGCCGCGGAGCGAGCCACGCGACTCGCCCGCCTCGGTTCGTGACCGAGCCCGCGACAGAGCCGGCCAAGCCGGACCACGACTGGGATCGCGAGACCTACCCCGGCGGATTCGACGCGTGGTTCGACGCTCTCCTAGAGCAATCAGCCGCGGAGATCGCCGACAAGAAAGCCGCCGACCTGGACGAGCGCGTCGCCGCGATCGTTGCCCGCGGCAAGATCGACAAGCGCACCCGGAGCAGCCGACGCCGGGGCCCGTCCAGGAGCGACCGGTCGTGAGAGTCGAGATCCGGTCGATGGTCAAAGGCTTCGGCGATTTCAAGACGGTCGACGAGGACCGGCTCGAAGACGAGGTGGCGTGGGCGATCGCGAACCTGTCCGCGACCGAGATCGCGATCCGAGTCGAGGGCGCCGAGACCTGGCAGCGAGTCGCATGAGCCCGGTCCGCGCCGGGAGCCGGACGCACGAGCCCGATCTCGGCGACGACGGCCGCTGCACGATCTGCGGCCGCGAGATCAACCAGAACGGCCGCGAGATCTGGCCGGACGAGCCCGACGACCCGTTCGAGGGCCTCGACGGCGGCGACGGGTTCCGCGCCCGGCCGAAGGACAAGCGATGAGCGCACTAGACGACCGTGCCGCGGAGATCGCCGCCTTCGGCGAGGCGAACGGCTGGGAGATGGTCGTCGAACCGCTCCACCACGTGGACGGCGTTAGCGCCGCGGTCGGCATCGGCGGGGTCTTCGGGCTACTCGCCGACGATGAGCCCACCACCGAGTTCATGTTCGTGACCGCCCTCTACCAGGGCATGGGTCCGTCCGGCCGGGTCGGGACGCTCCAAGACGACCGCGGCGTGCGGGTCCGGATCGAACTCGACGACGGCTCCGGCCGCTACTGGTTCTCGAAGCGAGCCGGAGACTGGAAGGACGCGCTGGTCGACCCGATCGCGTGGACCGACTGGGCACCGCCGGAACCGGTCGGAGTCGAGCAATGACTCGGCTCTCGCTCTCATCTCTCGCGTCGCCAACGTAGGGTCTGCGGTCATGCCAGTAGAGACGCCGCTGCGCGACGTGATCACCGGCTCCGCGGAGGTCGCCGACGTTCTCGGTGTCGAGGTCCGGACGCTGTACAAGTGGATCCGCGACGACCGGATGCCCGCACCGGACGACTACCTGTCGGTAGATCACGAGCCGTCGAAATCGGCCAAGGTCGTTTGGTGGCGCGCGACGATCGAGACGTGGTTCGACCAGCTCGCCCAGTTCGATGAAACGCAGCCGGCCGTTAGCGCGTAGCGCACCGCTCCGGCGTGGGTCGCAGCTACGGCGCGACACCGAGAGCGCTCACCGGTTCGCGAACCAGCGCCACGCGCTAGACCGGATCTCGAAACGCCGTCGAGCGGTGAACCGCGAACGCCGGAAACGCCTACACGCCGCCTACGGCGACCACCCGCCATGCTTCGCCTGCGTCATTCTCCGCGACGAGGGCATCGACACCGGCTGCGACGGCGCCGCGGACGACGGCCACGAACTCCTGAGCCGAGCCCGAGCCGGATCGACCGACGCCAACCTGCTCGACGTGGACGGCATCATCCCAGTCGGGCGCGCCTGCCACCGGTGGATCGACGAGCACCCGAACGACGCCGAACGCCTCGGGCTCGCTCGCAAGCAGGCTGGCGACTAGTACACCCGGCCCGTCTTCGGCGGCGCTTAGGGAGGCGCTGAGAGAGTCGGATTGGGTGTTGGGTGTCCCAGATCCCGACGCGTGGGCGCACTACGGTCCGAGCGATGAGTGAACAACTGACCGACCTACTCGAACGAGCGGCGTGGACGTTCGCCCAGGGGTTCCTCGGCGCGCTGGCTGTCGGCGGTCTCGCCGTCGATGATCTGTCGGCGCTCGGCGCTCTCCTGATCGGCGCGGTCGGCGCGGGTCTCTCCGCGATCAAGACAGGCGTCAAGAACAAGCGGAACGGCGGCGCCTAGCGGTGGGTCTCGCCAACGGGGTCGCCCGCCTCTTCGCCGTCCGAGCCCGCGGCACCGAGGACGACGGGCGCACCGTCGACCTAACCGATCCGGAGCAGATCAAGTTCGACAGCGGCAACGACCTCGCCGCTACCGGCGCCCAACCCGCCGAGATCGCGGCTAGCTATGGCGGCAAGGACGCCGACGCCTACGCCGAGCCGGTCGAGCGCGACGCCCCGCTGGCGTACGACGACGGATGAGCTCCACCGGCGCGATGCGCCTGGCGTGGGCCCGGCCCTGCCAACTCTCGCCGGGCCGCACCCGGTCGTTCGGGTCCGCGGGGGCTCGCATCACGATCGACGCTCGCGGCGACAGCGTTTGGGATGCGGTCGAGGCGATCATGGCCGCCCACAGCTACACGATCCGCCCCGCCGACACCGGCGCCTACAACTGCCGGCTGATCACCGGCGGCTCGGGGTACTCGCTGCACGCTTACGGGATCGCGGTCGACGTGAACTGGCAGTCGAACCCCTACGGCCGGACCCTCGTCACCGATATGGCGGCCGCGATGATCGCCGATATCGAAGCGATCCGCCCCGCCCGCCTCGGCTACCGCCACCTGCCCGCCGTCCGGTGGGGTGGCCGGTACTCCGGGAACAAGGACGCGATGCACTTCGAGATCCTCGTCGTGCCCGCCGCTCTCACTCAGGGGGTCACCTACCCGTCCGCGCCGGAGACCGGCGCACCCAAGAAACGAGCGAGGAGAGGGGGTGACTCCCCTATGGAGCACGTCATCTATCTGTACGAGGAAGGCGGGAAAGACCGCTACCTCGAGGTCTGGCAGAACGGGACCGACGTAGCCGCCGCGCAGATCGGCAGCAAGAAAGCGGCCCACGCGAAGGCGAGAGTCCGAGTGTCGGCGTTCGGTCTGACGTTCGGCGGCCGCGTCCCAATCGTCAAGATCGCCGCGACCTACGTCAAGAACCACGTCCTACCGCGAGTCAAAGACGGAGCGCTGACCTAGCCCGCCCTCCGCGGTGCGAGGGTCTGGCGCGGCTAGCGTCGCGGTCGCGGGTCGGGATAGATCCGGCGCCATTCGAGGCGCCAGGACTCCCGGCCTAGCCCGCCGCCACGACTAGTCCGCGGCGAGGCCCTCGACCCCCACACGGGAGACACCGCGTGAGAGTTCTGAGATTCGTTGTCGTCGCGCTCGTGGCGACACTCGTCCTGTCGGCCTGCACCAAGTACGACGTTCACTTGGCGCACAAGATCCACGGCCACGGTGGGATCACCCACCACGTCAAGGGCGCCCCGCGCGCTCACACTTGGGCGGGCCACGAGGCCGATGCCCGGTGGTGGACGGCGGTTCTTTACGCCCACGCCCAGCGCCAGATCCCGGAGGAGGCCAACTGGGATCGAGTCGCGGCGTGCGAGAGCGGCGGACGGTGGAACCTGAACACCGGCAACGGTTTCTACGGCGGCTTGCAGTTCTTGCCCTCGACGTGGCGCAGTGTCGGCGGCTCCGGACTCCCGCATCAGAACTCGAAGCGAGAGCAGATCAAGCGGGCGATCATCCTGCGCGACCGGTCTGGGCTCGGCCAGTGGCCGCATTGCGGGCCACGGTGGTTCGGGTAGCGCCATGACCCCGGTGTGGCGACGCCATTGGTCACCAGGAGAGACCGCCATCCTCGTCCTCGTCGCCGCGGTGGCGTTCAGCGTCGCCTCGTTCGCGACAGCGCGGGCTACCGCTCCGGAGGCCGGACGAGTCCTACCCGCCGCGTGCGAGGAGGCGGTCCGCGACGCCGCCGACGGCCAGGGGGCGATGCACGACGCGGCGCTCCTACTCTCCGCGGCGACCGATCCGGACGACCCAGACGGGAGCCTGGAACGCCTGATCGACCTCCATTCCGGATTCGTGGCGATCGGCGATCGGCTCAACTCCGTTGACCTCGCGCACTCGTTCTCCGAGTGCCTAGATCGCTAAGGGTCTCGCGCGCCCCGCGTACTCTGGGCGCATGGCGAACGAGCAGAACACCCTCCCGATAGACCGTCCCGAGACCCAGACCGGAGCAGCCCACCCGAGCACATCGCTCGACGCGGCGAAACGGATGCTCGGCCGCTCCGGCTCGTGGAGGATGGCGGTGTTCGACACGATCGCGTCGACCGGAGACCGCGGCGCGACCGACGACGAGATCGCCACCGCGCTCGACGCCAACCCGTCGACGACTCGCCCGCGCCGCTACGAGCTGGCCGCGGACGGTCTCGTCGGCCCGATGCCGGCTGGCGCTCGCGGCGTCGGCGACGTGGCGACCTCGTTCGGCGCGGGTCTCGTTGTCGGCCGGCCGACACGCTCCGGCTCGATCGCGATCGTCTGGCGTACCAGCGAGGCCGGCCGAAAGATCCGCGCCCTCATTACCACGCCGCGGCAGGGACGCCCGAACCCGGTTCACGCACCGCGGACCACGCCGTCGGTCTGGCGGGTTCTCGGCGGCAAGGGCCGGGTGCGCCATCTCGTTCGCCGCGAGTACGGGCCCGGTGAGGAGATCGAGGCGCTGTGCGGCATCCAAGGCGTCGCGAGACCCGAGGACGGGCGGTACCCGGCGTGCGGAGCGTGCGGTCGTCACTGGCTGCGGATCGGGAGCGAGGGCGGCGTGCTCCCACCGTCCGGCGTCGACGGCGACGACCCGCCGTATGCGCCGGTCCGCTACGACGGCTGAACCTCGCCCGCGACGTATGGGATGCGATAGCGTGGTGGCTTGGCGAACGAAAGGGAACCCATGACCACACGTACCCGCAGCATCTACGAACCGCACAGTCCCGAAGTGACGAACGGGCTGCGAGAGCGAGCGAGAGCCAACCGGAGGGTCGCGCTGCTCAACGGCGACTCGTTCGGGTTCAGCTACTACGCCGGCCTCGTCGCGGAACTCCGGATCACCGACCCGCAGGCCGCGCAGACCGTCAACCACAACGCGACCCACCCGACCGCTCCCGCGGTCTCGGTCATCTGGGTCATCACCGGACGCAAGAAGGACACGACGGAGGCGTCGACCCCCGGCGGGCTCGGTGACTACATCGACGAGTGGCGCTTCGAGGTCGACGATTACACCCGCGCCGACGTGGTCCGGATGAGTGAACTTGGCGAGCGCTGGCACTTGAACGACTTGAAGGCCGGTTGCGCCCACATCGAGACGGTGTACGAGGACGGGCGCTACGGGCGCCAGCCGGTCGTTGGTGAAGGCGCTCCGGTCTGCGGAGAGTCGGGCTACCGGTGGGGGTCCGCGTGGCTCCACGACCCGATCCCGGCGGACGTTCTCGCCGAGATCCTGGCGCTCTGGCGACTCCCGGAGGACGAGTCGTGAGCATCGAGGACGGCTACGACTACGTGACCACCGGCCCGACTCCCAGCGGGCACGCCTACCGCGTCACCATCGGCGGGGGCGAGTACCGCTCCCTCGGGTGGCTCGCCGATCGGTACACGTCCGCGGAGAAACTCTGGGACGCGTGCAGCCTCGTGGGCTCGCTCGGGCCCGGCCACGAGGTCTACGCGATCACCATGACCGAGCCCGCGGCGTGGGAGTACCGCGACGACGTTGACGCGGAGAACGGTGACGACAGCATCGTCCCGCCCTGCTGCGGCGGGAGCCTGGCTGACAAGCTGGCCGCGTTCCACGAGGCGATCCTGTGACCCGCTACATCGTGACGATCGACGCGGCGATGGTCGTCGATACGACCTCGCACGAGGACGCCGAGCGCCAGGTCGCCTCCGCGATCGCCGCGGTGTTCACCTACCCCGTTCGGAAGGACGGCCTGCTCGTCGACCGGTGCGAGATCACCGCCCACGAGGAGGGCGGCAGCTAGCGTCGACGCCGCGGTCGAGGTCTCGACAGTGAGACACCCGCCCTTCCAGGTGGGGGGTGTCGGTGCAACTCCGGCCGACCGCTCTAGCTAGATCTCTTTCGGGTACGGCTGGGCCATTCTCCGGAGTAGCCGCCTGATCCCGGCGTCGAGCGGGTAGGCGTACCGATGCTTGATCTGCGTCAACCGCCGCGGCAACGTCTGCCGGAGTTCCTTGGCGTGCTGATAGCGGCCCTTCTCCTGGGGGTTCGTCCCGAATCCGGGGATGGCTAGCTCGCGGTTGTGGACCCACCGCCCTTCGAGCCAGAACTCGGGGTCGCCGCCGGCTGTCCCGAGGTATGTCCAGTTCATCGCCTGGTAGATGATCCCGAGGTGGCGCTGTTTCGTGTCGGCGAACGAGACGGCGACGCGGAGACCCGGCTGCTCGACCGCGATGAGCCGGAGCGTCTCGGCGACGATCTGCGACGTGGGCGTCGCTCGCTCGCGGAGCGCGACGCGGACCAGCTCGCACGTCTCCTCCTGCGAGCACCCGAAGCGCTGCCCGAGCGTCGGTGTCGCGCCGCGCCCGTAGATCACGGCACCGACGAACTCGCCGTCCTCCCACGCCCCGTACTTGACGAGTTTCCCGATGGGCTGGTTGTCGGCGTAGTGCCAGTTGGTCATGGCGTAGGCGGCGGCCTCGTGCGAGCACGCGGCGACCTCGATCGTCATGGGTACGGGAGGGAGAGCGGCCGGAGCCGGCGGCGCATCGCCCGGTCGAGCGGGAACGCGTACCGATGCTTGACGCTCGTCGGCCGGCTCGGGGCGTCGAGGGCGATCGCCGCCTTCACCGGGTTCAGGCGGCCGAACATGGTGGACGCCACGTTGCGTAGGTGCTCCCACTTCCCGTCGATCAGGTACTCGATATCTGGGGTGGTGGACCCGAGGTAGGTCCAGTTCGATGCTTGGTAGATCACGCCGCGGTGCCCGTACTTGGTGTCGGCGTAGGAGACGACGACCCGGAGCCCTGGTTGGGTGCGCGAGATCTCGCGCAGAGCCGCGGCGACGATCGCGGACGTGGGCCGGTCCTGCGCTCCGGAGAGCGCGACGCGGACCAGCTCGCACGCCTCGGTCCACCCGACGCCGAACGGGTTGCCGATGTGCCGGTTGGCGCCGCGGCCGAACACGACCGCGCCGACGAACTCCCCTCCGTCGTTCCACACGCCGTACTTGACCAGCTTCCCGATCGGGGTCGTGTCGGCGTAATGCCATTGCTCCATCGCGTAGACCGCCGCGGCGTGGTCGCAGGGGGCGATCACGACGGGTAGCGCTTGACGTGCGGTGAGACCCGACGCCGGATCTGCTTGTCGAGCGGCCACACATAGCGATGCTTCCCCGGCGCGGTCCGCATCGGTGCCCCCGGTCGGGCCGGATGGTAGTAAGCGCCCCGCAAGTGCCGCCACCGGCCGTTGATCCGGTACTCCCTGACGCCCTTGCTCATTCCGGTGTACAGCCAGTTCGACGCCTGATAGATCCGACCGGAGTGCCCCTGCACCGGGTCCGCGAAGCTGATGATGGCGCGGAGCCCCGGATTGGTCTGCGCGAGATCCCGCGCGGTCCGAGCGATCAAGTGCGAGACCGCCACGTCGTGAGCGTCGAGAGCGATGCGGGTGAGCTCGCAGACCTCATCCGATTCCAGCCCGAGCCACCTCCCGAGGTACGGGCTCGCGCCCCGCGAGTAGATCACCGCCCCGATGAACCCGGTGTCCTCCCACACGCCGTACTTGACAGCTTTCCCGGTCGGCATGATCCCGGAGTAGTGCCAGTGCTCGACCGCCCACGCCGCGGCGTCATGCGAGCATCCGGAGACGACGAGCCCTCTCAGCCGCTCCGCGTTCTGCCAGCCCTTCGGCATCAGGCGCGGAGCTGGTCGCGGGTGACCTCGATCCCGTCGCCGCGCAGCCGGTTCCGGTACGGCGTCCAGGGGATGCCGACCCCCCAGCCCATCTCTTTCGTCGCGTCGAGTTTCGAGACCGTCCCACGTCTCCGGACGAACGCGAGGAGGTCCGGGTAGCGCTTCGACGCGTCGCCTACCGCGGGGAGCGAGTCGACGGCGAGGTCGAGCATCTCGGAGATCGGCTGGATGCGGTGCTTCCACCGGAGTTCGTCGAACCGCTCGAACGCCTCCCGGCGGCGGCGGTGGCTCCACGCCGGGTCGCTGGTGTCGAGCATGGCGCGGCAGCCGGCCAAGAACTGCTCGTCGGACGAGTAGTAGCGGCCGTGTGGGCCACCGAGTTCCTCGTAGCTGGGCTCCTCGTGGAGTAGGTAGGGGACACCGACCGAGTAGCCGTCGGTCACCGACACCGACCAGCCCGCGTACTTCTGGGCGGCGCCGACCCCGAACCGGCAGCCGGCCAAATGCTCGAGGTAGCCCTTCCGGTCCCACGTCCCGGTCCGGACGTACTCGCGGTCGGACGAGTTCGCGAGCGGAACCCACACCCGGAAATCCTGGCGCTCCGCCCAGAGCTCGTCCATCCGGTCGAGGAACCAGGGGTAGGACTTGTAGGCGTGCGGCCGGTGGTTGAAGACGATCGTGGCCGGCTCGTGCTGGTAGGCGTCGACCGCGGGCGGGTCCTCGGCGCCCAGGTGCATCGGCACGAGGATCTCGTCGAGCCGCGCCACCCGTTTCTGGCTCAACTCGCGGTCGGCGTAGTCGAGGACCATCTCCTTCTGCGCCTGCGTGTTGATCCCGCAGCGGAGCATCGAGTGGAGTCCGAGCAGGTTGGCGTCGATCATCGACTCCGGGTAGGTCGTGATCTCCTCGAACTCGGTCCAGTGGGTGTACCCGACGAACGCCGGACGCTCGTTGGTGGCGTTGTAGAGCAGATTCCGGAGCGCAAGTGTCTGCTCCGGCAGATGCGACCACACAACGTCATACGACCGCTCCTTCCACCTGAGCTGGTCTTTGAGCGCGAGAGCGTCGAAGTGGGTACGCATCGTGTTCGGGTACGTCGGTAGGGAGATCCCGACCTGATGGGTGTTCTCGAAATCGAGCGCCTCGACGTGGGCCGGTGAGAGGATCGTGAACTCTAAATCCGACCGGACCGCGTTCAGCTCGCGGATCATCGCGGAGAGCACCACGACGTAGGAGTCCGCTTCGAGATCCTTGGCGAACGTGATGTTCGGGTAGACGAGAATCGAGATCATAGATCGGGTACCCATAGCGAGGCCGAACGCCACGTCGTCGTGAAGTCCAGAACGCCCTGAGCCGACCGTTTCGCCGCGACCTCGCAGTACCGCTCCTCGATCTCGATGCCGATGGCCCGGTATCCGCGGTCCTTCGCTGCCCTCAATGTCGTGCCTGAGCCCATGAACGGGTCAAGCACCACCGAACCGGCCGGGGCCAGGCTCACCAACCGCCACATCAACGCGACCGGCTTCGTCGCCGGGTGGACCCACGCGTTTCCCGTCTCGGTAGCCACGCTGATTACGTCCCACACCGGGCCGTTCTCATGTGTCGGCGCTAGCCGCCAGCAGTAGATCGGATGGAACCGGTAGGCGATCCCGTTTGCCGCGCTCTTGCCGAGCCGGAACTTCGGCGCCCATATCAGCACCCGGTCTGGTGGCTCGGCGAACAGCGCCAGGTCGGCGGGGATACGCGGCGCCGCGCCCATCCACACGACCGGCGCCGCGTCGGTCAGCATCCCCAGCACGGCAACCGGGACCGTCGAGTCGTCCCACGCCACCGGCCCCTGTCCGTTCCCGCCGTGCGGTCGCTCTTGGGCGTCAACGCCGTAGGGCGGGTCGGTCACCACCGCATCGAACTCCAACTCCGGCAGAATCTCCCGACAGTCGCCGTGGTAAATCGTGATCCCGGAATCGGTATCTTCAAAGTACGGCTTCACGGGATCTCCGCGACCCGACTGTCGAACGTCTTGCTGCAATGCGGGCAGACCACCATCCGGGGCTCTAACTCGTCGAGCCGCGGCTGCTCGCTCGGGTCGACCGGCTCGAACGTCGAGGGCGTCGCGAGCGTCGCCAGGAGATCACCCAAACCCTCGTCGGTGTACCCGGTCCCGAGTAGCCCGCGCTGC
>SDBT01018381.1_pt1 | contig 10989 bp, 17 predicted proteins | sample 2277101 | NCBI WGS metagenome assembly SDBT01 (sample SAMN10404973, study PRJNA504765) | marine sediment metagenome | isolation source: marine sediment core GS10_PC15, 103 cmbsf | place: Arctic Ocean: Southern Knipovich Ridge | collected 2010 | reverse complement strand
TAAGCCTTCAATACCTTCAATAAGTTCAGTAGGAGTTTGGAAGCCTGAATTTAAAGAACAATATTATCAAAAACCAATAAGTCAAGTTGCAGAGGAGTTTAAAGATATTGTTGTAGAAGATGTTAAGTCATTTATTGGTGTTGGTGGAAGACAACATGATTATACTAATCCCTTTGAAGCATTTAGAGGTTATGGAAGAAGAATAGCTGAGATTAAATCTCCTCAATATTCAGCAATTATAAAAAGAGGAACTATTGCTCCAACAGAAGCCCCCTATTATACTTATGGAGAATTACAAACACAACAAGATATAGATACACAAATAAAGATAGAATCAATTAAAGGAAAATATATTAAAGAAATTTCTGAAACTCATAAAGCCTTAGAAGAATTATTAGAGAAGGGAGAAATAACTTTAGAAGAAGCTAATAAATTATTATTAGAAGAATTAGATAAAATTGATTTAAGTATAAATAAAGATGTAGGGAAAATAAAAGTTCCTCCAAGATATTATTCTAAGACTAAACAAGTTGGGGCAGGAGTAACCGAAGCTTCTGTTTTTGCTGTTGAAATGGGAGCATATCTCCATCCTTTTACAGCTGTTATAATGGGAACAAGAAAGTTTGAAACAGCTGAAACTATTCCTGAAAAACTTGTGGCTTCTTCTTATTTAGTAGGGGCAGGTTTTGGAACTTTTGGAAGATTAAGGGCAACAGAAAGAGCAATAATTAAAGAAGAATTAATGGGATTAGGAAAACAACCTGTTAAGTTCGGACAAATTCAATATGTAACCCCTGATAAAACAAGAGCTTATCTTAAAGGGGGACAAACTTTTAGAGGATTAAAAACTGAGATTGAAATAGTAGGAGATATTTATAAGGTGGGAGAGAAAGGCTTTATTATGCCTAAAGGTTATGGTATTGCAGGAACAAGAGGAGAATTAACTTGGACTCTTGCTCCTAAAGGAAAGCCCACTTATGTTGTTGGGGCTTCTGAATTTCTTGTAGGTGGAAAAGGGGTTAGTATTGAGATTGGAGAAACAGGAAAATTATTTGGAACTATTGCAGTTGAAACCACAATCCCAACAAAAGCAACAGGGTATTTTTTCACAACTCAACCATATAAACCATATCTAAGATTTCCTTCTCCTAAAATAAAATTTAAACCCTCCCCAGAAAAATTAGGAAAAGAATTAGCAAAAGAGCTACAAGATAATGTAATCTATGGAGGAACTATATCAAAAGAATTAACAACTTCTTTAAGTTATAAATTTGAGCCAGAATTATTTGGAACAATTACAGGAAAGAAAGATATAGGATTAACAAAAATATTTTATGCTCCTGATAAAAAAGCAGTTAGATGGATTTCTCCTGCTGATATAAAAAGAACTCCTTTAAGTAAAACCTTTGGAGATGTTGGAGAAGTAGTTATCCAAAAACAAGCTCCTTCAATTACAGGAAGCTTTTTACAACCTTCAATAAAAAGAGGAGCTAAAATTTCAGCAGAAGCTACTATTAAACAAATACCTAAGACCACTCAAATATCTCCATTAGTTTTTGGTTTAGGAGAAACAAGATTTAAAGATTTTGGAGTTTTATCTACAAGATTTGATGTGGGTTTGGGGGAATCAAGATTCAGAGATATGGGAGTTTTATCTACTAAGTTTGATGTTATTGAAAAAGAAAAAGTTAAGGAAAGATTAATAAGTCGAGCAGAATTAAAACTCAGAGAAAAAGAAGCTATCAAGGAGTTTGGAATTTCAAAACCTATGACAACTTCAATAATTAAAACTGCTCAAAAAGAAGCAGTGGCTTTAATTCAACCTTCTAAAGTAAAAGAAGTTCAAATAACAGAACAAGAACAACAAGCACAAGCTTTAATATCCCCTATAACAACAATCACACCTAAACCAAGTGTAACCCCTGTTCCTGTTGGTTTTGGAGGTTTTGGCTTTTTCTTTGCAGGAGAAAGAATACCTTATCAGAAAAAAGAGCAAGTAGGATATAATGCTTATGCTATGAAAGGAGCAACAACAACAGGAAAACATTGGAAGAAGCTTAATACTAAACCATTAACTAAATCAGGAAGTTTTGATGTATCAGCTCGTTATGTAGATGAAAATATTAGTGCAAGGGGAAAAATAGAAAGTATTAAACATACAAGAACAATTAAGGGCAAGAAGAAATTAATCCCTAAGATGTTTAAGAAATTAACAGAAGGAGATAATTATTTTCAAATACAATCACATAAGTTCAGAGGAAAAATTATCAAAGGAAAAGAACAACCAATCCACAATACTTTTTATGAAAAGAAAATTTATAGAGCAGATCACAAACAGGAAACGAAAACATTAGTTCAAGAAGCTAAAAAAGAAAGATTATCAAGTTTCATAATTCCTCCATTAACAAGGAGTATTAGCAAAAAGAAGAAATCGAAGAAAAGGCGAACTTCACCTCACTTTTTTCGATTATAATTAAATTGTTTGAATAGGGAGAGGGTTGAGATTCCCTCTCCCCATAAATATTTAAAGGTGTAATACATAACTAAAAGATGACATTAAAATTACCAATTTGGGCGTTAATACCAGCATTAGCTTTATTTACTTTAATTTTCTTTTTAGCATTTGAAAACTACACAATCCAAGAATGGATTAATGGAAATATGCTTATTGCAGGATTAGTGGGTTTTAGTTATCTTGGAGAAGCAATATATCATCATTTTAAAAATTAAAGGGTATTAAACAAACATTTAAAACTATGTAATCCCTTAGTATTGTATAAAATCTTTTAGAGAAGATTATTAAGTTCCCCTCATTAATTTGAGGGGTTTATAATTAATGGCTCGTGAGGGATTTGAACCCCCGACACCCTGCTATCTTCAAGGTTTTGCTTTAGGTTAAAACCTTATAAAAGGCAGGTGCTCTAACCGAACTGAGCTAACGAGCCTTGTAATGCCCCATTACAAGCTTACTTATTTTTATACCCTTACTCTTAATAGGTTGGAGTTGTTATACCTTTTAAAAGGAAGTAGGGCTATTCCAACCTATAACCTATATCTTTATATACCCTCGATGATTAGAAATAATAAAACAATAAATGGTAATTAAAGATATAATAGTAAAACATACTAAGGAAATTGCAGAAGCAGAAGGTTATCCAGATATAAAAATAAACTTCATCAAATTATCTATAACTAAAAAATATTCAACAAATGGGCAATGTATTAAAAAAAAGAATAAAATTAGTTTTAATAAAATCTTTCCTTTCCTTTTAGAACACTCTAAACATTGTGGAGATTATAGGGTAGATGTATGGGAAACTCTACTCCACGAGATAGCACACTTTAAAGAATTTCCTTTTACTATGGAGACACATACAGATAAGGAATGGAAGAAGTTATTAAGAAAAGGAGAATACTTAGATTTCCAACATAACTTAGATTTTTGGAGGCATCTAAGAAAACTTAGAAAAAAATATGAAGAACATAAAAAACAATTTTTAATAGATTTAAAATGATTAGAACAAACCCGACGAGATTTAAGGAAGTATTAAAGAATATTGATAGTTGGAAGATTCCAGAGATAGAAAAGAAACGATTAAAAGCATATATTGAAGAATATATGTCTGGTGATGTTACAGGCCTATGCACAGAAGCCCCAGAGAAGAACTTAGAGAGTGTTATCTATCGTATTCGTCCTGCATTAGTATTTATCAATAAAGACATAAAAAAGCTTACTGAAGAAGATATAAAGAAATTCTGCACAGCTTTGTTAAGAGATGAGATCCAAAACCTAAAAGGTGATAATTATGTTACTACTTCAAAGAAAAGAATTTATACAACTTTAAAGAAATATTTAGAACATCATGATATTCAAACAAAAGTTATCAAGCCATTAAAGAAAAGGATCAAGATAGTAAAAAATACTAAAGATATTATCACAGAAGAAGATTTAGAAAGACTTTGTAATATTGCTGATGAGAATTGGAAAAGGTATACTCATCAAGTTTTATTTTGGGGGGGATTAAGAGCAAGTGAATTTTTAGGATTAATGCTTAAAGATATTTCATTACCAGAAAACAATAAGTCTAATTTTATTAAAATACAAGTTCGGCGAGAAAATACTAAATCAGATGCAGGAGAACGAGTTGTTACTTTATATGGTAAGAATTGTTATAAAGCAGTTAAGGATTATATTGAACAAAGAATTATAGAAGGAATGAAGAAGGAAGATTTAATATTCAATAAAAGATATGATGCTATTAAATCATGGCTTTATAGATTATCTTTCAAATTAAACAAGCCCTTGAATATGCATTTATATAGACACTCATCAGCTTCGCTGTTATGTCCTTCTCCTAAATACTTTCAAGGTAATATGATTAGAGCTTGTGATTTCTTTGGTTGGGAATATAACTCTCCTGTCGTGAAAGTCTATATCAGAAGAAAACATTTAATTGAAGAAGATGAGATAGATAAACAAGTAACAGAAACTTCTTTAGAAGATATGGAGAAACAATTATCAGAGATTAAATTATCTAAAGATATGCAGATTGAAAATATGAAACAAGAGATTAATAAACTAACTGCGAGTTTTGTAACTTTGAGTTCTAAGAAAAGTATGGAAGTTTATGGAAAATAATCCTTATTCCTTTGTTAGCTGTTACAATTTATCACACCATTTTAAATAAACAGGGCTATTTGTGTGTAAGCTGTCCCAAAAGTGTGACAAAGGTATATAATAAAATAATACTTAAATAAAAAATGGAAAAACAAGAAAACAAAAGAAAAGAAGTAATGATTAGATTTAAGGAAGTAGATTACAACAGATTAAAAAAAGAAGCTGATATATTAGATATTGCTGTTTCTCAATTTATTAAAACTAAAATGAATGGAGGCGTAGAAATTATTGCCTAATATTCAGACACAAGAATAACACAAGAAAGGTTATCAATACTCCGCAAGAAGTTGATTAACAACCTTTCTTGCGGAGCGTTAACTCACATGCTAAAAAGAAAATTAATATATAAATGTTTTGTAAAGACTTCTAATTTAAATTCTGGGGGAATTATTACAGTATAATAATTTGAGGTGATGGTTGGTTTATTGTTTGAAAAATTAAAAGGTTTGGATAAACCGAGAGTGGTTTTAAGATCTGCTGGATTAAGATTTGAAGGTATTGTTTTATGTATTGATGAAATTTTTTTAGAACTTTATGATGATAAGAGAGGTTATCGAAAATTCTTAAAATTAAATTTAATTGAGGATTTGGTGATTGTTGAGAATGGAAGTTAGTAAAAGAGTAGAATTATTTATTAAGAAGTTCCATTGTAAACCAGACGCTTTCGAAGTATGCCCTAAGTTTGAGTATTGCTCTGTAAATAAATGCCTCCTCCATAAAGATTTTATTAAGTTAAAATCTCCTCCAGAAGATAAACAAAGAAAATGTAAATGCCCTAAAAGTATTCGGAAAGAAATAGGAACTTATTTTCGGCTAAAAAACTTAGGTTTAAGTGTTAGAGAGTTAGAGGGGGTAAGGCTAAGTATTAGAATTAAACAACAATCCTTATTTACAAAGGATAAAAAACTTAAAACCTCTGAGGATAGCACAGAAATCCCTAATACTTCTATTAAATCCTACCCTACAAAGCAGGGCGAAAGCCCTGTTACTTCTAAAGAAAATTTGAAGGAGGATTTAAAATGAATTTATTTGAAATAATTGAAAAACAACCAGACAAAAGAATCATAGCACTTTTTGAATTAAGAAAAAAACTTGAACAAATTGAAAGAGATAAGGCAAGGATTGAATTTTTAATTAAAAATATTGAATGGTGTTCAAAATGAAAGTAATTGATATAATGATTAAACCAACTTATAGCTGTAATGTTTGTCATAAATGGTTTAAGTCAAAAGAAGAATTTAAGGCTCAAGACTTTTTAGAGCATTTAGACTTTGGGATTATTTTGTTGAGCCATTATTTAGTGATATGTTCACGAGGGTGTATGTTTAAATTTATTTATAGGTTAATACAAAAACAAGACTATACAATAGATAATCTTAAACAACTCCTTAAATGTATTGAGAAAGACAAAGAAATAGAATATAAATCTTCTCATTTTGCTATTTATGAGATTACAAAACATTACCAAGAGATAGGTTTATCGAATATAAAACACTTAGGCTCAAGGCTCAAGGCGTTGGCTCAAGGCTCAAAAAATGGGATTCAAGGCTCAAGGCTCATTCAATTCCCCCCCTATAGAAGGGGGAATGAGCCTGAGCCTGAGCCTACGATTTTGAAGGCTCATAATTCTAACTTAACCCTATCCAATTTTGGAGGAATAAAATAAATGATACAAAAAACATTAACAGGAAAAAATATAGAAATTAATAATCCTTCTAAGAAAGAAGAAAGAAAACCAACAGATAGACAAGTTCAATTTTGGGAGATTGATTACTGCAATAAATGTGGTAAGGAAGTATGGGTAGAAGAACATAAGCAAAATAAAGGATTGTGTAAGGAGTGTTTTGAATAATGGAAATACCAAAACAATTACAAAAGAAAGAATTTAGATTTGTTAAGTTAGGACTTTGGAATGAATGGGCAAGATATGAGAAAGATAAGAAAACAAAGAAACCTAAGATAGCAGAAAAGAAATTAGTTACACCAGAGAATTTTAGTTTAGTAGACAAGAAGATTTGGAAGCCATTAGGCAAAGCACCTTTCGAGTATGAATGGGAGAAGAAAGGTTATAAGTATAATGATCCTAAGTTCTTAAACCATAAAACAAACTTTGGAATAATCGGAGGTAATGGGAATTTAGTTATTTTAGATATTGATAATCTTAGACTTGCTCAAAAACTTCAAGAGAAGTTAGATACTTTTACAATTAAAACAGGCTCAGGAGGTAGGCATTTTTATTTTATAGTTGAAGGTATTGATAAATTAAAAAATGAAGTCTTTGGAGATAAGGGAGAATTAAGACTTAATAATTATCAAGTTGTAAGTTCTCCTTGCAGACACCCAACAGGGAATTATTATGAAGTGATTAATGATAAAGAAATTAAAAAAGTTAATTCCGAATACATAGAGGATTTAGTTAAACCACTTAGAGGAAAAGAAACTACACTAACTACACCAACAACCAAAGAGGTAGATACAACCAGAAGCGCTTTTGAATATGGAAAAGTTATTGAATCAATTAAAAAAGGAATGAATAAAGAACAAGTATTTGAACATATGGAAAATTATGCAAGGTGGAGTTCAAGCCCAGAAGCCTATCAAGAACTAACATACAAGAAAGCTTTAGAAGTTGTTAATAAAGAACAACCCCCAAAAGAAATAAATCAACCAATAGCACACGAAGGAGATTTAGATATTAGAACAATTATGTATTATAGAAAGTTAAAAAAATCTAAGACTATGATTGTTGAAAGTTTTTTAGATAAGAAAACTCTTACTATGATGTATTCTCCTCCTGCTGAATTTAAAAGTTTAACAGCTTTAGACATGGGTTTGTCTATTGCAACAGGTAAAACTTTTATGGGATTGAAATGTAAGAAACAACCTGTCCTTTATTGTGATGGAGAAAATGCAGACATAATAGTTAAGGAAAGATTAGAAAAGTTTTGTAAGGGTAAGGGTATGAAAAGATACCAAGCACCATTTTTTATTTTAAAGAATGGTTTGTTAATGGACGAAAAGAAAAATATACATCTTGGTTTTCTAATGGGATTAGAAAAAGCGTTAGAGAAGTATAAAATAAAAGTTTTAATTTTTGATACTATGCATAGGTTTTCTTTTTATGATGAGAATAAAGCAGATGATATTAATATGCTTTATACAAAAGTATTCAAACCTTTAATTGAAGATTATGGAATAAGTATAGTTTTCTTACACCACTCAAAAAAAGATGGAGGTTATAGAGGTAGTGGAGATTTCTTAGGTATGGTTGATGTTAGTTATAAAATTATGAGAATGGGCAAAACAAATAAGTTTAGGATCATAAATGAAAAATGTAGGAGTGGAGAGATTGCAGATATTTCAGGCGAGATAGATTTTGGAGAAGAATATATTAGAATTAACAGATTAGATGAGGAAGAAGAACAAGAAGAAAGAATTAATAAATTAAAAGAATTAACAGGGAGGGTAGAGGGAATGTTTGAAATTGGAATGGAATTAAAAAATAAAGATATTCAAACAAACTTAGACTTAATGGAATTTGAATATTCTTTAGCTACTTTAAAGAGAGTTTTAAAATATTTAGTTGATAATGATGTTTTAGATAGAACTGATAAGGGGATTTATAGGAGGATAAAATGAAATACAGCTCAATAATCCACAACCTAAACTTTAAAACTTTTTGTAAATTAAATAAAATTGAATCAGGAGTAGAATCAATTAAATATTTTGAACATTTAATTAAAGATTTAATTGAAACTTGTATGTCTATGCCTGTCATAGTTAAAAATGGATCTAAAGTATCTAAGATTAAGGAAAGAATATTATTAAGTCCTCGTTCATTAGAAAAAGCTTTATTATTTTTAACTATTCAAAGATTACAAAGATTAAATGGAGGTGGTTTAGTAAATAGCAGTTAGTAGTTTGCTTAAATACTATAATATAATGTACTACTACTCTTTACAACTTACAACTAACAGCTAAATACTATAATATAATGTACTATTATTGATTATCAGTTATCAGTTTTAGCTAAATACTATAATATAAGGTTTAAGATAAGGGGGCGAGGCTTCTGTCTCTCTACTTCAATCATATCCCCTCATTAGCCAACCATGTAAGCCCCCCACACGCCACACGCCACAAAATATAATATAACTCACATAAATAAAATGATAATAAATATTAAATTAAATTTGGAGGAAAACTAAAATGGAATTTTGGAATATAACTTGGGTTGTAGGAGGCCTTGCTGTTATAGGTATTATTGCTTTGCTTGTTTGGTTAATAAATACAACTCAAGGCTCTGAGGATATATAAATTAAAATGGAGGTTAAACAATGACAGAGAAAAATAAGAATGGACAAAGTAGCGTAAGAATATTTTTATCTCAAGAACAAGGAGATAAGGATAATAATTATAATAATAATCTTAATTGGATTATTTATTTATAGTAGGTTTATAAGATGAATCAATATAAAATCAAAGGAGGTTATTTACAATTTAAGATCTATAAATAAAATTTATACAGAACATAAAAAGAAAATAAAATATGAAAAAGGTATTAAGAAGAAAGCACTTTTCACAGATTTCTGTGAAAGGTCTGATTCATCTTTTTCTTCTTTGGTGCTAAATTTAACATTATGCGAAACTTTGTTATTAGAATCTCTGTGTAATGTTTATAATTACTTCCCAAAATATTACTTATGCGAAATTTGATTATCTACACACAAAATAATATAATACAAAACACCGACGATAAAATGAAAAACTAAACCTCATAGGAAGCCCACTACTGCATTTAAACGACGCTGTATTAGGGTTTGTATTCAGAAAATAAAAGGAAAATGACAAAACCAAAAACAAAATTGCATATTGAAATAGAAACAGAATTTAAAGAAAAATTAAAAGCAAAAGCAAGAAGTTTAGGTATTCCATTATCTTCTTTCATTAAAATGGTTTTAAATAATTCTTTGAAGGGAGAATTAATAATTCCACAATAATACCAAATCCACCCCATATCCACCCCATATCGACACCCACTTTATTTAAAGAAAAGTGATTTATATATTTCTATGAAAGAAAAAAGATTAGTTTTTAGAATGCCTGAAATTGATTTAGGTTTAGTTCTTAGAGAAAATAAAATACATGAGAAAATGTCAGAAGAACTTATTGACAAAGAAGCAAAGGATAAAATCAAAAATGGAAAACACACAATCGGAAAATAAACAAATTATTAAAATGCACTCATTAGAACTTAAAGCAATTTATAGTAATATGAAAGAACTTAAAAAAATATCTAAAAGGTTAAACAAACTTGAAAAACAAAATGAAAGACAAAGAAAAAAATAAAGAAGCTCAAGAAACTTTAGAAAGTTATGAAATAAAAATTAAGCTAACTAAAGAGCCTGAGATTTCAATAACTAAAAATAATGGGGGAGGAGTTGTTTATTAAAAATGGTTTTAATTCCTCCTTCGTTGAGGCCACCAATAGCCCCCCCCACATTAGCACAAATCAGAGAAGCCAAACTACCCCAACCTTCTGCTCCTGTTCTTGTTGAACAAACTTATGCTCCAAGTGAGGAACTAAAGAAAGTAGAGTTTGAGCTTCAAGATATTAACAAAAATATTTCTATTGAACAACAGAGAGTATCTGATTTACAAAATAGATTAGCTACAGAACAATTATCAAGCCAAGAAGCTAATGCCCTTCAAGATAATATTGCTATTGCCCAAGCAGATATTAGGGGATTGGATAAAGCAAGGAATTTATTACATCAAGGGTATTCTGTTAAATCTGCTCAGGATATAGCAACCTATGAATCTAACAAAGCAAGAGCATTAATGGATTTACAAAATCAAGCACAAGAATTAGGTTATGCAAACATAACAGAATATAGAAAAGCTGTTGAAACAGAAAGGAGAAGAATTGCTACTGAGAGAATAGTAGAACCAACAGCTATAACAAAACCAATAGATATACCTCCTCCTGTAATAATACCAAGAACAAAGCCTTCAGGGTTTGTAACACCAGCACCAGAACGAACAATTTTTGGAAGAATTAGAGGGTATGGAAAAGATATAAAAGAATCAACTATCTTTGGAGGAACTTATGAAACTTCTCCATTTTATGTTTCTCCTGATCCTATTGATTTTCCTAAAAAAGAAACTATTTCTGTCGATATAAAATATAAGCCTTCAATACCTTCAATAAGTTCAGTAGGAGTTTGGAAGCCTGAATTTAAAGAACAATATTATCAAAAACCAATAAGTCAAGTTGCAGAGGAGTTTAAAGATATTGTTGTAGAAGATGT
>SDBT01018380.1_pt1 | contig 10989 bp, 10 predicted proteins | sample 2277101 | NCBI WGS metagenome assembly SDBT01 (sample SAMN10404973, study PRJNA504765) | marine sediment metagenome | isolation source: marine sediment core GS10_PC15, 103 cmbsf | place: Arctic Ocean: Southern Knipovich Ridge | collected 2010 | reverse complement strand
TCTACTCACCTTCTTCATCGTATGTCAACAATAGGTATTAAAGAAAGATGTTCATTACAGATATAACGCTTCAGATAATGTCATCACTTGTCTCAAGAATGGCAGCGAGATATATTTGAAGGATTTGTTTCTTTACCCCTCCGATCCAGAATTTGACACACTAGGTTCAACAGAATTCACTGGAGCATTTATCGACGAATGTTCGCAAGTAACTGTCAAAGCGAAGAATATAGTGGCATCAAGATTAAGATATAAGTTAGAAGAATTTAATGTAATTCCTAAACTCTTAATGACAAGTAATCCGAGTAAGAACTTTCTATACTACGACTTCTACAAACCCTGGAAAGATAAATCATTAATCTCATATCGTAAATTTATTCCCGCATTAGTTCAAGACAACCCATTCATTTCTCCACACTATATTGAGAACTTGAGAAAACTAGATGAGGTCAGTAAACAGAGATTATTGTATGGTAACTTTGAGTATGATGATGACCCAGCAAGATTAATGGATTATAATAAAATAATAGAATTGTTTACAAGACCACCACAATCAAATGGGGAGAAATATTTAACTGTTGATGTTGCCAGAAGTGGAAGAGATAAATCTACTTTCTTCTATTGGCAAGGTTTTGACATCTATAAAATTGAATACTTTAATAAAAATACCACTAAGGAAGTTAGGGAGAAAATAGAACGAGATTGTGCAAGTGATAATATTAAAAGAAGTAATGTAATTGTTGATGAGGATGGAGTTGGGGGTGGAGTGGTTGATGAAACTGATGGAGTAAAGGGTTTTGTAAATAACTCTAGAGCAATAGAGAAACAGATATACAAACATTCTAAGATGAAAGATGATCGGTTTGGTTATGTCCCGATGAACTATGCCAATCTTAAATCTCAATGTTACTTTCTACTTGCAGATTATATCAACAGAGGGATGATAAGTTGTTATCAAAACATCTCAGTGGAAATAAAAGAAATACTCACAGAAGAATTAGAACAGGTCAAAAGGAAAGATATTGATAAAGATGGTAAGTTGGCAATCATACCAAAAGAGGATGTAAAAGAGTTGTTAGGCAGAAGTCCAGACTTTTCAGATGCTATGATGATGCGAATGTACTTTGTAGTAAATAAGAAAGAAATGTCTTGGTTTGTAGGCTAAATTAAATATTATTTAAATACCTTAAAGAAATACCCTTATCGTTTAAACGACATTTATCACCCTCCTCCTTGGGTTTACTCTTTTTTCCTAGGGAGGTATTACACTCATGGGCAAAATAACCAACTGGTATAAGAGCATTAGAGGCGCGGTAGAACCCATAGTAGTATCTGCTGGGGAATATAGTTATAAGTCTACTTCTGAAAAATCCACTAACTTTGAATATGCCGTAACTGAGCCAACTTCTATCCAGAATTATAATCTAAACATTGGCAGCAATACCTCTAAAGCAGCGCGGGTATTCTCAGCAGGGGAACAAGCTAATATGGAAGAAGCCCCATTTCTACCTGACTGGTTCTGGCATGACACATTGGGGGTTCCGAGGAGAATAAATCCATTTGAGTTGAGGAAGTATGCTAAGTCTGCCTGGGTACAGATGGTCAAGAGAACCATTAAGAACCAAATTATGACTACCAAGTGGGAGGTTGTCAATACTAGTGAGGATGATGAAGAGGAGTATAAAGAAGAGAAAGAAATGTTAACACAATTTCTCAACCATCCCAATCGAAATGGCGACTCTTTCTGGAAACTATGGGGCGCATATTTAGACGACACTATGGATCTAGACGCGGGAGTTATTTGGAAGGGGAGGAATTTCAAAGGAGAATTAAAAGAACTTTATGCTTATGATGGGAGTAGATTCTTAATTAGAACTGATGTACACGGACTTCTACACCAATACTTACAATTTTCATATCAAGCACCTCAAGCAGCACCAATACCATTTGAGAAAGAGGATATTATCTATGGGAAGATTGGAGTTAACACGGATCAATACCCATATGGGTGGAGTCCACTACAATCTATACAACAAATTGTAGAATTAATGATTCAGTCAGATAGATGGAATAAGGAATTTTTTAAGAATAACGCTATACCCGATAGTTTAATTTCAATACCTATGGAACCAGAGGCACTAGAACGTTTTGAAACTGATTGGAAAACTAAAGTCCAGGGAGAAGCACATAAGACAGTATTCATAAATTCTCCCGAAATGAAATATCAACAACTATCATTATCTAATAAAGATATGGAATGGTTAGAGGGACAGAAGTGGTATTTCCACGTAGTCTTTGGTTCATATGGATTATCACCTGCGGAAGTTGGATTTTATGATGATGTGAATAGAGCATCTCAAGAGGGACAAGAACGAGTATCTGTTAAAAATGCAGTCAGGCCATACTTTGAATTAATTGCTGAGAATATCAACAGAGAAATCTTCCCAGAACTAATTGACCACGATAAGGTTATGTTTAAATGGTTCCCAAAAGATGACCAAGCGGAGAAACTACAACATGAACAAACAATGGCCAAGTTGGATAAAAATGTATTGACTATTAATGAAGTTCGTAAAATGGAAGGTTTGGAAGATGTTGATTGGGGAAGTCAACCAATGGCTATGGGAATGGCAGAACAGCAGAATGAACTTGATGGTAATGAAGATAATAATCCTAAAGATAAGAAGGACAATCCTAAGAAGGAAGATGATTCTAAAGAGAAAGGTAGGAAGAATTTGTTAAAAGAATATGGCGATTCATTTAATTCATTCGTTAAGAAAGATAAAGATTGGTATAAAAGTAAACTAAAATATTTTATTAAAAATGACAGAAAGTAACACAGAAAAATCAGCAAGTGATAGAGGACACGAAGCTTACTCAGATGATGCACAAGCAATTAGGGTATTGTCTGTAGACGGTTCTGGAACTGCATCTGGAGTAGCGTTATTAAAAGGACATCCAGATGTAAATGATAATGCTAGTACCACTTGGGCGAGAACTAGAGCAGATACTCAACCAGATAGTGAAACAGTTACATTGTCGGGTGGAGATTCATATAAGAGAACATTTACTTACGGAACTACAGGTGTTGAGAATAATGTACTTGTCTCTAGAACTAGTTGGATATTACAATGAAACTGAAAATAGTATGGTTATTGATACTAGTATTAATGATTTCACCAGTCATTGCTACTAATTATGATTGGTTTATTAATCCATTTACTTCTAGGCAGGATAGATCAGTTAATTTAAATCAGACTGGGAATAACATAACTGCAGATAATTTCTTTGGAAATATTACTTTAATTAATGAAGGAGATTTTAATGTTAATAGTTCAAAATATTGGGCCAATACTTCTGAATTCAATGATACTCCATTAACTTTAGATGATGACAATTTTTTATCTGTTGACCAAATATGGTTAGAAACATTATTTTATACTATCTCACAGATAGAGGTATTCAACACTTCTCTTTATAGTATCTTTTACACTCAAACTCAGATAGAAGCAATCAACCTTACAAATAATGTTTCTGATTTACATGATGCAAATGTTACTACAAATCTGAGAGTTAATGATTTAAATTCTACAAAAATCAATAAGGCGGGAGATAAATTTACTACAGTTGTTGGTGGGGTAGAACCATTAAACGGTTCTCATTTAGTGACTAAGAATTATGTTGATGAACAGTTGGGTATTGATATAGATTATTTCTTAACGAATACAATATCTTTCATCGGTGGAGGTTACAATAGAATGCAATTATTTATTTCTCAAAATAGTACAACTCAATTAATCTCCCCTTCTTTAGAGGTAGGAGATAAACAGTTATTATTTAACTTTTCAAGTCCAAATAAAGAGACCCCAATTAATGTTTTAGAAACTGGTTCTTATGATGCTCATTTACATTTAAAGAAAGAATCGGGAGTTAAAACAATGACTGTATTTTGGGACCTTTACGAAAGATTAGATAATGGAACTGAGAATTTTATCCTAACTTCTGAAAATTCATCTGATATCCCAGACGTCGAGTCAGTGTTTAGTATTCATGGATCATTAACTACCGAGTATGATTTTAATTCCACTGCTTTTTTAGTCTTTAAAGTTTATGCTAATGTTGCTGGAGGAGGAGCCGCTAAAACACTCACTATGTTCATGGAAGGCATAACTGCTTCCCGTATAGAAATAAGGACAACTTCTCAAGCATTAAATGACTTATTTTTAACAAGAGACGGAACCGAAAATATGACTGGGGATTGGGATGCTGGAGACATTAATATAACTGCTGATGGATTTGATGGATTCTTTTATGGAATTTATGATTGGACAGTGAACACAAGTTATTTCAATTTTAATGGAAGTTTCCTTGAATGGGTTTTTGGAGATATTTATAATCAAACAGAAATAGAAGGGTTGAACACTACTTTGAATAATCAAGACCAAGTGTTTAATGATACTATAACTGGGAAGTTTATCGATACTAATACCAATTGTTCTATAAGTGGAGGTTGCGCTACTGTCTTCCAGGGAACTAATCAATGTTTAGATACTTCGTCTACTATTGTAGCAAGTAAAATAACTACTGGAACTTTTGGAGCAGGGGAATACACATTTCCAGACAATATAGTTGTTGAAGAAACTAACTATGAACAAGGAAATTTAAACATAACTGAAAATTCTTCTTGTGGTATTCTAACAGGTTTAACTGCCACAATTAGTATTTGTTAACGATGAAATGGCAAAATATATTAAAAGTTACTGGAGGAAGTTCGGTTTCAGTATTTGCAATTCTTTTATTAGTTCTTAACATTACTGGGATGAGTTATGATATTCCTGCAGACCAATTCTGTGACGATTGTTATGATTCCATTTATGTGAATTCCACCTATTTTGAAATTAAAGTTGAACACGCAGGAATGGATCAAGATATTATATTTGCCAAAAGGACTAGGAGTAGAACTCGATGGCTTAACTTAGATAAGATAAATGAGTTTGTTGAAACGAGTCCAGAGATATTTGTAGAGATATTGGTCCCTACTGTTAAAAGATATTCTACTGTAAAACATCCAGAGTTAGGATATCTAAGGCCAATTAAAGACGGAGACTCATTGATTAAAAGGAAAAGTGTAAAGTATAATCCTAGAGGAAGTTGGTTTGTAGTGCATGGATTAACTGGTGGAAAGACAACAAAGTGGGGATTCAATATGGATAGTTGGACTATGGACGGAGTAGTGTTTGATCCAGTTTGGAAAAGTCCTTATTGGTATGAGTATATTCCATCGGGTTTTTCATTTGATTTAATTAAGAAGTGTTGGAATGAAAGTAAAATTAGATATGAATCAGAAGTAAATGAAATCTGGATAGAGAAAAACAACACTTATGAAAACGATACTACAGTTATTGAAATATATTATAAGGTTGAAGACTGTGAAGAAATAGGAATAAATATTGAAGACAAGGATATAAAATATAAACAACTAGGAACAACTTGTCTAAGAACTGATTCTACTTTATGCTGCTGGGATAACCGAGACGGTGGAAGTAATTTAAATAGTAGAAATCCTGAGTTTAGAACAACTATCTTAAGTGGAGAGTCTGGTTTCTGTAAAGACCTTAATGATAATCTTAAAGAATTGAGTTATCAAAGTGATTGGGGAAAATTGGAATTAACAACTACTTTGGCGGTGGCTGGATGAAGAAAGTTATATTGTTGTGTATAATTATGTTAATTTGTATAAGTAGTTTTGTTTCTGCTGATTTAACAGACGGTTTAGTGAGTGTCTTTACTTTTGACAACACTACTAATTGGTTAAGCAACGAAGTTGATGATATTGCTATATTAACTATTGGAACAGGAGACCCGACTAATGTATCTGGCGGAATGAATGGAAATATGGTAGATTTTGATGGTAATGATGGTATAGCAATTAATAATTCTGTTTTACCAACAGGAAATATTTCTATTTCTGGTTGGATTCGTTTCGACAGCACTATTGCAGATACAACATTTTTTAATTCTTATAGTGGAAGCACATATCATTTTACTTCGGCTATATATGCTAATGGTTTGCTTTATTTCATGTATGCTGATGGTGGTGCTGTAACTTTTATCGAACCTATTAATGCTGCTACTTGGTACCATTTTGTTATGATTGAAAATAATACTGGAGGTTTTTGGTATATGGATGGGGTGTTAATTAATTCTTCTACCACAAGTCAATTTCCAATTTCTTATGCTGCCATAGGTCTTGGAGTTCATAGAGCACAAGATAGGCATTTTTTAGATGGACAAATTGATGAAATGTATTGGTGGAATAGAAGTTTAACAGAAGCAGAAATAATTATTTTGGCATCTGATACTCCGGTTGGTTATTATCCATTTCCACCACCAGTAGATACTACTCCACCTAATATAACTAAATCCACTTACAATCATACTACTGCAATTAATGAGACACAAGGTCTTATTTGGAGAACTGATATTAATTTAGAATCTATAACTGAAGACCCCACTCCTTCTATTGCTGTTAATTTAACTAAATCTGGAAACTGCTCTATTGGAATAGCTGATTTAAATCATAGTGAAATGACTTCTGATTTTGGAAATCCTTGTGCTACAACTGATACGATTGAGATGTTATGTACTTCAAACGAAACATTTGCTCTCTCAGTTGGAAATCAACAAAGATTCATTACTTGTGTTGGAGACAATGCAGTAGAAGGTGAAACTAGCACTAGTGGAGGATTAAACATTACCTTAATAAATTCTTGTACTTACACTTCTGGAGATTGGAATGTAGAGTGTTCGGATAACTGTTCAATAACATCTCCGATTAATCTAGGTGGGAACAATATATTAATCAGTGGAGCAGGAACATTTCAAACAACAGTAGACATCACAAATTATGCTACATTAAAAATTGTAGGAACAAGCAGTACCAACAGATGTGAAGCTAAATGTCTGGGGGGTTGTTTTAAAAAATGATAGGAGGTAAACAAAATGTTTAAACTAGACTTTGCGAAATTCATGGAATACCTTGAAGACGCATTAAAGACCAGAAACCAAGATCGGAGACAATTGCACTACTCTGAAGATGAAAGTAAATTTACTCTATACATCAAGTCAATTGATATGTGGAAGTATTTTGTTGAAGTGACTAAAGATAGTATTGAGGAGTTTGGTAGAGAGAGAAGAATGGATAGAGAGCAATCAATAAAGGAATTTAAGACAAATCTTTTATGGTCTGCAGTAAAGGTAGAGGGAACTGTTGTCTCTAATGGCAACAAAACTCTTCCTAAAATGATCACAAAGGAGCTAGAACCTATCGAGGAAGAGGAAGCTAAAGATTATTTAGATTTTTTAGATAAGGAGTTTGGACGCTGGGAGAAAGAGGTATTAGGATTTTTAAATGAAACATTAAAGGATGAAGTATTTGAAAAAGGATTTGATACTATTGACAAAACCTTTGGAGAATTTATGAGTAGACTATTTAATGTAGTGAATACTTCTGATTTTAGAGCAAAATTAACTACAGTTATTAGACGTGTGTTTAAAGATGGAGTCGAAGATGCGGAAGTAGAACTGGATGTTGATATCGGCTTTGATGCCAGTTTTGATAATGATGTAGAGAAAGAAGCCAATAGACAGATGGATGGGTTTATGATTAATGGAAAAGTTTGGCAGGGAATTAAAGGAACTACAAGAGAATTACAGAGAGAAATTAGAGAAGAAGTAGTAGAAGGAATTTCACAGAAAAAATCACTAAGTGAAATAAAAATAGATATTAAGGATAAGTTTACTAAATTTAAAGGTGGTGAATATGATGATGGTACAATAACTTCTGGAAAGGTTATGATGATAGCACGTACTGAATCCTCGCGTATACGCCATTTTTCAAAACAAGAGGCATTTAAGAAATCAGGAGTAGTATCTATGAAGAAGTGGGTCGCATTTTTCGACGATAGAACAGATGACATTTGTAAACGTTTACATGGCCAGGAAGTTCTATTAGATAAGAAGTTTGTTGATCCATCGACTGGTTTTGAATATAGTCAACCCCCCGAAACTCATCCTTCGTGCAGATGTACCTTGACTGCTGTTTTGATATAGTGGACGGAAAATAGAAAATTATTTAAAGGAGTTCTATTTCTATTAAGATATGAGAGATAAGTTAGGTAGGTATATTAAAGGACGTAGAAGATCATTAAACTCACGATTAAAACAAGGTTCATCTATAAAGGGAGAATGTCATTGGAATTGGAAAGGAGGAAGACTAATAGATAAAAAAGGATATGTTTCATTGTATAAACCAAGTCATCCACAATCAGATAAACATGGATATATTAGAGAACATCGCCTAGTAATGGAACAAAAACTTGGAAGATATTTAACTAAGGAAGAAGATGTGCATCATGTCAATGGAATTAAATCAGATAATAGAATAGAAAATCTTGAATTAATGTCACATGGTGAACACTCTAGAAGAACCCATTTAGGTAGACGATCTCCATTGATAGGTAGAAAAAGACCAGAGTTAGCAAAGAAGTTAAAAGGACAACACCACTCTCCAGCAACGGAATTTAAAAAAGGTAGTCCACCACCTCCACATAAAAAAGAATGTAAATGTTTTAGATGTATTAGACGTTCACCAAACCCTCTTTCTAAACAAAATCAACTCTAATTTAAATATTATTTATATACCTTAACTTCTTTTCGTAATGGTATGGAAACTAAATTCAAGGCCTGGATGCCGATAACTAAAGATTCTAACGGTTTTGTAGGAATTCTATCTGATAATTCTTTGGACAGAGATGAAGAGTTTATGACTAAAGAACTTTTAGAAGATTGGGCGGCAGATTCAAATCCATTACCAATGTTAGCTAATCACGAGAATAAGATTGAGAAGTTAATGGGTGGATGGACAGATAAACAAGTGATGACTAAGGGAGATAACTCAGCTTTAATTGCGAAACTTTTCTTTTTAAAATCTAATCCTCTAGCAGTACAAACAGAAAATATGATTAATGAAGCACTATCAAAGGGATTGAATGTGGGAATCTCAATTGGTGCTATTCCTAGTGAAACTATTGAGAAGGAAATTAATGGAGTGAAAAGAAAAGGATATTCTAAGGCGGAAATTGTCGAAGCGACTATTGTACCAATTCAAAGCAACAGAAGTGCTACGTTTATGAATTTAGCAAAAAGTTTTGATATAAATTTGAATAACAAAATTAACAAGGAGGTCACTAAAATGGCTGAAAATAAAGTAAAAGATGCTCCTGCAGAAGAGCCTAAACCTGCTGAAGTAGCTCCTGAAGAACCAAAAGGAGAACCTAAGGAAGTATCTAAGGAAGAACCTAAGGAAAAAGTGAAAGAAGAACAAGAATTAGTTGATGAAGTTAAATCTTTGAAAGAAGACTTATCTGGAGTCAAAAAACAATTAAGTGAATTATTGGAAAAAGCAGATATGAGACTAGCACCAACTGTCGAACAACCTGTGGTTAAAAAGGAAGATGATTCACCAATGACTATCGAGAAACAGATTAGTCTTAATTTAGGAGGTAAATAATATGGGATTTGGAGCAGTAGGAATGAACGATAACGATGCATTCTATCAATTCGATCAAGTTTTTGGTAAAGCTGGAATTATGCACGAACAATTATACTATCCTGGAATGTGCCAGAGATATGGAGGAGGAGCAGAGACTTGTAATAAAACATTAATAGATATGGGGAAAACCCTAAAACCTGAAATTAAGAAAGGAGGAGCGCCATCTATAGGACATACAACTGGAGGAACTTATACTGGTTTTGGTTTAATGCCACCTTTCTTAGATCCGTCAATTGTAGACAGAACCGTGAGGGAAACACCTTTAGTAAAGTTGTTACCACGTAGAGCAATTCGGGGAAGAAGTTATACATTTAATTTATTAACTGCAAAGGCAGGAGCTTCCTTTTTAGGAGATGATGCATCTCTAGCTGACCAAGTTGATGAAAGAAGTGTAGACAGTGTTGATATGAAGTTCTTATACGCAGTTGGTAGAGTAACTGGGCCTTCACAAGCAAGTGCAAGTGGGTTTATTAATTTACTATCTGAAGATATCAGAGTTAAAACTGCAAGTATGAACGAGGCATTAGAGAATGAAATTATCAATGGGAATACCATAACTGATGTACTTGGTTTTCAAGGATTAATTCAGTTAATTTCAACTAACAGCACTTCTGCTAGTGGAGCAAGATTAACTCTAGAAAACATCAGAACGGACATCAACACTTCTTTTGAAGCAAATGGAATGATTGATTTAGTTGTAATGGATGGTCAAACATTGAACTACACTAAGGGATTATTACAAGACTTTCAAAGAAATGTGGAAAGACCAACTGGACAAATGGACTTCGGAATTCCTGACGCCTTTACCTTTGATGGAGTATTATTCATTAAAGATCGGTTTATGCCAATTACTGCAGGAAGTAGAAGAGCATTATACTTAGATACTAGATATGTCTTCTTAGCTGTGTTACAAGATTACACCTTTGAAGAGTTAGCCAAGGTTAACGATAGTAACAAATACATGATTAAATGGTATGGATCATTGGTCAACACTTTCGAAGCTGCTATGGTTCAAAGAACAAGCTTAGCTTAGGTGTTTCAAAATGGCTGAAATAACAAGCGGAACAGTGGAAGGCTCTCCAATTGGGGATGTCTGGGTAGGTACATTAGAATTAAGTGCTACTGCAGATGATGGGGACACTATTAATTTAGGTTCATCCAGCTTCTTAGGTTCAAAGATTGTAGAAATCTTATATGCTAAGGGAGTTAGGAATGTTTCTAGTGGTACTACTGCTGATATCTCACCAGTTAGTTTTGCAACAGGAACTGCTAAAATCACTCTAGGAAAATCAGGAACTTATAATTCTTCAAGTTCAGGAACTAGAGGAATTGATGATGGGAGAGCTACTCTAAGTAACTACACTAGACATATATTC
>SDBT01018378.1_pt1 | contig 10990 bp, 12 predicted proteins | sample 2277101 | NCBI WGS metagenome assembly SDBT01 (sample SAMN10404973, study PRJNA504765) | marine sediment metagenome | isolation source: marine sediment core GS10_PC15, 103 cmbsf | place: Arctic Ocean: Southern Knipovich Ridge | collected 2010 | reverse complement strand
ATCTGATAGATGCGACAAAATCATGGGAACTCTATTATAATACGTTACGAGCAGAGATCTTTTCCAACGGAGATGGGATTCAAATGAACGCATAAAAGCGCACAGTACCTCTAGACTCTCCTACCAAAGCAAAAATTACTTCATATTTAGGGTCAGGAAGAAAAACTGCAATATTAAGCCCATATTTCGGAGGTCTCAAGGAACAAAAAGTCAGTAAGTACTTAAATTTAGAAATGTATTCTCGGCCCAGTATTGTTAGAAACTACGATAGTAAAATAAATTTTAAAGACCTGTGTCGCAAATTAGGTGTTCCAGTCCTTAAAGAATCAATTTTTACATCTAAATCAGGAAAAAGGCATTCTTTAATAAGTTTAGTTGAGATTACACGTCAAAATATCAGTGAAACTGGTAAAGTCATCATTAGAGGAGAGTATGGGGCTTCAGCTTCTTCTACTTATGTTGTTAATAGTTTAACTTCTCCTTTGCTAAATAATCTCATAAATGAGAGTAAACCTGGATATCGTTATCTCGTGGAACCATTTTACGAGTCATTTTCTAGTCCATCATCGGTTTGGTTCATAACAAAAGATAAGAAAACTCTTCATCTGAAAACATCAAATCAAATCCTTGATGCCGAGACATCACATATAGGCAATGAATTCCCATTTCAATTTGATGAAGAGCTAGTTAGGAGATTCTCACATAAAATTGCGCAGCAATTCAAATTTGAAGGGTTTATTGGAGCTTTCGGAATCGATTATGTTGAAACCAAACAAGGTCTATTTGCAGTTGAATGTAATCCACGAGTTACAGGAGCAATGTACCCCTGGGAACTTGTAAATAGACTAGAAAAATATAATGGGAATATAAAAGCGGCTCGTGCTGAAAACATTCATATGCCTAGAAATGGATTCAACTTTTCTGATCTTCAACAAGTTTGGGGGTCTATCCTTTATGATGGCAATAGAAGTACGGATATTATCCTTCCCTTCAATGTCGGACCCATTTCCGACGGAAAAGTGACAGTATTGTGTACAGGTACCTCAAAGAAGAATGTATCTTCTTTACTCAATTATGCCAAATCGTGTTTAAGAAGATTACGGAAGTAAAAAAAAAAAGAGGTCCCAATGGCTTCCAATTGTTAATTCAGTGATTGATACTTATAATATATCATACACTAGTTATCCTGAAGTGATAATCAAATAATGTGTAAGTAATGTTTATTCTAAAAGCTAATAGATGTGATCACATTAATAGATATCCTTTTAAATAATCTTTCAAGAAATTTTGTCATAGACCACCATAATCTGAACTGCAAACACAATTCAAAGGATGTACGATTGTGATTAGTGACCATAAAAAGAGGATGAATGCAATTAAAGACGCTACAAATCAGATCATATCTTCTTCTAGAAAAATACAAAATGTTTGCTCCCAGTATAATTTACCAAAACTTTCTCTTGAAAAACGGATAGAAATTGCAGAGAAAGATCTCAATTGTGTCTATCTTTCCAGTGACCTTAAGTTGATGATTAACGAGATTGTTGAAGAAATTATGCCACTGATAGCACTTGAAGACTTTGTTATAAAAGGAATTTTCTGGCGTGCAATAAAAAGATGGCAATTGAATAATCAGGTACCATTATTATCTACAATTACCTGCGAACGCTCTGAACAACTTAGATTTGGAGTGGAAATCCTAGATTACGTGTGCATTCTTTTAGGTCGGTCTATATTCTGTCCAAATAAACAAAAGAAACGAGCTCTACTAAATGAAGTAAAATGGAAAATCGTTGAACTCTTCGATGAACTCCTTTCTGTAATGCATTTTTTGAATAATCCTATAAATCAAGAATATATCATCGATTTCGAGATTTGTAACTGGTTTGATGGCAATTATTCTCTCGAGTAACTTGTTTTTATAGGATAAAAAGAGATTATCTTAGAAAACCTCTGGTTGAAAAAATGGTTCTTTTCCCCCTATTTTTCTTATTCTAATCTTTTCAAGATAGTTTTGAATTCTTATATTTCCGATTTTCATGTAAAACTCGTGACTACAAGTGAGATGACTACAAAAGATAAAAGCTATTTCTAGATTTTTATCAATAATTCTCTAAACCTCCATATAGTAGGTTTAAAAAAACATAGAAGAAATACTCCTAATCGATTACTTCTGTTTAAAAACATTTCATAAGAGGCTCTATAATGTCAAATACTTCTGAAACGGATACTGGTGTTTATCAAAAATTATTTGAGGTTTTGAATACAATTCCTGAAGGGTTTCCAATAACTAAGGATGGAACTCATATAAAAATCTTGAAATATTTATTTACAGAGGAGGAAGCAAAACTTACAAGCAAATTAAAGCTATGGGCTGAAACTGCTGAAGAATTATCAAAACGATTAAATGTTCAATTACCAGAATTAACTGAAAAGCTTGATAAAATGGTTAAAAAAGGGCTTATACATGATTTGAACACAAGCTCAGGTCGTAAGTTCGGACTCATGCCCTATGCGGTCGGGATCTATGAAGAACAAGTAAAACGAATGGATAAAGAATTTGCACAACTACATGAAGATCTATTCCAAAAAGGACAATATGACCTTTTCGAAACAGAACCAGAAATTTTCAAAGTAGTTCCTGTCAATAAAGCTATTAGTAATGAACTCGTTATTCATCCATATGAGAAAGCAGAAGAAATTATTAATCGTGCAAAAAGCTGGGCAGTCAGAGAATGTATTTGCAAGAAACAGCAAGGCCTTCTAGACAATCCATGTAATTATCCTTCAACAGTATGTTTAGTTTTTTCATCAAAAGAAGATGGAACAGCTGATAATGACAATAATGAAGTTATCTCTAAAGAACAAGCCCTAGAATATCTTAATGAGGCAGAAGAAGCTGGTTTAATTCATTGTACAATGAATGTACAAACTGGACATTATTATATCTGTAATTGTTGTACATGTTGTTGTGCTGTACTTAGAGGATTAACCCAACGTAATCAACCTAGAGCATTTGTTAAATCCAATTTTGAAATGAAAATCGACGAAGATTTATGCGTAGTGTGTGAATCATGTGTTGATCGTTGTCAATTTGATGCACTGGAAGTAGTGGATGATTTATGTGAAGTAGATTTGCAGCGTTGTGTAGGTTGTGGAGTTTGTGCCTCCGAATGCCCTGAAGACGCAATGATGTTAGTTGAACGAGAAACCAAAACTAATCCACCTGAAACTATTAAGGATTGGATGACTCAAAAAGCTACGGTAAGACAGGTAGACCCCTCAGACTTATTGTGAGTTATAGATTTCCTGTTTTCCATTTTTTATTTGAATAATTATATTTCCAGGCTCGAAATCTAAAAATGTATTACTGCATCAAAATGCAATAACATTAAAATTCATTCCAAATTAGCTTGTTTGAATCAATGATGAGACCTTTTAAAGAAACACCAATTATACAAACTTTAAAATCTTTGAATTACAATGTTAAGATTTTTTTTTGTGTTAGTTTCTTTCAATCTCTGGGAAGAGGGATTTGGATGGGTAATGTCCTTAGTAGTTATATCTATCTTATAACAAGTGGATCAAATGAAACATTAGGATTAGTTTCCGCAATTACAGGACTAGCAATGACTATGACAGTCTTACCAGCTGGAATCCTGACTGATAAATTATCTAGGACAATGATGCTAAGAACAGCTTCAATCTTTGGAATGATAGGATTACTATGCGCTCTATTCGCCCAAGATTTAACACTAATATTCATTGCCCTTATGTTTTGGGGATTCTTCCAGGGCATCAATCGTCCAGCTTTAGAATCAATATTCGCAGATAGTGTCGAGTCTGGTAATCGATCAAGAATTTACTCTTTGTCTCATCTGTTAAGGCAAATAGCAATGGCTGCTGGCCCATTCGTTAATGTAGGGCTTTTTCTATTTATTGGAGACGTATGGGAAATAGATGTGCTAAAAACTGTTATGATTGTTGGTATTCTGATCTCTATGGTCTCACTTGGGTTTTTATTCTTATTTGATGACAAAAAAAGCCTCGGAGAAGAAAGTGAAAATCTTACAGTTGATGGATCGAATAATGATATGAAAGATAATGGGGTAATATCTCGATCAAGCATTTATGTAATAGTGATCTTGATGATAAGTAACCTAATAATAGGGTTTGGAGCGGGAATGACAATAAAATTCTTCCCAATTTTTTTCATGGAAATTTATGATTTACTACCGATTGCAGTTCAGTTAATAATGGGATTCACATCGATTTTTACAGGATTAGCTAGTTTATTGGCTCAAAAGTATTCTTTGACAAGAGGAAGAGCATTAATGATTTTCTCAGTTCAAGGTATGGCTACAATTTGTCTTTTCTTAATTGCGTTATACCCAGTTATTTGGATTCTAGTACCTATATTCATCGCTCGAGGATCATTGATGAACGCTTCACAACCTTTAAGCAGATCAATATTAATGGATGTAGTACCAAAGCGCCATAGAGGGAAAGTAAACTCATTTGAAGCTTTAGCTTGGGGTTTATTCTGGAATATGTCCGCTGCTATTGGTGGGTTTCTAATAGGGGATGGTAATAATTTCCGACTGTGTTTTCTGATTACTGCTAGTGTCTATGTTGTTGGTACTCTTCCTATACTATTGTTGATCCCCCTAGTCGCCAAAGAAAATCAGATACGAAAAAATGTTAAGCAAGTCTAATTTTCACATATTCATTGAATATTCTTCAAACGCCATTTTATCACTTCAACAAAATTCGGATTTATTTCACATCCTATAAAATTAAGGGAATTGAGTTTTGCAGATACCAATGTAGTTCCCGAACCCGAAAACCAATCTGCCACAACGAAAGAATCTTGTTTGAATGAAGAGGCTAATTTAATACACCGATCTATTAACCGTAGAGGTTTCTGAGATTTAATCCAATACTTTTTATCAGGAAATTTGTTCCGATAAGCCAACTCTTCTTTTTCCTTATTATTGGGAATATCCCAGACACTCCTCAATTGCTTATTTGGTTCTTTTAGTTTATCGAATTGATAACTTGCTTTTTTCATAGATTCGTAATTATAATTCCACTTATCGGTTTTACTCAGCCATAAAATATTCTCATGAGAAGCAGTAAGACATTTCTGAGATAAATTAGGGAAAGCATTCCGCTTATACCAGATTATCTCATTTATTAAATTGAAGCTTGTCTTTAACGCAAAATAGTTAATTATTCCAATATTATGATAAGTCCCAAATATGAACATACTTCCTTGTGGTTTTAGAACCCGTTTGCTTTCGCTAAGTACAGTTTCAATAAAAAAGCAATACTCTTCAAAAGTAAAAGAATCCCAAGACTCATCAATTATACTCCAGTCTCCCCCAAATCCTTCTAACTTTTTCACATTAGACATTGATAATTGACTGCCTTTAGAAATTCCATAAGGAGGATCAGTAACAATAAGATCAATACTTTCAGCAGGGAGTTTTTTGAGAAATTTAAAACAATCGCTATTATTCACTGAATTGAGAGGTAAACCCACGTTCATCCTTTATCATTTCCAAGATTATTAATGACTAATATTCTTAATAGTTAGCGTTATAACAAGATCATCATCAAATTCAAATATCAAAGAGAAGAGGTCTCTACAAGCATGTTAAGAATGAAAACAAATGACTTAAACATAAAAACAACCGCAAAATGGGAAAAGAAGAAACACGGACATGTGCTAGCTACCAATTTTCCAGATCATATTCCATTTGGATGTCCTCCTGAGTTTGGTGGAGAGACAAACCGACCTACACCAGAAGATTTATTTCTTTCAGCAATCGCCACATGCACATTAACTTCTCTTCTCAGTATTTGCCAAAGTCTTAGAACTACTCCAAAATCTCTTGATGTTACAACATCTGCTAGGCTTAAATTAAACAAAAAAACAAAAGAGTATGAATTTTCTTTAATTAAATGCTTAATAAACGTCACAGGTGACGAATTCCTATTAGAAAGGGCTTGTCAATTGATTCCTAAATACTGTATTATTGGAAAAAATATCATACCGAAAATTGCTTATGAAACCAATATTGTTCCTGAAAACTGAATTAAAACGCGATCAAAACTCCTTTAATCTAGTGAATATAGTACCAGTTAAGGAAATGTAATTAAATGCCAAATAAAATTGTTGTTGATGAAATATCTACTCCAAAACCAGTTGAAGCAGGTTTTATCATTACTAAATGGCTCGAGGATACCGGACGACAGGAGCAAACTGAAAGATACCTTCTAATACAAGCTGATGAGATGGAAGTCTCAAGGGTAGAGGAAAAGGAAACATTAACTCCTAATGAAAGGTATATGTTACTTAAAAAAGAATATTGGAGTGCAATCAGAAAATTTCTTTCAGCAACTAAAGCAGAGCGTCATAAATCTGGGTCAACACGCAATATGGAAGAAATTCTCTTAAATAGTTCTCTCCAGAAGATAGCAAATCAAAAAAAGGACGAAGGTGACTCCTACATGCATGACCTGTTTTCTAAATTTCTATATATAGCAGCGCATCCTTCACTCTCCCCATTTTCTCGAAAAGACAAAGAAATTGCAGCTCAATTTGAATTATGTAAAATTGCAATTCAAATATTACTTCATTTTCTTTCTTTTGCCTCTTCCGTTGAAAAATCTAATGTTTCAACAAATGTGATTACCATACGCTCCAAAGCCTAACGTCTCGGGTGGCTTATGTATGATCGGATTTTGGATCATTATCTTAAGCGAGGGTTTATTAATTGGGTTGAGTTATGTAATTTCATCTTTGTTTTAAGGATATATCTTACTACATAAGTTATCAAACGGAATCAATAATTTAATTTCTTTTTTAGATAGTTCTTTGTTTCTGAAGAATTAGTTTAAGAAAAACAGCAGAATTATCTCCTCTTAGAATGAAAAATTCAATTTAGTTGAATATACGATGCACGATTCAACATCATTATAAATTCGAGAAATAAACATTGAGATGATAATAATGAATCTAGGATTAAATGTGACTCGAAAATTTTTTCTTAAATTTGGAATTTTACTTTTGCTAACCTGTACCCTCCTTTACTTTCCATTGGCTTCTGATGCTTCATATGGAGTTGAAATAAACGACTCTTGGACCTTTAACGTGGTAAAAGCTAGAAGAAATTTCCAATACTCCCTTGGAATTTTTGAAGGAGATGTTTCTTCATCTGGATATTTGCTAGGTAGTACTAAAGTTCCATTAAACGATAATTTCAGTATGACAATTTCATCAATCGAATCTTCTTCTCCAGAAAATGTATCATTTAAGTTAAATTCAGCTAGTAGTACAATTACTGCTAGAACTTCAGCTAATTCATTTGAAAAAAGTATTCAAGAATCATTAGGGGTAAGTGTGTTAGGAGAGGGAAATTTTCTATATGATCAAGGTGGATTAAACGCTGGTAATGATTTATTCATTGCCCCAGACAATACTTCGTGGCTTTCGTTGATTCAACTGTGGAATTTATCTATAACGGAGCTGACTGGAGCAATGGATGGGCTTGAATCTGTTATTCTTCTAACGGATACTGATAATCAGGTTTGTTATATGATGCAAATTGAATATGAGGGCACAATAGTCGATCCTTCTATGGGGATAAATTTGGATTTTTCATACAATGCACTTCTACAGTGGGAAAAAACTACTGGAGTACTTCTAAAATATAAATTCGGTTCACATATGATAGGAACCTATAATAACTCGTTTTCCGCATCATTTGATATGAATTTGGAAATTGAAAGGACTGATATGCAGGAAGTCATGGAAAATACAAATCAAGCATCTCCAGGATTTGAATTTCTATTTGTAATCGTTTCAGTGTTAATAATCTCAAGGAATAAAAAATTCAAGTTTTAGTTTGTAGAATAAATAACATAAAACAACTTATGATGCTTTTAAAGAAAAAAGAAGAATATCAATCTTTCTCATTTATTCTACAATATCTTTATTTTTAAAAAGGAACTCATATTTTATTAGGACAACATAATTCAGATCTATCTAGTTCTTTTAGATCTTCTCTCAATAATTAATCATCAATTTACCAAGACGATTAAAATGCCTTCAAACAATGAGAGCGATATAACTGATGTTCTCAAAGCATTAAATCATGAAATTAGACGAGAAATTATCAGAATACTTCATGAAAAACAATTAGTACCATATTCAGAATTTTTAAACCAATTAAATCTCCCCGCATCTTCTAATGTCGCCTATCACCTTTCTTTATTAACTAAGACGCAATTAATTGAGAAAGATTTGGATGGAAAATACTCCCTGACTACTCTCGGGAGACGATCAGCTTTATTAATTGATTTAGCAAATGAATCTAAGACCACTTCATTTTCAGATATTTATCTTGCATTTTCGAGATTAAACTCAATAGAAATCGTGCTAGGAACATGGTATATCTTTTTCTTCGTCATCGGGATTTATTCCATTCAAATATTTTTATTTGTAGGGATACTATCATGTTTAGTGTCCATAGGTTTAATTACATTAATTGTTTATAGAACTAGAACTCCTTGGACTCTCCTTCTAATTAATAACTTCATTTGGATATTCTTTATTCCTGAAAACCGGAGATTATTAATTTCAATAATTGTAACTAATACCATGGGTTTAATCCTGTTAATCCCCGATGTAGAAGTTATTTCACCTTATTCTCCTTTTCAATTTGCTTTAGGCTGCATACTTGTCTTAATTAGTCTTGGTTTGTCATTCATGTACATTTACGTCTCTTCTGGAAGAGATTTTGTTTTCCCTCTTAAGAAGATGTCCTAATTCACAAATCTCTGGTTTTCATTGAGTAAATTGCTAAGATAAATGACGCTATAACCCAACATACTAGTAAAGATAACTTTATTAGCAATTCATTATCAGGAATAGGGGCATTGATAAGAAATTTGATCCATAATGCAGCCGAGGTGAAAGGAGAAAGTAATTCTATTGGTTTAAATGCTGATATGGTGAGTTGAATTATAAATATGACGATAGTAACTAATCCCGCCGTAAGAGATGGGAGACGTGTACTTAATGCGCTAGTTGCTGATCCAAGATAAATAAAAAGCACTACTAGGATAAATATTGACCACACCAGCCTATCAAGAGGAAAAATTTCGAAAACTAATGCCATAAAGACCCATCCAGTTAATGTAGCTAGAATGAAAGGGATAACAAGTGCGATTAATCTGGCGATCATCCTTGCAGTTGTATACTCAGTTCGACTTATTGGTCGGGTAAGAGAAAAGCTAATAGAATTATTTTCTATTTCAGCACCAAAAATACTCATTGTTCCAAGAGACATTATCAAGATTCCAAATAAAAATTGATCACCAAGGAAATCTATTAATGCTGCTTCTCCAGTTGCAGGAAAAGGATTAACAAATTCAATATTAAGGAGAGCTAAAAGTTCTTCCATATAGAAAGTTGAGAAAATGCTTGTTATTGCTTGGAATAAATAAAGGAAAAGTAAAATCAGAGATTTATAACGTTCATTCCAAAGATCATTTTTGAACTGGATAACAAAAGTATTAAGATTCATTCTACATCACCTTTTTTTAATTGCCCATTGATAGATTCTAAAAACAATTCTTCCAAAGAAAATTCCATTGATGAAAAATAGTTTATTTTTGAATCAAATTTTGTTATTAAATCAACAAGAAGCTGTTCCTCAGTTATACTACCAGATGTTGTTATCAAATACCGTCCTAGAGCATCAATTTCACAGGATGAAATGTAATCCAATGTAGTTACTCTATCTGGAGCTAGCTTTCCTGCAATAATATACTTTCCATGGTTTAAGTATCTTTTAAATAAATCAGTTCTCTTTCCTTTTTCGATAATTCTCCCTTGATGAATAATTGCAATATCAGTGGCAATTTTATCAATTTCCCCAATGATATGGGATGATAGGAAGATAGTTTTACCATCCCGAGCTAATTCCTTTAATAAGGCGAGAACTTTGACACGTGCAATCGGATCTAGACCATTATTCGGCTCATCTAATATTAAAAGATCAGGATCGTTCAACAAGGCATTAGCTAAACCAACTCTCTGTTTTTGACCTTTGGATAAATAACCAATTCTTCGATTCCTTAATTTTTTTAACCCTAATTGAGCGAGGACTTCTTTAATTCTTTTTTCCCGCTGTTTTATTTGATTAATCTTTCCAGTAGTACTAAGGAACCGATAAATTGAGTCAGTCTTCGGCATCTCTGCATCTGGAAGAAATCCAATATTTCGATTAATATCAACTACATTGTTTTTGACCTCTTCTCCGAAGATCTTTACAGATCCTTGCGAGTAGTGGAGTAATCCTACTAGAATTTTCATTGTAGTGGTTTTCCCTGCTCCATTTGGACCAAGATAACCAAAAATTGAGCCTTTAGGAATATTTAAGGTGGTTTTATCTAGAGCTTTTATCTCTCCATAATTTTTAGACAAGTTTTGAATCTCGATAATATTTCTCAAATACTAAACCTCCCAATCATCAGTCTCACCAACACTAGTTGTAGTAATATCATAAGCGTTAATACCTTGACTATATATGAGAAAGATAACAGAACCGAAGAAATTGAGGAATAAAATAATGAATATCCAAATGAGTTTATTCTGTCCAAGATTTTCCTTTTTTTTATTCCATTGCCACAAAGCAATTCCAGTTAATGTTAATTGAACCATTAATAAAGGTACTATGATCCAAAGTAAATCCATTAATTCTTGCATAATATCTTCCATCTTTATGTCTCTCTAATTTCATTATATCTCAAGTTAATCTATATAAACCTTGAATAATGTTAATATATAAAGCTAATGATATGATAACTACATTTAAGTCTCTCTTTCGCTTGTAAAAATCTTTTTACAGCATGTAAAAAAGAATTTACCATCACTCAAGAAATTTTTACAACAGAATTATCCTCATTACAGAATTAA
>SDBT01018377.1_pt1 | contig 10991 bp, 12 predicted proteins | sample 2277101 | NCBI WGS metagenome assembly SDBT01 (sample SAMN10404973, study PRJNA504765) | marine sediment metagenome | isolation source: marine sediment core GS10_PC15, 103 cmbsf | place: Arctic Ocean: Southern Knipovich Ridge | collected 2010 | reverse complement strand
ATATTGATGAACCATGGAATTGGGGATATGGGGGTCTATCAAGCAATCCTTCTATCACACCAGAATTCATTGAGAAATATATTGATAAACCATGGAATTGGAGAATATATGGTCTATCAAGCAATCCTTCTATCACACCGAAATTTATTGAAACACATATTGATGAACCATGGGATTGGGGACAAGATGGAATATCAAGAAATCCTTCTATCACACCGGAATTTATAGAGAACCATATTGATAAACAATGGCATTGGGGTTATGATGGTTTCTCACGCAATCCTTCAATCACACCGGAATTTATTGAGAAATATATTGATAAACCATGGGGTTGGGGGGAACGGGGTATATCAAGCAATACTTCTATCACACCGGAATTTATAGAGAAACACATTGCGAAGCAATGGGATTGGGGATATCATGGTTTATCAAAAAATCCTTCTATCACACTAGAATTCATTGAGAAATACATTGCGAAGCAATGGGAATGGGGTCAATATGGTCTATCTTTATATTTAAAGAACAATTGTAAATATTCTGTAACTTCTTCTTTTAAAAAAGAACTTCAACTAGAATATAATCATCGAAAATATAAACCGGAAGGGATAGGATATGAAAAATGTAAAGCACGATTTAATGGAAAATTTTTTTGTAATAAATTGTAATACAAAATTGATTTTTAAAGATATGTTTTTTCATAAGTAAATAAAATGCATCTCAACGTTAAAGGATCTGCGACTTTGAATATAACAGACAATCACGTTAAATCTGATATACCTATTAAACTTGATATTTGGAGTAACAAAATTGATATAACCTCTAAAGCTAATAATATATCATGTTCATCCATTGTTATAAGTAATAGTGTGATAAGTAATATGTGACGACGTATATATAAATGGAAAAAAATATGTTCCCGCAGAGGAAGATGATGATCCAGATTATAAAAAAGAATGGGATCTACCCGCAAATACCATGTTCGATCGTATCAGCATTTTAGGTTCAGCATCTATTCATCTGTTAAACGTATGTGTAAATGATGATATGAATGTAAACATAACAGGATCTGGAGATGTTATTTTACCTACAAAACAATTTAATTCGTTGGCCTTAACGATTTCCGGTTCCGGAGATATCGTTGGAAACAAAACTCATACAAATATTATTAACGCGGTTGTCACAGGATCGGGAGACATACGAGATATTACATGTTTAAGGCACGGTATTGCAATCGTTACAGGTTCCGGTGATATTAAACTATATAAGAAAAAAGATGCTAATATATCTAAAAAATGTACGGGATCAGGAAATATTAAAATTCTCTCAGTATAAAATATTATTAATGGAATAATATTTTAATATAATAAATGAATTATAAAAGAATTATTCTTTGTATATCTATAATCATTATCCTTTTTATCGTTATCCGTTGTTTGTGCTTTCAAAGTAACAATTTGAAAAAGCCTCAGTGGAAAAGCTCTCCGCATCCTTCTGGAAAGTATGGAGAATCTAGCCCTGGTACAAGATTTTGGGACGTTGTTCAAGAGTTTGGTCCACCGAGCGTTTATGATTCAAAACCTGGCGGAGTAGCGATTTGGGATTTAGAAACTCTTCGCTCTGGAGGATCATGTTTTGACAGAATCGAAATCAGGGACGAAATGATACCTCACGGAAAACCTGCAGATCACGTTGATTTTCTGTACACATGGTATTCTTTGGACGTTCCAAGGGATCAAATATGTGAAGTTATCAAATTATCCGATAGTGTCTCCTATGATCCTCTCAAAAAGTTGATCCGCGCAAGATGTCACGATATGCGACCCAATGTAGTTACATTATGGATAGCAAAACAAATGGTAGAAAGAAGTATAAATTTGGAGGATGCTCAAGCCATTTACGGCAATAGAATAAACGAACTATTTGATGACGATCCGGATCGATCAAAGTATTATGGATATATGAAAGAATTGTGTAGTTAAAAGAAATATTCTGTACTATAAAAATGTCGGATATCAAAGAATTACTAAATATAGATAAATCTCTTGAAATGTTATTATTAATCGCAAGTACTTCACCATTTGTATTGCCTACAAAACCTGTTCCTCGACTTGTAAACGATTATTTTTATGAGTTCATACCCCTGAATTTTAATAAATACACGGATGTAAACGTTTATGTACAGGATGAGGAATTCAACTATCGCAAAATTAATAGTAGTTACGCTAATACAAACAATATTTTAGTGAGGGTATTGGAACGATTTGGTATATGTAACGATGCATCGTACGATTATCTTCGGCAAGAAGATGTAGAAGAGGAAAAATACTATTATTATATAATCGACATGGATACATTTAACAAGTTGCCAAAGAAAATAAAAAATAACAGCATATTTGAATTTGAACATACCGATAAAAAACCAGATAAACGAAATTCGGTTATTATGACACCATTATGTGTAAATACATACGAATGGTCCTCATGTATATCTAAGAAAGAGTATATAGCATACAACATATATCATTTATTATATACCGGTGATGCAATAACGTTGGATAATACAGTAAACGTATTATTAAAAACCTTAAAACGATTATATCCAATCGACGTGTTCGATTTAAATGCACCCATTTTCGATGATGACCAAATAATATGTGATGATGGTGAATTTATCGATGATGACGGAAATCGTTTAGTAGATTTAGATGGGAATAAACTTAAACACCCTATCGATATAAAACCCTATATAGGTGAAAAAGATCATGATTCTATTATAAAAAAATTATTAGCACAAAAATGATTTTTACAATCAGCTTTTAAAATATTTCCATAAATGAGTTGGTGTAAAGATTTAGAAAACGGTATGCAAACTGGAGACGAAAATGATACAAATCAGATATTTGTATCACTCAAGAAAGGAAATATATATCACGGAAGCATTCTTATATCTGATGATAAAGAAAAAACAATTAGCACCTTGATTTTAATGACAGTCTATATACCTTTAGAACAACGAAATCAAGGGATTTTCAAAGATATATTAGATACAGTTGAGAAAAAAGCTAAAAATAATCGTCAACATTTATTTGTAGGGCCTTTTATGACCGATGATTCTCAATGGATACAGAAAGTATGCAAACAAAGAAATTATCAACCTGCTATGCCATTCGGATATTTTAAAAATTTATTTAACAATACTGCCAAATAACTTTTGCCACGTCACGAGGTAGCGCCATAGCGCGTGCACAACATCGAAACGTTACGTATCTCTCGCAATGTTTTTCTTTGTGATCACAACACCACCATCCGAATACCCGTTGCTTATCACATTCGATACATAAAATATCCTCCTTCATTTTTAAATCTCGGATGAGATCATAAAGTTCATATCTACTTAATCTGATGGGTTTTGTAATTACTTTTTTACGTTTCAAATATTGGTAAAGTTCATCGTTTGTCATATATATCTCTTTTTTCCACTGTTTGAATGTTTTTAACATTTCTCTTGTATACTGCTGATCATATATACTTGCCTGTTCTTTTAAACGTTGAGCATCAGCTGTTACATAGAATCTTATCTCTTGTTTAACGTGTACCTTATTTTCTATAAGGATTTTATACACCCCAGTTATTATGGGGATCTTATTCCGCCCTAATTCCTCCTCGCATTTATCAAGTTTTTCTTTTACTAATTTTACCCACAACATTAAGGATATATAAAAGGCCAAACGATAAAATCAATTTTTTAATAATAATTTAATTCTCTCAACAATTTTACAATCTGATATATATCCATAGTTGGATCTTCCTTATCGCTGATATAAACCCTCAGCGTTTTTATCGGATACTCTGCAAATTTTTGTTTTGTCTTTTCTAAATTTTCTACACATCTTAGCTGTCCTGGAACGAGCTGAAGTGTCTTTGAATTAACGACAAACACAGGTGTATAATCAAAACCCTTGGCAACTATTTCTCCCTTGTATGTTTTTCCGTCGTACACCGATCTTTTCTGCCCGTTCAAATCGTATATAAAAAGATTTGGATTCTTATCCATCTGTTCAGTAGCCCATTGAAGTATATCTTGTGTATCAACACATTCTACCTTATATATAACAGGTACGGTAACACTAGGATTAAAACAATTTCTTGTTGTTAGGAATGCTCCGTTACATTTTTGCGAATGCAGCTCGCTTAAATATGATTTATACTTATCGCCTATAATATCATCGCAAGATGGATCTTGACATTTGTTGGCTACCTTATCGAACACGGCACATTTGCAACTTTGATCTATATTTTTAACATCGCATCGGCTCTCCAACTCTCTACATGTACAAACACCATATTTATTACAATCCAAATTGACACATAAACATACACCATTTCGTTCTAGATCGCATTTTTTATCTGTTCCATTTTCTGTACCAGAATAAATGGTTGGACATATAGCACCTGTATAATCTCCATATGCATATATAAAATCTTTTGTTAGCCAATACGTATACCCATCGGGCGATATTAGTAAAATTTGCCCATTATCTGCTTGTTGAAATTGTATCTTTGCGCAATATTTCTTATCGAGTATACAATTTTTTTGTAACGCGGGAACAATTAAAAGATAGGTAAATAAGACACCAAGGATAATGGCCAGTATTATCAATACTACACTTGTAGTATCTATTCTTCTCATTTAATAAAAATAAATAATAAAATAAATTATTAAATGAGATATATCACAGAAACAATTTTTACAATAGGCATTATAGTATTATTTATTGCATTGATCGTTGTTTATTTTATTTACTTTAGAAAAAAACCAAAACCAAAACCGTTTCAATGCACAGATAATAAATCATGTTCCGACCATGGGGTATGTAAGAATGGAGTATGCGATTGTGATGAGTATTGGACAGGTAAAGATTGTAGCGTATTTGTATCCGATCCTTATGTTGATCCAAAGAAATGCTTACAATATCCAAAGAAATGCGAAACAAATGATGACTGTAAGGTATGTGAAAAAACCGTAGAATTCGAATGTAAAGAATCGCTAAATGTAATTGGTGTCAAAGGTAAACATTGCTTACCCGTAAAACCAGAAAAAGAATGTGATATAAATAACGGTGGTATGTGGGTATGGTCAGGATGGCAAAACATCGAAGGCATGGGATGGACATGCGAATGCCAATATCCTAATGCTTTTGGTGGTCCAGGATGTAAAGATAGATTTATATGCAAAGATGGAATATTGAAAGGGAACGATCCAAATCCGTTCAAAAGAACATGTGAATGCAAAGATATACAATGCAAAGGATCAACCGATTGCAAATATGGCCCGTGTGTTCAAGACGTTTGTATTGGACAAAAAACAGGAATCGGTGGGGATGGTGTTACCCCTCAATGTGTTATAGATGGTTGTTACCCAAACGGCCAATGGGACGGAACAAAATGCAAATGTGGACCGGGATATATTAGCAGTGATTACTTTTGTCGATCATGTGATTGTGAAACACCTTGTAAATCGAATATGGACTGTATATCAAACAAATGTGTGAAAGGAGTATGCATAGAGCAAAAAACACAAGTAGATCCACAGAATCCAAATCAAGTTATATGCGTCAAAGATACATGTCCTACAGGAAAAAGGTGGCAATACGATATAACAGATTGTTTAAAAGGAGAATGTGTTTCCGCAAATATTCCTTCGCAGATAGAAGCAAATACTATAAAACTTGATTCGTTAGATAAAAAAGGATGGACCGTAATATGGGAACCTCCAAAATTTGGAACAACCCCTTTTACGTATTTTGTATTTTTAGAAAAAAATAATAAAACATATCCTACAAAGGGACCGTCTTTTTCACTGTCTAATATATTGCTACATCTCAAACGGGGGGATCGATTACGAATTGCAGTATATACTCAAAACAAATTTGGCGATGGAACTCCCACATTTGTGTATATAACACTACCGTTCTACGATTTAACAGCATCTAATCTCTCTATAAATTACGGTTCTCCGAATAATAATTCTTCGAGTAATAATTCTTCGAATAATAATTCTGCGAGGTGCTCTCTATCTAATATATGCTTAATGTTTGAATTGAATAAGCAAGATACGATAAATCATCGTATCTCTACCTTGATGGATTTTGAAGGAATAATGTATAAAAGCTCTACCCTCCAAACTAACGGTGTAAAAACATGGGCCAATAACTTTTTTCCAAAAGGTTCTACAACACCTCCTTTTATAAGTAGAGGAGATATATTAGATTTTACAGTATCCATTATTCAAAATATTGGCCCTTCCTTCGTTGCGCAACAGACCATAATGATTCCTCTCGATGATCCAACCGCATGTATTCCCAAAACATTATTTGATATAATAGCTGTTATGGATTCATCTAAATATTTGATATATAATCCTTTTGACGTGTCTTCTAAAATTAAATTAGGATATGTAAAGGAAAGTTTTGCAAAACTTAATCAATGGAAACTTTTTAACGGATATCTTTTATTTGCTCCACAGTCGCAACAACATTCCCTATTGAATTATGTCGATGGAGAAATTAAAGCCGTCAAGACGGATGATATTCCAAAAACTCATAACTTTTTGGTATACGATTGTAATAATAATACGGTACATGATGAAAAGAAAACAATTCTGTTGGGGTATACCGGTTCAAACGTGGCATCTGTATCAAAATATACAATCGATCCCAATTTAGATGAACGATTTATTATAACAACCTAAAAAATTGATATATATTATTACATTTTCATTGATGTTAATGATTATCGGGGCATAACATTGATTTATATATTTAAAATTTAAAAATAGCACTATACAATGGAGCTGCCAGCCTTAAAACCTCTAATACTAACTTATACAATTGATAATGTACCTCACTCTTGCGTTATGAAGGTGTCTGAAAACAAACGACCAGTATGTATAGATTGTGACAATTGTAAGGAAAAAACTAACCAAGTCATTGTGTGTCGAGTTTGTCGCGGCTTCTATTGTAAGGGGTGTTTTGTATACTCAGAACCTGGTAATGAATGTGGACCTTACCTACATTGTAAAAACTGCTCACTTGAAACATCTGGGATAGAAGACGTTGAATAATAAAAAATGATATTTGCTTCATAGATTTACCTTCACCCTTATGCTAGTATAGTGTTGATTTATATATTTAAAATTTGATAAAAATTGATTTTTAAACATAATTATTCAAAAATCCAAATAAACAATGGCTAAAAGAAGTTTATTAGATATTAAATTTAAAGTAATTGATGGTAAATTAGATTGTAGTTATAGACAATTGACGACCCTCGAAGGTGTACCCCATTCGGTTACTACATTATATTGTAATGGTAACCGACTCACGTCGTTGAAAGGGTGTCCCAATTCGGTTACAAATTTAGATTGTTCTCGTAACCAATTGAAGAGTCTCAAAGATGTACCCGATTCGGTTACTACATTAGATTGTTCTCGTAACCAATTGACGAGTCTTAAATACGTACCCGATTCGGTTACTACATTATATTGTGGTTTTAATCAATTGACAACCCTTGAAGATGTACCCGATTCGGTTACTAGATTATATTGTTATATTAACCAATTAACGACCCTTGAAGGGTGTCCCAAATCGGTTACTACATTAGAATGTAACCATAACCAACTGATATCTCTTAAAGGGTGTTCTGATTCGGTTACTAGATTATGTTGTTATGTTAACCAATTAACGACCCTTGAAGGGTGTCCCAAATCGGTTACTACATTAGAGTGCCATAATAACCAATTGATAAGTCTTGAAGGGTGTCCCGATTCGGTTACTAGATTAGAATGTTCTGATAACCAATTGACGACCCTCGAAGGTGTACCCCATTCGGTTACAAAATTAGATTGTTCTCATAACCAATTGATAAGTCTTGCAGACGTACCTAATTCGGTTACTATGTTATGGTGTTCTCGTAACCAATTGACGAGTCTCAAAGGTGTACCCAATTCAGTTACTATATTACACTGTTATGATAACCGACTTACGTCGTTAGAAGGGTGTCCCGATTCGGTTACTACATTAGATTGTAGGTATAACCAACTGACGACCCTTGAAGGTGTACCTAATTCAGTTACTACATTACACTGTTGGGATAATCCATTAAACGATCAATACAAGGACAAATTAAATTTGCTATGAGCAACCAATAAATATTAGGTTGGTTCCATGTGGATATCGGCATAGTGTTGATTTATTATATTTAAAACCTCATTACAAAAATTGATTATAAACCATAAAATCCATTTAGTTATGTAAATGGATTTTGTTTACGAGTGTACGCATACTCAACATATAAGAAGATTAGCTCAATATGCTGGTACAGATCTTTTTGAAAAAAAGGGTTCAAAAATCTGCTCTATGCTAATACAATGTCTTGATTATGGAAGGGATGTATCTGAATTTAATCAATGGCTGGTTGAAAAATGCAACAATAGCATGATGACGATAAAAGGTAAATTGTTTACATACAATGTTTTCCCGGAAAAATTGTACCGACAAACGTTTCATTCTCATCAGAGAGGAATCACGTATTTGAAAAATTCCAAATATATTGCCGGATTTATTCTAAGCGCTCCTAGTAAAAAGTATATTCAGGATGATCGATTTGTTCGTGAAGGATGTATATATAAATTTTCTGGGAACAAGTTAGAAAAAGCGGATTCTTCGGAATGCTATTCTCAACACTATCAAAATCAATATTGCGGACAACTTAGAAGATTAGACATGCCAGTACCTTCCGAAAATGTTGTACTTGAGCAATCAAAGAAACCATGGTTATGGATAATAGTTTACAATGATATGATAGAGATATTGGGATTTTATAAGGTCAAAAAAATACACAATGTATACGGAGGAATATTAATCAAAGATAAGGAGTATGTGAGGGAATTGGTTGTAAGTTTGAAAAAATGTTAACCCAATAAAAATATTTGAGAAAAATTGATTTTATATTTATGAAATCTATATTTGTAAAAACCACATTTGTAAAAATCATATTTGTAAAAACCACACCCATATGGCAGAAACAAACACATGTGAAATTTGCTATGATCGTCAAATGAATATCAGTTTACTTCCATGTAAACACCAAATGTGTATTCAATGTGCATATAAATGGACCGTTGAAAAAGGCAATTTTACTTGTCCTCAATGTAGACAATCTATACCTCATGATACAATAACCGACGATGTTACAACCAATAATAATATATTGACTAAGGGACCATTATGTTGTGTAATAGCAGCTATAGTGATTACTATAATATTTTTTATTATATATCTTATTCAATAAATATTTTCAGCACTGTATCTAATTCTGTTATACTAAATGGTTTTGCTAAATAACCATCCATGCCTGCTGCAAGACAACTATTTTTATCGGTATCTAATACACCTGCACTGATAGCTATCAAATAAGGACGATTTAATAATTGTCTTATATGTCTCGATGCCTCTAAACCATCCATAACCGGCATTTTTATATCCATTAGACATACATCATAATGATTATTTTTAACAGTATCAACACATGATTTTCCATTATCTACAGTTGTAATATTATATTCGGCATATCCCAAGTTAATAATCATTTCTTTGATCATAAATTGTGTACTATGATCATCTTCCGCTAATAAAATTTTAAGCGTATCTTTTGATTTTTCCCTTTTAGATATAGTCTTTGCTGGAAACACGTGTGATGTTTCTGTATTCCGTGTCAAACAATAAATTATACTTTTTAATATTTTTGATTGATCATATGGTTTTGTTAGATATACATCAAACCATTTTTCACCTTGGTCTTCATTTTCAACAGAACTAATACCTATAAGAGGCAAATGAGGATAAATCTCTCGCAAATGTTGAGCTAATTCTATACCGCTCATATAAGGCATATATATATCAATTATCGCCAAATCAAACTTCTTTCCATGCTCCAAATATCGCAATGCTTGCTCTGCATTATTGCACATAATACTGTTAAGATTCCACCGAAAAAGCATTTCCTCCAAGATTAATAAATTTTCCATTTTATCATCGACACTTAAAATATTGATATCCTCGATAATATTCTGATGTTTGTGCAATAAGTCTTGAATATTTATATTTTCTTCTATGTCTATGTAAAAGGAAAACGTACTACCTTTCCCTGCTCCATCACTAGATACCTTTATTTTTCCACCCATTAGCTCTACCAATTCTTTACTTATAGCCAATCCTAACCCTACACCATCCCGTTTATTATACGCGTTTTGACCTGTCACCTGGGAGAATATACCAAACAATTTTGATTGATCTTGGTCTGCTATTCCAATCCCTGTATCTTGAATATCGAATGATATTCTCCAACACAAATCATCTGTTGATTTTTTAGATGCGGTAACCGAAAAAACAATGGAACCGCGATCTGTAAACTTTATAGCATTTGATAATAAATTTACAAGCACCTGCTTTAATCTTTTGGAATCGCCAACCACTGATATAGGTAATTTGGAGAACACAACCTCTAATTTTAAGTTTTTTGCGTCTACCTTTGATTTGACGATTTCAACAGAATTATCTATACATTCTTTTATATTAAACGGTTCTTTTACAAGCGTTAATGTATTAGATGTAAGTCGACTAAAATCTAGGATTCCATTTATTAGATCCAGTAATTGAACACTACATGTAGTAGCAATTTTTAAATGATCTTGTTGTTTCTTGTTTAATGAGCCTATTTGGGGAAGGAGAGTCACAGCACCCATGATGCCTGTCAATGGCGTTCTTATCTCATGACTCATGGTGGCTAAAAAATTGTCTTTTACTTTCTTAACATCAGATTTAACCGTTAACATATCTGCAAGTGTATATTTTTTCCGATAGTGTATACTAAATATCGTATCTGTACATACTTTAATTAACGGATATATTGTAACCACATCTTCTTTTGTG
>SDBT01018376.1_pt1 | contig 10991 bp, 7 predicted proteins | sample 2277101 | NCBI WGS metagenome assembly SDBT01 (sample SAMN10404973, study PRJNA504765) | marine sediment metagenome | isolation source: marine sediment core GS10_PC15, 103 cmbsf | place: Arctic Ocean: Southern Knipovich Ridge | collected 2010 | reverse complement strand
AATCTTTCTCTGATGTAATCTTTTATAGCGATATATCACACCCCCTTTCCCTGGATTAGTCGCATAACATTCCTGATATCCATAGGTGTTATGAAGACGCCATCAATGCGATTGGCCAGAAACACTCTCTCGGGCCGATCTACGGCTCCTCTTACTGATTGATGAACCTGGCCCATGTTCATCTCTACCACAATCACATATTTAGCTTTGGCGCATTTTTCTCTAATTATATGAGATGGAAACGGCCATAAGGTCTGGAGTTCCAAAAGCCCAATCTGTTCCCCCCTGGATCTAAGATTTTCCACTACATGAAGGGAGGAACGGGCAGAAGACCCGTAAGAGATAAGTATGGTTTCAGCAGATTCAAGGTAAAATTCCTTAAACTTTGTTATTTGATCCACGTTGTTATTAATCTTATCCACTAAATGCCGAAGAAGTTCATGAACCACCTTTTGGTTGTCCGATGGAAACCCCCACATGTCATGAAATAAACCAGTGACATTATACCGGTGCACCCCACCGAAATCAGACATAGGAAGACGACCGTCCTCTCTCGGCAGATAGGGATGGTAGTCTACGCCCTCTTTTACAGATGTTCTAAGCCTTTTCACCAACGGTATCTCGTCTTTTTCAGGCATAAAGAGCCTTTCTCGCATATGGCCAATCACTTCATCAAATAAAAGTACAACGGGTGTTCTGTAAGTTTCCGCAAGATTAAAGGCATCCACGGTCATTGCAAATACATCCTGATGGTTGGAAGCAGAAAGCGCGATTATAGCATGATCTCCGTGCGTCCCCCATCGGACTTGATTTACATCCCCCTGGCTCATATGGGTAGGAAGGCCTGTGGAAGGGCCACCGCGCTGAACATTAACAATAACGCAGGGAATTTCGGTCATGATTGCATATCCCAGCGCTTCCTGCATCAGGGAAAATCCAGGACCGCTGGTGGCCGTCATGACTTTGTTGCCTGTTAGGGATGCACCGATAATTGCGCACATGGAGGCAATTTCGTCTTCCATCTGGATAAACTTACCCCCTACCCGGGGGAGCCTGTATGCTAAATGCTCGGCAATTTCAGTGGAAGGTGTTATGGGATAACCTGCAAAAAAATCAAGCCCCGCATACAAGGCTGCTTCCACACATGCTTCATTTCCCTGAACAAATTTTATATTTTTTTTCATTTTCCACGCGCTGTTTTTTCTTCACATACTACTTCTATGGCAAGATCGGGACACCTGAATTCACAAAGGCGGCAGCAAATACAATTTTCTTTTTGATCAGCAAATACTTTATCCTCTTCATCAAGTTCAAGGACATTTTTGGGGCAAAAATGCACACATATCCCGCATCCTTTGCACCACTCCCTGTTTATGATGTGTTCCTTTAATTTTGGTTTCCCCATGCAAAACCCCTCTCAATTGTTAGATATCAAAAATATTCAATCATTTAGCCGCAGCCATCGCACGCTGTTGGATCGACATTCGGGGCAGGTGCGTTCAGCATAGGCACTGAATAAGCCTGTCCAGCGATTCCCGCAACGCATGCACAAGAACTCGGCCTCCTGTTTCTCGTCAGCAGGCTTGGGGTTGCGCGGGTTGGGTGCCCGGGCTTTCGCCAAGGCGATTCGGGTTTGCTCCAACTCTTCCTGCGTCACAGTTTGACGTTTTTTCTCCGTCTCTTTCATGATAGTTTGCCAGCGTGCGCCTTCTGCCGCGGAACACCATTCTAACAGCAGCCGCTCAGGACGAATATCTAACTTTTCCAGCTTGTCCCACAGACCCTCCACGCGCCGCACCGTACTTCGATTGGCGTCAAGGTAATGGCAGTCGGCAAGGTGACAGCCGGAAACTAGTACGACCGGCGCACCCTTTTTAAAGGCGTACCACACAAATTCGGGACTAACCCTGGCAGAACACATGGTACGGATGATTCGGGCGTTAGGCGGGTATGCCATGCGGCTTACTCCCGCCGTATCTGCACCGGCGTAAGAACACCAGTTGCATGCAAAAGTGACGATTTTTTCAAGAGGATCTTCTTCCAGGATGGCCTCAATTTGAGCATAAATTGCATGCTCTGAAAAGTGGCGCATTTCGATTGCGCTAAATTTGCATTCAGCGGCGCAGCTGCCGCAACCAACGCATGCCGCACTAGTTACTTGGGTTACCTGCTTCTTTTGACCTGTAATGGCTCCAAAGGGACAAACTTTGATGCACTGTCCACACCTTTTGCACAAGTCCTCGTCCACCACGGCTGTGATGGCCTCGATCGAGAGCTTGCTCTTGTTTAACAGGATGCAAGACCTTGAACTAGCTGCGCTGGCCTGAGTGACGCACTCTCGCACATCTTTAGGGCTTTCAGCAGCCCCTGCGATAAATATTCCTTTTGTCGGTGTATCCACTGGGCGCAGCTTGGCATGGGCCTCTTTTAAAAAGCCGCTGGGAGACTTTGAAAGGCTAACAAGCTGGCGAATTGTCTCAGTGTCTATGGCCGGTGTAGCGCCCACCGCTAATACCAGCATATCGAATTCATGGTTCTCCAGGCGGTTGGCAGTGGTATTCTCCACCGTTACCAACAGATTACCGCTGGCGGGATCCTCGTTAACTTCACCGGGCAAGCCTCGGATGTACCTTACCCCGTTGCCTTTGGTACTCATCAGGAGTTCTTCAAACCCCTTGCCAAAAGCTCGTAAGTCCAAGTAAAAGACAACGATCTCAGTGTCGGGATAACTGTCCTTCAGGTATTTAGCGTTTTTGATGGTGTTCATACAGCAAACATTGGAGCAGTATGGATTCCCACGTTCCAAATCCTGGGTTCGCGATCCTACGCATTGCACGAAACCGATGCGTTTGGGTCGCTTCTTGTCGCCGGGCCGTCCCAAATGCCCTTCCAGGGGCCCGCCGGTGGAAAGCAACCGTTCTAATTCTATGCTGGTGACAACGTTGACAAAGCGGGTGTAGCCATACTCGTCCAGTGCCGTAGGATCATAGATATCCATACCGGTAGCGACAACTATGGTCCCTACCTCGACATCAAGGATTTCATCTTGCATGTCAAAGTTGATACACTTTTTCTCACATGCCTCTATGCACTTGCCGCAGGCTATGGGGTTCTGCCCCAGGCACTCATCAGCCGCTACGATGTATGCAGATGGCACGGCTTGTGGAAATGGTATGTAGATCGCTTTGCGGCTCCCCAAACCTATTTGGAATTCATCAGGTACGACAACAGGGCAAATAACTGCACAATCACCGCAGGATGTACATTCGTTTTCGTCCAGGTATCGTGTCCTTTTTCGGATCCGGGCTTTGAAATTTCCAACATAGCCTGTAACGTCCTCAATCTCTGAGTAGGTCAGAAGTTCAATCTTGGGATGTCGACCGACATCCATCATCTTGGGGCCGAGAATTCAGATGCTACATTCAATATCCGGGTATACCTTGTCAAGCTTGGCCATGATGCCGCCAATGGAAGGCGTTTTTTCTACCAGATAGACCTTATGACCTGCATCGGCTATGTCAAGGGCGCATTGAATGCCCGCAATCCCTCCACCGACGACCAGCGCAGCGTCAGTGATAAAAATCTGCTCTTCATCCTGTGGATGAAGCCACCGACTTCGCGCAACCGCAATCTTGACAATATCTTTTGCTTTACGAGTAGCCGCTTTTCGGTCTTCTGTCACCCATGAACAGTGCTCACGGATGTTTGCCATTTCCAGCAAATAACGGTTGAGACCTGCTCCTTCGATACACTGCCTAAAAATCGGCTCATACGATGATGGCGAGCATGAGGCCACCACTATCCGGTTCAGGTTGTTTTCGTAAATCGTTTTTTGGATCTCCTTCTGCCCCGGATCGGCACACATGTATTTGTTTCGCACCGATAAAATCACTCCGGGCAACGTTGCAGCATATTCCCGCACCTCCTCGGTGTCGACCACGCCTCCTATATTCGAACCACAATCACATACATACACGCCAATTCGCAAATCTTCTGTAGTCAACTCACCTCTCCTATTTTATACGATTATTTGTGAAATTATTTGTAGGCGTTCAAAGGTTCAGAGTTCAGAGGTTCAGGGTTTTCTTTCTTTTGTTAACCTTTACTACAGATCTCATTAAGTCGTCGAATAAATCTTTTCCTACTCAACCACTTGACTACTAAACTATTTTACGATGTCTATACTAACCCCGAACTCTGAACTTCTGAACCTATGAACCCTGAACCTGTGAACGCCTACCCTCTGTCTTATTTTTTGGAACCCTTGCTTCCACGTTGCCATATCTCATAGCGCCGGCCGTGGATATAATTTTTGTCCTTCCAAGCCTGGCGCTCACGAGCGGCCTGTTCCACTGCTTCTCGGAAGCCATTCCTAAATTCCTCCGAGTCAAACTGCTCTTTACGGAAAAAATCAAAAGCCTTGAACTCCCGAAAGGCCTTTCGCTGGGTCTCCATCGTCCCGTGACCAGTGATCATAATTACCCGCGTGAAAGGTTGACGTTCGCGGATCAGAGCAAGCAGGTGCATTCCGTCTTCATTAGATTCGTCAGTCTCCACAAGGCGTATGTCCAATATCGCCAGGTCCAGGTCATTGGTCTCTTCAATATAAGCTTGGGCTTCATGGAGCGTGCCAACTGTTTTTACCTGGTGGCCTTCGCGCCGCATCATGCCACTTAGCAATTCTCTCCAGTCTGTATAATCTTCAACGATCAGAATTTTGCCTCTCATTATTTCCCCTGCTTTTTAACTTTGAGACCTTTGAAAAATGCTTCCCGCTATAGCGGGAGGCAAAAGGGGGCGTTTTGCAAAGGTCTCACTTTATTTATGGCGGAAGCCGCCGATTGTCTGTCTATCTTATGCTTCAAAAGATTCCTTACCGGAATAGGCCGGCAATCGGACGGTAAAAGATGTTCCTTCGCCCGGTTTGCTTTCACAAACAATCGTCCCACCCTGACGCTCGATAAATGTGCGAATCCACCATAAACCGAATCCGAGACCGTTATTACTCTGTTGGAACATATCCCATAGATGAACCATCCGCTCCGCTGAGATACCGCTTCCCGTGTCGCTGATTCTGAAGACTATCCACAAACCGGATTCATCGGATTCCACTCTAGTTTGCAATAGTAGTCTTTTTTTAGCACTGTCATACATTGCTTTCCGGGCATTAGTAAACAGTTCCAGAAAGATGTCAACCAAGAGTGAACTGCTTTCCACTAAAGGAAGGTCTTGGCTATAGTCGCGGACCAAGTGAATAGTGGACGGCAAATCGATAGATTCTAAGGCTTCGTTTAGCAGACGGTTGGCATCGAACATAGATGGCAGTCCTGATTCTTTAAATGGCCGGAATAGGGCATCGCTCAGCTTGAGAATGAATTGGGCATTACGTTCTATGCGACCCAGATTCTCTTCGATCCAATCCCGGTCCGTCTTTTTCATATCAAGTCCTGCCATGGTCCGGTGGATCTCGCCTGCGCTGGCAGGCACAATACCCATCAGGTTGTTGATACGGTGGGCCAGGGCTGTGGCCGCCTGGCCCATTACCGTCCATTTTTCAGCAGCCAGTCGCCTTTCTTGCTCTGCCTGAAGCTTTTGATGCATCAATCTAAGCTCTTGGTGCTGTGTGGCGTTCTGTATCGCAATAACCGCCTCCTTGGCCAAGGCCTCCAGGAGTTCGACATCTTGTTGGTCAAAAGCAGCGAGACGAGCGCTTTCCAGTAGCAGCACACCTAAAAGTTCGTCTTCTTTTTGCTGTTTATCTTTACTATACAATAACGGCACCGCTACACTCGAACGCATATCTTCAAACAACACTACGTTTTGAGGGTCCTGACGGACATCGGGACACAGATAGGAACGCCGGTGCTCCGCTACCCAGCGGACAATTCCTCTCTTAGGGTTGAATGCACGAGCTTCGGGAGTCCAACCTGCTCCAAGATGTGCCTTGAGATCCAGTTTCCCGGTTTCCGGGTTCAGTCGCCTCAGCGAGCCGTGTTCCGCCCAAACCAGCTCAACTGCCTTTTCCAGAATCAGATCAAGTAGTCTGTCTAGTTGAAGACTAGAAGTTAGAGCGATGTCAATCTCGTGCAAAGCGCGGAACTGAGCCGTCATCCGTGAAAGACGTTCGGCCTGCTGCAACACCGAAGCAGCCAATTCTGCCATTGACTGAAGTAATGCTACGTCCTGGTCGCTAAAGATCCGCTTCGGTTCTTTGGCAACCACGACCAGAACTCCTCGAGCAGCATAACGCCAAATCAAAGGGACAGCTAGAACCGCAAAACCCTCCAAGCACGTTTCGACAAAGGTTTTTTGAGACGAGATCACACGATCAGGCAGCCCTTCATCCCAGGTAATCTCTGTCAGATTATGGGTGGCTACCAGAATCGTCTTGTCCTGGATCAGATCGTAAATAAAAAACCCGCTTCCCGATGGGCGGAACAGGTGAGCTACCTGCTTGACTGCGCTCTTTAGAAAGACCGGGTCAAAGATCTCTGTTGACTTCAAGTCATGGTGCATTATTTCCATTCCTGCCTCCGGCCCAGTTTCCCTCTTTCATTTATAACCGTTCCGCCAACAACGTCGTTATGTCGCGTACCTTGATGTCAATCTTCTCCTTCAGGATTGGATCATCCTGGGCGCACTTGAAATGGATCTGACATTTAACACAGGCTGTAACCAGCAAGTCAGAGCCGGTGGCTTTCGCCTCTTTTAATCGTTCCACCTGGATGTTTTTGCTCACCTGCCCACATGAAGCCCAACAACTGGTACCGCAGCAGATACTGGTTTTGCGTGCTCGGTCCATCTCTATCAACTTCAATCCCAGGGCGGAAAGCAATGTTCGGGGCTCGTTATAAACACCCTGATGATGGCCCAGGCGGCAAGGATCTTGATAGGTGACAGCAAGATTTGAGCCATCGGCAACAAAATCTAGCTTGCCGCTTTCTGCTGGTTGCCCCAACAACTGCGTAAGGTGCAGCACCTCCATACCATGAGGTGCTACAAGTTTTGGGTAATCTAAGTTTAGAGTTCTGGAACACTCAGGGCATGAAGTTATAATGCGTTTAGCTCCAGTGGCTCTGAGCTGCGCCAGATTCAGTTTTGCAAGAGAGCGAAATGTTTTTATATCCCCTTCCCAAAGTTGGTCATGGCCACAGCACCGTTCGTTGACCAATACTTGAGGCTCAATCCCAAGATGGTTTAAGATTTTTACAGTTGCCCGTGCGATTTGGACCCCTTCTACGTCCAGTTTCTTGAACATGGTGTCATAGTAAGGCAGGCATCCGACAAAATATACTGTGTCCGAATCATTCGACACTCTCAGGTCACTTTCCAGCCAGCCTATCCGGTTTTGGTTAATGGCCGGATCGGTCATTATCCGTCCCCAGGTCTGAATAACATCGCCGTGGGTGCAATTACCTGAACGGCCATCATTTCCGGCAAAGGCGCGAACTTCGCGCAGAAATTCGGAAAAATAGACGTCCGAGGAGCAAAGTTCACTGCAACGCATACAAGTAAGACAGGACCAGAACAAGCGGTCATTCAGAACCTCTTCTATTCGTCCTTCGATTGCTTTTTCCACCAATAGCCTGGGGCTTGCATAGCCCCTCCCATCCCAACGGGTAATGGGACATACAGCGCTGCATTTGCCGCACTCCAGGCAATACGAAACCCGGTTCCTGTTGATTATGTTCTGAATGATGCTAATCATGACCGCTGTTTCCCGTTCAGCCCGGTCACAAAGTCCCGTACTTTTTCGACAAATGCCTCGCCATCGCCGGCCACCACCCAGTGTAGTTGCAATTGCTCCTCACTATACCCCAGCAACATAGTAAGTTCCCTTGTCTCTTCAAAAACCTCTTCTGCATGACGGTTCCCAAACTCATAGTAGCAGTCTCCAGGCGCACAACCCATAAGCAACACGCCGGCAGCACCCTTTTCAAAAGCTTTTAGTATATTCCCCGGCCTAAGTCTTCCCAGACACATCACCTTAATAGGTCGTACGACAGGAGAGTAAGCCAGATTATTTGCACCAGCCGTTTCCAATCCACTGTAAGCGTTCCAATTGCATGTAAACACCACAACTTTGGGATTTGACATTTGATATATGTCATTTGCTTCGATGTTATTCAATTGTCATTCGCTTCGCTGTCATTCTCTCTGTTAAAATTCAATTGAAATTCGCTTCGCTGTCATTCGGTTGAAATTCGCTTCGCTGAAATTCGATTGTTTTTTGTCATTCGCCATCAGTATCCAATGGCTACTGAATTTCCACTGAATTTCTATTGAATTTCCATTTAATGATCAACTACTAGCCTGCTACAGAATTAAAAAAGCTCAAAATAAGACCGTTTTAAGTATAACTAATAACACCTAATTGAGTGTTTGCTCAATTCCTCATGCCAATACAGCATCCAGCATGGCTTCCAATTGCATATCCGTTGAGTATCCTGCCGTAATCGCATCTGAAGGGCAATGGGCCGCACAGATACCACACCCGGTACAGATATTGGAATCTATCCGCGAGGTGCGTTGGAACTCCTCTCCTACCAGCTGTGGGGCGTCGAACTCGCAGAACTTTATGCAGGTGCCGCACGCTCTGCAGCGTTCCGGATCTACAACTGCCTTGATAGGCTCTGAACTTTTTAAAGTGCGTCCCAGCCATGCTATTACTCGCGCTGCTGCTGCTATACCCGCTATTTCCGGGTCCATGGCGGGATCACAGTGGAAGACACCTGGCCTTTGGGTATCTACCCCCATCCATGTGGAGTGAATTCCGGGCTGATAGCCGTTTGTATCGAAGGCGGCTGTCAATTGCTTTTCTTCTTCTGCGTTTTTGGGGGCCAACACCAGAGCTGAAGCTTGCCACGTTCTGCCGTTACACGTTAATATATAATGTCCGAAGTCATGCCGGATCTGGGTCGGCATACTCTTAACGTACCAGCTTTTGATGTCTTGGTTGTTGAGCATTTCGTGGCAAGTTTGTTTTGCCTTGCTGTTACCCACTATCAGAGCAGAGCGCTCCAAGAGAAGAGATTCCACTTGTCTGGCTGTTATTGTCCGTGCTCTGGCGACGGTTGCAGCGATAAGGGCCGATGATTTGTCCGTTGCTGCCTGGGAGTTTTCGGCATGCGGCCAAGCACACTGTTCTCGAATGTTGACAAATTCAAAAGAAGGAAAAACCATCTTATCAACATCAAAGATAGTTGTAGGCTGCTCACTTATTGCTGATTGTGGCCCAAATAAACCCAGGTTACTCTTGCAACGGACTCGCTGAAAAGTACAGCTATAGCACACCTGATCAATTGAACAGCAGGAACAGGCAGCCAATACCACCCGGTTCAATTTGTGAGCCTCCACATCCTTGTAAATTGCCCTTGCGTCATCAGACGAACATGAAAATGGCAAAACGACGGCGTGGACAACACCTGGCCAGGCTGCTGCTCGTTTGCGCACGGCCTCCGTGTCAATAACGGAGGCAATAAGGTCGCCACACCGGCAGATAAAAACGCCGATACGGACGGGTTTATCCAAAGACACAGAATGAAATGGAATAAGGACATTTCGTCGTTCGGTAAACAGATCGGCCATGGCCTTTGCCGCTGCTGCCGATCCCATTATTGGACTTTCCGGCGGTATAAGGTAGACCCCCCGGCCTTCTGTTAAGGGAAGCCGGGCAAATTGTTCCGGGTCATCGGCATAGATGATCGCGCCAATGTCTATTTCCACAATTTTTTCACGCTGTTCATGATTAATAGCTTTTACTTTACATGCCTGTTCGCAAGCCACACACTCACTACATGGACCACATACCAAGCATCGTTGTGCTTCAGCTATCGCCTGTGATTTTGAATATCCCATTTCCTTCTCAGCAAAACTGGTAATACGCTCCTGAATCGGGAGGGTCGGCACTGGTATTCGCGGTTTGGGCAAAAGTTCATCTTCGGTCAAATCTCTGCGGGCAATGGGAACCTCATATGCTACCCCTAGACGCCGTTTGTACTGCATGTCCTTAATATTGATATCGGTTTCAGCTTTGTCCGGTTTTTCATATAATAAATTCGTTATGCGGCCCTCTTTCAGATCTTGACCCTTTAAATATCGATCTATGCTCTCTGCCGCTTCCTTACCACTAGCAATCGCTTCTATAACGGATTTGGGACCATAAATTGCGTCACCGCCTGCAAAAACCCAGGGGATGGAAGTCTGTAAAGTCATCGGGTCGACTTTTAGTCCACCCTGGGGCGAAGTGGATATTTTCTCGCCCTCTGCAAAATCCAACTCTCCCATCTGACCGATGGCTATAATCGCCGTATCCGATTCAAGGGTTTGAAGGTCATTTTCATCGTATTGGGGGTTAAAATTACACTTATCGTCAAAAACACAGGTGCAACGTTTGAATTCAATGCCGGCAAACCGGTTGTCTTTTTCCAAAAATCGTCTAGGACCATAACAGGTGACAATTTTAACTCCCTCTTCAAGAGCCTCTTCAATCTCGTAGTCCCAGGCCGGCATTTCTTCACGGGTTTCGAGACATACTATAGTAATGTCCTTGGATCCAAGGCGCCTGGCAGTCATCGCCACATCTATAGCCACATTTCCGCCGCCAACCACAATAACCTTATTGTCGAGGGAAACCTCTCTGCCGAGAGCGATGTCTCGGAGAAAGGGAACGCCATGGAGGACACCTTCGGAGTCTTCACCTTCCACACTAAGTTTGCGGCTGCCATGGAGGCCAGTCGCAAGAAAAACAGCCTGGAAGCCATCCGACTTAAGCCCTTCCAGGGTGATCTCTTTACCAAAGGTGACACCCGTCTTGATCTTAACTCCCATTTCCTCAATGACTTTGATTTCCATGTCCAGAATATCTTTGGGGAGACGGTAGGCAGGAATGCCCACAGCCATCATCCCACCGGCAAAAGGAAGCTTCTCAAAGACCGACACCTTATAGCCTTTCTGCGCGAGATAATAGGCCGTCGTCAGGCCGGCCGGTC
>SDBT01018375.1_pt1 | contig 10992 bp, 6 predicted proteins | sample 2277101 | NCBI WGS metagenome assembly SDBT01 (sample SAMN10404973, study PRJNA504765) | marine sediment metagenome | isolation source: marine sediment core GS10_PC15, 103 cmbsf | place: Arctic Ocean: Southern Knipovich Ridge | collected 2010 | reverse complement strand
CCTTTGAATAGCACTCCCCCCTCTGTATGGCCCATACGCCTGCCGTCTTCAATCTCTGTCGGCCGGGGTGGGCGAACACCCTCATACCATGTCAGCTTAACCGGTGGCGAGTTCCTACGTGCCGGGAATTGATAAGTTACTATGGATGCCAACGGATGTGTGTCTGGATTCAAATCCAGCGAGGTTGCGTCCACACTTGTCGGATGCCCCAGCTTCAATGCCGAAAAAACAGGATCCAGCGTATGAGCACCGCGGTCCCCCATCATCCCGCAGCCATAGTCCCACCAGCAACGCCACACCGCGGGATGGTATGCCGGATGATAAGGCCGCTCGGGCGCAGGACCCAACCAGAGGTCCCAATCCAGCGTGGATGGAACAGGCGGCGTTTCCCTGGGACGGCGACTCCACTTTGAACTCCACCCAGCATGACCAAATGGATAATAGGACAAACTGCACCAGGCATCGACCTGGCGGACTTCGCCAATAGCACCATCCCAAATCCACTCACAAATAAGGCGAATGCCCTCATCAGAATGTCCCTGAATACCCATTTGCGTGGTAACACCGGTTTCTTGCGCTGCTTTTGCCAGCATACGCGACTCGTAAACATCGTGTGTCAACGGCTTCTGACAATAAACGTGCTTTCCCCTCCGCATTGCCTCCATTGAGACAACCGCGTGTGTGTGGTCAGGCGTGGCAATCACAACAGCCTCGATGTTTTTCTCTTTGTCCAGCATTTTCCGAAAATCGGTGTATATCTTTGCTTTGGGATACCGTTTGAACGTTTTGGCTGCATATTCACGGTCCACATCACATAGCGCCACGATATTTTCGCTCTCAAGCTGCCGCAGATTACTCTTGCCCATACCTCCGATACCAATACCGGCGATATTGAGTTTCTCACTTGGCAGAGTATGCCCAGGTCCCCCCAGAACCTGCCTCGGCCCAATCGTGATAGCAGCAACTGTTGCTGTTGCTGCGAGAAACCGGCGTCTGTTGATATGCTTTCTTGACATTAGTATTTCTCCTTATAATTGATCGTTCAGGACAAAATATGTCGTAACATCCCCGACATTTACAATTTATGCCCCTTACCAACGCAACTGGTTTTTCTTAGCTTCCTATATTAACAAATCCATCTGGGAATTGAAGATATTCTTAAAGATAAACTGTAGAGGTCGTATAATCGACAAGGTAGTGAATAATCCTGACATCTCCTCAATAAAGTTGAAAAGAATGGATAATCAAAAAATATCACGATGGCGCAGATTTCTGATTGCAGGAATTGGACTTACTTGTTTTCTGGTGGCATTTTTGTATATCAAACCGTCGCGAATGACCGACCCATTGTTCCGGAAAGACGTGATTCATGAAGATACATCACATTCGGGTAACTGGGAGGAACAATTCAAGCTTACGACCCCAATCCCTAAATTTCAAGTGCAAACGTATGTTGAGCAGGATGATGCTGATTTACGTATGGATTTAGCCGATGGGCAGGGATATGATTTCTTACGAGGTCTTCCTATCAAAAAAGGGTACACTCGCTTTTCTTGCGGGAGAAATGTTCCAGCCGGGGTCTATACCATTCGAGTTCATGAAGCCAATGTTAAGGGCAAATATCGAATTGAGATCGGAAGTAAAGGAGGGGTGACAAGATGGCAGAAGTTTCTTGTGCTCATCGTTGTTCTGCTTGTTGGCAGTGCAGTTCTATACTTCCGGCAATGGACAAAAAAGCATAAGGGCCAAGCAGGACGTGGCTTTGTTGCATCTCGTATTTTCTTCCTTTCAGTATCGCTTGCGGTCTTTGTCCTCTTTTTGTACCTGCTGCTCCATGAAGGTGGCCATGCATTGGTTTCGATTTGCTTTGGAAACTTTGATTTGAGCAGAAGCGATTTCTTTGGACTTTTTGGGGGTCCTCATTCTGGCGTACGTTCTGACGTTCAACTAATGCCCTGGCAAACAGCTATTCAGTCGTTTGCCGGGCCGTTTTTGCCCACACTCACAGGTTATATTTTCTTTTGGCTTTGGCGGTCAAGATGGACAAAAGAATTACGAAAGAGCCGAGAAGTTGTTGACCTCTTCTGGACTTTCAGTTTGTTTATGATGTTGTTTCCCCACGTTGGTACACTTTTGCCAATGTTTGGTTTTCGTGCTGATGGTGATTATTCGGGATTTGTCAACAATGTACCGTTCTCGCAATGGCAAGCCAACGCAGTACTTATTGTAATAGCGGTGGTTAATGGATACCTGCTTTATCATATAGTTCCTCATTTGCTCGCTCTCAAGCGAAATTTGTTCAAGAAACAGACTGCGCTTGTTAATCGCTGATCGGACCACTGCAGAACTGCTGAAGTTACAGTAAAAGTTCTTTGAAAAGAGGATATACAGGCTCTTAGTATAGACGACGCGTTTGTTATAGCTTGAAATGCGGATAAAGAGCTCAGTGGTATAAGTGCTTGAATTATAAGAGGATAGGCACGTATTCACGGGTCCTATTGGCGGTTGACAAGCGCACGTGGTACTATTGGCCCTTGAGAAGCGCACATTGGCCGATCGAAACTCAGAGCGTTAACAATGTGGTCTATATTTTTGCGTCCGCCAGCTTACTTATCAACTTTGCCGGAAGGCGCTGTTCCTGCGGGCACGATGGAGTTGCTTTCGTTTTTTTCCAGCGACAAGACCAGCTTCCCATTATTTACTGGAACACTCTTTTTCAAAATCTCGCAGCCGTTTAAAGTAATTCTGTAAAGATCGACACTCTTGACATCGCGCCAATTGTCAGGCAGTTGCCACGGTTTGTCTTGGTAGCCCAGCTTGCTGTAGGTAATAATCTCTTTCGTGTTCCACAGGGCGGGAACGAAGAGATGATCGTTCTCACGAAGTACGAATTTGCCTTTTTTAATGATGTTCTTGCCGCGTTCGGTTCGGGCGACAACCCCATCGTTGTAGTACAGCGCATCATTCTCAAATTTCATCCGATCCAGCCGGCTCAGGTAATACCACGGCAGGGTCGTTCGACAGAACATACCCAGGAACCCGGGTAGATGCTCTTTATCCCGGATGAAGATCTCTTCTCCGTGCATGCTGGAGCCAAAGCGGAAATCGCCATCGCCCCCACGATCGGTCCGTCCTCTCGCCATCAAGTATTCCGGGATGTCCATCTGGTATTCACTACTGCCTGGATACCACCAGGACATTGCTTGCAATCCGGTGAAGCCTTCACCTGGCGGGTGTGCCCAAAATATGCCTTCCCCTGTGACATCAAAACCACGTTCACGCCAGTACTTGAAAATCTTGCGCTGGATTTCTACATATTTATCCGGGGTCAATCCGCCATTCTCTGGTTTTGCATGCCAGGGGCTTATCGGTTTACCGCCTTCGCGCTGGGCAATGAATACATCAATGTGAATGGTGTGCCCTTCTTTCAGTTCGGGGATCATGTCAATCAGCCGGTCAATACGCTGCTGTGCCAGCCCGGCCTCCCATTCACGCGGATAGACCACGTTGTACATCGGCTCGCCCTTCATCTGTATTCCAGGGGCGAGCAGTTCGCCGTCCTCATCTCGTGCAAAACAGTCCTTTGCTACGTACTCATCCCACAACGGACTTTGTTTGTACGCATCCACCATGTTGATATGCAGGCTTACGGTCGTGTTGAACTTTTTGCTTTCGCGGATGAGCCACCGCAAACTATCCAGCGCCGTGGTGTCCTGCGTCCGCTTCAACCGTGGATTCACTTCGTGCCAGGCGGGATACCCGTGGTCGTGTCCTCCTTTTTGCCAGCCGACCAGATAAATAATCTTTGGTATGCCACGCGTCAGATTGTCGGTCTTTCGAATAACTTCAAGTGCCTCTTCAAACGTGCATATCACATCGTGTTTTTTTTGAAACATGGGCAATTTGGCGAGGCGTTCAACCGGATCCCCCTCCATGCCAAGAAAGAGCTTCATGACCAGGGTCTGGTGATAATCCCTGTAGAAAGGCGCAACCACCACATCAACGGCGGATTTGAGACGCTGGCCTGATTGTTCGACCGTCGCTTCAATCGTGGCAATACCACCCTCTTTGGGCACCACCTTGTCGCCCTCAATCGTAACGACGTCCACATTCCCGCTGGCACGTTTTGTCCTTGCCGTGATGACCGCCTCCGAGAGTGGCAGGACACGCTCAGCACCGTCCGCATAGTGCGCGGTCAGGGCCAATGTTCCCGTGTCATGCGCCGTGCGCACCAATTGGAGCACCTGCTTATCGAGGGTCAACGTGATATGATCCAACGGTTTCGCCCCATCGTCTGCCGCGGACACAAGGCCGGCACAGGCCGCCAATAGCGGCAGGAGTAGGAACAAGTATGCAAGTTTCGTTTCTTTTTCATTTCTCATTTGACGGATGTATCCCTTCATCATTGTTAATCTCGTGTTCCGTTGGAGAGTCCCTTTGAATCAACACCATCCCCACATCGATGCCCTGATCACCCCCGGTTTGACGGCAATGGACCGCCAAGGTATTTGACCCTGACTTGAATGCCTTTAGCACATCGGACGACAACGGCATAACACCGTAACCGTTCATATATCTTCTGAGCCTCTTGATCAAGGTTCCATTGACATACACTTCAGCATCGTTGTCGTGATAGACGACCAGCCGCAAATCAGCGTCGCGGGGAATTTCATCGAGGGTAATGGTTCGGCGCAGCCAGATGTTGGAACTATTCCAGATTGTGCCGATAACCGCATTGGGTGTGCCTTTGGCACCGAAGGCTCCCGGACCTGACGACCAGGAACTATCGTCAAAAGCAGGGGCAACCCAGTCCTTCGATGGTTTGGTAGTCGTGTAGCGCCACATTTGGGCCTGACGCTGGCTGGTTGGGATCAGTGTCGTTACTCTGGGCGGTAAATGAATCTTCCTGGCAGCTTCGGCAGAGCGCTCCAGGTCCATCTTTGCCAATTGCCGGTCATAGGTCATCAGGCCGTTTACCTCTCTCTCCACGTCCGAGGTCTGTATGTAAACCGCGCCTGACAAACCCATTGCGTTCAGTAACCGAAGTTGTCCCAACTGCTCCACGAATGCATCAGTCAGTTCTTTCTCACTTTGGTACATCTGGCCCCAGCTCCTATCGTCCTCCCAGATATGTCCTTCGATTAGCCTGCTCAGGGCGCCGAATTCACCCAGGACATGGGCGCGGTTCCTCATAGCCCCCAAAGCTCCCTTCATAGGAGAAGTGTGATTGTCTGAGATATCGCCGCTTCCGCAGTCTTTCCAACCACTGGCCTCGTTTACTGGCCGGGTTGGATCGTATTGCTGAATCCATTCGACGATCTCCGGCGTATCGAATTGACCCCATCCCTCGTTGAAGGGCACCCACATCACGATACAGGGGAAGCTGTGCAGGGCGTCGATCATCCTCTTCAACTCGTTGCGGAAATTCTCCTTACCCTCGTCGCTGCGTGGCGAATCGCCGGATGGCATGTCCTGCCAAACCAGCAGGCCCAGCTTGTCACACCAGTAGTACCAGCGGGCGGACTCATACTTGACGTGCTTGCGCGCCATATTCATGCCGAACTTCTTCGTCATGGCGATGTCGTATTGCATCGCCTCGTCCGTAGCCGGTGTGTATAGCCCATCGGGCCACCACCCCTGATCGAGGGTGCCGTATTGGAAGAGGACCTCGTTGTTGAGCTTAAGCCGGAGAATGCCTTCGTCATCCGGAGCGACCGCGATCTTCCGCATCCCGAAATAGCTGGTCACGGCATCGACGGGCCGGTTGTTGTCCAACAGGCAGACCTTCAAATCGTACAGGTACGGTGTATCGGGCGACCAGAGTTTGGCTGATGGAATAGCCAGTTCTATAATCTCGCCGGACTCGGCCTCCCTCTCAGCGACGACCAAGCCCTGATCCAGCGCCTTGGCGTCCACCGAAGCAGGGCTGGCTGTCTCTACGGTTATCCGCACGATCCCTCGGTCGATATCAGGCACGATTTTCAACGACTTGATGTAGTTCTGAGGCACCGTCTCCATCCACACGGTCTGCCAGATCCCAGTAACGGCTGTATAAGCAACGCCACCTGGCTTGAGAACTTGTTTGCCATGGGGCTGATATCCGGCATCGGTCGGGTCCCATACGGCCAGCACCAATTCGTTGTCGGCCGTTTTGATATGATCGTTAATGTCAAAGCTGAAGGGATCGTAGCCGCCGGTGTGCATGCCCACCTCAACACCGTTGAGCCAAAGCGTACAGGCCCAATCCACGGCACCAAAATGCAACAACAGACGTTCGTTCGCTTCCAACTCAGGACCGTTGAATGAGCGGCGGTACCATAGACGTTGCTCGGGTAGAACCGACTTCTTTACACCGCTCAACGCTGATTCAGCGGCAAATGGGACCAGAATCTTCCCATCCCACGAAGTCGGCTGCTCGGTATCCTTGGCAACGATAGCATAGTCCCACAAGCCGTTCAGGTTCGTCCAATGGGGTCGTACCATCTGCGGTCGTGGATACTCAGGCCAAACCTGCTCGGGTGATACGTCTTCTGTCCAAGGGGTATCCATGGAACCTGATGCCAGTGTCCAACTGTAGGCATGACTCGCCACCATCACCAACGTGAACAGAAGTGTGCATTTCGCTTTGTTCAGGATAGTCATTTGAAAAGCCCTTTCTTTCTCTGATCCGTAATTAGTAATCGCAAACTGTCCCCATTTTCTCCATGAGTGTCCCTCTGCTCGCGTGGATGTCATTCTATCACGCAACTAAAAGCAAACGAGCGGTGGTCCTGTCTTGGTCCCGAGAAATTGGAGATTTTTATTAATAAATCATTGGTTCCCTTATTCAGGTGTGCCGAGATTGTGGCAATCAAAAATTCATTGTCATCCTGACGAAGTGTCCTGAGTTTTTCGCCATTCAGCCAGACGGTCAGCCAGTCATCAAATCCCATACGGATCTTGACCGATTCATCCTTGTCAGCCATGATGGTCGTGCGAGCATAAGCAGATTGATCGATTCGCGCCTCCGGAGAACTTCCCTGGCGATAGTATTGCCACAGGTTAATCCAGGTGTGGTCCGATTGGGCAGTGTGGACCGGGAAGTTGTCAAACTCGTCCGGCCAGGGGCCCTGATGTTGTTCGGGAAATTCGGACCTTTCGAATACCTCAATATCTCTTGGGCAAGGGAAGGTTCCGGTAATCTGCCAGGTTTCGGGTGTTCGAACCTTTGGTGCCTGGCTGCCCGCTTCGCGATAATAATAGACCACGGTCTCTGTGTCATCGGCACGGGCGCCGCAACTCAGTGACAAAGATGATCTGAACCGGATGGGATCGGCACCGAAAAACCGGTACATCACACCTTCCTGATCGTTATGACTGCGCCAGCGGTGGTATGGACAGCCAAACCAGTGTCGCATATCCTCGTGGAATCCCCAGAAGGCGCCGAAATCATCCTCCTCATTTCTGCCGCGAATCATATGGGGGTCTGTCTCTCCATCGATCAACCAGTACTGGCCACTGGTATGGTAGATCATATCGGACTTGTCACGCTGCCGGATGCCTTTGAAGATGCCGGCCACGAATCCGCTGCCACTGATGTCAGCCATGGGAAAGAGCACTTTAGCATTATTGGGCAGCGTTGTTGCGGGAAACTTTCGGTTATGCACCGCATGAAAGCGATATTTGGATATTTGGGTGTCAGCAGGATATTGCTGCCAGTCGACATACGCGGCGATGGATTGCTCCTCATCAAGGGGGGTGATGGTGATTCGGCATGACTTCTGGAAAGGGATTGGAAACCGCGTGGTGTACCCGGTCCTTCCTTTCAGGTCGCCAATGCTCATGGGAATCACATCGAGCAGTGATGATTCGAGACGGTAGGTAAATTGATCCAGTAACACGCCCAAAAAAGGCCGCGTCTTCATTCGCACCTGCGGTTGAGGGGCGTCATCCACATGGATTTCAATGATGCAGTCTGGTTCCTGCGGATAATTCAGATACCAGATGTGTTTGACACAACCGGGTCCTTTGGCGTTGAAGATATCAAATGACTGCCCTTCGGGAACCTTTTGGGAGGCATTATACCGTTGCGACCGAAAGTCCTCAGGCATTCTGATAAGCGGAAAGTGTGGGTCCGCAACCGTTGCCGGTTCAGCGGCCACGACACAGCGCGCCATGCTCATCAGCACTGCGAACGCTATCCACATCCACGAAGTGCTTCTCATCGTATGATCCTTCTTGCCGCTCCTATTGTGCGTCCTGGATGTTAAGTTCGACTTTTTCAACAGCTCCAAACTCCTATTTACGCCGAAGACCAGTGGGTCTATACAGTACAAGCACCATTCCGGGTTCGGAAGCATCAAATTCATTGAAGGGCGCACATATCTCTCTCGCTACGCTGCCCGGTATCGTCAAGCTTCCCGACTTGAGATCCACCTTCGCCGTGATGTCCACGGGTGCTTTCTCCGCCAGATCCTGGGCCCAGACCTCAAGATCCGTGGTGATGTTCTCTGCTTCCAGTGTCACAGAGCTGAAATGCCCAAATAGTCCCACCGGCGCCGCTATCCTCTCCAAATTCGCCTTGATGGCTGCCCTTGGATTGGTATAGCCCGTATCAGGGGACACCCGGCCCAGGGTTGCGCTCGCAACGGCGCCATTCGGGTATTGGCTCGCCAGGACGTATGGTACTTTCGGTCCTCCGGATTCACTTTTACTTTCCTGGACGGACACGGGGGCAATATTCCGGCATACGGTAGCTGGCGCCCGTTGTGTCAGGACGTCCTTCAAGCCGCCGCTATACCAGCTCTTTGGGGTGCGCAAGTCCCAGGAGTCGCTGAGAATCTTGCTGGAAAGGTGTGTTACGTGGCCACCCACGGGAAAAGGCGGCGCAATGCGATGCCAGTTCAATGTGCGCACAATTTCCAGCATTTTGCGATTCATAAAGAGGGGCGCTCTTCTCGTGGCGTCGTCGTGGCCTTCCGGGAGTTCCGCCAGCATGTTTTCGCATGTTTCCCGGCCACCCTGGATGATTTGATTATGGAATGTTATGTCCTTTTGTGGATGGCGCATGATGCCGATGCAAAGCCCCAAGCCCGCGCCAATGTACGGGATTATTTCACAATTGAGCAGGCATTGTGTCGCCTTCTCCGGACCGAATGCCGCCAGGGCTTGCGCGGCTCGATCGATCATCGTCGGGATTCCCAGCTCGGTTGTAACGTCGTACAAACGGAATACGTGAGAGTAGGGGATGAGTCTGCGGAATCTTGCAAGGCTCTGCGGCGAAAGCCGGCCTTGTTCATCCGCCTGCACATGGTATATCCAGCTTGCCCCATCGGCCTTTGCCGCCCGGGCTTCTTTACGTGATAGCGGCGTATTGAATGGCGCAAAAACATGCGCATGCTCCACCTGAAGATTGGGGACATATTTTTCCGCTAACGTCGTAAGCATGTGGCGAAATCGGGGAAGCCCCCCCTTTTTACCCCAATCGACCTTCCAATACTCAATGCCTGCGGCTGCGGTCCACTTCATCCGCTCAACCCAATACAACGGCTCCCTTGCGTCCTTATCATCGTCGTATTTGTCTGCATGCTCATCCAGTACTGCCGGGGCTTCTTGGCAGGCTATCCAAAGCCCTATCCCGCGCCAACCCAGGTCCTTGAATGCATTATTGAGTTTCCGAAGCCTTTCTGCGGGATTGCCCGTGAAACTGGGGAATTTGTCAAGATCAAGAATGCATGAACCATAGTATCCCTCTGGAGATATAATCGGAATATCCCAGCCATCATCAAGCACGAAATACAGCCCGTCACGTGTTTCGGGAAACAAGGTTCGCGCCAATCCGTTCTCGCCCAGCAAGGTTTCCTCATTAAGGAGCGTCGCCCACAACCGGTTTGGATCCATGCGAGCATACTTGTCGGCATTCTTCTCCAGAAGAGCCCTGGGGTGGTGATACCCTTGGCCATGAAATGTGCAGAAGTAGTCTGGCGCATTCGAGGGGCGGTCAGGGATCAAAGAACCTGCCCCGCCGCCAGCGGACCAAGATCGTAAGGCGGCCATGGCGATACCTCCTGTTATCAATCCACAAAACCCTCGTCGTGATATGGCGGTCATAGTAAACTCCTTTCATCAATCTGACCTGCCCCCTTATGTTGGTCCAGCCGTCATGAGAGTAGTTCACAACAATTCTCCTTGTCTTGAGTAAGGCGGAGGGAACCGGAGCCTTGCTCAAGACACAGCGCTGCGAATGCCGCCGGGGCCATATAATTCAGGCTACTATGCGGCCGGTAGTGATTATAATCCATTCGCCAGCGATCCGCAACATATCTCAATTCATTAACACTCAAGAACAGCTCTCTATTGAGCAATTCATCTCTGAGCCTGCTGTTGAACGACTCGATGTAGCCATTCTCCCAGGGACTGCCTGGAGCAATATACAAGGTTTCTACGCCGGCTTTTTCGAGCCATTTCTGAACAGCACTTGAGATGAACTCTGGCCCGTTGTCACTGCGGATGTAAGCAGGATAGCCTCTGACTGCAAACAGGTAACGCAACAGTTCAACAACACCCTGGCCACTGAAGTGCCTGGCTACATCAATAGCGAGGCTCTCTCGGTCGGAAACATTATCGAATCAGGAACTACCACCAAAACCGTCTTCTACTTTAAGAGACCACATTGAAGCTTGCCGAGTCTTTTACTCACCGCTCAGAATACCAGAAGAGGTAACAAGTTTGTGGAGTCGTAGAGACTTCTCAGGCCGCCACTAACGCCAGCATAGTAAAACTGCGTGCTGCAAAGAGAGAATTGGAACAAAGCAAAGAATATGAAAAGCATCTGCAGCGGGTGCTGGCTGTTGAAGATATAGAAGCCATGAAAGTCAGCCGTACACATTCTCCTAACCCGGTCGAGCCGGAACCAAACAGGGGAAGGCAAAAGGCTGACGCCTTAACGAAAGTACCTTCCGCTGCTAAACATCTTCTCTGTTCGCACGATCGCAATCTCCCTCCCACCCTCTT
>SDBT01018374.1_pt1 | contig 10992 bp, 8 predicted proteins | sample 2277101 | NCBI WGS metagenome assembly SDBT01 (sample SAMN10404973, study PRJNA504765) | marine sediment metagenome | isolation source: marine sediment core GS10_PC15, 103 cmbsf | place: Arctic Ocean: Southern Knipovich Ridge | collected 2010 | reverse complement strand
GACCTACACCTCCCTGGGGGGGCTCCGGACGGTGGTTGTAACGGACCTCGTCCAGGCGATCCTGCTTCTCGGCGGGGCGCTGCTAGTCATCATCATAATCACCGCCGAGTTCGGCGGCTTCGGGTGGTTCCCCACGAGCTGGCAGACGAACTGGGACACACAGCCCGTATTCAGCCTGGATCCGGCCACGCGGGTCACGGTGGTCGGCACGCTCCTCTCCACGCTGCTCTGGTTCGTCTGCACCGGGGGGGGGGACCAGACGGCCATCCAGCGGTACATGGCGACGGGCGATACGGCGGCTGCATGCCGGTCGTACCGCATGTACCTCGCCGTCGTGGCTGTTGTCGTCTTCACGCTTGGTGCGGTCGGCTGCGCGCTGCTTGGCTACTTCTTGAAGTATCCCGGCGCGCTGCCCGCGGGCATCACCGTCACGGGGAACGCCGACCAGGTCTTCCCGCGGTTCATCGCGTATCACCTGCCGCCCGGTGTGTCGGGTCTCGTGGTGGCCGCCATGTTCGCCGCGGCCATGTCGAGCATCGACTCGGGGGTCAACTCGATCACCGCCGTGGTCATGACGGACTTCCTGGACCGCTTCGGCAGGCGGCCGAAGACGGAGCGGAGACACGTGCTGGCGGCCAAGGCGCTGGCATTCGGGATCGGCACCGTCGTGGTGGTGGGGAGTTCTTTCATGGAGCACGTGCCCGGCAATATCGCGGCGGTGACGCAGAAGGTTACCAATCTGCTTGTGACGCCCATCTTCGCGCTCTTTTTCTTCGCGCTCTTCGTGCCGTTCGCCCGGCCCGCCGGCGTGCTGGCGGGGGCGGTGTGCGGCACGGCGACCGCCGTCCTGATTGCCTTCTCGGGGCCGATGTTCGGGTTTGTGGAGGCCGGTCCGAACGCAGGGTTGGATCCGGTCAGCTTCCAGTGGATCGCCCCCGTGGCGCTGCTGGTCAACCTGGGGGTCGGCACGCTGGTCAGCCTGATCCTCCGGCGGAAGAGTGCCGGGACCGCGTGACGAGAGCGAAAACCGGTCGTCCGGATCCCGCAGAGCACGCACACGCGAAAGGAGCATGCCGTGGCCAGGACCAGGATGAGCCCTCCGGGGCAGGTGAATTATGACAGGACGTGAAAGACTCAGAGCGGCTCTGACGTGCCAGCCGGTTGACGAATTGCCCATCTCGCTGCAGGGAATGGACCCTCGCAGTGCCAACAGAAGATATCGCAAGAGCAGCTGGGACCCGGTGTTTGACCGCAATGCTGAGGCCGGGGATATTCTGACGTGGTGGTTCGAAAAGACAATTGCCACAGATGAAGGCAGAGTTGATCGGCACGCTCATTGCCTGGAACGCAACGAAGAGTATGAGAAGTGGAAAACTGTATTCGCTACCCCGGATGGTGAATTGACTCAGATTCATCGCAACCAGTTCCTAACCGTAGCGACTGAGGACTACGCCGTCAAATCAATGGCGGACTTGGCAGCGGCCAAGTGGATTCTCTCAGAACAGACCAGGGTCGATGAGGAAGCGACACGGAGACACTTCCAGGAAGTTACGCGGGACCCGAGCACGCTGCCGATGCTTTTTACGGAAGATCCGGTTAATCCTGTCGTCGAACTGCTCGGGCCTACGCAATACTGTCTTATGATTATGGATGCCGAAAAGGAACTGGTCGAGCTTATTGATATCGCGGCAGTTCCGATTATGCGCAAACTTGATGATGTACTGAAAACGGGAATCGATCCGGTGATTTGGCTTGACGGTTCTGAGATGGCAGTACCTCCGTATACAGGCCCCGATCGTTTCCGCAGACTTGTATTTCCCTACCATAAGCAAATCGTGGATATCGCCCATGCATACGGCTGTCCCGTGTTGACCCATTGCCACGGCCCCATCGGCTGTGTCCTGGATCAGTTTCTCGAGGCGGGGATCGATGCAACTCACCCTTTTGAAGCTCCTCCGACAGGTGATATTAGCCCGAAGCAATTAAAGGCGCGTGCCGGCGGAACGGTATGTTTCGTGGGAAATATTCAACTTGATCTTATGCTTCGGGCGCCGCGGGAAAAAATCGCCGAACAGGTGAAAGAGCTTCTGGAAGTCTTTGATGACTGGCGTCAGGGCGGTTTTATTCTTTCGATCAGTGCGACTCCGACATGTCGTGAGGCACCAGCTCGCGCCGTGGAGAATTATCAGTTTCTGCTCGAATACAAGAATAAAAAAACAGGTTGCTATTGATGAAGACTTTACCCCACGTGTTTTTTTAGCCGCGCTTCGAACCGTGGTTCGCCTGGCATAGGGAATTCAACAGCCTCCCTCCGCAGTTGCGCGGGATGTAGTTAAGAGAGGTATGCGACTTGATTGGTGCGTCTATGATGAGGTATAATTCAGGATGATGTGGGAAAATCAGAAAAATCAGTGGATGAACTGTGAGTAGAGCACGAGTAAGTTACTGAAAGAGTTCCTATGTCCAACAAATGTACGCGGCTAATCTTATTAAGCTTGTTCTTCCTTTCTGGGGCAAGTGCTCTCATCTATCAAGTAGTTTGGGTGCGGATGCTTGGCTTAGTATTCGGAGTTACCATCTATGCCGTAAGTGCTGTTCTAACGGCTTTTATGGCTGGTTTGTCCTTGGGAAGTCTCTATTTTGGAAGACGAGTTGATAGGTATAAGAGTCCCCTTAAGTTGTTTGCCTTCCTCGAGATAGCTATTGGTGGATTTGCTCTGCTGTTTCCATTTCTTCTTTCTCAGCTAAGCAATATCTATCTTCTGATTCATCAGCATCTCTCTACCAGTTTCTATCTACTTAGTTTAATCAGATTCACCCTTGCCTTTCTCCTCCTGCTTATTCCCACTACCCTTATGGGAGGAACACTACCTGTTCTCAGCAAATTCTTTGTTAGGAGATTAAAGGAGCTGGGATGGAATATAGGAAGCCTGTACGCTGTTAATAATTGGGGGGCAGCGGTGGGTTGTCTTGGGGCTGGATTCTTTCTAATTCAGGCAATAGGGGTTAAGGAGACCCTTTACCTTGCGGCGGTTGTTAATATCTTAATTGGATTAATGAGTTTGGAGCTAAACAGACATTTAGTTACTGGCGAGATGGAAAGAGAGCAAGATAATATCAAGATTGAGGAAAGCAAAGAAGATACGGGGCAGATATACCCTAAATATATAACTTGTTTAGTATTATCGGTTTTTGCTATAGAGGGTTTCATCTCCTTAGCCTACGAGGTAGTCTGGACAAGAATCCTGGCAGCTTCAGTAATGGCGAATACTACTTACTCTTTTGTTACTGTTGTAACCACTTTCATATTTGGATTAGCCCTGGGCAGTTTTATAGTATCCAGGTTTATTGACACCAAAAGGAATCTATTGGCACTGTTTGCTTCCATTGAAGTGGCTATTGGATTATCTGCCCTGTTAATGTTACCAATATTCGGGAAATTGCCTCACTTATTACCTCAGAAGTTGTTAATAAGGCTTGGTGGAACCTGGGGAGTACTTACAGGGATAGAATTCTTGATGTGCTTCCTGGTAATGCTTATTCCCACCACTCTTATGGGTATGACCTTACCCTTAGTGAGTAGGATATGTACCACAAATTTGAGAAGGTTAGGCCGCTGGATGGGAAATATCTCTTGCCTGGATACGGTTGGTTCTATCTTTGGTTCCTTTGCCGCCGCGTTTATCCTTATCCCTTGGATTGGGATGCAAAGAAGCATCTTGGTATTAGCCATTATGAATATAGCAATAGGAGGGATAATTTTCCTCCTTCATCCAACTATAAGGCGAAGAACCAAATGGGCAATTATCTTGATTTTGCTCTTGTCATCCCAGATTGCTAACATGGTTATTCCTCATCAGGTCTATTTTTGCAGAAAAGGGAAAGGCCCTGGTGCGAAATTGCTTTATTATAAAGAGGGAGCTACTGCTACAGTGGTAGTTCGACAACCTGAACCTGTAGATTTTAAGTTTCTGGAAATTAACGGTGCGGATGTAGCTGGAACCTCCCCGGATCTTAGGAGCACTCAAAAGATACAGGCTCATTTACCTCTCCTGTTGTATGAGGCCTCAACTGGAAAGGTTCCAGAACAGGTTCTTCTCGTTGGTTTGGGAAGTGGAGGAACGGCATGGTCAACAAGTCAACATAAGGTCAAGAAAATAGATTGTGTTGAGCTTGTGCCTGGTGTAATAGAAGCAGCCACTATCCATTTTAAGGAGGTAAATCATAATGTTTTTGACGACCCCAGATTTAGGTTGATAATAGAGGATGGGAGGAATTATGTCCTTACTACTAAAAAGAAATATGATTTGATATTGACTGAATCTATCCATCCGGCAATTGAAGGCAATGCCAATCTCTATAGCAAAGAGTATTTTGAGCTATGCAGAAGAAGACTTACTGAGGATGGGATAGTCTCAGTATGGGTACCTTTATGGAGGCTTTCCGAAGCAGATGTCAAGATGATACTAAAAACATTTGCCACAGTATTTCCTCATGCAACCCTGTGGTATACTGCCAACACATATAACAAGAATTTGCTTCTAATTGGAAGCCAAAAGAGACCGAAGATCGATTTTTCCCTGCTGAAACAGATGACCTCCATTGAAGAAATTCATAAGGATTTGGAGAAAGTTAATATGGATAATCCATTTGCCTTAGTGAGTTCCCTTATGCTTGATGAGGATGCTATAACCAAGTATATTGAGGGAGCCCAGATACATACAGAGAACCACCCCTATTTAGAGTTTTCTGCTCCAAAGAAGTGGCGTTTTGGTAGAGAGACAACCATAAGGAATCTATCAGAGATTAGCCGGATGAGAAGTAATATCCTTCCCTTTCTGATTAATGTAGGGGATACAGATAGAGAAATTGCTGTAAACAAAGAGAGATTGTCAAGATATTTTCACGCCACTCACTACCGTATCGAAGGGATTCTCTGTAGGATGGAAGGGACTTTTGAGGAGGCAGTTGGCAAATTTCGGAAAGCTTTAGCCATAAATCCTGAAGACAAAAATGCCGAATATCTTTTGAAATCTGTTAACTCCGAGATTAGATACAGATATCTTGTTGAAGGAACGAATTATCGGAATGCTGGCAGGTACGGGGAGGCTATCATGTTTTACGAGAAAGTGTTAGAAATCGATCCTCATTCGCCAGAAGCACTTGTCCAACTGGGGATTGTCTACAACGAAATGGGCATGTATGATCAAGCAATAACCACAATCAAGCAAGCAATAGAGGTAACACCTGATTTCGCAAGAGCTTATAGTAGCTTGGGTGTTGCTTATATCAATAAGGGAATGTATGACGATGCCATAATTACATTGCAAAAGGCGGTCGAAATAGATCCTAACTATCCACCCCCCCATTATTACCTCGGATTAGCCTATATCAAAAGTGGGAGTCTTGATGAAGCCGTAAGTGAATTGGAAAAAACCATAAAGTTAGTTCCCAATTCTGTAGAAGGCCGCTACCATCTGGCCATGATTTACATTAGTATGGGGAAGTATAAAGAGGCTGAGGTTGAACTGAAGAAGATCTTGAGAATTAACCCTCACTTCCAAGCGGCCCGTCTTGCCTTGAAAGACTTAAAAAAGGATATTAGAAACCAATAGAAATCAGAAGGATTCTTGCCCGACTTCCCAGTCCGAGGAGACGGTATGAGGAAACTCACCATGCTCCATAGCCCTCCCTCCATCCCCTGTTTCCTGTTTTCTTAAGCCTCTCGGGGCAGAGCTCTGTCCTGGATTACATTCTTCAGCATTAGAAAGAGAAAAACGGGACTTTTTTATTTGACGGGTGCGTCTGTGGTGAGGTATAATTCACGAGAATGCGGGAAAATCAGAAAAATCAATTGAAGACCACAAATTGGGAAAGGATAAAGGAATATTATATAGCCTGGTGGAAGTGTGGAGTTCTCGATAAAGTGCCTCTCTGGGTTTCGTCTCCCCACGACGATCCCCGATCCAGAGAAATACTGTCCGGAAAGAAGATGTGGATAAAGAAAGAGGATAGATTTAATAAGGAGAGGACCATTGACTGTGCTGAAGAAATTTTACGGGCCACCTTTTTTGGCGGCGTAGCTTTCCCCTGCTATTGGCCAAATTTTGGTACGGATGTATTTTCCGCCTATATGGGTGCGGATTCGGAGTTTTCATCTGCCTTTCCACCTGTATGTATTTCAATGATTGAGGGGGAAATTACTCCCGTCTCCTGGGCAAAGTGGTATAGTCCGATACTTAAAGATTATTCAGATTTATCTGTAATTCAAATCAAGGAAGATAACATTTATTGGCAAAAGACTAAGGAGTTTATATCCTACGCCCTGGAACGATCGCAGGGGAATTACCTTGTTGGTTTAACAGATATTCATCCCAGCACAGATTCCCTGTCAGTTCTAAGAGGAAGTCCCCAGCAATTATGTTTTGATGTAATCGATAATCCAGAGGGAGTGAAAGAGGCAGCGAAGTTTCTCTGGAAAGTTTTGCGCAAGGTTTATGAAGAGAGTTATAAAATTCTGTTAAAAGGTCAGGAAGGAACTTGTGCCTGGATAAACCTGTGGGCCCCGGGTAAAACCTATCCTGTTCAGAATGATCTTTCTATGATGCTTTCTTCCTTAATGTATAAAGAATTTTTCTTTGAGAGTTTATTAGAAGAAATTAATTATCTAGATTACTCCATTTATCACCTGGACGGTCCAGATGCCTTGAAACACTTAGATATAATTTTGGAAATTTCTCGTCTTAATGCCATTCAGTGGGTTCCAGGTGCTGCTGAAAATAAAGAGGGGGCGCTGAAGTGGATACCGGTATACCGGAAAATTCAGGCCAAGGGAAAGGCTATCATTGTTTACTGCCAGCCCCACGAGATTGATTCTGTTCTGGAAAATCTTGCCCCAGAAGGCCTTATGATATCCGTCTCTTGTTCTTCTGAAAAAGAAGCAAAAGAGTTGCTTTCCAACCTTTTCTGACAGAGTGAGGGCTAGATATGGAATTTAAGAAAAGTTTGCGGGGAAGGCGGGCATTAGAGAATAAAGTTATAGATATGGCACAGATCTGTGGCATCAGGGAATACAGTTTAGAAAACGGTCCATCTGAGGGGGTCAGAGTAGCTGAATTTTATAATGGATCCGGGTTGACCTTCTCAGTCTTGAAGAATAGAGGTTTAGACATTGCCGATACTTTCTACAATGGCATCCCCCTTTTTTGGAAATCATTTGGTGGCATTACGACACCCAGTCAGGGGTACAATCGTGGCCCTGACTTCTTGAGATGTTTCTATGGAGGCCTTCTAGTAACCTGCGGTCTAACTTACACCGGGCGTCCGTGTATGGATAATGGGGAAGAGCTTGGACTTCATGGAAGATATTCAAACCTAAAAGCCAGAGTTAAATGGGTGAAAGAATTTTGGGAAGGTAAAGAATACATTCTGGAAATTGCTGGGGAGATAAAAGAGGCTAGTATATTCGGGCCAAATGTAAAGTTGGAGCGAATAATAAGAACTAAAATGGGGGTTCCATCCATTATAATCGAAGATCTTTTTACTAACTGTGGCAATCAATCCACCCCTCACGCAATGCTATATCATTTTACTTTCGGCTATCCTCTTGTAGATGAAGGAGCTGAATTGGTTTATTCTGCCAGGGAGATACGGCTTTTGGATGATTCAGTAAGAAATCCGAATGAGGTTAATTTTAAAAAGATACCGGGACCATCCAGGATACACAATGGCCCAGCACAGGATTTTATATATATTGACCTGGAGACAGGTAAGGATGGCCTGGCCAGGGCTGGGATAGTTAACAAGGATTTAGGTATTGGAGTAAAGATCGAATATCCTAAAAAACAGTTGCCCAGGCTTGGCAATTGGCTTCACTTTGGAGAAAGGGGTTCTTATGTTACGGCTTTGGAACCGATGAATAGTGGTGTTGAGGGACGGGCTAAGGATCGGGAATATGGATGGCTGGAGGAGATCCGGGCTGGAGAGAGTAAGAGGTATTCTATAAGACTGACGGTACTGACATCTCCTGAAGAAATAGATAGGTTTAAGAAAGGAAGGTAAATAAAAATGATTAAAAAAACGACATTTGCTTTATTTTTTGGAAATAGGGGATTTTTCCCTGCTAAGTTAGTGGCTGAAGCCAGGAGGGAAGTTCCAAGAATGTTAAAGGGGTTGGGACACAATTATTTGATGTTAGATGAAAATGCAACAAGAGTTGGGGCTGTGGAGACTCCAAGTGAAGGCGAAATTTATGCAAAATTTTTGGAACAAAATAGGGGCAAATTTGGTGGAGTAATTCTTTCCCTGCCCAATTTTGGAGATGAGACTGGAGCTGTATCTGCCCTTAAAAATGCCAGCGTCCCGATTTTAGTGCAGGCCTACCCTGATGAACTGGATAAAATGGGTCCAGCGGATAGAAGAGATTCATTTTGCGGCAAGCTCTCTATCGAAGATGTCTTTTGTCAATATGGCATTCCTTTTACTAATTTAGCTCCCCATACGGTATCGCCTTCTTCAGACACCTTCAAGAAACAGATTGATTATTTTGATCGAGTTTGCAGGGTAGTCAATGGATTAGATGGTTTGACAGTAGGAGCTATTGGGGCAAGGACTACTGCTTTTAAGACAGTCAGGATCGATGAGTTGGCCCTTCAAAAAAATGGCATTACCCTAGAGACATATGATCTTTCGGATATGTTTAGAAGAGTAAAAGAACTTAATGAAAGTAGCAATAAATATAAGGCCAAAAGTAAGACTTTAAAAGGTTATGCTAATTGGGGCAAAGTTCCTCAGGATGCTTTCTCAACGATAACAAAATTAGGGGTGGTAATTGATGACCTTATAGAAGAAAACAAACTGGATGCTATAGCTATAAGGTGCTGGATAGAGTTACAAGAACAGTTTGGGATTTCACCCTGTGTGATCCTAAGCCTACTAAATAATGAATATAAAGTGGCTGCTTGTGAAGTTGATGTTGGTAATGCAATAACTATGTATGCCCTCCAACAGGCGTCAGGTGAAGTTGCTACTTGTTTAGACTGGAACAATAACTACAAAGATGATAGAAATAAATGTATTCTTTTTCACTGTGGACCTGTCCCTCAGGCCATGATGAGAGAAAAAGGAGTAGTTACAGATCATCTGATCCTTGCCAATGCTGTTGGTCCAGGGAGATCGTACGGCCCTAATCAGGGAAGGATAAAAGCTGGCCCTATCACTTTTTCCAGCATGCTAACCGCCAGTGGAAAGCTTGAATTTTATGTAGGTGAAGGAAGATTTACCGATGACCCTATCCCAGAAGAATTCTTCGGTTGTGCGGGCGTAGCAGAAATTCCAGATTTACAAGACGTTTTATTGCATGTAGGGAACAATGGCTATAGACACCATTGCGGTGTAACTCCTTCACATATTGCCGGACCTCTTGTTGAAGCCCTTACAAAATACAGGGGTTTTGAAGTAGCTGAACCGCAGAAGAAAAGGGAATAATAAAAGGAGGAGGTGCTTGAGATAATGGAATCCATAGACAAGTTCAGTCCTGGAGAATACAAGTATGTTAAAGAGGTCATGGATTATGGCTTTCATAATGTTACTTCTCCAGGTATAAGTAAAAGGCTCGAACAAGAATTTGCCAAGAAATTCAATGTAGGGTATGCTATCTGCCATGCCAATGGTACTGTAACCATGCATTCTGCACTTGCGGCAGCTAACGTAGGTGCTGGTGACGAAGTGATTGTCCCACCGCTAACCATGGCGAGTACGGCTTTAGTTGTAATCCATGCCAATGCTATACCAGTCTTCGCAGATATTGATCCGGAAACTTTTACTATTGACCCTGAGGATATTCGTCGTAAGATTACAGCACGAACTAAGGCCATAATTCCTGTATCTATTTATGGGCTGGCACCGGATATGGACCCTATAATGGACATGGCAAGAGAACATAATTTGATAGTAATTGAAGATGATGCTCAGTGCTTCCTGGGATATTACAAGGGTAAAATTGTAGGTTCTATTGGTGATATGGCAAGTTTTAGTTTCCAGGGATCAAAACACATGACCTGTGGAGAAGGAGGTATTTTAATTACCAGTAATAAGGATTTGGCTTCCCGTGTGCGTCAATTCTGCTGCCTCGGATATGCAGCCTTATCAGCAGAACCTGGAAAGTCTTCTGTCTCAGAAGAACTGCGTCAAGATCCAAGTTTTGCCAGGCATGAGATCTTTGGCTACAACTATCGCCTTCCGGAAATCGCTGCTGCTGTAGCTTTGGGACAGTTGGAGCATCTAGATGAATTAGTGGCTATGAGGAAGGAATGCGCTAGATTTTATGCTGAAGTTGTTAGTACCTGTAATTGGCTCATTCCACAGAGAATTCCCTCTGATTGCGTCCATGCCGCCTGGACTTATGTAGTGCGACTCGCGAACGATAATGTAGATTGGCGAGCTTTCCGGAAAAAATTCGTAGAATTAGGTGGCGATGGATTTTACGGTGCCTGGCTGCCGACCTATCGCGAGCCAGCCTTCCAAAAGTTTAATCAGGAGATTCACAAATATCCTGAGAAGTGGCCACAATATCAATGTCCTATGTCAGACTATAGTTCAGAACTCTGTCCTGTTGCTGAACAAATACAACCTCATCTTATCCAGTTAAAGACTCATTATACCGATCTAAATAGAGCAAAAAGCGAAGCCGATATTTTGGCAAGAGCCATTGCTTCTTTTAGTTAATGAGGGTAAGGGGGATTATGTCTAAAGAGACTATGACCTCTAAGGAGCGCTGGCTTGCTGTGCTTAACCGTCAAAAGCCGGATCGTATCCCCATGGACTACTGGGCTACAGCCGAAACCACAGAAAAACTTATGCAGCAGAAGATTTTGGTTCGGTTGAGGATGTCTGTCAAGAGGTAATGGACAACCTTGGCATACTTGGAGAGGGTGGTGGTTATATTCTTGCCCCGTGCCATAATATTCAGCCAGTGAGTTCCCCGGAAAACAT
>SDBT01018373.1_pt1 | contig 10993 bp, 8 predicted proteins | sample 2277101 | NCBI WGS metagenome assembly SDBT01 (sample SAMN10404973, study PRJNA504765) | marine sediment metagenome | isolation source: marine sediment core GS10_PC15, 103 cmbsf | place: Arctic Ocean: Southern Knipovich Ridge | collected 2010 | reverse complement strand
AGTTGTGTTTACAACTCGGTTGTTAAAGCTCTTTGAAAACTAAATAAAAATATAGATAAAAAGATAGTAGATAAAACACTACCTCCAAGTGTAAAATATTTGATAACCAATACAAAAAAATACACAAGGGAGGTAGCGATGACAAAAGATGAATTCATCTCAAGTCACAGGCTAAGTTTACTATCAAGGGCCAAATCTATCAACAATATCTCTAGAGCATGCAGGGACTATGGGGTATCCAGGACCTATTACTACAAGTGGGCCAAAAGATTTATTACCTATGGAATAGGAGGACTGGCCGAATGGCCACGGCCCAAGCCTGTAATGCCCAATAGCACAAGATCTGATATTGTAGATAAGATACTTGAGTTCATAAAGGCCTATCCCACTTATGGCCCTACGAGGATAGCCAACCAGCTGGGAAATATTGTATGTTCTGCAACAGTATATAATATCTTAAAAAGGAGGGGCCTGAACAGAAGAATAGATAGACTCCTTTCTCTAGAAGATATTCCTTCTACAGTAAAGCTGGGATCTGTGATGTATAGAAAGCTAGCTGAGGCAAAGCCCTTGCAAAGGATAGAAAGCCACCGCAGCGGCTATATGCTCTCTGTAGACACTTTCTATGTATGCACATTAAAGGGGGTAGGAAGGATCTATCAGTTTACTGCTATTGATACCTACTCCTCTTTTGGACTTGCCTATCTATATACTGATAAGAGTGCAAAGTCCTCAGTAGATTTTATTTCTAAAGCAGTAGGTACTCTTTCTGATATGGGAATTACTGTAGAAAAGATTCTAACTGACAATGGCAAGGAATATACCACCCACTGGGACAGTGGTTATCATATGTTTGAAGAGTACCTTAAGGCCAGGGGCATCGAGCACCGTTATACCAAAGTTAGGCACCCCTGGACCAATGGGTTTGTGGAGAGGTTCCAGAGGACAATCCTAGAGGAATTCTATCAGCCGGCTCTTCTTAAGAAGATTTATTATACCCTAGAAGATCTTCAATATGACCTGGACCAGTTTCTATATTTTTATAATTTTCAAAGAACGCATCAAGGCTATAGAACAAAAGGTTCTAAACCTTGTGATCTTTTATATAAATTAGGTGATTTATTATCCATTTCACCTTAAAATAATATTTAATGTTTTATGCTTGGAGGAAGTTAAACTGTAAACACCAAGCTTAGATAGTACACATAATTCAATATATAATACATATTTCTTATTAAAAATTTAGTGTTATTTAATACACTTTTTATACAGATTTAGATAAGATATTGCTATGTCAGCTTTCTAAGGAGGGTCAAACATGATAATAGACTTTCATGTACATATAGAGTATAAGAATTCAAAGGAGAAATATTCCGCTGGGGATATTGTTAAAGCGATGGATGATCATCACATAGACATGTCTGTACTCCTGGGTAATGATTCTGCAGATGCAGGCGATGCAAGACCATGGGCAGATAAATCAATGATAAAAGTTGCGGTAAATTGTGACGATGAAGAAGTAGCATATTATTGTGAACAGTATCCTGATAGATTGATAGGCTTCACTTCAGTACATCCTGATAGATACCAGCCCCATAAAAAACTGGAACGGGCAGTAAAAAAATTTGGGATGAAAGGAGTAAAGCTTTATCCCCATTCAGGATTTTATCCTAATGATGAAAGGCTAAATCTTGTTTTTCAAAAGTGTGTTGAATTTGATATCCCCATAATGGTCCATACCGGGATAAAAGCAATTTCATGGCAGAGTTTAAAATATAATAATCCTGTAAATGTAGATGAAATAGCAATAAATTTTCCTGATTTAAAGATTATTATGTGCCATGGAGGCTATCCCTGGGTAGAAGAGTTTATGGTGGTTGCATATTCAAATCCTAATATATGGGTCGACCTGACCTTTCTTGATTATATCGAAAAGATATTTAAGAAGGGGCTTGCCGAGAATACTATTAAACGCCTGGTAGACTTGATAGGCACTGAAAGGCTTATTTGGGGTTCAGAGGGGCCATTTTTGGATCTTCCACTGTTTGGAAGCCATGGTCCGGAATATTATCCAATATCACAGGATTTACTGGTCGGGCGTTTTGATTTTCTTTCAGAACAAGATAAGAAAAATATATTGGGAGAGAATGCAAAAAAATTACTAAAAATAAAATAGGGCGTTTGTAGAGATACTATGGATTTTTGAAACGATATTTTAATCTATTTTTAAAAAGGAGATCAGGATGTTAGACAAAGATTTAATGAAAATTATTCAGGATAGAAGGTCGATTAGAAGGTTTAAGAGAAAAATTATTGATCTTGGGGACCTAAAAGATATTACCAGGGCAGGAAGTTATGCAGCTTCAGCCGGTAATGGACAGTTATGGCATTTTATAATTGTAAATAATGTTAAAAAGGTTGCAGAAATTTTTAAGTGTCTTGAATGGTTAAAAGGTGCGGGCCCCATAGATGAATCAAAATCCCCCACTGCATATATAATTGTATTATTAAAAAATCCCGGTAACAAATGGTCAATAACTTCTGATGGTGCTGCAGCTATACAAAATATGATGCTGATGAGTTTTGCTAAAGGTATCGGCAGTTGCTGGGTGGGTTCAGTTAGAAAAAATAGAGTGAGTGAACTATTGAAAATTCCTAAACACCTGACTCTTTTTTCCGTCCTAGCATTAGGATATCCGGATGAGGATCCAATAGTAGAAGAAGTAGATTTGAAAGATCCAAAAGTATATATAAATACTGCTGGAAAGATAATTGTACAAAAAAGGGTGCCAGGATCTATAATATCAATAAATGAATTCAAGAGTAATTTACTGTAGTCTATAAGCCAAAAGCTGTTATGAGATTTCGCACAAAATTTTTATTGGTATTACTGTCTGGAGCCATACTGGCCTCAAGTTTCTATGGTCCGGGTTTTCTGGCCTGGTTCTGCCTGGTCCCGTATTTTATTGTTGCATATCATTCAAATCTAAAACAAACTGTCTTTTTTACCTTCATACTGGGACTGATATATTTTGCCGGGGCCACTTACTGGTTTTTAGAATATAGTTTCCTCTTCTGGTTGCCTGTTTTAGGCATTTTAATATCATATATTATAATATTTGGAATAGTCCTATATTTTATTAATTCAAAGATCAAGTGGCCGGCTTTAAGATTTATCCTGATCTCAGCAGTGTGGCTCGCAGTTGAGTTTTATAAGAACCGGACCTTCATGGCATTTCCCTGGGGAATGCTTGCATATTCACAGCATGATTATCTTGCAATCATGCAAATGGCAAAAATAACCGGTGTATACGGAGTATCACTTATATTGATCTTATTTAATACGGTCCTTGCAGAGACTGTTATTAATTTTTTAAAAAATAGGAAAATAAGTATTAAAAGCTTTAAATACTTGCTGCCGGCAGCCTGCCTTGTGTTAATAATCGCAGTTTCTGGATTTATAAATATTAATTTGTATAGAAATAATATTGATAAAAAAGAAGATACCGGGATAAATATTGCAATAGTCCAGACCAATATTTCTTATGATGCTAAATTCCAGGAAGACAGCGGTGTAATAATACCGGATCCTTATAGCAGTAAAGATTATTTCAGGGAAGGCACCGAACTTGTAGTATTTCCTGAAAGTGTTTTATGGGGGACCATGGAGCGGAATAAGACATTTGACGAATGGGCCAAAAAAACTATAAAAGAACAGGATCTTTATTTGATCATGGGCCAGATCCTGTGGGATGATGAAGAAAACTATTATAATTCAGTTGTTCTTTACTCGCCGGATTCAGAGATCATCGGGAGATATGATAAGATCCACCCACTCCCCTGTGCAGAATACATGCCCTACCCGGAAGTTTTAGGGATCTTTAGTTTTTTACATACAGCCAGGACAAATATAACCCCGGTAAGAGAATTTGCAATGATCGACTATCCTTTAAAGGGCAGATTAGGAATAAATATATGCTTTGAATCCGTGCTGCCTTTGATTTCAAGGACCTTCAGGAATAATGGGGCAGAAGCGATATTTGTTTTTACCGATGATGCTGGTTTCAGGGATAGCCTGGCTTCCTGGCAGCATGTTATTTTTTCAAGGGTAAGGGCGATCGAGAACGGCTCTTATATTGTCCACAGCAGTAATAGGGGAGTATCAGCGGTCATTGACCCTGTAGGCGGGATAGTCTCACTGGCAGAGCTGGACAGCCGGGAAGTCCTATATGAGACTATATTTTTAAATTCAGGAAAGACTTTTTATTCTAAATATGGAAATATTGCCATGTATATATATTTTGGGCTTTCATTTATATTCCTGCTTGCCTATATCATTAGGATCATATATAAAAAAGCCAGGTCACAATGATATCTGGCTATGGGACAGGCAAGGCTATCCTGCCGGGACCAGGATCCTGACCTTATATTTTTGCTGCTCATCTTTCTCTTGTTAAGCAGGTATTTTTGGAATAATATATAAATAATATTAAAAACAGCCAGGTCCATATTATGAAAGTTATTTTATCAGAAAAAATACAGGAAGCCGAAGATGTCTATTCTTTTATCTTTACCGCAGATAAGGATATTAAATGGAAACCGGGGCAGTTTATATTCTATAAGATCCCCCATGAAGATGCAGATGAGCGTGGAATACTCAGGCATTTTACAATATCATCCGCACCTTATGAAAAAAATATAAGGCTCACGACCAAATTTGATCTTTCCGGGGGCAGTTCATTTAAAAGAGCTCTTTTTGAATTACAGGTAGGAGCGTCTGTTGAGGCCAGCCCTCCGGAGGGAAAGTTTACTGTCAGTGACTTTAAGAGTAAATATGTTTTTATTGCCGGGGGTATTGGAATAACCCCATTCCGTTCGATCCTCCTGGATGCGGACCATAAAAATGAACTATGTGATGCCGTATTATTATATGGAAACAAAGGCGGGGAGATCGTTTTCAAGGAAGAACTTGAATCATTGGCACAGAAAAACAGGAAACTGGAGATCCATTATATTATTGAACCTGTTTTCATAGATGCAGATGTCATAAATAAAAATGTTCCTGATGTTCTGCAAAGGGATTTTTACATTTCCGGGCCAGTCAAGATGGTAGAAATAATCAGGGACGTTCTTTTAGGCTTAAATGTTAAAGAAGGCAGGATCATTAAAGATTATTTCCCGGGATATTAAAGTTAAAATAATTGAAAAAAAAAGATCCAGATAAAAAAACAAAGATCCTGGAATGCCATGCCAAAACCATAAAAGAATCCCTGGAGGAACTGAAGTCCGGGAGGGAAGGCCTTGACGGCAGGGAAGTAGAAAAAAGGCAGGAAGAATATGGCAAAAACAAACTTCCCGGTAAAAAACCCCTGAGCATCTGGTCAGTGATCCTTTCTCAATTTAAGAGCCCCCTTATTTATATATTGATAATCGCGGGTATCATTTCCGGAGCAGTAGGCGAAGTAAAAGACTCCATATTTATCTTTTTCATAATCCTGCTGAATTCGGCACTTGGCACTTTCCAGGAATGGAGGGCAGAAAAAAGTGCCAGGACTCTCCAGGATTATATAAAGGTCTTCAGCGAAGTTTTAAGGAATGGGCAGAAAATAAAGGTCAATGCTGAAGAGCTGGTTCCCGGGGATATTGTACTGCTCCAGTCCGGGTTTATCGTACCTGCTGACCTGAGGCTTATAAAAACTAAAAACCTTACAATAGATGAATCGATTTTAACCGGTGAATCCAATCCGGCTGATAAAAATATTCTAAAGCTGGATGAAGATACAATAATAAATGACTGTTCGAACCTTGCTTTTGCAGGGACCAGGATATCAACCGGCCGCGGGACAGGAGTGGTGACCAAAACGGGCCTGGCCACTGAGATAGGAAAGATAGCCCAGTCTGTTTATGCTTCCAGGGATGTAAAGCCCCCACTGCTTGTAAGGATAGACAGATTTGCCAGGCAGATCGGATATGTGGTCATTGGCACTGCGGCGCTGCTTGCAGTTATTGCAATACTCAGGGGTTTTGCATATCTTGACGTTTTCCTGCTGTCTATAGCTCTTGCAGTCTCTGCGATCCCGGAGGGCCTTCCCGTAGCAGTCACTGTCGCACTGTCCATCAGCACCAACAGAATGGCAAAGCGCAATGTAATAGTCAGGAAACTTGCGGCTGTTGAAAGCCTTGGAAGCTGTACGGTTATCGCAAGTGATAAAACCGGGACACTTACCCTGAACAAACAGACCGCAAAAATAATAATCACCGGCCCGGGTAGAAAATTTGTGATAACAGGCGAAGGCTATAATGATAAGGGGGATATACTTCCGGAAGCAGGTGGCAGCCTGGATGACCGGGAGAGGGACCGGGTAGCCAGGCTTGCAAAAGCCGTCGCTATTGATAATGAAGCAAGGTTGTACCGTAAAGGCAGCCACTGGCACAGCAGGGGGAACCCCATAGAGCTCGCGCTGCTTTCTTCAAGCTATAAAATAGGGCTGGATCCGGATGAGGTCCGGGAAGCTTCCCCCATTGCCGGGGAGATCCCATTTGACTCCGAATACAAATTTTCAGCAAAACTGTATGAAGAAAATAAGTCTGTCATGATAGCGGCCAAGGGAGCACCGGAGGTCATTATTCCTATGTGCAGCAAAATCAATACCAGCGAAGGTACCGGGAACATAAACAGAAAAGAAATAGAGAGGGAAAGCAAGGAGCTTTCAAGATCAGGATACAGGGTCCTTGCTATTGCAGGCGGAAAGATCAATAGGAAAAAGACTTTTGATGATTTCAAAAAGGAGGATATGCACGGTCTTACTTTTTTAGGGCTTGTTGGTTTTATGGACCCGCTGCGGCCGGAAGCCAGGGAAGCCGTCCAAATGGCCGGGGATGCCGGGGTCAGGGTGGTGATGGTCACGGGAGATAATCCGGAAACTGCATTATTTATTGCAAAAGAACTGGAAATTGCATCTTCGACTGATGATGTGGCCACAGGCAATGACCTGGATAGATTAAAGCCTGGCAGTGAAAAGTTTAAAAACAAAGTCAGGTCCTCAAGTGTTTTTGCCAGGGTCACCCCTCTCCAAAAATTAAACATCGTCGAAGCTTTAAAGGAAATCGGGAACAGTGTAGCTGTGACGGGTGATGGTATTAATGACACCCCAGCATTAAAGAGGGCAAATATAGGGGTGGCTATGGGTTCCGGCACTGATGTTACCAAGGATACAGCTTCAATAATAGTAACTGACAATAGCCTGTCTTCAATAGTAACAGGTATTGAAGAGGGAAGATTTGCATATGACAATATAAGGAAAGTCACCTATCTTTTGATTTCGACAGGAGCCGCTGAAGTATTGCTTTTTACTGGAGCGCTTCTTGCAGGGCTGCCGGTTGCCCTGCTTGCCATCCAGTTATTATGGTTAAATTTAGTGACAAATGGGATCCAGGATATTGCCCTTGCTTTTGAAAAGGGGGAGCCGGGTGTTATGAAAAGACATCCCAGGGAGCCGGGAGAAGGAATATTTAACAGGCTTATGATACAGCAAACATTGGTCTCCGGATTTTTTATGGGTGCGCTGACGCTTGGCGCATGGTTTTACCTCATAAACAGTGGCTGGGAGGTAGCAGAAGCCAGGAATATCTTACTGCTGCTTATGGTGCTCCTGCAAAACCTGCATGTCTTTAACTGCAGGTCAGAGAGGGAGTCTGCATTTAAGATACCCATAAGTAGAAATTATATTTTGATCTTTGGGATCATTGCGGCCCAGGGACTTCACATGATCTCCCTGTATATACCTTTTATGCAGGACCTGCTGGGGACCTCACCGGTCAGGTTCACAAACTGGATAATATTGCTTCTTATTGCCTGTAGTATTATCGCAGTCATGGAGATCTTTAAAGCCATAAAGAAAAGGTGGCCGGTAGATAACAGGCTCTAGTAAACAAAACTATTTATTTTAAGATTAAAATGGTTGATAATTATATAAATTTTAATCGATCGTCTGGAGGGGACAGTCATGGGTGACAGTAAATACACGATAGGACTTGATTTTGGCACGGATTCAGTACGCTCTATAATAATAGATGTTGATAGCGGGGAAGAAGTATCTACAAGTGTCTCATATTACCAGAGATGGGGGGAAGGAAAATATTCCGACCCGGCAAAGAACCAGTTCAGGCATCACCCATTAGATTATACCCAGTCACTGGAAGAATCAGTCCTGGGAGCAATAAAGGAAGCAAAACAAGATATTGGCGGCAAGATCATAGGTATTGGTATCGACACTACTGGCTCCACGCTGGCTCCGGTAGATAAGAAAGGAATAATCCTCTCACTTAAAGAAGAATATGCACATAATCCCGACGCCATGTTCGTCCTGTGGAAGGACCACACGGCTGTAAAAGAAGCCGGGTTGATAAATGAAGCTGCAAAGACATGGGGAGGTATGGATTATACAAAATATGTAGGAGGCGTGTATTCTTCAGAATGGTTCTGGGCAAAGATACTGCATGTTTTAAAGGAGGATAAAAAAGTCAGGGAAGCAGCATATTCCTGGGTAGAGCTTGCAGACTGGATACCGGCCATATTGACTTCAAATATAGATCCATTGGAGATGAAACGGAGCAGATGTGCCGCCGGGCATAAAGCTATGTGGCACGAGGCATGGGGCGGCCTTCCATCAGAGGAGTTCCTGTCCGGGATAGATCCCCTGCTTTCAGGCCTCAGGGAAAGGCTGTACACAGAGACTTATACTTCCGATATATCTGCAGGAGGGCTTTCTGCAGACTGGGCTGGTAAACTTGGTTTAAATGAAGGCATTGCAGTTACAGTCGGAGCTTTTGACCCGCATATGGGAGCAGTGGGGGCACAAATAAAAGACAAGACATTTGTAAAAGTGATAGGCACTTCCTGCTGTGATATGGTGGTATCTTCCAGGGAAAAGGTGGGAGAAAGCACAGTAGAGGGTATTTGCGGGCAGGTCGATGGTTCCATAATCCCGGGACTTATAGGTTTTGAAGCCGGGCAATCATCCTTTGGGGATGTATATGCCTGGTTTAAAGATATCCTTCTCTGGCCTACCAGAAAGATACTCTCTTCGACCGGGCTGGTGGATGTTGAGACAGCAGGGAAGTTATCTGCTGAGATCGAGAACAGCCTGATAGACAAGTTGTCTGAAGAAGCATCGAAGATCGATCCCCGGGACACCGGGCTCGTGGCCCTGGATTGGTTAAACGGCAGGAGGACCCCATATGCTGACCAAAAATTGAAAGGGGCAATAATAGGCCTGACCCTGGGAACGACTGCACCCAGGATATTCAGGGCGCTGGTAGAAGCAACAGCTTTTGGCTCCAGGGCAATAATAGACAGGTTTACCGAAAGCAATGTGGAGATAGAAGAAGTAGTGGCGATTGGAGGCATACCACAAAAATCACCCATGGTGATGCAGATACTGTCCGATGTGATGAATATGCCCGTAAAGGTTGCAAAGTCTGCCCAGTCGGTGGCCCTCGGAGCAGCTATTTTTGCTGCTGTTGCAGCAGGATACTATGATACAGTCTATGATGCCCAGAAAAATATGAGCAGCGGGTTCCTGAAGACATATTTTCCTGATAAAAAGAATGCCGGTACTTATGAGGATATATACCAGAAATACATAAAACTTGGAAATTCATTAGAAGATCAGTTAAGGAGCCTGTAGATGATGGATAGCACGTTAAAAAGATTAAAAGGGGAAGTCTATCAAGCCAATATGATGCTGGTAGAGAATAATTTAGTGATCGGCACTTTTGGTAATGTTTCCGGGATCGACAGGGAAAGCGCCATTGTAGCCATAAAACCGAGCGGGATAGACTACAGCAGGCTCTCTCCTTCAGATATTGTACTTATCGGCCTGGATGGAAATATTATAGACGGCAGGCTTAATCCATCGTCTGACACAAAGACCCATCTTAAGCTTTATAAGGCCTTTCCTGATATTGGGGGGGTAGCCCACACGCATTCCAGATTTGCCACTGCCTGGGCCCAGGCTAAAATGTCAATACCATGCCTTGGTACCACCCATGCCGATTATTTTTATGGTGAGATCCCATGCACCGATATTATAAGTGACAGGTGCATAAAAGATGACTATGAAGCTGAAACCGGAAGCCTGATCGTCGATACCTTCAAGAATATAGACTACCACAGTATGAAGGCAACGATCGTAGCATGCCATGGCCCGTTTAGCTGGGGAGTTGATGCCGGGGATGCAGCCAGTACCAGTGTTCTCCTGGAAGAGGCGGCTCATATTGCATATTTATCCACACTCCTTAATTCTTCGCTGGATAATATAAAAAAGAGCCTGCTCGACAAACACTACCTGAGAAAGCACGGCAAAGATGCCTATTACGGACAGGGCAAAGATAAAAAATAATATTCCTATAATTATCCTGCTGGTCATTTTTTTTCTAACCGGCACGACCCTTTATTCCTGCAGCCAGATCCAGGTATCAGGTGAATCCCTGGATGAGTTCATAAAGGATGCAAATGAAAATGGCCTTCCAACAGGATACATGGAGATAATAAACGGCCAGATCCTGCTAAAGTACAGGGCAAGGCCAGCTTACAGCCGGTCAGTAGTGTATTTGACCCATTCCTTTGACCTTGAAGGAAACTTTAAATCATTTGCAGAGATGGATAGTTTTGAGATCTCAAGTGTGTTCCATGAGTATTTTCATGCTTATATTGACATTATTATCATGGAAGGCCTGGCATCCGGTGAAGAGACAGATCGTTTTAATAAGATAATGGAAGATGCACTAAGTTATTATACCGAGACGGCACAGGGTAAAAGCATCAAGTCGGGCCTTTACAGAAAACAATCATCTGAGGAAGCTATGGCCATCCAGGTCACAAATCTGGTCAAGTATAAAATTGTTCTTGAAAAAGTGGCGGAAAAAGCAGCGAGAAACTATATTTACGGCAAAATAGACCTGGAACAGTTAGAAAATGAGATAGAGAAAG
>SDBT01018372.1_pt1 | contig 10993 bp, 10 predicted proteins | sample 2277101 | NCBI WGS metagenome assembly SDBT01 (sample SAMN10404973, study PRJNA504765) | marine sediment metagenome | isolation source: marine sediment core GS10_PC15, 103 cmbsf | place: Arctic Ocean: Southern Knipovich Ridge | collected 2010 | reverse complement strand
GATAAAGCTGGTGGTGCAGTTTGGATTGACAATGGTTTCTTTGGAGATGAAGTAGCTAAGGTTGCAGAAAAATACGCAGAGATACCATGGCCTGGGAAAAAACCTCTTACACGTGAGGATTTATTTCTACATGCACATGAATCCAGTGACATTGATATCCTCAAAGCAGCATATGAAAGAGCTTTAGTTAATAATCTAAGAGAGGTCTCTCGTGGTGGTGAAGAGTCTGGTGTAATCCAAAGTATGTTCAAAGGCTTCTCTGATATGATTGGGGCTCGTGCAAATACTGGACCTAGGAATCAGATTGGACGAGACAAAGAAGCTATGAGCTTGAAGTTCCTCCAATATTTGAAGGATAATGGAGCAATTAAAAGTTACGGTCGAGCTCGAGCAGGTCAAACTCCAGCAAATATGTTTGACAGGAACATGGCTAAGGTCGATGACTTCTTAAGAACTGTTGATCGAACTAAACCTTTCTCTGTTCAAGCAAGACTCGGTGGTAAGAAGTATAACCTCGAGCTTAACATCGGACTTGATACTCCGTACCAACCTATCACTCGTAAGAAACTCATGAGTAAGCCATATGAGTGGACCGAAAAGATTGAGGTCATGACGGCTCTGCACCCTGCACTAGCCAATATGTCTGCTGGTGCTAGAGACAGGATTCGCAAAGCTTTCGACATGGGTAGTGAATGGAAGGGTCAGATCGAGAACGAGCTTATGCAACGAGGTCTGATCGACCCAGATCGTATTACTGCATTTAAAGAGAAGTTTGGGCTTGAGCATATCCCACATATGCGGAAAGAAACTACACCTCTTGGTATTTTCCAGCAATTACAAAAAGCTCTGACCGGTCAAGTTAAGCTTGGTAATCTAAACAAGAGACAGATTGAAGGAGCTATCAACGATATCAATAAGGAATTTGGTCTTGAGTTCTTCGATGCTGACATTGCTACAGTCTTAACGAAGCATGCTATCGATGTATCTCAAGCTACTGGTTCTTTTGATTTGATGCAACAGATTGCCAGTAAGTTTGGTAAGGTTGCAGGTGTATCGCACCGTAAACGAAGGATCTGGATTAAGGGAGAGCATGTACTTAAAACCGTCAGTGAACCATCTGCCGATATAGGGTGGAAAGTCATTGATCATCCGGCTCTTAAGAATGTACAACTGCCTGATGAGATTGCTTCGTATATTACTAAGTATACTAAAACTATGGCTGGTGACGGAGCGATGGAGTCGTTCTTTAAAAAGTTTTATGATCCGCTCCTTGGTGTTTGGAAGGGTTATGCTACCTTCGTTAACACAGGATTCCATGGTCGGAACATGATCTCTAATATGTTCCAATTGTACCTTAAAGATGGACCAATGGCTATTAACCCTAATGCTCATCGCCATGTAGTAGCGGCTTTGATGGGTAAAGAAGGATCCTTTGAACTCCACAACGGAATAAAAATGTCCTATGATGAATTCATGACTTCAGCAAGACGTCATGGAGTCTGGGGATCTGGCTGGGTTGGTGCTGATATCAGTGATGTAACTAGAGCGGGATCGAAAGCCGGTGTCCAAGGTGCAATGAAGAACGTTACAGCTGGCGGGATGCTCAATCCAATGAGTCAGCAAAACGTAGCCTTTAAAGCTGGTAAGAAGATGGGATCTGCGCTAGAGAACGAAGCCCGATTGGTTGGCTTCTATAATGATCTAATCAGGACAGGTAATGAGGTATTTGCAGCTCAGAACACTAAGAAGTTTCTTTTCGACTACGGTGAGATTACGCAATTTGAGCAACAGCTGATGAAACGAATCTTCCCGTTTTACACGTGGATGCGGAAGAATACTGAGTTACAGTTTGAGCAAATGATGAAGCAGCCGGCTAAGTATGGAAACATTGCACGAACACGGCAACACTTAGAGAAGAACTCTCCTGAGATCGATGAGCGATGGATACCAAAGTACTTCCCTGAGATCTATGCCACACAGATTCCGTTACAGACGAAGCAGGGATCACCACTCTTTGTTAATCCTAACTTGCCGTTCCAAGATATGAATAAGGTGTTCGACCCTAAAGATTGGCTTGCGTCCCTTGCCCCTTGGAAGACTCTTATCGAGCTCGCTGTTAATAAGAAGTTCTTCACGATGAAGGACATTCAGAACTACAAAGGTGAACTGACTCCAATCGACTGGTTATCGTCCGTTGAAAAGGATGACACTAGGATGATGAGTAAGATTGCTAATGTAATTGGAGCTAAGAAGATCTGGGAACCCGAGAGTGAACGATGGGTATGGGGTGTACCGACTAAGATAGCATACCTCCTCGAACAGATGAACCCGCTCTTACGCAACGTTAACCAGCTTGCTAGTTACGGATTAGCTGAGGGCAAGTCGTACCGTGAGGAGCGTAAACCTTACGACGTAATGAGTAAGTTGTTCGGTGTTAAGCTTATGCCGTACAATATTACAGCTGAGTTTGAAAAAAGAACGTTTGAGAGACGTGACGTAATAAGAGATCTTATGAAATCAAATCGTAAACAGGGTCTAATCCCGTCGAAGGACTTGCCCGACGATAAGATGCCCAAACATTAAGGTAATAAATGCGAGTAGTAACACTAGAACGAATCAGCTTTTCAGATGCGGAAACTGTAGGAATACTCAAGGTCGTAGGTACATCGTTCAAGTCTCTTTGTATTGAGCGACCATGGAAGGATAATCAAGTTAACATTTCATGCATACCTAAGGGCACGTACAAAATGAATCGAGGTATGTTTAATAAACCTGAAGTACCATACCCAACGTTCGAGATACAAGATGTCACTAATCGAACTCTCATCAAGTTCCATAGTGCTAACAAAGCTAATGAATTACTAGGATGTATAGCTCCTGGCGATCGCCTCATGGTAATGGACAACAGAGTAGCAGTGCACAACAGTTTCAATACCCTTAAACTGTTCATGGTTCATCTAGTTGATACCGACGTAGCAGCTCTTATCATAAGTGAGAGGAGATAGTATGGCTATGAAGTGGCTCGGAAAAATCTTCGGAGGTGCGGCAGGAGAAACCGTATCCAAGGTAATGAACTCAGTTGCTAAGTTTGGCGAAGGGCATCTTGGCAAGAAAGAACTTAAGCTTGAGCTTGAGAAGCTCATATCGGCTGATAACAACAGAATCCATGATGAGATTACCGCGGAACTGGGGGCAAAAGAACGGGTTCTTATCGCCGAGCTCTCTCAAGGGGATAAGTTTACGAAGCGTGCCAGACCTATGGTAGTATACACGGGACTTGCTGTGCTTGTTCTGAATCATGTAATACTTCCCTGGAGTAACCACTTCCTTACAACTAATGATATACCAGCTATCAATATACCAATGGAATTCTGGATCGGTTGGTCCGGCATTGTTGCCACTTGGTCTATCGGCCGGGATACCGTCCGTAATGGCATTAAAAATAAGTTTACACAATTCGCCACCGGCGATAAAAAGTCGATGTTCGACTAGGAGAAATCATGGCATATTCAGCAAAACCTAAAAGTACGAGTATGAAGAAGACATACGCTAAACCGAATAAAGTTAAAGCTATAAAGAAACCAATAAAAAAATAGGTTAAATTACATGGCCGTTGAAAGTGATTTTCTAGTTGACGGCAAGTGGACATGTACTCAGTGCGGATCATGCTGTAGTAATCCTGATATGATGAAGGATCTTCCTCATCTAGACCGAGGCGATGGTATCTGTATGCATTTAACATCTAATAATAAGTGTAGCATTTACGACATTCGACCTTATGCATGTCGTACTGAGAACTTTCCAGCCAGTGATTCATTAAGAGCCCGATCATGCGCGTATTTAAGTAATACGAGAAATCAATTAATCAACGTCACATAGAGGTTATCTGTAATCTATGTACCACGCGTCGCAGTTATCTGAATACAAGACGATGTACGATCAATCATTAAAAATAATCATAGATTACGGAGCGCTGTAAGAAGATGTGTCTGTGCCGAGGGAGTAGTGACGAAAGACACACCGCCTGCTCCCTCAACTAAGTATAGGTTTGCCACTTGATGATCACTTAGGACTTTGCCCTTATCCGACTTTACTTCTATCGCTACACCTCGGCCGTTCACCACCCCAATAATGTCGAAGGGTCTCTTGTTCACTAGGCCTATTGTTCCACACTTAGGACAGCGTGCTGGGTCCGGGATCTTATACCACCAGCTCTTCTTAATCTTCTTAAGCTTAACCATTAATCGTCGGACATAGTCCCTTTCACTCATGCCACTTCTCCATCTCCCCCCAGCTCGGTCCGATCTCAACGTCAGCCACGATTGGAGTCTTCGACCATGGAAAGTCCTCCATGGTTCGCTTCAGAATCGGTATCAGTTTATGTTCGTCCTCATGCAGCAGGAAGTCAATCTCATCATGTACCGCTAGCATAAGCTTGGTCTTACCGTAATCGGTAATGCTCTCAGTCCGCATCATTCCTTCTTTAAGCATGTCAGCTGTAAGTCCCTGAATAAGGTAATTAACTCCGACATAAGCTCTGTTGGCGGGTACTCGCTTATGCCGTCCATAGTGATTAAATACATATCCCCGTCTTCGTACCGTACTCTGAACTGAGTTGACAAAAGATTTGATCTCACTAAATGTCTCCATGTATCGTTGCCAGAATTGACTGACCTCAGTTAAGGTCATGTGAATGCCGCTCCCAGCCAATTGATTTTGGATTCGTTTCTTCCCAGCGCCATATAAAATTCCAAAGTTTGTATTCTTTGTAATATCTCTCTTCTGAGCAATACTTGTGTCGGTTTCGAGCTGTGAAATAAAATCCACATATGGTATATTAAACAAGATGGATGCAACATAACTGTGAACATCGTACCCCTTTAAGAATGCCTCATGCATGTTAGGATCCTGAGCGAAATGATCTAAGATTCTGAGCTCGAATTGGCTTTCATCGATGCTAAGGATAGAGTACCCATCAGGCGCTCTAAAGGCTTCGCGAACTCGCATGGCGGCTTGAAGAGCTTCTTGAACGTACTCAGGGATTCGAGTATACTTGGGAAATCTTTTGGGGATGCCCTGCATTGGAGGCTCACTTGCACTTGCTCGTCCTGTACGAGCTCCAATCTGATTGTAGGAACAGTGTATCCTGCCTTTATGGACCCAGTCTCGTAGTCCACGTATGTAGTTCGTAAGGATGGTACTGAGATTTCGAAACGAAGCGAGACATTCTCCAATTTCACTTTGACTCCTCATTAACTCGTCACGGCCCCATGCAGCGGAACCCTTTGGAGTGGTTCGAAAAGGTTTGTGTCCTAGCTTAGCCATCACCATACGAACGTCTTTGTCTGACTCTGGATTAAATTCAATGTCAGCTAATGTATGTAGATGTAAGAGTAATTTGCCGAGAGGTTTCTCGACTAAAGGTTCCAGTTCTTCAAGGACGTGAGGATCAATTGGAAACCCTTGCCGCTCAAGACGTCCGACAGTACCAGCGAAGGCATTCTCGTGTTCGTAAATTGAAAGTCTGAGCCCATCTTTAAGTTTGCTTTGTTCAGGAGTAATATAGACTCTAAATTTGTTCCAGAGGGCAAGAGTAAGACATGGGTCTTTCGCTCCATATGGTCCGAGGATCTCAATCGGAACGTTAGCATAGGTACCTCCACCCTTAAAGATCTTATACTTCTTACTGTATGCATACAAATCGTCAGCCTCTGCTACTGAATCCTTTCCAAGATACTTAGCAGCCAATGTCTTGAGTTGATGATTCCTTTCATTCTCGTTTCTAAGGAACATAAGGAACATACAGTCCTCGTTATTCCTAGATGTAATGCCATGGTTTTGAAGCATGTTAATGTCGAACTTCTTATTGAACCAGACCTTAGCTATATCTTCATTACCATATACTTTCTCTTGAAGTACGGCTTCAGCTAGACCAACCTGATCATAGTTCTCTGGCTCTATGCCACACGCTGACGTTTGATGCCTGACTGGAAGATAAAACCCATACCATTCTTTCTTATGAAGACAACCAAAGCAATGACCTATTACGTGAGCTGAGTACCACTTAAGACCCGTTGTCTCAGTATCAGCCCCAATGATATTATGATCGGGATCAGTAATAATCTCCAGCATAGTATGAAAATCATCTGAAGTCTTGACTATTTTTAAGTCGGGCATGGAGCTCCTTTGCACGGCGACGCCATGTCTTAAATGGTTCAGGGATCTGGTCCCAAATCTTATTTTTATAATTGTAAAGTAGTGTCTGACCTAGTGCACAGAATGGATCAACTGGATTGTTCTTGTAAAGACCTTCGTACTCTGCCATACGGCTTAGACAGTAATTAGAGTTGATGATTGGCATAGCTCCCGTGTCTCTTAGCTTGGGGTCAGAGTACTTAAGTGCCATATCAATATTCCGAAAGTTGTGATCGTATATATGCATACTTCCAGTAATATGAGTGTATGTGCCTGCTTGAACGTTAAGGGTGAATGCCGTTTGGCGTAATATCGTAGTAAAAGTAAAGATATCATATGGGAATCCTAACCATATATCGTTACTCCTCATATATGTTGTGAGATGTAGCTTGCCCCCACGTATCATAAAGTGAAGCATCACTGTACAAGGTATATCTAAGGATGCCGTAGGTCTTGGAGTCCAGATAGTTATTACTGCTTGTCGACTATCTTGGTCCTTCTGTAAAACTTCATAGATGTACTCGAGTTGATTTTTGATTTTAGGTCCATACGCTCCTGTAAGAGTTTTGCCGTCATCCGAGAATCTAGCCATTTGTTTATTAAATGGGATAAGATACCCAAGATCACTGCGGCCAGAAGCAATCCATCCCACTTCAGCAAAAGCGAAAGCAAAGTTAAGACGACGAAAAGGATTAGTAACAAAAGGCTTATATACGTTCTCAAATTCAACAGCGACATTAAGAATCTCTTTCGTGCCTAAGTTTCTAGGTGATACAACATTAGCGGATTTCAGTCTTCTAAGGATGGCGCAGAATGCCTCGTCGCCAGAGTAGGTTCGAAAATGCCACATGATAACCTTAATCCCTCCTCATACTCGTCGCTCTGGTCCGGCTTCTTTCTACCCCACCACCATGGCGAAGGGACTTTGGCCATTTCAATACCTAATTCATGCAAATCATCTTGATAATACGATAAGAATTCATGAGCACTATTACCTAATGCAATGACTCGTGCTGGGTTCATCATGGTAATCTGTTTTAGAGTAATCTTCTCGTATCCTTTACCAATGGTACTAGTGAAATGACAATGTTTAAGAGGAATACCAGCTGCTATGATACGGTCAATAAGGTATTTGCCCTCATAGTTCCACATCATATCTCTTGATGTAAATGGGAACCGATCTCTGATAAAGAGATATCGAGGATAGCGTGTACCAATCCCATACATACCGTTGTTGTGCCAGTCTTCGTACCTTCGCCATTCGTCCCAGTGTATCTGTTCTTTAGCATAAGTGAATATACCTTCAGTACTACCAGGATCTCTGTAGTCATAGTGTACTACATTGCACATACTTTGATGCATTATCTTTTCATAGTGCTCGTATATATGCATTAGTTCAACTAGGTCATCAACATAATCATCACCTAGTCTAAGGAAATTCTTTTGTATTTCCTCGATGCCTGGGTTAGCCCATATAACGAGATGGGGTTTAGTGAGTAAAGCAAGCTCAAGCATAATGAAGGAGTGCGTATCCATAAAGACTTGATCAGGTCGTTTAACTTTGCTGTATGGATACTCTCCGTAGAGAAACCTGTCGTAGATCTTGGGTCGATGTAACTCCTGTAGTTCATTGATGTATCCAGATAAGGGATCGCCATCAGGTACTCCATACTTCTTTATGTCTAGTCCGAACTTCTTTTTTAGTTCGAAAGCCAGGGTTGTTTTGCCTGACTTATCGACTCCCTCAATAATTATCATTTTACCTTCAACTGCCAAATGCAATTACGAGCGTTGTTAGGAAAGAGTGGTGCAAATATGAGTGAGAGGACGTTGCTGTCGTAGTACTTGTGAAGCTTTAACCATAAGCTTCGCCAGCCATTATTTTCTATATCAAGTTTAATATCTGTTTGACTAGCAAAGGTGCCATAGTGTGCTTCTATGATGAAGTTCTTTTCAAGTTCCACATGCAACTCAGCATAACCCCACTCGTATATATGGTTAGCTGCCTTGTTGCCATTGAAGCAGGGAGTACTAAGAAAGATCTTAGTTCCTCCGCAGAAATTCGCTATGTTCTCGAGCAAATCCAATCCCTTTTCTTTCGGCATGTGCTCTATTACTTCGAAGCATGTAACCATATCCCAGTTTTCGCCGTAGTCGTTATACATGTCGACCCAATGCATGCTGTCTGTGCAATCGAAACCGCCAAGAGTATCGTATGGAAATGGAAAATCATGTGACTCATATTTAAACTTGTTTCTCATATCAAGTCCAACGTATGCAGCAGGACGATACTTGTTTGTATAGAAAGTCATAGCCATAGGTGTGTTCATGCCACAGCCTACATCTAAGAGTCTCATGCCCGTCTTAGCATGCTTCATGACATGAGACCATCTAAAGCAGTGAGCTATGTAATCTCTGTGCAGAATACCTCGCTCCGAGGCTTTCTCTATGTCTAGTTGAGTTTTGTTAAACATCTGTCAAATCCCCTTCATGCAGGGCTAATGCAATATTAGGCTTCTTAAAACTAGGTCCTTTAATACAGTTTTTGTAATCACTAGGATCAGGAGTTTTAGTCATATTTGACTTATGAATCTCGTCCATGACAGGTCTTAAGTCTATACGATATACAAGAGCTATACCTATTGCATAGTAAATCAAATCACCAAGAGCATCTGCCATTTCGATTACATCTTGTTTATGCCAACTTTCTTCAAATTCCTTTACTTCTTCTTTAAGATATTCGATCCTTCTTTCTACATCACATGCAGGATTATGCCCAATAAGTTTTTGAAATTGTGCTACATCCTTGACCCAGTCTTTACTCAAAATGGAACCTCCTCTTCTTCAACTTTAATCTTACCGGACTCAATATCCTTTAAGAGCTTAATGAAAGGTGCAGTCTTCTTGTACCACATTTGCTCAGGTCTAAGACAACGCTTTCTAACTAGGCGACCAATTAGAGCACGCACCCTGTCACGGTCGAGACCAGTAAGATCCTCGACAATGTTCTGTCGTATCACGCTGTATGATAGCATACCTTGTATGAAGTCTTGCCCATATTGTTTAATCTCTTTTATCACTTCACCTACATCTGCTACTGTTTCGGATCTGAATAGTTTTTCGGAGTAAGCTCGGTAGCCGACGCTGGTTTTGCTGTATGTCCGATCAAGGAAGTCAGCAATATAGGTAGCGTGATCAGGCAGAACCACAAGATTAACACCATCATCAGTGCTAAAAAGCCGCGCTGCAAGAGCTGTAGCCAGTCGTGCCAGTTTCTCCGGAAGTTCCTCAATCTTGATAAGCGGTATAGACTCATGATAGATTTTCGCTAACCTCTTAGATTGATGGAAGATTTCTTGTTCTGTTTCTCTTCCAATACTGACCTGATCTGGTTGACGACTCCAGGCCCAGAGAACAAGTGCGTGAGAGAGCTCAGTGGTGTACTTATGCGGTGGTTTCTTTCCTCTATTACTTTGAAAGATTCTGTCAGGACTAACTTCTCCGTTAGAAACAATAGTTGCGATATCAAATCTAGCAACGTCGGCGGGTCGGCCAATAAGTCCGGTAACTGTATGCACACCGTAATCATAATCTCTAATTGCGAAGCCTGATTCATTCGAAGCCAATGGTCGAGGGTTAGAGATCCATATCGCTCTGGTTCTAGCGTGACACTGTTCTGATTGTATTTTGGTGATCCTGGCCACTCCCTCTGATCTAATGGTTGCGAAGTCAGGGATATGTTCCAGCCTAATGTTACTTGCCTCGTCGATAACGATGAGTTTCTTGTCATTTCGAGGGAACTTACCCCAAATAATAGACCATTGTTTAGATATTTGTTGCATTCCTCCAATGAGTCCAGCGATAGATGTATTCTCCCCTGTACCCATTTCTCCAGCACGGTAGTGTTGTAAGAGTCGTTCAGCAGTCTTAGTCTTTCCACAACGTGTGTCCCCAACCACGAGTACTTCAACCCAACCACGAGTTAACCGTTGACCCATGAATTCGAACTGAAGTACTGAGTGATAAGCCAAGTCGTATAGGAGCATGAGTTCATGCCGCTCGTATATACGAGTTACATTGTGCTCCAGATCTTCGTAAATATTATCAAGTTTCTTTTGTATTGACACAAAATACTTTCAACGCCTTAATTAGGTCTTCAGTAAAAACAAACGAGTTAATCGAATCCTCAAGAGGTTTGACGTGCTCTATTAGATACGTAACCTGTTGTGTTCTTGGATGAGGTAAAGTAAGACCCTCAATCTTGTATGAAGAGTTTGACTGTAAGCCATGACCTATATAAAATATCTGTCTCATAACATATTGAGATTCGTCGCCGCTGAAGTCTAAATGCGGTATTACTTTAGCTTCTTCTACGTTCTGAGCTTCTAAAACTGTTGATTTAAAGAGCTTACAACGTAATGCTATCCCGCACATCTCTTTATAGATTCGGCTATGAGTTTCAGATGACGTTTCTACTAGCTGTAGTGTTTCCTCAGTATTAGGTCCAAAGTCCAGGACCCGTTCACCCCCAATATGACCTAAATCGCAGCCCTTACACATCGTAAGACCTGGTAATGGACACTTAATCTTTACTCTCTTTGGTACAAGATAAGGCGATAGCGTCTTACCCGATACCATTACATTCATTTTTACTCTTTTGTGGTAGTAGTCTTGTTCAGAGGACTCTGAGAGTGTAACCTCAAATGTTTCTTGTAACTCTTCATCTTTAATGGATCCATCTTGTTCCGCAACCACTGAGTTACTTTGCTCCACCAAAAGCCCGAGAGACTCTGTTGTT
>SDBT01018371.1_pt1 | contig 10994 bp, 9 predicted proteins | sample 2277101 | NCBI WGS metagenome assembly SDBT01 (sample SAMN10404973, study PRJNA504765) | marine sediment metagenome | isolation source: marine sediment core GS10_PC15, 103 cmbsf | place: Arctic Ocean: Southern Knipovich Ridge | collected 2010 | reverse complement strand
AAACACTAACACAGACAAGTGTTTAGAAATGAACGTTGTGCAAATTCGCCATTCGGATATAATGGCGTGTACCATTTGAAAGAATCTGTATGAGCGGCAAACAGGGTGACAAGAAAAAACATACGCAAGAGGAAACCAGGCATGACCTGAAGAACTACCTCGACACCATCATTAAGAAGAGCGTGAAGGTAGCGGAGGGGCCGATACACCAGAAGCCGATGGTGCAGTACGCCAACAGGCATCCCGTTACCTTGGCGTACCGGGAACTGGCGTCAGAGTTCCTGCGCCGGGAAAACGCCTGAACAAATGCGCCAGTGGTGCCTGGCACCACTGGCGCATTCTGATGCCGGCAAGATGCCGGCGCTACAAGGGAGTTGTTATGCAACATCCCGGGGCACGTAATCACCAGCCGTGGTCTCGCACGATGCAGGCGGACGCGTTGATGCCTGACACCATCACCAGGGGCACACCCCCGCCGGGGTTGGTGCTGGCACCGGCCAGGTAGAGGTTGGTAATGATCGGCGATCGCCACGAGGGCCTGAACGGGCCCAGGTTTGGAATGCTCATCTCGAGCCCGTATATCGACCCCTCAGGCAGGAGCAGTTCCCTCTCGAAGTCCACCGGGGTTCTCATGTCCCGGTCCTGCACCATCTCCCGAAAGCCGGGGATCACGGCACGCTCGATGTGGGAGGCGGACTCCTCGATGAACTCCGGTTTGTACTCATCCCAGTTATGGTACTTGAGATGGTACGGGCCGCAGGTGAGGAGGCCCAGAGAGAACTTGCCCGGCGGCGCCAGCGTGGGATCGGTGATGCTGGGACACACTATCCCCTGGGGGAGATCCTCCATCCGGGGCATCAACCCCTCCGCGTAGTACTCGTCCCAGTAGGCGTTCAACTGCTCGGGGGGTGGGACCATGACCGTAAAGTGGCACCTGATCTCCTCCGGTTTTTCCGAAAGCCCGAAGTAGACCATCGGTGCCGGGATGGAGAGGGTGTACTTCTCGATGGCCCGGGCGAAGCGGGCGGGCAGGTGCTCGCGGCCGACCAGGTCCAGGTAGGTGGGGATGGCGCTGGCGTTGGACAGGACAACCCGGGCGCGGATGATCTCACCTTCACCAGTCTCGACACCAACCGCGCGACCGTTCTCCACTACTATGCGGGTCACCGGCGTGTTCATGCGGATCTCGGTCCCGTTATCCCGCGCGATACGGGCCATCGCCTCCGGGATGGCGCCCATCCCTCCACGGGGGTACCAGTAACCCTCGTGCGAGAGGTAACTCATCACCGCGAATATCCCGTTTATCCGGTCGGCCGGGATGCCGGCGAAAAGGTTCTCGAACGATACTATGGTGAGTGTCCTTCGGTCTCTCAAGTACCGCCGGTTCACCGCGTCCTGAGTATTGGTTATAACCCGGAGGATGGCGGGGATGGCCCTCATCAGCTTGAGGCTGGTCGCCGTCTTCAGCAGGTGCCCCGGCGTGCCGAACTGCTCCAGTGGAGGGAACGGCTTGTCTACCATCACCTTGGCCGCGTCCCACACAGTCTTCATCTCCCGGCAGAACTCCAGCCATCCCTCGCGGTCCCCGGGAGCGAACTCCGATATCACGTCGGCCGACTCTACCGGGTCCATGGGCAGCAGCAGGCTGCTGCCATCTTTGAAGCGCATATCGTAGACGGGGTCCAGGAGGTCCAGTTGGACGTACTCATCCAGGGTGAGTCCCATCATCTCGAAGAAGCGGTCGTACAGTTCCTTGTAGAGGATGAAGATAGCACCTACATCGAACTTGTGTCCGTTCAGGTCGTAAGAGGCGCAGCAACCCCCAAGGCGTTCGCTGCGCTCCAGGAGGAGGACACTCCTGCCCCTTTTGGAGAGGAGGTCCGCGCAGGTCAGCCCACCGATCCCGGAACCTATCACAATCACGTCGTACAATGAGTCACCTCTTGGTACCCCGCTCCATAGATGCTCCGACATTCGAACGCCGCTCCCGTCCACTCCGGTGAGCGTTCCGCTCTCTCGACGTACTACAGGAGTACGTCTCGGTCGCGCGCCTTGCCGGATCAGCGCTTCGACGCTCTTGGTGCTTAACCGTATTCACGGAAGGGAGCACCCATTCGGTTACCAGTGAGGGTAACTACTGTGTCAGGCGCCAGCCGGGTACGTTATCGGCTAAGCGCTTCACAGCCCGGTCCTCGACATAGAGTAACGCGTTACCCCCGGCGCGCGCCAGGGGTCGCTTGATGTAGTCGGGCACCAGGTCCCAGACCTTCTTAAGAAGGTACGCCGGGTAGAATGCCCTTACCGCCCTTTGGAAGTCGTCGTACGCCTCCGCCTTGTCCTCGATTGCCTTGGCGGCGATGCGGCCGGTGACCAGCGCTCCCAGCATACCGAAGAACAGAAACGGGTCGATTACGCCCGCAAACGTTCCGGCAAGTATCTTGTTGCCGTGGAAGAGGCGTGGGTTCCTGATGCTGCCCACCGGGCAGGCGCCCCCCATGAGGTCTGTCCACTGGCTGAACTCGGCCCCTTCAAGCTCGGCCAGCATGGTAACAAACTTTTCCTTGCCCTCCCGGGTCAGTGGCACTCCCCGCTGGAACAGGAGGGCGAACGATACCCCATTGATGACGCAGTAGAACGCGTAGTCCCTGGTGAACGTGTCCATCCATAGAGCAACCGTGGTTCGGTCGTGGTCCACCGCCCCCTTGGCGAAGTAGCCGTAGAGGGGGGAGTAGGGGATGTTCAACGCTTCGTACGGTTCGACCTTGAGGCCGGTCGAGATGATGGTGTCGGCGGGTAATCTGGCGTAGTCGCCCTGGGTGATTACAGGGTGACCGAAGTTGACGTTTACCCCAAGTTTCTCAGCTTCCGCGAGGAGCAGGCTGTCCACTGATGATGAGCGGGACCCCCTCTCCACCATGTACATGCCGATGGACCCCCGTAGAGGCATCCGGTATCGCCTGCCCCAGGCTATCAAGCTGGCCTCGTCCAGCGGCTTCGCCGCCGGAGCGATGTCAACCCCGGTAAATTGCTTGATGCCCTCGATATCGAATGGGCTTCCCGCCGGGTCGGGCCTGAACTCCGGCATGCCCCCGATACGGTCCTCCCTCTCCAGGACGTTCACCTGGTGCCCGGCACGGGCCAGGTTTATCGCCGCCACCAGCCCGGATATCCCGGCGCCTACGATTGTCACTTCCTTCATCATCAAACCTCCGGGTCGTACGTTGTCAACCGGCGCTTCGAAGCTCTCGGTGCTTAACCGTATCCATGGAACGAGGCACTATGGAAGCTGCTTGTACCCCGGCAGCGCCTTGAAGAAGTTGTCCACGAAGCCCCTGAAGATGTCGGCGTGGTCCTGGAGGAACTGGAACTGGGCCGTCAGTATCTTCTTCTTGAGCCCGACCGGCACACTGTCGAAGAACCTTCTCATGAACAGGTTTCGCTTATAGAACTTTACGTAGCGGGTGTAGAGCTCGAACGCCCTTCGCTTGTTTTGGTGCGCCATCGCCGCTATCTTCCCAGAGACCAGTGAGCCGTGTACACCGAACAGTGCGAACGGGTCCATCATGCCGCCCACTGTTCCCGCAAGGATCTTGTCCCCCACGAACAGGCGCGGGTTGTCGTAGGCACCGGTGGGTACCAGGCCCTCGTGGCAGTTCCAGCTGGCGCAACTCATTCCCTCCTGGCCTTCGAGTTGTCTTTCCTTGAACTCTTCCCACTCGCTGTCCCTTACGGGCTCCCTGGCGAAGTAGAGGGAGAAAACCACGCCGTTGGCGGCGCCGTAGTAGGCGTAATCCAGGATGTAATCGTGGAACCACACCGCGCACAGGGCGCCCTTATCGGTCTTGCCCCGCCCCATGTACCCGTAGACCCGCTGGTAGGGGATGCCCAACGCCTGGAACGCCTCGAAGTAGAGGCCGGTGGCGATGATGGAGTCGGGCGGCAACCGGGCGAAGTCACCCTGGCTTACCAGTTCCTTGCCGAACTCGAAGGAAACGCCCGCCTCCAGGCACTTATCGTACAGGAGTTTATCCAGGGCGGTATCACGAGAGCCCCTCTCCACGCAGTGCAGGTTCACATGGGTGAGGTCCATGGTGATGCACCGGTCGTAGGTGTACAGATTCCAGTTCTCGACAGGCGTGACCTGGGGTGCTCCCAGGTCTACCCCTATGAACCGACCCAGCGGGCCGGTTTCCATCGGGGTGACGTCCACCGCGGGATGGATCTCGGGCATGCCACCGACCGTGTCGAACTTCTCCAGGACCAGGACATCGTGCCCGTCACGGGCCAGGTTCAGCGCCGCGACGAGCCCGGCCAGGCCCGCTCCCACCACGATTACTTCCGATGATTCTGTTGTCATCTTACGTACCTCCGTCGGTGTATAGGAATATTGACCCCCACCTCGACCCTCCCGATCACCTTGGCTATGTCAACAAACGGCCCGGCATCCGTCGGGTCTCGTTGATCCGCTTTTTCCAATGCTTGACACATCCCTCGTCCAGGCTCGAGGCCCGGTAGAGCCCGGCCAGCGCGCCCGCCAGCAAGACCAGGAGCGCTGCAAGCTCTCCGCGGTGTTCCCATGCGAACCTGATTGGCCTTGTCATACCAGTGTCGCCCGCCCTAGAACGCGATCTTTTTCATGGTGCCGGTGTCGTACTCCCATCGGCGGTTGGATATGTTGTTGGGGTCGAGTGCCATCTTCATCTTGGTGAACGCGTCCATGAACTGCACCAGGTTCGGCTGCGCCGCCGGCATCGCCAGGTCCATCATCGGCATGCCCTTGATAAGCGCCCCCGCGCCGGCTGCGATTATCATGCCCTGCGCCATCGCGGTGATGGTCGCCCTTCCGTAACCCATCAGTATCCTTATCAGGTCGTCCTTTTCGCACTGGTTGGTGTACATGTCGTACTCCATGTAGGCGGAGCGACCCATGTGGTACGGCTGGAGATAGGTGGAGGCGTCGTCGGGAGCGAGGGGGTCGTCGGTGGTGCCCACCTGGTTGGTGCACGCTTCCCTCATCGTCTTCTCTATCCCCACCATGTTCTCCAGCTTGTCGATGAGCGCGCCAATCATGAACGAACCGCGTACCCTCTGTACCCTGACGGTGACGTTGAAGTACTTGACCCAGGTGTCGAAGTTCACGTACTCGCTCTCCTCGGTAAGGTCGATGAGCGCCTCCTTGGGGAGGTAATCGAACATGGGGAAGGCCTCTTCCAGCATCCTCTGGGTGACCTCCGCCTTGATGTCCGCCTCCTCCTGGGTCTCCCCTCCGTAGATGGTGACCAGGTTGTGCCGGGGCATCAACTCGGTGACCTTGCTGGCCTCCTTGTTGGTCTCGCCCATGAATATCCCGAAGAAGGAGTCCATCATGTGGGCCAGCTCGAGGCATAGGTTGTCCTGGGCCACCATCTCCAGGGCCTCCGCTATGACCTCCAGCCTGTCCTCCTCGTAAGACGGGAATATCTGCTGGTGGTACTTCGCCTCCGGGTACAGCCGGACGGTCATCCTGGTGACTATCCCCAGCGTGCCGAACGCATAGCGGAACATCGTGGAGATGTCCGGTCCCGGGCCGGGGACGTGGCCTTTCACCGCTCCGTAGGAGTTCGGTCCCGTCTTCAGGATGTCCCCGTTGGGGAGGACCATCTCGACGTCGATGATGTTATCCATCCCGAACCCGTACTTGGAGGCCATGGTGTTGATGTTGCAGAACCCGTGGTTGCTGATGACCCCGGCGGTAGCGCTGGTGGACGGGTTGAGCACCCGGCAGCCCGCCTTCTGGGCGGCGACCTGAAGCAACAGGTAGTTGACCCCCGGCTCGATGACCGCGAACATGTTCTCGCCGTCTACCTCGACTATCTTGTCCATCCGGCGCAGGTCGCAGATGATGCCCCCGTAGGTTGGGAGCGTCATGCCGACGGTGGTGAGGCCGGTGCCGAACGGCATGACGTCGATGAGGTACTCGTTGGCGACCCGGTAGACCGCCTTGACGTCCTCGGTGGAGGCGGGCATGCAGACGATATGCGGGTAGGAAGCGGGGGTGAAGCTCTGGTCGCGGGCGTAGCCGCAGAGGATAGACGGGGAGTCGGTCGCCCACTCCTCGCCAAGCGCCTCCTGCAGGGCGGCCAGGGCCTTTCCCAGGTTCACTACCCGGTTATGGTCCGGGTCCTTCTCCATCACCTGGGGCCTGTGGACGACCCGCTTCTCCCTGAGTCCCTCCCTTATCCTGCTCTTTGACATGAGAAGCCTCCTATCAGTTTAAAGTGCTTTTTCGATGACCTCGGCGAGGTCGTAGATATTCAGCTTGTACTTGCCTTCACTCGCGGCGCTCTCGAACATCCGCACGCAGATGGGACAGGAGGTGACGATCGCCTCCGCGCCGACAAAATCGGCCTCAAACAGCCGCTCGTTGGTCACCCACCGGACGTACTCCGGCTCCCAGAAGAACACCGAACCGCCACCGCCGCAGCAAAGAGAGTTCTTGAGGTTCCGCTCGAACTCCAGTAGCTCCAGGCCTCTTATGGCCTCGAGCAGCTTGCGCGGGGCTTCGAACACCCCCTGGCGGCGGCCGAGCCGGCAGGGGTCGTGGTAGACGGCCTTGACCTTGACCTTGTTTGCGGGCTTCAGCCTGCCTTCGTCTATCAGTCCGGCGGCGATCTCGGAGAAGTGGTAGACATCGATATCGATTGCCTTTGCGTACTCCTCCCTGAGGACGGTGTAGGCGTGGGGATCGGCGGTTATGACCTTGCCCGCGCCGGACTCCTCGATCTTCTCCATGTTGGCGGCGGCCAGCGTCTCGAAGTAGTCCCGGTCGCCTATCATGAGCAGAGCGCTGCCGCTGGAAACCTCGGCTGTGCCCAGTGTCCCGAAGTCCACGCCCCCCGCCTGCAGAACCTTCGCCACCGCTTTCATGCGGGGCGCGAGCTCGGGGAAGCTGCCGTAGTCGTCACCCACGAAGAGCAGGTACTCGACTTTCTCGTCCAAGGCGTTCTTGATGTCCAGGCCATCTTCCCACTCGACCCTCTTCCCGGCGGGAACCCCGTAGGGGTTATCGGTTTTCTCGATGCTGTCGAGCATCTCCGAGAAGTGCTCCATCGGGGCCCAATCGTCCTGCACCGCCTGTTCACGCAGGAGCTGGATGACCCACAACGGGTGCATCTGCTTGACGGGGTAGCAGCGGTCGTCACAGGACCCGCACAACATGCAGGTATACAGGGCGTGCCGCATCCGGTCGTCCGGCTCGATCTCCACCAGGTCGATGCAGCGGGCTATCTCCAGCTTGCCCGAGGCGTAGTACGCCTCGTAGCGGAAGCGCGTGCCGGACGGGCAGTTCCGCCAGAAACGGGGCTCCCCGCACTGTTGGGCCATTACCGCCTGGCACAGTTTGCACTTGCCGCATAGCGAGAAATCATCTCTCAGTTCCGAGAGCACCTCGCGCGGGGCGGTGATTCTGCGCTTCATACCAGTGTCTCCTTCCATAGATACGGTTTTGCACCGAGAGCGTCAAAGCGCCGCTCCGGCAAGGCGCGCGGCCGGAGTGGACGGGAGCGGCGTTTGAATGCCAGCGTATTTATGGAAGGAGGCACTCAGACTCCTTCCAGTAACTCGTCGGGGTTGAGGAGGCCCTTTGGATCGACGATTCTCTTGAACAGCTTGATCATCTCGACGTACGACGGGTCTGTCCGGGAGTAGACCATCTCGGCAACCGGCCCGGCAGGCTTATCGATGAACGCCTTGTTGTCCAGAAGCGCCTTGAACGATCCCAGGTAGGCGGCCTCCGCCGACCCCGCCGCCTTCTCGTCCCCGGGGTTATAGTAGATATCAGCGCCGCAGTATGCCGCGCCTCCGAAGTAGGTGGGAACCAGTATTTTTCCGAGGTCCTCCGGCTTGATCCCCGCCGCGCTCACCTGCTCTTCGATCACCTGGAACGTATCGTGGACGTTCTTGAAGTACTCGTAGCAGTAGACGTGCCGACAGTCCCCCTTGTAGAAGTCCTTGTCGTAGACGTGCCACGGCTTGCCGAGTGACTTCTCCAAACCCTCGGGGACCTGGCCTCGAAGCTGCTTACCGCCAAGCTCCTTTGCCGCCTTCTTGATGTACCCTTCCCACAACTCCACGAGCTCCTTGTGGTGCTCCATGGTGATGACCGCGGTCCACGGCTTGAGCTTCTTCTTGAGGGCGGACACCTTGCCGGCGTCTCCCCCGGCGAGCGTCACCGACAGGTAGCGGTTGTTTGCCGCGAAAGCCTCGAAGCACCACTCGGCGCGGCTAACCTTGTAGATAAGGTCCTTCGCGGGGCCGATCTCGTTAAAGCCAAAAGCTACCAGACGGCGCTCCTCGCGGTTGGGGTAGGTGTACACAAGGCCGTAGTACGGGATTCCGAATATATCCTCCGATGCCCCGAAGAACGGTGAGAACTGGGGCCCCTGGTCCTCCCTGAAATCGGCGTGGCCCTCGTCGGTCAGCTGCTGCGAGCCGGATACCCATATCTGCCCATCGGCCATCATGGCGTGGAAGACCGAGAGGTGGGGGTGCCGGTACCCTCCGGAACCCATCAGGATATCCCGGTCGAGATACGACCGCAGGATGAATGGGGACTGACCTGCGACCGGGAACAGCAGCCGCTGGTTCTCCTTGTCCAGTTCCTTCTGGAGCTGCTCGAAGGTTACGCCAGCGTAGACGAAGGCGGTCAGGTTCCGGGTGTCGATCTTCTTGATCTGGTTCATCCTGGCCAGGTCGACCAGGACGCCCTCCTTCTTCGCCAGGGACCGTTGCGAGAACTTTCTCTTGAGCGAGAAAAGGGATATCTCGTTTTCGTGACAGAAGGCCGCGACATCGGAAAGCTGGTCCACGTTCTCCGGTGTCACCAGCAGGAGGCCGGTGCCGGAGACAGGCTCCTTGAAGTACGGCGAGACGGCCCTTTCACCGCTTCGCACGTTTCCGTCCCCAAGGAGTCTCTTGATCTCTTTGGCCGCGCTTGGGTTCATATCTCCTCCCACTCCTTAATCGACGTCAATTATTGACTCCAACCCTCTTTCCTTGAGTAACTCCGGGTAGATCTTGAAGGCGGGCTTGATAACCGGCAGCAGTTTCAGCATCTTGGGGACCGAACCCTCCGACTCGATGTCGCCGCTGGTGAGCGCCTTTATCAGGTTAAGCTTGCCCAGCCAGAACCTGTGGGCGATGTCGGTGTCCATGGTGAGGGTGGAGTCGGCGGTCAGGTCCGCCTTCCCCGGTGTCAGCACGATCTCGTCGCCGGTGCAGTCTACCCACACCTCGCCTTCGGGGTCGTTATAGACAAAGTTGACTATTAACTTGGAGGCAAGGGCTTTCCTCTTGATGTCGGGATCGTTCGAGAGGCGGTCGAAAAGCTCCTGGAGACACCAGTAGAGGTCCTCGATGTTGTCGAAGTACGGCATTGCGGCACTCTCCTTTCAACCCGGTCATGGCGGTAGGCCCTGTAATGCAGGGCGCTTCTTCCGCGAGAGGCGTCTTCCTGACATTCACAGCGCCATAAAGGTTATTATTGTATAGTGTAACTGTCAATGACCGGGCAGTGCAATCGCACTATCAACTATTGTAATACGTCGAGGGAGCGGAACGCTCACCGGAGTGGATGGGAGCGGCGCTCGAATGACATTGTACTTGTGAGACGGGGCACTAAGGAACAGCGAGGTGGTGGGAGTGGCTGAGAGTGTAGTGGTGGGCGCGGGGCTTGCGGGGTTGGTGGCCGCGATCAACCTGGCGCGCGAGGGCCGGGAGGTGCTGGTCCTGGAGAGGGAATCCAGGGTCGGCGGCTCTCCGTTGTATCACCCTTCACCGGAGGGGACCCCGATCGATCTGCCCCGGTTGGCAGACTACACGGGGATTGATATCTCCCCGGCGGTGGCCCGTTTTGGAGCCGGAAGGGCGGTGATATACGGGGAGACAATACCGGTGGACATGGACGCCATCTCCTCGGTGGTGATAGAAAGGGGGCCGCGATCGACGTCCCTGGACAGTTACCTGTATGAGCTGGCGGTGAAGGAAGGCGTGAAGTTTGAGTTCAATCACCCCATTATGTCCAACGCCGACACAGTCAAGCTGCCTCCGGATACCATCATCGCTACCGGTCTCTACTTCGAGGGGTTCGACGCGCTTCGCGTCCCCTACCTCACCTCTTTCCATTTCGTGACCAGGCGAAAGACGGACGACACCGGGTCCAGCCACGTTACTATCTACCACGGGCGGTTCACCTCCGACTACGCCTACACCTGTTCGGTGAACGGGATTCAATTCGCCCACGTCTTCCAGCGCAGGCCGATCGGCAAGGACACCCTTCACGCCTTCACCGAGCAGGTGTTCGTCTCGGAGGGAATCGAGTTCGGGGAGTGGGAGCATTTCACGTTCCCGGTCCCTGCGGCCTCCATCAACAACCCCCGGCTGTTCGCCGGCGACAAGATACTGGCCGGAACCCTCGCCGGATGCATGGAGTCGTACATGTTTTTCGGCATGCTGGGGGCGCTGGTCTCGGGCAGGATAGCGGCGATGGCGGTGAGCGACAAGGCGAGGGCTTATCAGGAATTCAAGCTCGCCACGTCCGCGTTCAGGGGCGCGTACCTGATGAAGAAGATAGGCAACATAAGTCCCCACTGGCTGCACCGGTTGGTGCTCCTTCAGGGTATTCACCGGTTGTCCGAGTACCCGGCCCTCGCGGACGTCGTGAAGCGGGCGATGCCCGGTTGGCGCAACTGTGAGAGGGCCGGGCGGTTATCATGCGAGGAGGTTGAATGCGGAAGAGAGTCGTGATGATAGGGACCGGACCGGGGGGCAGCGCCTGCGCGGCCCTGCTTCAGAGCAGGGGGATGGACGTAACAATCCTCGAGCAGAACAGGTTGATCGGGGGCAGGTGCTCCACGTTCGAGGAGAACGGCTTCATGGTGGACACTGGTGTGCACATGTTCGCCAGTGGCCCCTCGGGCCCGCACGGGCAGGTGGCACGCGAGCTGGGCGTGCCCCAG
>SDBT01018370.1_pt1 | contig 10994 bp, 7 predicted proteins | sample 2277101 | NCBI WGS metagenome assembly SDBT01 (sample SAMN10404973, study PRJNA504765) | marine sediment metagenome | isolation source: marine sediment core GS10_PC15, 103 cmbsf | place: Arctic Ocean: Southern Knipovich Ridge | collected 2010 | reverse complement strand
TAATAACGAAAAAAAAAACGTATGTACTTTATTTTTTTCCCCTGCTAAATAATAATAAACAAAACTTGTGTATTTACGATTGTTGTTCTGAGTTCTTTTTCGTCGTCGTCGTCAGAGGAACTACTGGGGGAGGAGGAGGGGCGGCTGAAACAATGACTTGGATGTCTCTGGCGATGTGATAAGATCGGTACAGGTTTTTAGCCAGGTCGTACAGAATATTGCGGCCAAGTCCCAAGACTTGACTTTTTTCAAGGTGGTGTTTGTGTTGATTGGTATAATTTTGGGCTAATATGAACCCCTCTGGGTATAAGATAGCCAGGCCAAGGCTTACCACCACGGCTGCCACTCCAAGATAACAGGTCCACCAAAAGAAGGTGGAGATGAAGCCACGCAAGCGCCAACACAGAGCAAACGTAAGGAAAAGTCCCAGAGTCACCAAGAAAAGATCCACGAAATTGGCCGAATCAACAACAATATCTTCCGACATGGGAGACAGAAAAAAAAAGTTTTTGTTTGTATTATTTTTCTGTGAGTTGGGTAAAAAAGTTTAGAAATAACAAAATAGCTGGAGTCTCATCAAAAAGAATTCAGGGTTGTCCTAGAAACGTAGCAGAGGCTTCCCCCCGAAAAAAAAAAGAAAATGGCAACACATATAGCAGAATCTCGGAAAGCAGTTCGACATTATTTACATCAACAATGGGGCACCATGATGACTAGCTTAGGCAATCCAAAACCAACGGAGGACCCAAAGGCTGGAAGTCCTCTGGAGAAGGCCAGAGCAAATTTTGTGGCCTTTGAAGAAGCTTTGAGTTTTCCATACAATCAAAAATTGGCTTATTTTCCAGCCGACAATTCAATTAAAGAGACCACAGGCTCAGGTCGTGCCAGGGGTGAATTTGGAGCAGGTTCTCTGATTCCATTTGACTTTGGAGAACAACTCGCGGCTCACCAAAGTGCTATGTTGGCTTCTTTGTATGCTCGTCAGGAATTCATTCGGGCAGCTGCCCGCATGCCTATGACTTTGTTTGTTGGGCCACAACGTCCAAACGTAGGCACAACATATCCGACTGCCGGAACATTGCTAACTTCCGAAAAATTTTCTAGGGCGGTCTTTTCTGGATACAACAAAAAACCTCCGCTTGAATACGTGGCAGTGGCTGAACTTTCTCGAACTTATCCACAAACTGCCATAGTTCGTATATGGTGGTCTGGAAAAGAAACAGGTGGCCGGAATAAAAAAGCCGTGATAATAAACATGAAAAGGAGGTGGACTGAAATAGCAGGTGTGGACAAGGACACCCAACACCGGATTTTATCTCAACGAGGACAATTTGCAAAAAAGGTAATTCCATTATTTACAAAGGCAATGGAAAAGGAGGAAACCAGCGGGATGTATATTCAGCATGTTGATACGAGAGCTGATATGTGGGCCAATGTGATTGCTCTGACAGCTTCTGATAAGCACGGAGACACAAATTTATTGGAGGAAATAGATGAAAGGGGCAGGGAAATCAAGTTGTGGAGAAACATAGCCGACGTTGCAAATTCCATGGAAGGCTGGCAATGGATGGCTGCCATGTTGGCTTTGCGTCGAATTCCGTACATTGTTAAAAGTGAAGAGGCAGACGATGCAAATCAAGATCCATTGCCACACGCCTTGACTCATGCTGAGGCAATGACAGTGAAAAGCATGATGGGGGCAATTATCATCGCAAGGCAAAATGGGAATCCAAAGACTACAAAGGAAATTGATGTCAACAGTAACTTCAGTGGGAACCAACAACAACAGCGAGTAATTTTTGCTGAAACTACAAAATGGTGGTGAAAAGTGTGTGTATAGAAAATAAAGTTGTTTTTTTTTATTTTCATTTTTTAAAGTTTCCTTCTATTTCTCTGGCAAGTCTCCCCCGATGTACTCAAAGACACACAAAAGAAGGGAAAGACAAAACGAAAAAAGAAACAGGTGAGCAGATTATGGCAGACGTGGCAACAGATGAGGAGGCCGACAATTGGTCAGATAATGTTTTAACAGACGTCATTAACAAAAGTGGTGGTGGGGATGGAAAGAAATTGAAAGGGGCTTATTCGGAAATATACAAAGGTTTGGTGGCCAAACTTAAAGACGAACTTAAAAACGAAAAACCAACAAAATTGTCTGGCTTAATGTCACAGGCTGTGGTGCCTCGGTTAATTCGGAGAATGGCCAACATTTCAAAGAATGAACGAGGCACCACAAAGGATCTCAGGAGTGTGTTGGTGAATAAGCCTGTGGACAACATTATTAGTGCAGATAAACCATACCCACGAACACAAATTATAGAAACATTCGTGCGTATTCAAGAGGCTGATAACATAAACCTAGGCAAGATTTTGAAGGATCCTATAGGGTTTGGAAATCCTCTCCTGGCGGCTGCGGTTCTCATTGCCCATATGGCGGTACCGGAAGGGAAAATAGATTTGGAGAAACCCGCTTGGATTCAGAAGCTTTGCCTGAGAGTCAATCTGATTCAAGACGTGATTGTGCGTCATCTGATTTTTGCTGGTGCTCTTGTTGTGCCGTTGGTGGGGGATGCAACAATGCCTACCACCCCGGAGGCAAGAGACATAGCAAACGCGAATTTAGAAAACCGCGCCCTTGGTCTAGGTGAAAATCCGAATCCCGAGGTGGCAGCCATACTGAATCCAGCCCTAGTCATGGGCGAGACAGCACAGAAGGAATATTCGCGCGAACTGGGAATGCTGACCGAGTTGATTTCTCCCCCGGGGGTATTATACAACTCGGCTGCTGCTTTTGAAAATGAAGGATTCGCCTTTAGCAAGGCAGACCTACCCAAAACAGGAAAAGATGGGGATGGTGGTCTGCCCAGTCAAGATGAAGAAAAGGAAGCCCTACAAATCAAGCTGAACGCAGCAAATAAAAAACTCGAAACACAGAAGCAGCAACTGCAACAGATGCAGAAGACTTTTTCGGACTTGGAGGAAAAGTTGACCGAAGCAGTAGAATCCACAAAAGAGGCCACGGGGAAAAGCTTAGCGAGAGATGAGGAGTTTGAAAAGTTAAAGGAAGAATTCATGTTACTGACCGCCACACTAATGGCGTCTGAAGCTGTGAAGGGAACCCCCGAACCCAAGCTGGAGACGATAGTGAATTACAATTTAATGGGCTTAGAGTATTTGATGTCGTATCTGGGAGTGGATATAAAAATACCAGATCTTGTGGCCAATCGGTATGAACTTGATGCCCTGACAACAACAAAAGAAGAAGATAACCCCATAAACAAAGAGATAGATATCATGCTTGGCGATTTGATTCAAGGCAACGAGAGACTTACGATTCGAAGGAAAAATGAAAAGAAAAGAACTTACGCCATTCCAAAAGAAGAAGACAGGAGAACCTATGTTGTAAAATCACTGCGTCATGACGAAGCGATTATTGCGTGGCGCGGGTTTCTTGGGGACACAATCAAGGATGACAACAAACCAAAATCTGGAGATTTAATCTACGTGAGAGCCCTTGTTGATGCAACAAAATACCGAGTGGTTAAGGAAAAACTAGACGCTGACTTGGAGCAAGCAAGAGCTGCCGCCGCTGCCAAAAAAAAAGAAACAAAATTAGATATTCCGTCTGACAGCAACAGCAACAGTTCTATTAGCTATAAAATCGAAAGGACTCAACACAGAAGAAGAAGAAGAAGAAATCAAACAGAGACTGAAAGAGTTTTGTTGTGGTGAGTTTGTTTTTTGTTTTTTTTTTGTAACAACAATAAAAACATTTTATGTAAAAACAAAAAACAAAAAACGCACATGGATGCTCCAACTCCGTTGGAAGGGCTTTTAAAGCTAACCAAACGGAAACAGCACCAGCACCAACAACAATCTCCAGCAACAGCAACGGAAGTGAATCAAAACTTAACGGAAACACATCTGGTATTGTATGTGGCTTGGCGCAAATTATGGATGGAACGAGACCTGAGCACAGGCAAAGTACGGAGCTTGTCCTTGAGTGATTTGTACAAAGCTGTGGCCGTGGAAGCCACAGAATTAGCCATTGATCAACTCCGATTATGTTCCGTGGTGCCCGATTGGCATCAAATGGTAAGAGTGATTCGAAAGTTATCTCGACGAGGCGTCCTGAACCTACACACATATAGGTCTTTTAATTCTGACAACAAATCCAGACTTCACGTGGTTATGAATAATCAAGCTGGAGAAGACATGTTGAAATCCATTAACGCTGCAATTTTAGATCAAATGGATGCGGCTCAGGCACAATACATGTCTAGTAAAAAACGCCCACGCACTGAGAAGGATGTCTCGAAAAGGACGCCCATACTAATTCCTCGAAAGAAAGTATACCACATCCCCTCTTGTGTTGTGGAACTTCACCTGGAATACGAACGACGAGATTTGGTGATGGAAACTCAACGTTTTCGCGCAGCAGCACCACCAACAGCACCAGCAAAATCTATCGAAAAACCAGAGAAAAAAAACATTCCAAAATCTTAAAGTGTAATAATAATAATAAAAAGAAAATGAAATTTATTTTTTTTTTACATTTTAACTAATCTTGGAGCGTAGGCAATAGAACGTAGAGAATAAAGACCACTGCCGCCTTCTGGCAATCTTAAGCCAAGAATAATAGTCCCAGAGGTGGACAACCGACTCGATCCGGGAGGAGCCTCCATGTCTTCCAGGACAGGAGCTCGCAGCATGATTTCGAAATCGGGATTATCAAATGAGATTTGTTGCGCCATGCTTCCAAAGTCATAGGCCATGGAACCAATCTTGCTGGCGCCGATGTGGTAGAGGATGGCTCCACGATCTGGAAGGGTGATGTAATTTCCAGGAGAAGATGCGACTTCACCACCACTGCCGTTGCCAGCAGTTTCAAAGCCAGTGTATTCATCTACCCAATAAGCCCCATAGTAATAATCAAAAGCAGTTTGTTCCAGGCGACCTCCATCGGCTGTCACGGCTTTAGGAACCAGATTTTCAGCCTGAATACTAGCCCCAAGGCTGAGCTGAGATGCTAAGGCGGCTCCAGCAGACCCATAGAATTCGAGGCTGAAATTGGAAAGATTGCTGATCTCAGGTCCTCTGAGATCAGTGTAAACGGGGTCTTCCCGCATACGGGTTACATCAATACGTCCGGGGCTCCCCAGGTGATATAAAACCGCAGCCGCTGGTTTTGCCGAACCATAGAGAATTTCACGCAGAGGTTTGCCTGGTTTTAGAATTATGGCTATGATTGGTTTTATGTCCAGTTCAAGTTCCAGTTTTTTTATTTCCACATCCAACCGAGCAATTTCGGCGTTAGTCGCAGCCGCAACCTTAGGAACGGTTGAGGGGGCAAGAGCCTCCAAGTCTGTTTTTTCCTGTTTGAGAGTTGCCAGGAGTGCTGTCAGACGGATTTTGATAGTTTTTTCCAGTTCAACTATTTGGTTGTTTATTTCTAGGATCTGTGTGTTAAGACCGGGTTTGTCAGCTTTGGAGGCGGTTCCCCACTCGGTCTCCAAGCGGGTTTTGTCATTGCGAATATCTTCCAAGTCTTTTTTTAGGGAAGTTGTGATGGCACTTTCCAGTTTTTTTATTTGTTTGGGTATCTCTGCGATACTTATTCGAAACGTGGCTTTTTGTGAATCAGAAAAGGTGGGTTTTGGCAAATTTTTCTCCAAGTTTGTTTTGGTGGTGAGAAGAGCCTGGATGGCGTCTTCTCGAAGAGTTTTGACAGTTTCTTTCAGGGTCTGTTTCTGTTTCGCGAAGGAATTTTTTTCCTTTTTGTCTAAATAGAACTCTGTCAACACAATCAGCCCGTTCATGCCATTTATACCCTTTTGAATTTTTTCTGCAGTTTCTGCAAATGTTTTCAGATTCTCCTCGCTGGGATCGGTGGCCCACGGCTTCATATCTGTCGTTTGTTTATTCATTCTCTTGAGATCCACATCCAAAAAATTCTTGACTTGCGTTCGAAATTCAGTGCGCAATTCCTGCCATGCTGTGCGCATAGCCTCACGTGCAGCCACGACATCTTCTTGGGTTCCAACATTGTCGGATAATTCGGCATAGTTCCCAAAATCATTCATGGATGCCTCGAGAACTTCCATGGCCAGAGTCAAGTTTGGGGTTTTCTGTTCTGGGTCCACTAGGGCAGCTGCTTTAGCTGCCTTGTCGAATGTTGCCTTGGCTTTGTTGATGGTAATGGTCATTGCCTCGGAGGCAGCCACAAAAGCAGGGTTCTCTTCCTCCAAATCCTTCTTCTTCTTTTCTTTTTCCAAATCCTTCTTCTTTTTTTCTTCTTCATTTCTCGCCTGCTGCTGTTCAATACTTATGCCCAGCCTGTCAGAAGCCCGTTTTGTCACCGTCTCTGGTGAATCTCCCAAAACATCAGGATCAGATCCAGCCTCTTGCCACAACGGGACTAGGTTTGCCGTGGTTTGGATTTCCTTGTAGCGCGCATCGTTGACATATTCGTACACCCCATCACCAAGGTACGTCTTCACCTCATCGTCGAGAATCTTCACCGAAGCTTCAAATTGTTTCACGGCGGTTTTGTAAGCGTTGATTGCATGATCCAGAATAATTTGCGTCAAGTCTGTCCAACCTGTTTTATACACCACAACTGGATCATCTAATAGATCCCCGGGTGTAGCTTTAAGGTGTCTAGCCGCTTTCCATAATGTTATCAATAATGCTTCTTTTGGCGATATTGGTTTCAGTGCCTGGTACAATTCGTTGCCCCTCTTTCTCACCTGCTGGGTGGTTACGTTTTCACTGTTGCTGTATTTAGTCAAGGCCAGTACAGCGGTGGCAAACTCTTTTTTAATTTTCGTTACAGCGGTTGTGTAGGCCTTGATTGCGGCTTCTTTTTCTGCGTTGGTTTTTTTTACTGGTTTTCCGAGAAAAATCTCGTCATCAAAGATCTTGAGAGCCACGGCTGCTTGATCTTCTGGTGACTTGGCCACCAGTTCTGGAGTTATGGCTTTTTTTACAAACACGTCTCGGACCCTTTCGAGAGTTATTGGTTGTCCAGTCAAAACCCCCATCAAGCTACGTCCTTGTTTCATTTTTAACAGCTCCTGGTTGCCAGCCGGTGTTTCCTGAAACAGCATGGAGATGCTTTCTGAAGGTGTATAATCCTTGTTGTGAATCTTGATTTTCAAAACACCTGCCTCCGAAATAGCATATGACTCAACATCCTTGAGGCTTACCACGCGTCGGTTCAGGTCATCTTTATTTTTTATGGCGTGAGTATGAACTGCAGCAGTAGCAGCAGCCCCCCCGGGAAGTTCGAAAAGGGATGCCAAGGCTCCGTCTGCAGGCCACTCACCTGCTTTATTTTTGGTATGAGGCACAAACGAAACGGAATCTAAAAAAAGGGTATCCAGAAACATGCTGCCGAGAGGGCCAACCCAATTCTTGTGACCCCGACTGGCAATTCCCAAGCCAGTATAATGTACTCCAGTGGCTGTTTTTGAATCCTTCAAGGCCAAAGTGGTTCCAGAAGCCACTGGAATTCTAATAATACTGCTACTGACGCCTGTCTCTGGTTGATATCCCAATCCTTTTATAGTGATTCCCATGGACCAATTTGCAGCACTGACTGAGACTGCATCTTCCTGGGAGAGTCGATTCACAAATCCTGTTTTCTCGGCAGCCCATTTTAATTTTAAGATGTCCATAAACCTCTTGTATTCACCAAGCTTGTCACCCCGTTGATACATATCCACAAAAATTGCTGCCATTTTTACTACATCTGCAGGAAATGGGATATCCTTATCCTCAAGTTGTGGTTCTTTTTCAGCCAATACGTTTGAATAACCCTTATCCACTGTCCAAGGTAGCACATTGTCTTCATCATCTGGGTCCGCAGGTTCCCTATAGACAAGTGGACGCATTCGAAGAGACCACAGTTTCTGACCTTTTTTAGGTCGAATCACATCCACCAAGGCATACGCAATTTCGATGAGGTCATCATCCTTATTTATGACTTGTCGCACCACAATAAGATTTTCAGGTTTGGCGATGTTTTTTCCATTGATGTCTTTCTCTGCTTGCCACACAGCACGCAAATGTTTGTATTTCCATCCAAACAATAAAGTTTTTTGCTGGCTCTTATCTGAGCCGTACAAGATTTCCCATAGTTTATTCAAGGCGTTTTCCTTGCTCATTGTATTTTTTTTTTGCTGGATCGTTTCTTAATCTCTTTTGTTGGCAATGTTTCTTTTAGCAACCTGACCCAGCAAAAGACTATTACGACAACGGAGAAGCAAACTTTAAGATTGAAGGGGAGACACAACCAACTGACATATGCAACAGACAGCTTATCAATCCTTTGATGATTTCAGTGGCAGCAGCAGCAGCGATGATGATGATGATGACACTTTGGCTAGTCAGGAATCCCAAGAAGATCAGTTGCTGCTGAAACGCAAACGGCCTCACCGATTGCCACAAATTCGAATTCCAGCTCTGCCTACCCAGGGTTCCAGCTCCGACTCAGATAATGTGGCTGTGATGCCGCCACCACCACCACGGAAGAAAAGAAGAAGAAAGGGGCGGCGACGTAAACCTGAATTTTCTTCTCCACTAATCCGGAAAACACCTCCAAAACAACACCAATACCAACAACAACGCCGCAAACGTCACCGCAAGCACAGCAATCATGTATTTGTGAAACCTTTAGCCAAAATACCAGACTTAATCATGCCTGAGGCTATGCCCATGGCCAAAGTCCACAGTTTTCTGCCATATTTACGAGACTTGGAAACACGCTGCGAGGAAGCCTTCCGACGTAAAAAAAGCAGTTATGAAAGTGTGCCTCAAATCCACGAATATTACATGGAATCAGGCCGAAAAAAATTCCTGACGCACAGCAATGGAGATGAGCGGCTGGCCAATCTGCGCCAAGCCTTGAACCGCCTGGATACCTTGGGTTACCTGAGATCAAACCATCAACGTGAATTTCATGAAGTGTTTATTTCAGCCTGTCTGCCTCAGCTGTATGGCAAAGATTTGGATCGCTGTTTGATTCGTATTTTGGAAGAAAATGATTTGGACAGTATCCAAAGCGAAGTCATGGTGGTGACTCCACGACGCTGGGGGAAAACCATGGCTGTTTCTTTGTTTTTGGCAGCCTATCTGTATACTCAACCCGAGGCTGATGTGTGTGTTTATTCCATCGCTCGACGTACCAGTACCATGTTGGTGCTAAAAGTCTATAAGATGGTGGTGGCTTTGGGGGGTGGCACACATGTCATCAAACGCAGCAACCAAGAAACCTTAAAAGTCGTCAACATGTATGGCAGCATCAGCGTCTGTAACAGCTATCCTGCAGCTTCCAAGGTACTGTTTATATTTCTCTCTTCTTTTGTGTGTGTGTGTGTGGGCTCTGGAATTGTGGAAGGAAAAAAAAGGTACGTTTTATCTCTCTTTTTTTTTGGTTTTTTTTTTGTAGGTCTGCAGGTTTTGAATACAGGCACAAATCGAACACATTAGAAAGACAAGAAAAAAAACAATGAATACGACATCATATTGGATCAATGCAATGATGCCACCACGGATTTATCGATCTGAGCCGGCACCGACTGATATCACAACGTTTGAAGGTGTCATGCTGGAGCATGTGGACTACGTCATTCACCAGAGCCAAGATGAAAAGGAACCAAACAAGCGCAAACGTTATGGGAAAAGAGAGTTTGGGGCACTATTTGGATCTGTTTGGACAGCTCAAAAACTTCCAAAGATACCACATGGGATAAAAGGATTTTCGGTTTTGTATCATGGAATTGGAGAAATTACGGCTGGATGGTATTGGCGAAAAGGCAAACCAGATGTTGCGGAGGAGGTGTGGATATCCGTGAGAGAGTGGAACCCTATGTTTTTAAAAATTATGGAACCCTTAACATCTATGGGAGTTAGCGAAAAAGAAGGAAACGACGTGGCCCGCCTTTGGCAACAACACCAAGACTGCCTGAGAGAATATTTTAAGGCAGTGCCTCGCTACGACCATAGAAATCTTTCTAGACCCATGAAAATCTGTCTGGCAGTTGCCGCAGAGTTTGGAGGCCTGCTCGACCTGCTCGCGGCTCGAAGATACAGCAGCAGAGTTGGAAGTCGTATAACTTTTGATAAGATTGGTGCTCAACCCGAGGCGATATCGCGGGACGAATTGTGGCGTGTACGAGAAGTCTTAGATGCCAGATACGGAATCATTGTGGCGAAGGAAATGGAACCTGGCAGAATGCTAAACCTCCTGTATTCTGAAATCGAGGCAGAAATTCAGGCAGAGGTCCAGCAAAAAGGAGGATTTGATAGGGATATTGACGAGGCAGAATCCTATGAAATTCTTATCGGGTTGCTTCAGGGGAGTCCGGAGGAGGTCAACAATTTTAAAGGAGATTACTCAGACTTGGTCCGACGAGTCAAACTGGAACGCTACGAACGATACGTAGGCAAAGAACGCCTAGGCTACCTCAGCGCCCCATTTCCAGCAGAAGAATCAGGAAGGGAAACTGCAATTCGAGTCTACAACATACAAAAGAAGAAAGAAGCAGCAGGAATGAGCGGTATCAGCAGTAAATTCAAAGGTCAGCAAATTGAATATTGGAATTAAAAATCCAAACACATTTTTTTTGTATTTATTTTATAAAAATTCATTTTTTTTTCTCTCTTGTTTTTTTGTGGTTTCTTTTTGCAGGTCTGCAGGTTTTGAATGCAGCTGCAAATCGAATACATTAAAAGAAGAAACCATGGCTCAGTATTGGTGGGGACAACGTCACCACGTTTTATTCTGTAAAACCTCGGATGGTCTCTTGTTGCATGTGCCTCAAGAACACCTGCTGCAAGCCATAGCACAGGAAAAATCAGTAATCTTGAAAAAATGGCCAGCCATTCAAGGTAAGCGTAAACGAAAAAATAAACTCAAAAAAGAAACAGAGGAAGACCTGGAACCACCCAAAGAAAGTGACATCCTGGTTTTATCGGAGCCAAAACGCCGC
>SDBT01018369.1_pt1 | contig 10994 bp, 7 predicted proteins | sample 2277101 | NCBI WGS metagenome assembly SDBT01 (sample SAMN10404973, study PRJNA504765) | marine sediment metagenome | isolation source: marine sediment core GS10_PC15, 103 cmbsf | place: Arctic Ocean: Southern Knipovich Ridge | collected 2010 | reverse complement strand
ATCATGCTCCAGGTCTTTTTTGAGTTCTATTCTGAAATCTTTGCTCTCATATTTTTCCGCCTTGCCCTCATCTATCAATCGCTGAACTGCCTCATCGTCGTCATTTTCCAGGAGTTCAAATATCTTGTTGGTGTGCTTCTTACTAACATAAACATAGCCATTGTCCAGTTCTTTTATGAACATATCATAGGAATGCAGGAATCTGTCCACTGAATTTCTAAATGCAAAGAAACTGCTTTCCAGGCGTTTGACGAGCAGTATTTTCATAAACCGGCCCATATTCCGCTGGGATTGTTCTTCAAGCTGATCGATCTTTCCTTCATAATAAAGCATGGGCATGTAGCGTGCATATCTGAATTGATTGGCAATGAAGTCAATGGTTTTGTTGAAGATTTCGTCCTCTTCATCATTGAGTTCATAGAATAGCGGCTCCGGTTTTTTGACAACCGGGAATTTAAGCCCCTTTTCTTTTATGTCTTTGCTGAAATATTTTTCAATTTCCGTTCGGGTGCGTCGTACCATTAAATATTTCAGGATCTTATCGCGGATTTTCCGTGCATTTTCTCTTACAGTATTTATATATTCAGTGTGGTCTTTCTTTCTGTCCAGATTTTTAAGCTTTTTATCCAGGCCGTTAAAGAATGCTTCCAGGTCTGGCAGATTGGGAATGGTGCTTTTTTTGGCTTTCTGAAACAGTTTCAGCAGGCTTAGAATATCTTTGGGAGTGTTGTTGTAAGGCGTTGCCGTTACCAGGATAACTCTTTTTCCACGGCATATTTCTGCCAGTTGCTCATAGGAAATTGTTGTTTCGGTTCGAAAGCGGTGTGCCTCATCGATGATGACATTTTTTATATAGTCTTCTGGATGACCGGAAAGCATTTCAAGAACATCATCAAGTTTTCCAATCGATTTTGGAATATGTGGTATATGGAAATCTCGAAAAACATTAACCCATGAACCCGGGTTAGATTCTTCCAAAAGTACGGGCGGAGCGATAACAAGTGTTCTACCGTCCAGTTGACCTGCCAGCATAGCTGAAATGTAGGTTTTTCCCAATCCCACAACGTCGGAGATAAAAACCCCGCCATATTCCAGAAGTATTTTTTTAGCATTTAAGACTGCCTGCTCCTGATATTCAAGTTTTTTAAACTCCTGCGGCAGATATTTAATGAATACCTCATCTGTCTGGCTGAGCTCATCATTGAAATATTCGTAGAGAAACTTCAGGTATAGCTGATAAGGCGTGATATTCTGAGTCAACCAGGTCTTGTCCTGAATAGTCTGAACATATTTTTCACTGACATCTACAGCGTTACACCATAATTCCTCAAATTTGTTTTTTGCAAACTCATAGTCACTTCTGTTTTTCAGTTCCACGTTAAATTCAAGATTATCAACCAACCCAGCTTGTGTAAAATTGCTGGAGCCTGTGATAACGCGGCCAGTATCCCTGTCGCCTTCCTTAAATGTCATAATATAGAGTTTGGCGTGGATATTCTGTGATGGATAAGCCCTGATTTCAAGTTTGCTGTTTCGGATCCATTCTATGAATTTATGTACCCCTTCTTCAACATTTCTGTTATCCTCAGATTCCGCTATTTCTTTCTGAACAAGATTTTCAACTTCCTGCTTGGCTTCGGTGTGCGAAAAATCAAATGCTTGCTGTGTGGGTTTATTGGCGTTTTCCAGCATTTCGAAAGTTTGTCTGCTTGTACTGATACCAATCAGGATTCTAATTTTTTCTGTACCTTCCAGAGATGGGTAGATGGCGTAAAATCCACTTGAGTAGAAGTAACCTACAAGGCAATCAAAAAATGACGTATCTTTAATAAGGACTTCAAATCTCTCTTTAAGGTTTTGATTTTTTTCGTTTGTAATAAAAGATAGATCAGTATTCATAAATATCCTTTGTCATTATCTTTGAGCAACCTTTATAGTCATTCCTGGATGTTCATAAGACCATGCTCTATACCCCGACTGAGCCGACCACTCCCGAGGTAGCCATGGGATCGGACGAGTATGGTGGCTCACGAATGAGATTTCTCTGCGTGTCAACGAAGAAGCTGAGCCAGCGATATCGCTTCATGATGGTCTCCTGCATGTTACCAGTAATCCTTATCTGATAAGGATAGATATATATCACTTACTGAACATAGGAATTTATCGATATTATATAAATAAAATGCTATTATTTTGTGATGAATGGCAAAAACAATGGCCTGGGCAACCTCTGTTTTATAACATCATTCAATATACATTTACAAATTTTCTTTAACCTTTACACCCTCAGTACTTCCAGATATGACAGACAATGGTCCGAATAATCTGCAATCCATTGATCCTTCTCCGCTATCATACTTTTATTGGTCAGCCGCGTACATCCGCTCACGCAGCAACGCAGCGACCTGCCCCCGCCCGCGGGCGGCGCAACGATTTATTTCTAAATGATTTTTAAATATTTTGTAATATTGGATTTAATTTTCGTACATGCATAGACAAAATTTGTTCGTATCTGTGCATTCATGGTCCACACATCTATGGATTCGGAGAAGTTGAATCCATGCATATAAGGGTTCCGTATACATTGATACACAGGTACTCAATGCATTATGTCAGGGGTACGATATCTATGCAGACATGACCCCAGAGTCTATGTATTTAAGACCTCTCAATCTATGGATTCAAGACCCCTCAATCTATGGATACGCAACCCCTGCCTCTATGCATTCCCGAAGGTTCTGTCTATAGATACAGATAAATTATATCCATGCATACAAAAGCCACATTTAAAAAAGCTGTGATTATGCCGCAGTTAGGGTTCGCTCTAACTTACCCTCTTTTGATGTATTCCCCGCTTTGCTTTTTACAAGGATTGTATAATCACCTGCGGCCAGGTTGTCTGGAATAATAAACGTCAAATTTGAAGGCCGGTTATGTCCAATCACTTCAACTTTGACTTGAGTGCCATCCTCAGCAATGAAATAAATCCCTTGTTCCGGATCAGCAGGATCAAAGCTAAGACGATTACCAACTAATATTCCAAGTCCGCCGGCAGTGACAATGCTGTTATTTTCACCGCTATTACTGTCAATAAACTGAAGAGGCTTGGGACCGGTAAATTTGCCCTCTTCCTTTTGTACCGTAACATTACTCCTCATAAACCTGCGTAGTTCATTTCCGGGTTGCTGGTTAGTTGAAATATGGTGTCTGGTAGGATCATAATTATCTGTAGTAAGAAAATAATCACGATCTTATTTTTATTGTAGGTTGTCAAAACCTAAAAAAGGAGATTATAAATGGATCCTGCTACAGTACGATTATAGGAGCATTTCAATTTAAGATAGGATAATGAACCTTGTCACCAATTTTAATGAGGGATTATTATTACCCGCCAATATAATTTTTAACAGATATAGGGTTTTGAAGAACGTTAAAACGCTTTTGTAAGTTTTAGATTAACAATAGGTTACAAATACGGGCATATGAATAAGTGGCAAATAGTTTAGCAATTTTAATTTATTCATTTTTACAGATTTTTATTTGACACGAGTGATTTTATTACTATTTTTCAAATGGAATTTCATTTTTAATATATAATCGTTGCTATTAGTTGATAACTATATGTCATTTTTTCCGCCTATAAGCGAGATATCACATACTATATTGCAAATAAGTACCATATATATCACTAATAATTACGTTTATTATGCCAGGGCGATTCGTCCTGCGAATTATAGTTAGTCGTGTCAGGCCGAGCGCAAGTTAAAGAGAACACATGGAACAAGAATTAATCCTTAAAAGTGTTAAAGCCCACATTGAAGAAGGTGTTCCGGCTGATTTTTCAGGCATGGGGATTATTTTGGTGGAAAATAATATAGATATCCTTCCTATAGCACCGCTGTTAAGAGATGAGAGCGATTTGTCGAATTATCAAAAAGAAAAGGAAATCGTAAACTTTCTCTTCGAAATATCAAGGAGCAGCGATAAACGCCATGATGGGTTTCACGTTATAAGCATAAGAAAAGGACTGCTTAGTATTTCTCAGTATTTTAGCCCGCCAATTCCAAAATCTGCTGAAAACACTGTATATGATGTGGGCGCGCGGTATCGTACAGCTCAATACGGATCTCTGTGTAAAGGCGTATTATTAATAGTTGTAGTTGCTCAAACTGGATTAATCTCAATTGCTAAAAACGGATTCATGGAGGCTTTAGGACGATGAGCCAATCGGAAATCAAGATATTTGCTGCGCTATCAATTATCATTGGTGCCGGCATCTGGTTTGCGTTATTCGTATTGAATAGTTTTGAAGTAACTTCTTTTGAAAGCCTGAAAACTAGCCGACTTTAGTGATACCTTTTGCCGTCATTGAACGATCTTCCCTTAAGGTATGTCTGGATCGGGGCGTGTAGCTCGACATCCATAATAAATATTTCTGTTGTCTTCGGCAAATGGGTTTCAGCTATACCCTTCAAAGAACGATGGAGGTAATTATGAGAAGTATAATCATATCAATTTTTTTGTATGCTCTTGTTGTAGTCGGAAGGTTTTGACATAATAGAGTGCTCAACTCTTGATTCAATCTGAAATATGAGATTGCTGACCTCATCTCCTTATCCTACGTAGTCTGAATTTCACAAAAATTTTGATTAAAAGTACCTTCCTATTGAGTTATTTGCAGTATCATTGGACAAACGACAGCTAAGGTATGTCTATGTATGTCTTTGAAAAAATAGGGCAGATCAGTCTGTCAAATTGTATGGAGAAGCTGGAAATCCATATAATCCCCTTTCCGGAAAATCTTCCACTCCTTACGGATATCTCCACCTAAATTTAAAATTCTTACATTGGCAAACTGAACATTCTATTTAAATGTGGAATAAGCATGAGGGTTCTAATCAATATCTATATCGGCGGTGAGTCAAGGATTGCTGACTACACTCTCATTTAGCATAGAGATGAGGAAAGGGTACGTTTACAAATTGAGTAACTAAGTTAGTATTGATGATGATTATACAAGTTATTTTGCTTTCTAATTGTTCAAACTATTTGTATAATACTTCAGCGTTTGATGTGATAAAAGGTGGTGGTGTGGATAATTATTAGAAGTTATTTGATAAAATTATGCAGAATTAGTCAACGGAGTGTCACTAAGTGAATGATGTCCCAACTAAAATTACTTTCTTCGAAATTTGTACGGACGGTTTCGGGAAGGGCTTCACTGGTAAATTACCTCGATCAGGATTTTGAGGCGGGTGAATTTATGAGTGGTGAATATGAATTTGGCCCTGGTCTAAACCGTGAGGAGCTGCGTTATGTTTTGGATGCCTTTATGCTGGATTCTTCGTACACATATTCCACAAACGCCGATATGGATGATTACGAAGTACAGGAGACTGTCACGGCCTGGTACGTGATGACCGAGTTTAAAATTGGTCAGTATGTCACTTTCTTACCGGGTGTTCGATACGAATATACAAAAGCAAATATGACAGGTCGAAAAGGAAGTGTTAGCAGCGGGAACTTTGAACCGGATCCCTATGATCCCCCTTTTAGAGATACATTAGCTGTCAATTCTTACGAAGACTGGTTGCCGATGATACACTTACGTATAAAACCAGTTGAGTGGTTTGATATTCGCTTAGCTTATACTAATGCTCTTTCACGGCCTCGTTTAGATTGGCAATTACCTAAACAAAAAGTCCTCGGCTCATCACAATCGGTTGAGTTGGGCCGACCGGATCTGAGGCCACAAACCGCACAAAATTACGATATCTTTTTATCATTTTATGGCGGCTGGCTTGGTTTGTTTACGATAGGTGGCTTTTATAAAGACATAGATGATCTCATCTTCAGTCGCAAAGGTCATAAGATACTGAACGCAGAAGCTGAAGGTTTTCAACCTAATTTTGAGGGATTATGGCTCGATCGCCCGGAAAACAATCCATTTCAAACCGAAGTAAAGGGTTTCGAAATCGAGTGGCAGACCAATTTCAGGTGGTTGCCAAAACCGTTTGATGGGATCGTTCTGTATGCTAATTACACCTATATCGATTCTGAAACGAAATTTCCAAGATCATTTGTAAAATTGGATAGGATTCCGGAGTTCCCATATGTTTTAACAACCGTTATCGACACATTCAGGATCGGTCCGATGCCCGATCAAATAGATAACATTGCCAATGTAGCGGTTGGATATGATCTGGGTGGATTTCATAGTCGGATCTCAGCGCTTTTCCAGGGTAAATCGTTAACAAGTGTCGGAGAGCGGCCTGAACTTGATGGTTATGTCGCCTCATTATTACGCTGGGATCTTTCCTTACGCTATGATATGACAGAAAGTTTTATGATATATTTAAACTGGAATAATATATCCAACGAAGCTGATGAAACATTTCAACATCAAGATCGCTTTACAACAAACAAAGAGTTTTATGGATGGACAGGCTCCATTGGTGTTCGCTTTCGAAGGTAAGCATCCACTTTATTCAAATCCTAATATCTAATACCAATATCCTAAATCAGCCGGTAGGCTGATCCGCCCACTGGCGTGACAAATTCATAAGAGATATACTACGCTGTTTCCATACTAAATAATCCTGAAGAGAGTGTTAAAAACTAGCAATTCCGAATTGTGACATCAATTGGTCTTTATCGTATCGGAAAGTGTGGAAAATGCATTCTCAATAATAAATTCTTATATACTGAAAGATGGGAGTGCATTTTTACATCCCTTCAAATTTATTCAACATGTTTATGATGATAACGTGACAAATGGCTAGTTCGCTCCACCATCCTCTCTCTTCTGATTCATTACAAAAATTAGAATAGTTAACCAGTGTTTGTTCGTACGCCATATTTACTCTTCTCGAATTCATATATAGCCATACAAGAGACTTATTACTCAATTTGATCCCCCCCAAAAAAAAGTATGCCAAAAATAGACCGTTGTTCAATGAGGTTCTCAGGAGGGTAGTTGTTTGAGAGATCTTTTTGTGAAGTGCAGTGGGCTGGATTTAAATAGTGGGTGATGTACGAGAGTTGCCTCATTCCTCACTTAGTTTGATGGGAGTGTGGGCGACGGATCCGGAGGTCACTACATCAGGATTAACCAAACGAAAATATATACCCCCTGCAAAAGAGCCTTGGATGGCTCTTATCGCTCGTCCAGAGCGATTAAAAAGACATCTGTATGATTAGTGGGCTGTAGGGGGCATTAAGAGCTGCTATAAAAATTCATTGGATAAATACCATTGTCCTCGATACTCCTTTCCATATAGTTGTGTCTCTAAACAAAATTTATAATCTCTCCGAAAGGTTTTGACGACCTACAGTTTTAACCTACATGTTTGACGAACTTGTTCGAGGAGTGCTGATTTTGCCATATATCATATTCCTTATATATATCAAATAAAGCCATATAATAATTTTCAAAAACAAGGACAGTAATCGATATAAATGAATCTGCAGGTTTTAATGCAGCAAATTATATACCAATAAAAGTGATATTTTTCCCATTTATTAAGATTTTTTATATATATTGTTTCTATAGGTAATAGAACCAGATGCAGGTTAGTCAGTAGTTATGCCTTTTGATTGGCAATTTAATGGAGAATGGATTATTATAATTGAGAATTAAACCCACAGATAAAATATACGATTTTCCAATATTTACTGTGCGAAAATTTCTAAGAAAAACCTCTGGTTTTTTAATAGATATAGATTTCATTAAATATTTTTTAAAAACCGATGATAATCAAAAAGTAAAATCATTTTTAGACGTAATACTTGAAAACAATCTCATTAAATTTGAAAAAATATCGAGAGGGAAAGAATATTATATACTAACTGATAATGGAAATACTTTAGCAAAGGCTACAGCTCGGAAGCCTATTTTGAGAAGCACTGCTGAAAAATTAATAAATGATTTCATAAGAAGATCAATGGAAGTACGAAATAATGATTATTTCTTGTTCAAAGTAAAGCAAGCTACAGTTTTTGGAAGTTATTTATCAAATGCGGATAGAATAGGTGATATCGATATAGCTGTTGAAATTATACCAAAAGAAAATAATTCGGACAAACATAGGATATTGGTTGAAAAGAGAATTGAAGATGTACAAATTAAAGGAAGACGATTTAAAACCCATTTAGAAGCAATATTTTGGCCCCAAATTGAAGTAGAGCAATTTTTACGTGGAAGATCATCCAGTATAAGTTTGGAATATGTAGATCAAGATGAGTTAGAAAAATTGAACCACAAAATAATTTATCGTGACATTTAAAAATTTGGTAAAGGCATAACCAGCGGCTCAAGTCCGACGCGAGCACGCGTGGCATGAATTGGTAATTTGAAGTTTATTAAAGCGTGCTCGCGCGGCTTAGCCGCCATCCGTTATACCGCAAATAGAATTACTATAAATAAGTAGTATTGTATATTTATAGGGCCACGACTAATTTATTTTTTGAATATTTTTCTACTAATAGTGTAACTAATAAGTAGAACTAGAATACAGGAGATGAAATTCTGCATTAGACGTAGGTGTAATATACTTTTAAGGAGATTTTTATCATGAATAATGTATTCTCAAAACTAAAAATCAAATATTCGAAAATTGAGCTGTCGCTGGAAATACTAAGTATTGTTGCGATATTATTATATGTATATTTTTGGCGACAGTATTGGGAACAGATTCCCGCCAAAATTCCAACACATTATAATTTTTGGGGAACCCCGGATATTTGGAGCGACAAAGGGTATTTACCATCAATATTTTATGTTGTTCTTTTTATTTATTTTCTACTAACAATTGTAAGTAGATTTCCGAATATTATTAATTTTCCTATAAAAATCACTCCTGAAAATGAAAAGCGTCAGTATAATATTAGGTTCTCATTAATATGTTGGATAAAAGCAGAATTAGTTATAATTATTTGTCTCTTAGGTTTACAATCGTTGAGAGTTTCAATGGGAGTAGCAGAAAGTATAGGACAATATTCCCTTCTGCTTAGCTTAATAATAATTTTTTTCACGCTTGGTCTATTTGTTTTTCGTGCAAGTAAATCCCAATAAAACTGATAGTAAAAGTTACCGGGTACTTTTCGTTTAAATCCCTGGTAATTGGCTGGTATGCTTTTAGTTTTTGAATAAATTTTGGAGCTAATGTATTTTTGATAATGAATTGTGAGAGAAGGTAAAGTCGAAGCATATATCGCAACCGGAGAGATTCTATCCTTAAAAAAACATTGGAGAAATAATGAAAAAAAACGAATTGTTTTTATTCTCACTAGTGACCATATTTTTATTTTTGGTTTCTGCAAAGGCAGATTTCACATTAGCCGGAACATGGCAGGGAAATCTAAAAATACCTGGGCAAAATCTGAGAATTATATTTCACATTTCCCAGGATGAAGATAAGCAATTTAGCGCCAAAATGGATAGCCCCGATCAGGGAGGGAAAGATATTCCTGTAAATGATGTTTTTTACAGTGATGGAGAAATACTGCTAAATGTAAAGTCCATTGGTGGGGAGTACAAAGGAGTCCTACATGATGATAACCAAACTATTCAGGGTACATGGAAACAAAGTGGATACGAATTTCCGCTAAACTTGAAAAAGTCCGCAAATGACCCTGTATTCAACTCTTCGGAAGAAATGAAAAAAACAAATAGTGTTGATTCTGATATTATTCTTGAAACATCCACAGGAATACTGTATGGGACATTAGAGGTACCAGGTTCTGAGCCACCATACCCGGTTGTGTTAATAATTGCAGGTTCCGGGCCAACCGATCGAGATGGTAATAATCCCAGGATGCAAAATAATTCGTTAAAAATGATCGCAACAGAATTATTGAAAAATGGCATTGCATCTCTGAGATATGACAAAAGAGGTATTGGCAAAAGCAACAGGGCTGGATTAAAAGAAAGTGATTTACGGTTTGAGAATTATGTTGATGATGCTAAAGACTGGATTAATTTCTTGAAACAAGATAGTCGATTTGGACATGTTATTGTTCTTGGACATAGCGAAGGTTCCTTGATTGGAATGATTGCTTCACAGCAGAAGAACGTTGCCAAATTTATCTCAATTGCAGGAAGTGGTCGTTCTGCTGATAAAATAATTAGAGAACAATTAATATCACAACCACCCGTAGTTTTTGAACAAGCATCGCCAATTTTAGATAAATTGGTTAGAGGAGAAGTCGTGGAAGATGTTCCAGAAATGTTAAGTTCATTGTTCCGGCCAAGCGTACAGCCATACATGATTTCCTGGTTTAAATACGATCCACAAATAGAAATTGCTAAATTAGGAAAACCTGTATTAATTATTCAAGGTATGACAGATATTCAAGTAAGTGTGGAAGAAGCAAGTAGACTTGCAAATGCAAATCAGAAAGCAGAAAAACAAATTATAAAAGGAATGAATCACATTATGAAAGAAGCAGAATTAGATAGGCAGAAAAACATTCAAACTTATAATCAACCTGAGTTGCCACTCAAAACGGAATTAATAAAAATAATTGTCGACTTTATTAACTGACTAAAAGTGCGGTATAACGAAATACGACATAGAAACGATGTGTGAAACAGAATAACACACAAATTACCAGTATCCTAAGCTAACACTTCAATGCTTTAGGCAGAGTCAACCGTTCTATTTAATTCACCCTTTCATTATTCACCTTCAGCGTCAAATTAATTCTTCATAAAATATTTGCTTTGCTTTCAGATGATTATTTTATGATATTATCAATGTATCTCAAGATTGGGCGACTTAAATATATATGGGTTGGTAAATTTTTTGCTTTTTAACTTGTGAGATTTTGCTCAATCTTCTATCTTATTTTAAATTGAAAGTAAGGTAACCCCATGTATCAATTTAAAACACTTATCAATTTCACAATTCTCTTAATTATTTTTCTATTCATTAGTTGCGTTAGAGACTTTGGTACAAATATTCCAGATACTGAGACATTCTCGCTAACCTTTA
>SDBT01018368.1_pt1 | contig 10995 bp, 9 predicted proteins | sample 2277101 | NCBI WGS metagenome assembly SDBT01 (sample SAMN10404973, study PRJNA504765) | marine sediment metagenome | isolation source: marine sediment core GS10_PC15, 103 cmbsf | place: Arctic Ocean: Southern Knipovich Ridge | collected 2010 | reverse complement strand
TGACTTCACTGCCGAGGAAGCTTGGGCGGTCGGGGAGCGGGCTGTAACTCTGGAGAGGATATTTAACATGCATCACGGTCTAACCGCTGAGGATGATATCAATATATCACCCCGGCTGACTGACCCGGCACCAGCCGATGCTGGTCCTGCCGCCGGTCTGAGCGTCGCTCCGTATATGGAAGGCTGGGTGCGAGACTACTACCAGGAGATGGGTTGGGAGCGAAAGACGGGTAAACCGCTGAGGTCAACAATGAAAAGGTTAGGACTTGAAGAGTTCATAGGTGGCGTCTGGGGTTAGGCAATCAATTAGTTCCAAGAACAAAGAAACAAAGGGGGCCTTTGAGATGTTTAGATTGGGCCTAAGAAAGAAAAAACCCAACTTTCGGTTCTGGTTAACGTTATAAATATCTATATGCAATCAATATTTCAGAACCAGGATATAGATTTATGAAAGTCGGTAAGGGAGTATGCCTATGTAGCAACTTGTTTTTGGATAACTAATATCGAAGCTCAAGTAAGGAGGAGTTTAGATGAAAAGAAAAGGACTACTAAAGTTAATCATTGGTGTTAGTCTGGTAGCAGTGCTGGCAATAAGCATTCCCCTGATGAGCAGCTGTACCAGCCCGGCCCCAACACCGGAACCAACACCAACACCGACACCAACACCGGAACCAACACCGGAACCGACACCAACGCCAGAACCGCCGCCGGCGGAGACATTTACGCTGCTATACCATTGCCCGTTTCCTCCCGACGTCTACGTGAGCGACGTCGAGCAAGCGTATTTGGACGAGGTTGAGAGGCTGACTGACGGCAGGGTTACCTTTGACAGGCTCTTCGGTGGTGTTTTGGGGTTTATAGACAAACAACCCGAGAACATGCAAGGTCGTGTTATTGATATAGGGCAGATAAGCTATGTCTATAGTCCCGGGCTATACAAGATGGGAACTGTGTCCACTTTGCCTTGCATTGAAGACGACCCCGCGGTATGGGTTCATGCCACCCATGAGCTATCGCAGACGGAACCGGCAGTAATGGCGGAGTTTGAAGCGCTGAATCAGAAGTACCTGTTCACCTTTGCTCTGGAGCCGATGGAGATTATGACCCACGAACCGGCGTATACTAATGATGACCTCGAAGGGCTGGTGATTCGTGCTCACGGTGGTTCTGCCTTAGCTTTTGATAAGATAGGGTGGATTGGAAAATCCGTGCCCTGGGACGAATTGCCTGTGGTCGCGGAGATGGGCGGCGTTGACGCTAGCTGCCACCCCGTCCCCGTTACCGGTCGTGACGCCGGCTTGTGTGACGTCTTCAAGTATTACCTACACCCATTCCCCGTCTATCAGTTCCATTTCGCTATGGTTATGAACATGGATGCTTGGAATGAGCTACCGCCTGACATTCAGCAGATAATGGAGGCGGCTGCTGAGGACGCAGTAGACGTTGGCCTTGACCTCCTCGACGTCGCACTGGTAGAGGGCGTACAGGATTGCGCTGATGCCGGTGTCATAACTATCGACTGGCCGATTGAAGAGATGGACGAGTTTAGAGCACTGGCAGGCGAGCCGGTATGGGCGGACTGGGTTATCGAGATGGAGGCTCAGGGTCTCCCCGCACAAGAGGTACTAGATACGTTCCAGCTAGATCTCGCTGAGTTTCGCTAAGTATTAACTATAACCACAGCACGGCGAGGTTAGGAGGGGGTTATGGGGTTCAACGCCACCCCATAGCTCCCCTCCTCTAGATTGGGGGGAAGCGATATTGGGAATAGTTGACAAGTTCTCAAACTACCTGGCTAAGGCAGAGGACGGGCTAACCTTAGCTGCGGCAGGTATCATTGGCTTTATGATGGTATTCACGGTGGCGGACGTGGTAATGCTCAACGTTGTCCACAGCCCGATAAGGGGTGCCTCAGAGTATTCTGCCCTGAGCTTTGTCTTCGTGGTAATGTTTGCTGTTTCCTTTTCCCAGCGCCGCTGGGAACACCTGTCAATGGGGATTCTGTTTGACCGGCTGTCACCAAGGGCTCGCCGCCCTCTTCTTTGTGTGCTCCTTTCGCTAGGGATATTCATCTGTGTTTTGCTCACCTGGTCGAGCTTCAATCAGACAATATGGGCATATGGGACGGGGGATACAATAGTGGGGGCGATACCAGTTAAGACCTGGTGGTCACGGCTGGCTATCCCCATTGGCATAGGCATAGCTACGGTGCGGCTCACTGTGCAACTGATTCAATTAGTAAGAGGGAAGGTTTAAGGGGACAAAGCCATGAGCCCATTGATGATAGGGATTATTATGACGGTGGTTCTGATAGCGCTGATAGTGCTGAAGTTCCCCGTTGGCTTTGCCTTTCTCCTCGTCGGCTTCTGTGGATACGTCGCCCTGAGGGGTTTTGACAGCGGTTTTACCTTGCTTGCCAGTAGAGTCTTTGGTGGTACTTCCTCGTATTTACTGACTGTGGTGCCCCTGTTCGTCCTCATGGGGGAGCTTGCCTTTGCCTCCGGGATTGGCGAAGGACTATTCAAGGCAGCCCGGTCGTGGCTGGGGCACATTAAAGGCGGGCTGGTGATGGCTACCACCCTGGCTAACGCCGCATTTGGAGCTGCCTGCGGCATGCCCACGGCAGCAACAGCAGTGTTTGGTAAGGTGGCTATGCCCGAGATGCTCGCCGCCAAGACCGACCGCTCCCTGGCGGCAGGCGCCGTGGTGGCAGCGGCGGGGCTGTCAGCGGTAATTCCTCCCAGCGTAATCATCATTATTTATGGTAACCTCGCCGTAGCCCCCATTCACAAACTCCTTATAGCCGGTATTCTCCCTGGTATACTCACTGCCGGGGTTTACGTGGCGATGTTATATTTCAGGCTGAAAATCAAACCCAGCTTAGCCCCGGTCACAATCGGGATCCCCTGGAGGGAAAGGTTCCGCTCGCTTAGAGGAGTTTGGGGAATGCTAGTGGTGATCGTACTAGTTATGGGGGGCATTTTTAGCGGTATATTTACCCCAACTGAAGCCGGCGCTGTCGGTGCTGCCGGTGTCCTCATCATCGCCTTAGCATTAAGGAAGCTCGACCGAACCAAGTTCCGTGACGCCCTTCTGTTCTCTGCCCGAACCACCAGCATCATCTTCATTGTTATGGGTGGGATTGTTTTCTTCTCCGGCTTCCTCGCTGTGAGCGGTATCACCTCGGCACTAACCAATTTTGTCACCGGTCTGGGTGTTTCGCCTACCCAGGTTGTCATCATCACTATGTTTATGCTTCTCGGCCTGGGTTGTGTTCTCGACCCGTTCTCGGTGATGTTCCTGGCGATTCCGTTGCTGGCACCGGTTATGAGAGCGCTGGGGGTTGACTCCGTCTGGTATGGTGTGCTGGCGGTGAAGATGATAACGATTGGTATGTTTACTCCCCCCGTGGGTCTAAACTGCTATATGCTTAAGATTGTGCTTCCCGACTTCGAGTTAGGGGAAATCTTTAGAGGCGTTATTCCGTTCTTGGTGGCCGAGGCGGTGGTTATGACTCTGCTGATTGCCTTCCCTCAGATTATCTTGTGGCTGCCGAACGCAATGACGTGATGTTTGTTGCTGGCATTAGCAAAATCCTTAATAAGCCAACGTTGTTCTATCTACAGATGATATAAGAAAAGATACTGCTATTTCTTGAATCGGACCGACTTGAACTTCTGCATTTGTTCCCTTATTGCGATTTCGGTTGGCAGGCGTTCCATACTTGATGCACCATAAAACCCGTGCACGCCCTCCGTCCTGTTGAGAACGTATTCAACATCTTCAGGCATGGATATTGGACCCCCGTGGCACAAGACAATGATGTCTGGATTTACCGATTTTGCCGCGTCGCATATTTCCTGTACCTTCGCTGGTGCTTCCTCGAGTGACAGTGCAGTCGAAGCTCCTATAGCCCCCTTGGTAGTCAGTCCCATATGCGCGACAATGATGTCCGCACCGGCTTCGGCCATTGCCTTTGCTTCCTCAACATTGAACCCATATGGTGTGGTCAGGAGGTCCAGTTCATGAGCCCTGCGAATCATGTTAACCTCAAGACCATATCCCATACCGGTCTCTTCAAGGTTTTGCCGAAACAAACCATCGCATAAACCAACCGTTGGAAAGTTCTGGACTCCTGAGAAGCCGATCTCCTTAACCTGCTTAAGGAAGACGTCCATCCGGCGGAAAGGATCCGTGCCACACACTCCGGCAAGAACCGGGGTGTCTTTGACAACGGTCAGCACTTCACCAGCCATTTCCATGACAATAGCGTTGGCGTCACCGTATGGCATCAGGCCGGCAAGCGAGCCTCTACCTGCCATGCGGAAACGTCCGCTGTTATAAATCACAATCAGGTCAACTCCCCCTGCCTCTTCAAACTTCGCGCTGATACCAGTTCCGGCGCCGGCACCGATAATCAGAAGACCTGCCTCAATATTCTTCCTCAACCGTTCAAGGATTTCACTACGTGTGAATGCCATAATTACCTCCTTTGCTTTTGTTTTGCCTGTTTGATTAGATCCAGCATCATCTCAACCGCTTTGGCAGAAAACTCGGGATCATTGATATTATTATCCGTTTCAATTACAGGAATACCCGCCTTGACGTTGACCTTGATGGCATCGAACATTGCTCTATCCGCCTCACGATCACAGAAAGGCTGGCCGTCGCCGTCAAGAATGGATACCCCTTTCAGAGGAATGAGAAAGGCAACTGGGCCTTTGGCAGCATTTGCTTTCTCAGCGAAAACCTTTCCCATTTTTTCATTCTCCTCTTTGTTCGTACGCATGAGCGTAACTGATGGGTTCCACTGGTAGAAGGTGCGGTTTGCCTCTCTGTATTTCGCTGGTACCGTGTCCGGTGCCCTGAAATTAGCCATGTCCACGCAGCCTGGAACGATCAGGTGAGGTGTTCCCATTCGGCCGGGAGCATCAAGGCGTTTTGGGCCTGCGTTAAACACCCCGCCGCAGACGGTATCAGCCCACTCGGTTGTCGTGATGTCGAGGACCGCTTCCACTAATCCCTCGTTAACCAGGCTCTCCATGGTGTTTCCACCGGTACCGGTGGCGTGAAAGACAAGAACCTCGTAACCCTTTGCCGATAATTCCTTTACACAAGCGTTCACGCATTCCGTTGTGTTACCAAACATTGATGCCGTGATAACCGGCTTATCCTCCGTGGCTTCTGGAATATCCATTTCCACCATACCGCAAATTGCTCCCGCTGCACGCGAAAAGATAATCCTCGAAACCCGGTTGATACCGGCAACGTCAATAATTGATGGAATCATCGTGATATCCTTTATCCCAACGTAAACCGACACATCCCCTGATGCTACGGTTGATACACAAACCTTGGGAACACCCACCGGAAGAACACGCATCGCTGAAGTGACCATGGTGGTCACAGCAGTACCACCCATACCAAAAATCCCGTCAAACTTGCCCTCCTCATAAAGTGACTTGATGAGCCTCGCTGCCCCGGCACACATGACCTTGGTGGCTTCCCCGCGATCCTTCTTTTTACGAAGCTGCTCTAGGTTCCCCCCACCCGACTCGGCAACCCTGTCCGCTTCAACGTGCACGGGAAAGAGATTGGTCGAACTGAGGACGCCCGTATTAACCGTAAAGACCTTATGTCCACGGCTGAGTATCTGTTCCCGCACAAAGGCATATTCTTCCCCCTTGGTATCAAAAGCACCGATTAAACAAATTGTCTTCTGCATGCCCCCCTCCTTATCTTTTGGTAAACTCGAATGGCACCAATAATATGACGAAATTCTTGGTTCCCTCCCCCTAACTATTTATAGAGAAGTACTACTACATAATATGCTGATATACAGAACAAATTCTGTATATTCAAATGTTGCCAGCCTTTTGTAGAACTGTCACTTTTCACGTTATTGACCCACATGGTTTTCATCTAAATTGACCACCCCGGGGGCACCAGTTGTTGCCATTTTACATTGTTCTCACCTCCTCAGCAACCTGTGTTGCCCTGTCTGGACGGAGAGTGTATTCTTGGTGTTTTTGTAGTAGAATAACTACGTCATAGAGATTCGGAAGGAGGTCAAGGTGTACCAAAAAGTACTGGTGCCGTTGGATGGTTCAAAGTTAGCCGAGTGTGTTGTGGAGCATGTTAAATCAATTGCTACCGGATGTCAGGTGCCCACCGTGGTTTTGCTGCGGGTAGTGGAGCCTTTCAGCCCTCCAACCTATTTCAATTTACGTCATGAAATGGATGAAGGCACCTACCGCGATGCTAAGGAGACAGCTGAGGCTCAGGCGAAGAACTACCTTAGTGAGATGGCAGAGAGGCTGAAGGAGGAAGGTATCGCTGTTGAGAATGATATGGCCTATGGCCTGCCCGCTGACGAGATATTGAACTATGCTGAGCAGAAACAGGTTGACCTAATTGTTATGAGCACCCATGGAAGGTCAGGGATCTCCCGCTGGTTCTCCGGCAGTGTTAGTGAGAAGGTTGTGAGGCAATCTCTCATCCCGGTGCTCATAGTAACACCACTTGGCTGTAGAAAGAGTAAGTGAGACGGCCAGTGAATCATATGGTTGACCAAAGAAACTCTAAGCCCCCTTTCCTTAAGGGAAAGAGGCTCAGACTATTGTGGAAGCCTTCAGGCAGGAGTACAATAACTACCGGCCGCACAGCTCACTGGGTTACCTGACACCAGCAGAGTTTGCCAGAAGGTACTACGGGAGGAGCGAGGACAAACAGGCTATGCAACTAACAGAAAAGGCAGGAAGTCTCTAATCTTAAGTGGTACTAAAAATGGGGGCACCCCAAGGGGAGGAGTAGAATGACTGTTAAGAAGGATGAAAAGCAGTTAACGATATCTCAAATATACGCCAAAGGCAAAGAGAATCTGAGAAAGTGTGGTACTGACTGGGTCTATCCCGGGGGTAAAAGGGGGTTCGCGGTCAACGCTAACCGTGAGCATCTGGACTCTCTATTCTTTGAGCCCAGGTTCCTAGACCCCGTAGAAGTAGATACCAGCTTCACCTTTCTGGGGATGAATCTCAAAACTCCGGTTTTTTGCTCCGCAATCTCCAGGTTACCACACATGTCTGAAGATGATATGGCTGGTATTGCCAAAGGAGTGAACCGGGCTGGGTCTCTAATCATGCTTGGTATCGGGGGCTCCGATGAACTTCAGAAGGCAATTGACACCGGAGCACGGGTTGTCAAGATAGTGAAGCCGTATCGGAGAACCGAGCTAATCCATGAGAAAATCCGTGACGCAGAAGGCCGGGGTTGCGTTGCTGTAGGAATGGACATCGATCACTACTATGGCCGGTTGCGTGTAGATGAGGTTGATATGATAGAAACATTCGGCCCACAAGATACGGATGAACTAAGAAAACTGATATCCCAGACGAAGCTACCATTCATCATTAAGGGGGTGTTGAGTGTTAGTGATGCCGAAAGAGCTGTTGAGCTAGGAGCTTCAGCGATAGTGGTCAGTAATCACGGCAGCGGCGCATTCGACTACACCGTGCCCTCTTTGATTGCCCTTCCTGATATTGTGGAGAGGGTTGGCGACAAAGTAACGGTAATGGTTGATACCAGCTTTGAAAACGGTAACGACGTTTTCAAAGGCTTGGCCTTGGGGGCAAAGGGAGTAGGGATTGCCAGCCCAGTGATACTGGCACTCGCTGCAGATGGTGCGCAGGGTGTCGAGCTGCTGATTAACCTGATCACGGCTGAACTCCGTAGGGCCATGGCGGCCACTGGCTGCCCGAACCTGTCGTCGATTAATAAATCAACCATCCGCCGGGTGTTACCCAGAGGGGAGTGATTCCGTATTGGAGTTTATCCGTAATATTCAATACAAACCAAGATTTGTGGAACGTTGCAGTTTATCACAGTCCCATTTCCTGAGCCAAAACTTCATGGTAGAAATCGGCATCACCGAACGTTAGCTGAGCAGCCTTAATTCTCCTAGTATACAAATGTAGATCATGGTCATTAGTGACGCCCATGGCACCGAAGATCTGGTGGCCAAGGCTGATTATGCGCTCACCTGCCTCACTTGCCCATGCCTTGGCTACGGCTACCTCTTTGGTAGCAGAAAGCCTCTCACTGAGCCTCCACGCCGCTTGGTAGGCGCTTAACCTTAAGCCTTCTATATCTATTAACATATTGCTGCAGTAGTGCTGTATAACCTGAAAGCTACCGAGGGGTTGGTCGAATTGTCTCCTCTCCTTAGCGTAATCGATGGTCATTTCCAGCAACTGTTGGCTATACCCAACTATCTCACAGCATTTGGCTACCACCGCTCGTTCAATTATTCTCTGCATTACGTTCAAATCTATGCCTCGTTGTCCGAGGATATTATCTTTGGAAACGCATACCCTATCAAAGGTCACCCCGCATAGTTTATCCTTGGCGATTGTATTTAACACCGTATTACTTATGCCCGGGCTTCTTGCATCAACAATAAAGACGGTTACTGCTTCGTCGGTTTGCCTGTTCGTTCTGGTAATGTACAATATATGGTCAGCAACATGAGCGTTAGGAACAAAGAGCTTCGTGCCACTAATAATGAAGTGGTCATTTTTGGCGGTAGCTGTAGTTGCGATTGAGCCGACCTCATGCTGGGTTTCACCCTCATACAAGGCCAACGTAAATATCGACTTACCACTACTAATCTGGGATAAATATGCCTGCTTTTGTTCCTCGGTTCCAGTATCTAAAATGGCCAAGCCACTAAGAACTACTGTTGTAAAGAAGGGGCTGGGAAGACAAGCTCTCGCCATTTCTTCAATAAGCAAGGCAAGGTCGAGGAAACTCATACCGCTACCTCCATACTTTTCAGGAAAGATTAACCCTGTCCAGCCCAGGTCGGCTATTTCTTTCCATAGCTCAGTAGGATAACCTTTCTCATCCTCCTCCATCTCTCTGACCAGCTTTTTGGGGCACTTGTTGCTTAGAAAGTCACGGGCCGTCTTCTTCAACATATTTTGTTCTTCCTGAAGGTTAAAGTTCATGCTCATCTCCTATCAACTGAAAAACCATCCCCCTCTACTATTTGGTGGGCAAGCCGAGCCCTCTGGTAGCTATGATATTTCTTAAGACTTCTGAGGTGCCTGCTTGGAGGCTGTAACCTTTAGAGGCTAAGTAGGAGTGCGGAGCCATTCCTGAGGCTGGAGCCCACTTTGATCCCGGTAACAGCTGTCCGTAAAGCCCCAGAATGTCCATCGCGGTGCTGGCAAGGTGCTGCTCATAAGCGGTGGAGTATACCTTAGCCATGGCAGCTTCTATATTCGGAGCGCAACCTTCATCAATAACCAGCGCTACTCTATATGTAAGTAGCCGCCCGATCTCAAATCTAACTTGAAGCTCGGCCAGCCTGTGGCGGATTAAAACATCCTGAGAAAGGGGCTTTCCGTTCTTTTGGGTCTCCTTGACGAATCTAATAATAGCGTCAAAGAGGGGGTAGTTGCCCATCAGGCGCTCCAGCCCGGCCCTTTCATAATCGAGCTGGTTTATAATCTGATAAAAGCCGCGGTTCTTCTCCCCTATAAGGCAATCCTTTGGAACCTGTACGCTGTCGAAGAAGACCTCGCACCACGCCTCGCTGCCGTTGATGTCTTCTGTCGGAATGACGGTGATGCCCGGCAAGTTTACAGCAAAAACGAATTCACTGATGCCCTTATGCTTGGGTAAGTTGGAATCAGTCCTAGCTACTAGATAAATATAATTCATAAAGTGACCGCAGCTAGTCCACATTTTCTGCCCATCAATAACATAGTGGTCGCCACAATCAATAGCTTTAGTCGTGAGGGAGGCTAAATCAGAGCCTGCCCCCGGCTCACTCATACCTAAACCGATGCAGGCCTCCCCTCTTAAGATTTTCGGGAGCAGCTCCCTCTTTTGTTCCTCGGTGCCGTATTTGAGAATAGCACCACCGATCTGACGGTCGGCAGACCAGTGTAGAGCCGCTGGAGCTCCGTAGCGCAAAATTTCTTCAGTCAGAATGAACCGGTCAACCTGGCTGCGTCCCTGCCCCCCATATTCTCTAGGCCACGTTAAGCCGATCCAGCCTTTATTGGCTACCTTTAGGGTGAATTCCTTTGAGAATCCCTGTACCCAGCCGTCACACCTTGTCTCAAATTTGCCCTCTCTTATTTCTTCTTCTAGAAAGTTGCGGATTTCCTGTCTAAATTCCTCCTGGTGATTAGTGAATTGAAAATCCATTCTTGTTCTCCATATGCTTAGTCGTATTAGTTTATCTACTCAGAGCGATTCAGTATAACCCTGATTCTTCTCCTTTGTCAATCGAGTTCGAAGACGGCATTGTCTTGACAAGCAGAAGGGACTAAGGGTTTTCTACAAGGTGGTTTTCTGATATAATACTAGCAGAATTTCACTTGGGGGAGAGTCTATAATGGACAAAATAGAAAAAGCGGTTGAACAATATAGGCAAAAGAGAGATAGATTAATGGCAATGGGAGGTCCAGATGCTGTCGAACGACAACGTAAACAAGGTAAGTTGACAGCCCGGGAGAGGATAGAATATTTCTTTGACACTGGCTCCTTTACTGAGATAGGGTTATATATTAAGCACAGGCAAAGTGCCTTTGGTATGGATAAACGGGAAATACCGGCTGAAGGAGTCGTAACCGGCTTTGGTAAAGTAGACGGCCGATATGTTACAGTTGCTGCTGAAGATTATACATCTATGGCGGGGACCTTCGGAGAATACCACGGGAACAAGTTCACCCATGCTATGAACTTTGCCAGAGACAACGGGCTGCCATTTGTTAGTATGAATGATTCCGGTGGCGCCCGACTTCATGAGGGATTTGATTGTCTCGAAACCTACTTTCGATTATTCCGGGCTCAAGACTTGGCTTCAGGGGTGATACCTCAAATAGCTCTACTAATGGGCCCTTGCTTGGGAGGGCAGGCTTACCACCCCGTAATGCAGGACTTTCTCATTCAGACTAGAAATACTGGTTTTATGGGCATTGCTGG